>Ga0228698_1000959_pt1 | contig 16013 bp, 26 predicted proteins | sample McNCre117_Aug_MG_FD_178015 | JGI IMG/M metagenome (GOLD analysis project Ga0228698, IMG submission 178015) | Freshwater microbial communities from McNutts Creek, Athens, Georgia, United States - 1-17_Aug_MG | ecosystem: Environmental > Aquatic > Freshwater > Creek | place: USA: Georgia...
GAAAGCCATGCCGTTTTCTTGGGAACTTGTGCAAGAAGCCATTGCCGCTATCCAAGCCGATATGCAGGAATACTTCCCATACAAAGTCTTGAAGGTAGAACGATGCGAGGCCGATGACATCATTTCGGTGGTTTGTCGCAAGGTAGCTGGTTATGAAGGTGGCTTGGTACTTAATGACACCCCCATCATGATTATCTCTGCCGACAATGATTTCCGTCAGCTTCAAGTCATCAAGTCTTTGAAGCAGTATTCGGCAGCGGCTGGTAAATTCGTGGTAGAAACCGACCCCGATACATTCCTTTTCGAGAAGATTCTTAAAGGTGATGCTGGCGATTGTGTGCCGAATGTCCTTAGTGAAGATTCCGACATTGCAAATGGGATTCGCCAAAGTCCTATCACAAAGACCCGAATCGAACGATGGACGAACCACTATGTAAATACCAATGGCGACCTCCATCCAGAATTGACTGCGGCAAAGTTTTTGCGCAACCAAACCCTGATGGATTTGATGAACTGCATTCCAAAAGAGGTAGAGGAAAACATCCTCAAGACTTTCGAGGAAACTAAGGCAGCATCAAAGTTGAAATTGCAAGGCTACTTCATCAAGAACCAGATGAAGGCTTTGTTTGAAGAACTGCAAAATTTTTGAAAGGTAATCATGGCAGTAACACCCGTATCCGACCGATTGAAGAACCCTAACCAAAAGGTTTTCTTTACCGAAGTCTTGCGCGAATGTGGCAAGAAGAAGTCCCGTGCAGACCGCATTGAACTACTGAAAGCATACCAATCCAAGACCACCGAGACAAAGATTGTTGTCCAAAAGGTCATGGAATGGCTTAATCACGATGCTGTGAAAATCAATATCCCAACTGGTGATGTGCCGTTCAAGTCAAACCTGTCCGAAGACTATACCAACGTCCCATTGCTGCTTAAAGGCGCTTTGGATCGTGCCAAGTATTTCGTCAAAGGCTGTCCAAGCTACATCGAAAGTTCCATCAAGCGCGAGCACTTCTTCATCCAGACCCTTGAAAGTCTTTACAAAGATGATGCATTGCTGATGGCTTCGTTGAAGGACAAGGAAATCCGTGGCTTTCATGGCGTGACTGCACAATTGCTGATTGATGCCTATGCACCCCAAACGGCCACGGTGGGAAACGAATAAAGAGGTTGGTACGAAGGTTTACTAGGATATTCAGATAATGCCAACCTATTCTTACAAATGCGAATCTTGTGACCATGAATTCGAGTCATTGCAAAAAATGAATGACCGCGACAATCCTACACAAGAACCTTGTCCAGCCTGTAGCAAATCTGCTATAATCCGTACACCCGGTATCGGCGGCCATCAATTCAATGATGTCCAAAAACCATCGGGCGATTGGAAAAACTTGCTGGAAAATTTGAAGCGCAAGAATTCATCAATGAGTAACCCATCAACTATCCACGCATGAACAAAGAAGAAGTACGAAACCTTGTCGAAGACCAAATGAAGGAATTTCAATTGGCCGTCACAGACAAATACGAATCATACGCGGATACATGGATTGAAGCCGTGGTAGACCAATGCGATGAACTTGGAATGGATATTGAAGATGCTGCAAACATGCTTTCACCATTCCTTATCGCACGGATGAAAGAAGAAGGCATCCGACTGCGAACCGTGAAAGATGATGGTGTTCTGAAACTGGACTGACCATGACGTTTAGCGATGACAAGTATTGCACACCTAGCGAAGGGTTTGCAATTCATCAATCCGTAAGAAATGTCATCACCGGAAAGTTTGACATCCAAAAGTATGGGATTTGTCCAAAGAAGTTTGTGAAGCAATACGACAAAGCCGATGCCGGAATCCAACTGGCATTTCGTAATGTGGTAAAGCACAAACAAACCGAAAAGCGACTTGTGTTATACTTCGCATCGAACATCGTAAGGAATCTTGGCTGGTTGTATGATTATTCCGAAGATCATTACTACCGGCTTAGAAAGTTCAATAGTTCAATGAACTACCTACAAGGTGAATTCACCGAACTATTGGACAAACATAGTGCTAAGGAACTTTTCTCCCCAACGATTCTAACATTGTTGAGCAATGAAGGAATTTCAAGGGAATTGTTCTCGGCACTACTGATTGGGACAGATTTGGATGAAATCTTGCTGAAATCAAAACAGTCGTACATCTGGAAGATAATGCGACATAGCAACTTGGCATATAGCAAATTCATCACACACTGCGACGATCAAAACAAACTGGTATCAACTTTAGAAAACTGTTTACATTAAGGAACTATTATGTCACTGGAACAACTGCGTAAAAGCATGGCCGGAAATCTGCAACGTCTGAAAGAGGAAGCCGATTCCAAGAAATCAAACAAACCTGCCGCCGATGGCCGATTCTGGAAACCCACTTTCGATAAGGAAAAGGGCACTGGTGGTGCTGTCATTCGATTCCTGCCTGCACCCAATGGTGAGGTAGATCACTTTGTCAAGGTGTTCTCGCACGCCTTCCAAGGCCCCACCGGGAAATGGTATATCGAAAACTCATTGAGCACCATCGGCAAACGTGATTGCATGTCTTCGCTTGGTTACCGTCTTTACAACTCTGGTGTCGAATCCGACAAGGCTATCCAAAAGCCCATGAAGCGCAAAGTGAAATACTATGCGAACATTCTTGTCAAGAACGATCCTGCGTTCCCCGAGAACAATGGCAAAGTCTTCCTGTTTGAATACGGCCCCCAAATTGCCGAACTGCTGGAAAACACCATGTTCCCCCCTGCTGACGAGATTGATCCAAAAGAACCAATCGACGTGTTCAGCCCTTGGGAAGGTGCAGATTTCGTTATCCGCATGTATGGCAAGACCATGCCCGGTCGTGATGGCAAGATGATTACGGTACCTTCTTACGAGAAGTCCACATTCAAAGAACCTGCTGAACTTGCTGATGATGACCAAATCGAAGCCATCTGGAAGACCTGCTATAGCCTGCAAGAATTCATTGCCGATGACAAATTCAAGTCTGAAGAAGACTTGAAGAAGCGTCTGGTAGAAGTTCTTGGTTTGACGATTGGTTCCGGTATCCCTACTGTAGAAGGTTGGGCAGCACATGCGGAACCCGTGCGACAAGCACCCAAGGCTGCGCCGGTTGAAGACTTTGAAGATGTGCCTGACTTTGCACCTACGGTTGCGCCAAAGGCTTCTTTGAAAGAAGAAAAGGCTGTACAAGTCCCTGCAAAGAAAACTGCACAAGACGACGACGATGACATCGCATTCTTGAAAAGTCTGATGGACTAAACTACAAGGGGAGCATTTATCTCCCCTTTTTATGCTATCCTAGCAGCTTCTTGTAGCTTGATGGCTTGGTAAGAACTGTCATTGTTCCTTGTGGTCAATGAACTTGCCATGATTGGTGGGTTATCCACACGGACCATAGACTTAGGTGGCGCAGCTTGGTTATTGATGACTACCGGCGCAGTACCATCCGAACCTGACTTACTGCTGACTTGTGCAGTCATTTGCATACGTTCTTCGGAATCACTTTTCTTGCGCATAGCCATCCTTGCGCCTTCCGTTTCGGCATGCCAAGGTTCACCATTGATAGGTGTCACAATCTTGTTCTTTGCAAGCAAACCAAGTTGTTTGGCGCGGTCAAGTTGTTTTGAATCTGCATCAACCGCATAGCCGAATTCATGCATGGATGAACCGGGTGGTGCGGCTTTGCTTGGGTCTTTCTTCCATAGCTTTTCTTGTGCCGCTTTGGAACGGAATGCACTGTTGATGTTCAGCTTCTCGCCAGTAAGGTCTAGGAATTCATTGGCGAGGCTTGTGAACGACGATTTCATCGTGGGTGATAGCCCAGACACATCCACACCATCTTTGATGTTTGCGACCTGTTCTAATGGCTTCTTCTCGGTGTTTTCTGGTGCAACCGGTGCGACTGGTGCGGATTCTTGTGGAGCCTTTTGTGGCTGTGCATCCGAAGGCATTTCAAACTTTTCGACATGCTTTTTGGCATCTTCCAACTTCGTGCTAAGTTTGACCTTGATGTTCGCCACGAATTCTGACACAGTGACTGGCGAACCAGACTTTTCCATCAATTCTCTGTTTGCTGTGTATTGATTCTGCGAGACGTGTGCCGAAATCTTACTAGATGGTTCATTGATATATGCAGCAATAACTTTCTTCCCAACGGGGCCACCAAGTAAGTGCATGATGTAGGCATCAACGCTACCATCACCCGTACTAATCTTTCCAAGAGATTTCATCGTTTCTTGTCTTAGCAAGGCGTACATCACGGCAGATTTGAATGGGTCTGTGCGGTCATCATCGCCACCAGTAGATGCGGAACCAATCCCATATTGCTTGGCAATGTCTTCATTGTTCTTAATCAAGCCATTCCATGTTGTTGGAAGGAATTGGAACAAGCCGACAGCATTAGACTTCTTAGCATGCGCCTTCGGATTCATGGATGATTCCTGCATGGCTACGGCAAGCATTTCATCCTTGGAGATACTGAACTTTTCTGATGCCTTTGTGATGGCATTGACAGCATCCGAAGAAGACTTTTGCTGTGCCTTTTGTGCTTCAACTATGTCGGCCTTTTGTACGCTGGTATTACTTTCCATGCTTTGTGCGGCCTTTTGGATAGGGGATGATCCAAAAGCACCACCAACGTGCCTACCAACGAACCCACCCGCCATGCTACCAAGGATAGCACCGGCTGGACCTAGCAATGCACCAGCAGCGCCACCAAGCGCACTGCCAATGACTTCTCCACCAGTGCGATAGTTTACTTCTTTTTCTTTTTGATCGCGTTCTTCCTTACTGATCTTACCTTCACGGTATTCTCTTTCGGTTTCTTTGTTGTCTCCGATGGCTTCCAAGACGGAAACTGCCGCACCGATTACCCCAAGAACTCCCCCCACCTTAGCAAGTTTAAGTAGCTTTGACCCTTTACCTACTTTTTCGGCATCCCCCCCACCCGGCGTAGGTACGGTTCCGCCCTTACCACCCATGCCGGGAATCGGTAAGCCAATACCACCTCCACCGACACCTCCGGCAAGTTTGATTTCTTCCTTGACAATCTTCCTGATGTTATTCAGGTCTTCCGGGAAAAGTACTGTGATGCCATTGCTCTTGAACTTGGATGATTCGCTTGTCATCCATTCGGCACTGCGCTGTCTTGCATCTTCAAGACTCGATGATGTTTTATTGACAATTTCGCGACCAGCAAGTTTACCAAGTTGTCTTTCTACAACGGCTTTTGGTTCTGGTTGTTGTCTGGTCTCTCTGGGTTCTCTTGTTTGGATTTCTTTTGGCTCATAAAGAACAACCTCATACCGTGGTCTTTCTGGTTGTTCTTTATCGGACATGACCCTACCGGCTTGTCCAATCTTGGATGCCGGTAGGTTGATCTTCCTGTCTTTTGATTTGTCTGCGCGACGTTTCGCCTTGCGGATAGATGCCATGTTTAGTCCTATGTACAAGAACTATTTATCTATTACCGGCAGCATCCTTCTCTTCCTTTTTCAGAAGATTGATTAGGTCAACATAGACCCCCAATTCAAAAGGCATCATGTCTTCGATTTCGGTCAACCCAAAATACTTGTGTCGAATCAATTGTGAAATCTGTCGATAGTGGATGAACAAGTCACCACCATCGACAGTCATACGAAAAAATCGAGGATGCCTTTTAGTTCGGATTTGATGCCAGTGCCACACATTGCGCATTTGGCATTCGCCACAGAATAGCAATAGGGTTGTGTGTTTATGAATTCGACAATCTTTTCGAAGTCTTCGTTCAACAGCCCATCAATGTAGTCCATCAATTCTTCTTTGGTGAATTCATCATAGACCCCATCTTCGTCATAGACATTGACCACGGAATTGAAGATGGTTTCTTCTTGGGTTTCTACAGTCAAGGTTTGCTTCATGCAAATGCCTGACGTTTCATCGAAAGGGATAACCCAATAGTTCTTGCGGCGCTGGTACTTAGACTTTAACTGTTCGATGCCGATGACTTGAACTTGATTCAGGTCAATCGCCGTTGGGTGAATGACAGGGCACCCTTCTTTACCACAATCGTGACTGAATTCTGCCGATGCGACATTGGAAATGCTTGCCGAAATAAGTCTTGTAAAAAGGTACTCGAAGTCAGCATCACACAAGATGTCCCAATTCACATTGGTGCAATTTTCGATGACTTGACGGATGGCATTGGTAATCTCTTTCGGATTGCCGCCTTGCGCCGCCATCATCATGATCTTTTGTTCCTTGACGGTATATGGACGGTAGGTAACGTCCACATCACTGACGGGTAGTTTTACTTCGTATTCTGGTAGGTCACGTTTTGGTAGTTTCATGATATTCCAATATGGTTAGAAAATTGCTGGTAGCTTTGTCACTGATGACTTACTTGTAAACACCGGGCTTCGATATGTACGTTCAGCAGTACCGACGACTCGTTCCGACAAGTTACCAATCTTATTTAGGCTTTCGGCAGCCGAGTTCAGACTATTGAACGGCAGCTTCGTATTCTTGATATTGCGATACAATGTCTTAGCTTCATTGATTTGTCTCTTGACTAACTTCACTTGGCTATTGATTTCGCTGACCGTCTTGACAGCATTGCGGAAATTCTTGATGCCTAGTCTGATGGCATCGAATGCGGTAAGTGGCCTGACAAATTTTGCAGTTGGTTTGGAAAGTTCATAGACGGGAACTTCCACATTCATATTTTCCCAGCGGTGGTATGCAAGTTCTACCGGGATAGAAATGACCTGACTTTTGGAAATCCATGACAATTGACTTGCCCCGATGGTGATTGGGAAGGCTTCATAGAAACGATAGACCGCTGCTGCAAGAGGTTTTGAACGTGGGTCTTTTGGGTTCTCCAATTCTGGACTACGGTTATACAGTCGCAATTCAACATAGTCGGCTACGACATCATTGTAGAAAGGAACCGACCATCCATTCGCATCATCCATTAGCATAGTCTGCCATGCGTCCATAATCTTTCTGGTAGCCCTATCTGCACCTTCGATGATATGAAGTTGTAAAGTCGTGTAGGTGTGCCCTAAAGGCACATTGCGCATTGGACCAGCATACCGACGATCCATCGTTTCCAAGTTCCTTGCAGGCATATCGGTCATGTGTGCGCGGAATGTCAAAGCATTTCCGGCATTTGATAGTCCCGGTAGCTTCGTAAGATTTGCCGGAAGTTGGAATACCACCTCGAAATAGTTGTCTTGTGCAATGCCGCCATACTGTGCAAGATGGGCGCGAAATTCTTGTGCGTTGAATGCTGTCATTGGAAAGCCCTTCCAACTTTCTTGGCGTAGTCTCTGTAGGCAAAATTGGATGACTTCTTCTGCCATCTTTGGGTGGGTAGGAACATGGCGGTCTGCCATTCCGTAACCGGGATGTGGATGAACTGGCTTCTTACATGGGTCTTCAAATAGCAATGCACCAAAGGCGCAATCAACCAATTCGTAGAAAGCCTTTGCAAATACTTCCAAGACAATCTAAGCCTTGTCTGTTCATTCATCTTGGTATCGGACAGCAATTGATACAGTCCATACATAATCAAGATTCTGGCATCTGGTGGTGCATAGTGCAAGTTGATTGCATAGAACTTGTCACCAGCATCACGGAATGGGAACACCATTGGTGCGGCATCCCAAAATGGCAGATCATCCTTGGTCTTGGCATCATAGGCATAGCAATACATATGGCCTACTTTGATGACCCCACGGCCAGAACTATTGCCAAGAAATTCCTTCATCTTTTGGTTGCTGATGGGGTTCTTGTATTGTCTGATGAAGTTCTTGTACCACTTCATAGCCATCTGTGTCCTAGCACCAAGCAGACCCGCCTTCATAGCTTCTTGGTGAGCATGAAGGAATGGGTTCCGGTTTTGCGGTTGGTGTGGCTTGGCTGATGGATCGGTAATCATCTACTATTTATTCTTCGATGGATTGTTGCTGTATTTGATACCAAGCCTACTTAAAGCGGTCTCACCCCAAATCTGGAAGACCCATCCATTCTTTTTGCAATAGGCTTCGGCAGCTTCCCATTTGGAAACATTCTTGGCATAGGTAGATACGGATTCTACCAAAGTCTTCGACATCTTCTTACCGGCGACTACCGGCTTCCTGATCTGGCTATCTGGTTTGACCTCGATAAGCATTGTGATTCCTGTGTCAAACTTTGCAAGGAAGTCGCAGAAGTACCTATGTGGTCGGTTATCGGTTTTGCAAATGTATGGTATAATGACTTCTTCTGATGACCATTGGACTACGGCAGGGTTCTCGTCAAGCCAGTGCATGACGGATTTTTCCCAAAGGGATCGCCACACAATGTTTTGTGCATTCCCCTTGTACTTCTTGGGGAACTTTGGGTAGAACATTCCTGAATAAGCCATCGGATATTTATTTCGTGCTATACTATCGGCTTGATTATGGAGAACTTATGAATACCGAACGAAAATCTACAAAAGCATGGTTAGATTGGTCACTGACCGCGACATGCCCACATTGTTTATTTGAGAATGATCTGGTAGAATACGACTGCTATGGAGATTACGAAATTGCTAAGAAGATTTTCTCAAACAATTGGGATGCTTTAAAGAATTATGAAATCGAATGCCAAAATTGTGAACAAGAATTTTTGATTGACAAAGTGGAATATTGAAATGAAGATGACTAAACCCGAACTGAAAGACTACATCCAAAAGTATGTTGGTGTAGAAAATGCAAAGAAACAACAGGTGCTGCGCCTGCTTAATGACTTCTTTGGTGTAAGTGGTTCTAACGACCGACCACAAAAGTTTGCAGATTTTGGGATGATTCTTGCTGGTGGGACTATCAATTCCATCTACAGCGGTCGCCCTGTAAATGACTTGGATTTCTACCTACGTGACATGAATCAATGGCAAGCCGTTGTTGATTACTGTGCCGAAATCTTTGGAAAGTGTAAGTACGAAACCGACAACGCAATCACGTTTGAGCGAAAGGTCGGCAAGAAAAAGTTTGAAGTTCAGATCATCAAACGGTTCTCTGGAACCCCTCGTGAGATTTTGGATACCTTTGATTTCACTATCGTTCAAGGTTGTTACGACTTTCTTACAGAACAATTTGTGCTGGATGACAATTTCCTACCACACATTGCGCAACGGGTTTTGAAATTCACCAGCACAAGCCACTATCCAATTTGTGCTCTTATTCGGACACGTAAATATCAAGATCGTGGGTACTTTATTCCAAACAGTACGTTGCTTGCAATCAGCTTCGCAATCAATCGACTAGACCTATCGACATACAAGGAATTGAAAGATCAACTGCTAGGCATTGACACAATGTTCTTGTGCAAATTCTTGGAAACCTTGGACGATAACGAAACGCTGACAGATTCCGACCGAGCAGAATTCATTGACATGTGCTGCACATTGATTGATAACGCTGTGTCGGAAATCTTCAATGAATCTGGTGATGGTGAATCGGATACTGTGACATTTGAATGATGGACGACTGGATTTACACAGATGGGCTGATTGAAAGCCTGCCAAATACATCAATTGATTTGATGTTTGATGATGGAACTGTTTTGGTAGAATGTCTAAAGCAATTCGACGGAGATATTTGGTGCAAAGTTCTTGGAACCGAATTCTTCTTTGACCCGAAATACATTTCCGCCACAATCACCCACTACCGATTCAACCCATTCTCGTAATATCCATTTGTGCGAATATCGGGAGATTGAATGATGACCTACAAAATCAAATCAAAATCGCTATCCTATAGGGTTTGGGTAGGACTATCTAGACAATATGCAAAGAAGCGTCATATTACCATGACTGAACTTCGATGGAAGGCTCGTATCAGCAGACCAACCTATGGCATATTGGCTAGATTGACAATCATGAAGATGGTTAACCCATCCTAGTCAGGTTTTCTTTGGTTCTACCAAAAGCAGACACACCGAGAATTGCGCCGAAAGCTAGGTGAAACAATCCTCCACCAGAAAGGGTCATTGGCTGCCAAACAGTCAATGCACCCTTGGTGTAGATTTGTGCAATGTTCCATAGGACAGGGAACACAATGAAATCGGTCACACAGATCACAATGTAAGTGTATGCCGACAAAGCCCGCCAATACTTATTGAACCAAGGTGATGTTGCTTGCCATTCTTGCTGCGCACTCACAATGGTCATATCGGAAAAATCTGGCTGCTTTGTCTGTTGAACCTTTACGGGTTCGTGAATAGATTCTTGAATAGATTTTGATGGTAGTCCGATAGCCATGATTTGTTCTTATAGTGGCGGGGATGTCGTGCCATGAACGCCTTGATGTACATGGTTCTTTAGAGAGATACCGCCAGCAATCACATCCCCACTCGCAACCACATTACCATTCACGAAAACGGTATCATTTGGGGTGATGTTCACGTTGCTTTGTGAATAGATATTCACAGTACCACCGGCAACCAAATTCAAGTTCCCTGTGGCATAAACATGCTTGGCTTTGGCAGACAGTTCAAATGAATCATCGGCGGATTTGATGACAACTTTCCCATCAGGGTGCATTTCGACAAAGCTACCTGATCTGTGAAAAATATGGACACGCTCTTTGTCAGGCGTATCGTCCAATTCAATCACATGACCTGATTCGGATTGTGTCACATGGTTGTATGGATACTTTGCGGCATAAGGATCGGTAGGTTCATTGCCGATGACGGGAATACCAGTGATGCCAGAAGCCTTGGAAACCGCCGTAGGACGATTCTTTCCAGTAGCACACCCCGATAGACTAGAAGAACCAATCGAAGGTTCCTGTGCCGTTTCTGGCAGCTTTGGTGCATTCCCCGTGACCATTGCCGACACGATACCCGGCAAGACCCCAAGAATCATGGGAACCTGCATTTCCTCGCCATCCACAAAGAACCCAAAGACATTGCAGCCAATCTTCAAATCCGATGTAGCCGATTCATTTCCATTAGTTGGTGTGACAACACAAGCCCAAGGAAGATGTGCCGTGGGAACTTCCACATCGGAATCCCTATGGACACCATGACACCTTACCTTGACCCTACCGATCTGCAATGGGTCGTCCCTATCTTCCACGACACCGAAGAAGAAAAAGAATCCATGCTGACCAAGGGTATTGTTGTTTTTATACGACATTATTAGGTTTCAATTTGGCAAACAATTTCTTGCTATCATCCAAAGACAGATTGGTAGAATCCCTTACAAGTTCAATGATGGTGCGGTAGCCACCAACGCCGACCTTAAAAGTATGCTTCAAAGACGATAGAAGATATTTACCAGTCAGGAACCTTTCTTCGATGGCCTTTTGGTTATCCTCGGGATCGCCCGATGGTAGGTCTAGTTGGATCACATCACCTACCCTTAGATCACTATTGCCAGCGACATCGGCAACAATCTTGATGTTGTTGAACAATTGTTCCAGCTTGGCATTGCGGTGCATATAGGTAGCTTCCTTTGTACCAGCAATGACGTACTTGAACACGGCATCCTTGGAAGCCTTTTGTGCAGCATCATTGTCGGGAATCTTTAAGGAAGTTCCCAGATAGTTGAAGTCATCTTTGTTTTCAATGGCATCGTATGTGGATTCTTTGTAAGTCCTTGACACCGGATCAAATGTCCCCATTGTGCATCCATACGCACCAGATGCAATAGACATTGCTGGTGCGCTTTCTTGGATGATCTGGTAGTTGCCGATAATCTCGAATTCATCATCCAATGGAGGCCCATCGGATTCCTTGTTAAGCCTACCAAATTTGTATGTGTAAGATGGTTCTTGCGTAACCAATCGGTTCAGGCTACTGATGTTATACCCATCCACGGTCTCAAACAAAACCAAGTCGGCATGCGTTGCCGATGATGCCGAAATAGACCTATTCAGCAATGTGTTGATTGTCTCGAATGGTCGTTGTCTTGGGGGGATATAAGTCAAGTCCGTGGCAATAGGGTCTGTAAAGACTTCTTTGGTAGATTCCAATTCAGTTTGTAAAATAGATTTGACGCTTTCGGCCACATTGCCAGCCAACGAACGGCGCATGGTGCTGTGTTGGTTGACCAAGCCTTCGGCGCTCATAAACGACAAGATATAGACATCATGCTTGGTCTTGATCTGCTCCCTATTGGGGATGTCATAGACCGACAATTCGATACGAACCTTGTCAAAATCTGTGGTAGAATATGAAAGGATTAGTTTCTCTTTCCCGATGATTGGGAAACTTTGGTATAGGTCTACGGCATCTTCTACACCAATCCTTGCCGAAATGGTTGTGGAAAAGATGTCTTCATAGACTTCGATGTAGGAGAAGATTCCCCGCAGGTCAAAAGTCTCACCACGGTAGTTCACCAATGTCAATTCATGAAGCTGGTAATTGCCATTTTCGTAATACTCGGCCATCACAGACCTTTCTTGACGGTTCGGAAAAATTCATCCATTTCCTTAACAATTTCGGGAATATACTTCCTAGAAATCAATGTGATGTGCCGTGTGGCTTCGTTTTTCTGGAATTCATAGTCATAGATTGATACTGGTGCGCCTACATCAACAATGTCCCCATCGGCATCCACTTGATGCTTTGTAGTGGCCATTGCCGTTTCGATGGACATACCATACTTGTCTTCAATGTAGGCATCCAAGGATTCATTGTCCAAAGGGAAGTCATTAAGGTAGTGTGATAGACCACCAGAAATGAGCACCAGCCATGCGAAATCGGCATGCCCATAGTAGTCCCTAGCCACGATGTCTGGGCGGTCAATATCACGCAACCTATGGGAATACTTTGTAAGGTATTTTCCGGCAATGGATGCGATTGGTGCGAACCGAATGGACAAGTCATCCGATGTGAATGTCAACCCAGATGGTAGGGTGTATGTAGCCCTTGGAAATTGTGCAAAGTAGTTTTTCATCAGAACCCATCCGATCTTTCATCACTAAGTAGGTTATTGTCTGGATCAACCACAACCGATTTCCTAGTCAATACGTGCTGTTCACTGAATGCAATGTTGATCGTAGTGATGACCGGATCATTGTCATGCATCCTTGCCGTCATAGAATTAACAGAAAATTCTGAAACAAAGCAGTCTGGAAGATATGGTAGTGACTCGATGGTATTGCCCTTATGGTCACGGAATTCAACAACAAATTTGTCTGGGTATGAATAGATAATATCACCAAGACTTTCCGATGGATGGATCGAATACCTAAGTTGTCGCACAATCTTATTGATAGTTTCCGAATCCCGTTTGCTGGTAGCGACCAACGGAAATGTGAAATTATGCTGGCGCAAGTTCATTGTGTTGAATGCAGTCTCGTACCGTGGGTTGATTGTGATGCCCCCGATGTTGGCCAATTGGCTGCGCATTTCTGGACTGGATGCCGAATAGAATGCGTTTTGCGCAACCATTCCCATACCCCCCTTACCTTCAAAGTAGTTTGTGATTGCATTTTTGACGGTTGCGTGTAGAGTTGATGCAACGCCTACGCCAGCACCAGCAGCAAGCGCAGCCATAAGATTGCCACCACTTGATTGTGAGAATGCATCCGATGTAATGTCTGCAATTGAACTACCTGAAAAATTTGTAAGGTTTGTCGAATACCCCTGCATCACGTTTGGTGGCATAGGTAGGTAGATTCGATACAATGGTTGATTTGTTTCTACATTGCGAATCTTGCGCTGGTATTCATATGCCTTGATGACAACATGGGGGCCATTCTGGATACTTTTTCGATCAGTAAGGCCAGCAGGAAACACCAATGTTTCAATCTTGGATTGCTTTTGTCTAGAACCAATTACAGAATTTGGGGAATTTGTTTCCTTTTTTGCCGCTTCATTGGTCCGTGTAGTTGCTTCTTTTTTAACTACAGCAATGGCGGTTCCGGTTGCTATGTCCGTAATGATTTCGTCTTCCATGTCGAATAGTCCTTTTCAGAACTATTTACCCATTCAATCGGTAAAACTGATGACCACCTAGAACGATGGTTTTCTTCATCCTTTTGGAAGACCAATCTATATCCAATTCGGTATTGTGGAAGTGGGTAGCCCCTTCGGTGAAGTCTTTAGCCCCATTCAAGACCATTGTAGCCACTTTGGTAGCCAATTGCCATTGACCTTTCTCGGTCACTTTCTGTTCAGTACCTACCCAAGAAAACTGTGCAGGTTGGTAGATGACTTTGCAGATGTCTTTCGGAAATAGCTTATGGTTGGCCCTGTTCTTCACAACAAGGCCAACCGCAAGCATTGATTTAAGGCCAGTCCCTCTGGCCTCGTAGTAGATGGCTTTAGAGAGGCAGTTCAGACTGCTTTGCGAAAAACTCTTTGGCGGATTTGTCCCCGGCATACTTATATGCATAGGGATCGCCACCAAGCAAAGCAATGTTATCATAGCCGCTGTCTTCATACAGCGATTGATACTTTGAATTGACATAGAAATTGGTTTTCTTTACGTAATTGAAGGTCTGCCCATCAAGGACGAACTGACCCCCAAGTTTACTATAGGAAAATTCCCCAACGGCTTCTAATAGGATATTCATTCCTTTTCACCTACAAGAATCTTGCACTGCGTATTCAGGTAATGCAAATGCATTGTCTCTTCGAGAATCTTTGTAAGGTCTTGGTAAGTCGGAATCTGTTGTTCCGAAACCCAATTGTTGATGACCGTTTCGATGTGGAACATATATTTACCCCTATTAGTTGGCAGCGCGGCATGTATTTTTGATGCCGTCCAGAACACCCATAAGTTCTTCAGATTGGTTACGGGTTTGGTAGCGCAATGTTTCGTAGGTGTATTTTGTGCGAATGGTATTCAGGCCACACACGCAAAAGTCTAATGAACTACCTTCGCGCATACAGCTTCGCACGATTTCTACTTTCTCAGCCTCGGGATAGGGGTGCATGTAAGGCTTATGGAAATATTTGAGGTACGTGTAGAACACGGCAAAGATAGCAACGATAGCCCAGAGAGTCATTTCGATAGTTTTTTTAGCAGTCATGATTTAGTCCTTAATGTGAAGTTTACCAGAATATACCAGCGAGAAGTTAGCGTAAAGAAATCCTAAAACAATGACAAGCATTGCTAAAGGGGCGACAACGAAATTGAAGACGATTAAGGCGATTAACCGAAATCCAATTTCAAGAATTATATCATGAATCTTTGCACGACATTCGTAAAACTTTTGCAATTTTTGTACCTTCGATTTGTTTCTTGATGATTTCCAGCTTTTCGGGTGAGCACTTGCCATCTTCTTGTAGAATCTGTTGTATTTCTACAACATCTTTCTTGTACTCTTTAGTTGGCTTTGAGTACATGGTGAAGGTTGTGGCTAGTACGACTTCGATCAGCATGGGATGAATTGTACACTAGATTTTGGGTTTGTCAAGAGAATTTTAACGAAATTATCCAATGATGTAATCCCAATCACCTTTACCATTTTATTCTCCAGTAGTAAATTCAATCTCTTTGATGGATGTCATCCCAATGGCCTTCATGCATATCTTGCAAGGCTTCGCCATCAGTGGTCTACCATCCTTGCCATATCTTACCACAAAAATCTTGTGAGCCTTTGACCAATCACATTTCACCAATGCTGCAATCTCTGCGTGGACAAATTGCTTATGAGGTAGCCCAACACTTTCGGCAAGTTTTGCTTGCAAGGTATGGGTCTTCGTATAGGAATTCTGTCCAGACGAAAGTAGACGACCTCGTTTGTCGTAGATGAATGCAGAGATTTCTACCTTGTCGGTCATTGTGCACCACACATCAAAGAATACATTGCCAAGGATTTCCATTCAGGATTTCCACCGGCTTTGATCTGGATGGTCTGAACCAAGGAACGGATAGACATGTTACGGATTGTCGAAATATTTTCTTCGATCAGTTTCAAAGCCTCGAATTTGTCATTGAAGCTAACTTCAGGCATGAATTCACCGGAACGCAGAATCTGGTACATCCGTTCAATCTTTTCTTTGTCGGTCATTGCCAAGTC
>Ga0228698_1000960_pt1 | contig 15993 bp, 11 predicted proteins | sample McNCre117_Aug_MG_FD_178015 | JGI IMG/M metagenome (GOLD analysis project Ga0228698, IMG submission 178015) | Freshwater microbial communities from McNutts Creek, Athens, Georgia, United States - 1-17_Aug_MG | ecosystem: Environmental > Aquatic > Freshwater > Creek | place: USA: Georgia...
TCTTCTTTCCTCCGCTTCGGTGTATGCCGGGGCAGATCATGGCGCGAACCTCCGTCAGGCAGATGTGGAAGGCGAAGCTCGAGGGGAAGCTCGCGGCCCCCGGCTGGCCCGACGCCCCGGCGCTGGCGCGGCCGCCGTTTGCCGGCCGGGTGCTCGGGGTCGACCCGAGCCTGCGCGGCACGGGCCTGGCGCTGATCGAGTTTGTCCCCGGCCGGACACCGGTGCTCCTGCGCTGCCGGACGGTGAAGGTGGCGGCGCGGGCCTCCATGGCTTTCGCCCTGGGCGAGATCCACCGGGCGGTGGCCGCGTTCGTGACGGATTTCGACCCGCGGCACGTGGCGCTCGAGCAGACGATCTACGTGCAGAATTTCCAGACGGCGCAGATCCTGGGCGCCGCCCGCGGCGCAGCCATCGCCGCGGCCGCCCTGCAGCAGAAGGAGATTTTCGAATACGCCCCGCTGCGCGTGAAGCAGGCGGTGGTGGGACAGGGCCGCGCCAGCAAGGACCAGATGGCGCGTACGGTCATGGCATTGCTCGGCCACGGCCGGGCGATGGCCTTCGACGAGTCCGACGCCGCCGGCGTGGCGCTGTGCCACGCCTTCACCTGGCGCGGGTAATCAGTGGGCCGCGGGTCCCGCCGGCAGGCGGCCGCGCTCGTGGTGCTTGTAGATCGCATAGCCCACGCCGGTGATGCCGCTCAGGATGGCCGGGAAGAGGAGCGTGTCGTAGCCGTAGCGCCCGTAGCCCAGGGCGCCGATCATGCCGCCCGCGAAGAAACCGAGCAGCAGGACGCCATACAGCCGGAAACGAAACCAATCCACCGTCGCGCCGCGCAGGTAGTGCCCGCAGGCGATGCCGAGGTCGGTGACCATGCCGGTCATGTGGGTGGTGCGCATCGTCGAGCCGCTGTAACTGGAGACCATCGCGTTCTGCAGGCCGCAGGCCAGCGCGGCGAGGTAGTCGCCGGTATTGGCGCCGAGCCGCAGGAAATACACGGCCAGGAAAAGCGCCGCCGATTCCAGGGCGAGCGCCACGCCGTAGCGCCGCCCGAGGCGCAACCGCCCCTGGCTGATCAGGGCGCCGCTGATGAGGCAGCCCACGAAGAACGCCGCGAGGATGGCCAGGGCGTGCAGGGCCACGCCGTAGTTGGCGCGGCCGAGTTCCATGCCGAGCACGGTCACCGTGCCGGTCAGGTGGCTCAGCGCCTGGTGATGGACGCCGAGAAAGCCCACGGCATTGATGACGCCGGCGGTCATGGTCAGGGTGAGACCGCCCAGGTAAACCCAGGCGGGGGTGGTGTGTTCGCGGAGCATGGTCAGGTGGAGCCGGCGGCCAGCACTTCCCGTGCCCGGGTCAGGGCGTCGTCGAAATGCGCGCAGATGTTGGGCCGCCCCAGCTTCCCGATGAAGCCCGCCCGCACCATCATGTCGAGCGGCTGCCGGTGCGGGCCGCTGAGGATGACGGTGCCGCCGGCGGCCAGCATGCGCTCGACGATGCTTTCAAGGGCGTTGAGGGCCGTGGCGTCCATGGCCGGCACCAGCTGCATGCGCAGGATGAGCACCCGCGGGAGCGTGCCCGCCCGCAGCAGGGCGTCCTCCATCTTCTCCGCGGCGCCGAAGAAGAACGGGCCGAAGATGCGGTAGACCACGACCCCGTCGGGGATGTCCTTGCCGTGGGCGAGCTGCTCGGGGGTCTCGAGCTCGTCGCGGGTCGTGACCTCGCTGATCTCGGTGGTCTCGGCCATGCGCTTGATGAAGAGGACGGCGGCCAGCATCATGCCCACCTCGACCGCGACCACGAGGTCGAAGACGACAGTGAGGCCGCAGGTCGCGAGCAGGACGACCGCGTCGCTGCGCGGCATCTTGGCGAGGCGCGTGAGTTCGTGCCATTCGCCCATGCGGAACGCCACGACGACGAGCACCGCGGCGATGGCGCCCATGGGGACGAAGCGGGCGTAAGGGGCGAAGAAGAGCACGATCAGCAGCAGCGTGAGCGCGTGCACCATGCCGGCGACGGGGGTGCGGCCGCCGGCCTTGACGTTGGCCGAGGTGCGGGCGATGGCGCCGGTGACGGGCAGGCCGCAGAAGAGGGGGCAGGCGATGTTGGCGAGGCCCTGGGCGATGAGCTCGGTGTTCGAATCGTGGCGGTCGTTGATCAGCCCGTCGGCGACGACGGCCGAGAGGAGCGACTCGATGGCGCCGAGCATGGCGATGGTGAAGGCCGGGCCCAGCAGGCTGCGGATCCGCTCAAGGGAGATCGCCGGCCAGGTGACGGGCGGCAGGCCGTGCGGGATGGCGTCCGGCCCGAAGCGCGAGCCCACGGTGGCGACCCCGAGCGACTGGTCCCGGTCCAGCCAGGCGACAAGCACGGCGGAGACCACCATGGCGATGATCGCCCCCGGCACGCGCCCGGCATGCAGCCGGTCGCGGTATTTCGGCCAGGCGATGATGAACGCGGCGGAGCCAAGGGCGATCAGCAGCGTGGACAGGTTCACGCCGGAGAGATGGGTGGCGAGCCAGGGAAGCTTGTCGATGAACTCGGGCGGCGCCGGCGTGGCGCTGCGGATGCCCGCGAATTCCGCGGCCTGGCCCACCATGAGCGTCACGGCGATGCCGGTGGTGAAGCCGCTGGTGACCGGGTAGGGGATGAACTTGATGAGGGTGCCCAGGCCGCTGAATCCCATCACCATGAGCATCACCCCCGCCATGATTGTCGCCAGCAGCAGGCCGTCGAAACCGTGCTGCTGGACGATAAGCAGGACCACCGCGACGAAGGCGGCCGTGGGGCCCGCAATCTGCACGCGGCTGCCGCCCAGCAGCGACACAATGAAGCCGCCGATGATGGCCGTGAAGATGCCGATCGCCGGGGCCGGGAACGGCGTCGCACTGCCGGGCGGCATGCTGGCCACGCCCAGCGCCAGCGCCAGGGGCAGGGCGATCAGGCCCACGGTGATGCCCGCGAGGACGTCCGTGACCGCCTGCCGTTTGGTGTAGGGTTCCCGCAGCAGGGCCAGCGCCCGGGGCTGGAATTTCAGGAACTGGAACAGCCTCGCCCCCGGGGTGGCAGTGGGTTGGGGGACGGGAGGGGACATGGTGCGACGGTTGAGACCCCAGCTTGCCGCGGATGGTCCGCGCAATCAATCACAGGTTGCAGGCAGATCCGCGGATGCGGCGGCGAGGCTTCCGCCCGCGGCCGCCTACTTTCCCAGCACCTTGCGGATGATCCGGCCGAGTTCGGCCACCCGGTAGGGTTTGGTCAGGTAGCCGCAGAAGCCCATGTCGAGGAACTGCCGGCGCATGTCGTCGTTGTCGTAGCCGCTGGCGATGATGGCGCAGACCTCGGGGTGCAAATCGCGCAGGGCCCGGAAGGTCTGCTCGCCACCCATGCCACCGATGATCGTGAGGTCCATGATGACGGTGTCATAGGGCCGGCCGATGTTGAGGTAGCGCTTGTAGAGCTGGATCGCCTCCTCGCCGTCCTTCGCGAGGTCGCACTTGTATTCGAGGCTTTCGATCATGCCCTTGGTCAGGGTGCGGATCTGCTCGTCGTCATCCATGAAGAGGATGCGGCCGGTGCGGGTCGGGGCGAAGCGCAGCGCGATGGGCGGGCGGGCCTCGATCTCCTCGGGCCGGTCGGCCTGCGGCAGAAAGATGGTGAAGGCGGTGCCGCGCCCCACCTCGGAGTCGACCCCCATCTGGCCGCCGTGGCGCTTCACGATGGAGAGGACGGTGGCGAGACCGAGCCCGGTGCCGGATTTCTTGGTCGTGAAGAAGGGTTCGAAGATTTTCTCCAGGTGCTCGGGCTTGATGCCGCTGCCGTTGTCCTGCACCGCAATCTGCACATAATTGCCGGCAGGCAGCGGGGCGACCTGGCCCTCGGCGAGCGTGGTGTTGGCGGCGGAGATCCAGATCTGTCCCTGGCCGGTCGGCATGGCCTGGATGGAGTTGATGATGAGGTTCTGGAAGACCTGCAGGATCTGCGGCCGGTCCACGCAGATGGTGCCGGTGTCGGCCGCGAAGTTGGTTTCGATCCTCACCGTGGAGCCGGCGGCCGCGAGCCGCTGGGCCTCCCCAAGGATCTCGGCCGGCTTGACGACCTGCCGGACCCCGCTGCCGCCCCGGGAAAAGGTGAGCAGCTGCCGGCTGAGGCGCTTGGCGGCCTCGCAGGCGTCCTCGCTGTTTTTCAACCCGGAGGGATCATGGGCGTCCTTGGCCATGGATATGCCGCCCAGGATGGTCGTCAGCAGGTTGTTGAAATCGTGGGCGATGCCGCCGGCCAGCTGCCCGAGTGACTCGAACCGGTTGGCGCGCACCAGCTCCTCGGGTGTCAGGCTCATCTCGCCGGGCAGGCGGAAGACCAGCACGGCGCCGGCGGGCCGGCCGGCGGCGTCGATCACGGCGCGGGTGCTGAAGGCGACGGGCGGCGGGGTGCCGGTGCCCAGATCGAGGGCGAACTCGGTGTTGAGCGAGGTCGCCTCGCCCGTGCCGATGGCCTTGGCGACGGGGCTTTCACCCGGCTGGCCGCTCGTGCGGTGGACGAGCCGGAAGAGATCCCAGGCCGGCTGACCGATGCTGTCCTCGCAGGTGCAGCCCAGCAGCTGCTCGGCCTTGGCGTTGAGATGGATGATCTTGCCCCCGGCGTCGGCGAGCAGCACGGCCTCCGCCAGCTCGGCGAGCAGCACGGCGAGGTGAGCGGCCGGCAGGCCCGCCCCCGCCGCCCCGGCGCCGGGCTCGGCCAGCGGCATGGCAAAGCCGAGGACCCGCTGCAGCTCCTTGCGCTTGGAGATGTGCCGCACGATGCCGGCGTGCACGAGCACCTCGCGATCCTCACGGTGGCGCAGGCGGAGCGTGTCGAAGTAGGAGATCTGGCTGGGGTGCCGGGCGAGGAAGTACGCCGGCAGGCCGCCGGCGGTCTCTTCCATCGGCAGGGCACGGAGGACGGACTCGATCGTGTCCGGCAGCTCGGCGTCGCTGTAGCCGAGGAGGGACTTGAATCCGGGGGAGAGCCAGTAGAGCCCGGTGGTGAAATCGAGGTCGAAGAGGCCCACGCGACCGCGGTCGCCGAGTTGCTGCATGCGTTCCTCGGCCCGCAGGGTGGCCTCCTCGAACTCCTTGCGATCGGCGATGTCGAGGTGGGCGCCGATGACGCGTTGCAGGGCGCCGTTGGGCCCGAAGACCTGCAGGCCGATGCATTGCACCCATACGTAATGGCCCTGGGCGTGCCGCATCCGGAACTCGAGGGAGAACTGGCGCGTGCCGGTGGCGCCGGCCCGCGCCTGGCGGTCGGGCGCGGCGGTCGAGTCATCGGGATGGATGAGGTTGAGCCATGTCTCGTAGGTGTTGGGCAGCGCGGCGTCGGTGTAGCCGAGCATGCGCTTCCAGGTCGGGGAGTAGTGGACCTCGTTCTTCTGGAAATTCAGGTCGAAGAAGCCGAGCGGGCTGCGCGCGTGCAGCTGGGTGAGGAAGTTGTCGGCCGGCGCGGGTGCGCCGGCGGCGGGTGCGGCGGGCAGGGTGATGAACGCGAAGTAGCGCACCGGGGTGTCGCCGGCTTTTTCCAGGCGGACGTTGACGTCGAAGGCGGCGGCCTCCTTGGGCTGGAGGCGCAGCGCAATCGGGTGGATTTGCGCGGCCGCGAGCAGCACTTCCCATTGCGACTGCACCCAGTCGGTTTCCCGCGACACGACATCAAAGGTGAACAGGTTGGGGAAGAGGTCGCCCACCAGTTCCGAGTTGGCGGCCTGCCAGACGGCGCAGGCCGCCGCACTGGCCACCTGGATGCGTCCGTCCGTATCCAGCACAAGGACGGTGCTGCTGCCGGAATTCAGCAGCTTGGCGGCGGGGTGCTGGGCGGAGTGCGGGCTCAAACGAGGCGGTAGCTTGTAAGGATCAAAAGCAGCCGCCAGTCCAGATGCGCAAGGTGCGCCCTCCGGCGAATACTTTATATCACTTTTACGAGACGGCCGGCCCCCGGTGGCGGCCAAGATCGGGCCCGGATCAGGCCGACCGGCCCGTCGCCTGCCAAGCCCGCACGCGGCGCTCGAGAAAATCAATCCAGACCGGCTGGTCGTTCAGGCACGGAATGTGGCCGAACCACTCGCCGCCGGCCGCCTTGAAATCCTCGTCGCCGCGGACCCGGATCTCCTCGAGGGTCTCGAGACAGTCGGTGACAAACGCCGGAGTGATGACCAGCAGGCGTTTTTTGCCCTGTTTGGGCAGCTCGGCAAACAGATGGTCCGTGTAGGGTGCGAGCCAGGGCTCGCCGACCAGCCGCGACTGGAAGGAGAGCGACCATTTCGCCGGGTCGAGGCCCGCCTTCTCGGCAAAAAGCCGGGTCGTGCGCGTGACCTGGGCCTTGTAGCAGGTGGCGTGCGCCGGCGAGCAGCTGGTGCAGCAGTCGGGCACCACCTGGCAGTGGGCGTGGGAGCTGTCGGCCTTGGTCAGGTGCCGGACGGGGATGCCGTGGTAGCTGAAAAGCAGGTGGTCGTGCGGCTGGTCGAGGTAGGGCCGGGCGCTCGCGACCAGGGCGTCGATGTAATCGGCGTCGCCGTAATAGGGCGCCACGCATTCGATCTTCAGGTCCGGCGCAAGCTTGGCCGCCTCGCGCTGGACCTTGGCCACCACGGTCTCCCAGCTCGACATGGCGTAGTGCGGGTATTGGGGAAAAAGCAGCAGGCGGTCGATGCCCTGCGTCGCGAGCCGGCGGAGCACGTCCGGGATGGACGGGTTGCCGTAGTTCATGGCGAGCTCGACGGGCAGGTCGAGTTTCGCCTGCAGCTTTTCCCGCGTGTGCCGGCTGGTGACGATCAGCGGCGAGCCCTCGGCGGTCCAGACGGTGGAATAGGCGTGGGCCGAGTTCTTGGCGCGGAACGGGATGATGATGCCCTGGACCAGCACCGAGCGGAGGAAGGCGTTCGCGGGCCGGTCGATCACGCGCTCGTCGCCGAGGAATTCGCGCAGGTAGCGCTTCACGTCGGGGACGGAGGTGGAATCGGGCGAGCCGAGGTTGAGCAGCAGGACGGCGGACGAGGACATGAAGCCAGTAGACCTGCGGTTTTGAGTGCGAAAGTCAACCGGGGGCGCGAGGTTTTTGGTTGCCGGGCCCGGGTGTAAGCCGGACAACAGCGGCATGACTGCCAAGACCGCTCCGGTGCTGCTCGTGATCCGCGATGGCTGGGGAAGCAATCCCCACCCCGAGCAGAACAAGTTCAATGCCGTCTTCCTCGCCCGGAAGCCGGCGGACGACATGCTCCACGCGAAATCCCCCGTCACGCTGGTCGCGGCCAGCGGGCTCGACGTCGGCCTGCCCGACGGCCAGATGGGCAACAGCGAGGTCGGCCATGAGAACATCGGCGCCGGCCGCATCGTCGACCAGGAGCTGGTGCGCCTGAACAAGCTCTTCTCGGAGAAGCAGCTCGCCCGGAATCCGGTCTGGCACGACGTAGTCGCGCGGCTCAAGGCGGCGCCCGCCGCCAAGCTCCACCTGATGGGCATCGTGTCGGACGGCGGCGTGCACGGGATGCTCGAGCACCTTTACGGCGTTCTCCGCCAGGCGAAGGAGGACGGGCTGGCGGGCCGTGTGTTCATCCACGCCTTCACCGACGGGCGGGACACGCCACCGCAGAGCGGGCTCGGCTACATCAGGCAGGTCGAGGCCGAGTGCAAGAGGATCGGCGTCGGCCGGATCGCCACGGTCTGCGGCCGCTTCTGGGCCATGGACCGCGACAACCGCTGGGAGCGCGTGCAGAAGGCCTACGACATGCTCACCGGCAAGAAGGCCGTCGCCACCGCGCCGAGCGCCGAGGCCGCGATCGCCAGCTATTACGAGAAGCCGCTCAGCCCGACGCAGAATGGCGACGAATTCGTGCCGGCGACGTGGGTGGTCGACGCCGACGGCAAGCCGGTCGCGACGATCGGCCACGGCGATGCCGTGCTTTTCTACAATTACCGCGGCGACCGGCCGCGCGAGATCACCAAGGCCTTCGTGATCGACGGTTTCAAGGAGTTCGACCGCGGGACGAAACTCGATCTCTATTACGCCACGATGACCGAGTATGAAGCCGGCCTGCCGGTCCATGTGATCTCGGGGAAACCCGCGCCGCTGAAAAACATCCTCGGCGAGGTCGTCAGCCGCGCCGGCCTCGGCCAGTTCCGGTGCGCCGAGACGGAAAAGAATCCGCACGTCACCTTCTTCTTCAACAATTACCGCAGCACACCGTTTCCCGGCGAGGATCGCGCATGCCCGGCGAGCCCGAAGGTGCCGACGTATGACCTGCAGCCGGAGATGTCGGCGGCGCAAGTGACGGCCGAGGCCAAGGCGGCGATCCTGTCCGGCAAGTACGCGCTGGTCGTTGTCAATTACGCCAATCCCGACATGGTCGGCCATACCGGTTCGCTCCCGGCCGCGATCAAGGCCTGCGAGGCGACGGATGCCGGGCTGGGGGAGTTGCTCGCCGCGCTGGCTACCAAGAATGGCAAGGCCGTCGTGCTCGCCGACCACGGCAACGCCGAGCAGATGTGGGATCCGGTGAACAACGGCCCGCACACCGCGCACACGCTGAACCTCGTTGAGGTATTTGTCGTCGGCGAGGGACTCGTGGCGGGCAAGACCAGGATGCGCACCGGCGGCCGGCTGGCGGACATCGCCCCGACCGTCCTGCACCTCATGGGCCTGCCCAAGCCGGCCGAGATGACCGGCGAGAGCCTGGTGATTGGCTGAGGTGGGCCGGCGCCAGAGGCGTCGGTATGAAACCGGCGCCCACCTCCGGGCCCCGTGTCATAGCGGCCCAAATTGGGATTGCCCCGGGGTGGGGCGGGCCGTTTGGTTGAGCGTTCCGCTCCCATGAAACGCACCCATCACTGCGCCCAACTCACCAAGGCCAACCTCGGCGCGACCGTGTCGCTCGCCGGCTGGGTTGATTCCGTCCGCGACCACGGCGGCATCATTTTCGTCGATCTGCGCGACCGCGAGGGCGTCACCCAGGTGAAGTTCGATTCAAGCCTCCGGGCGCAGGCGGCGCTGCTCAAGGACGAGTCCGTCATCGCCGTCACCGGCAAGGTCGAGCCCCGGCCGGACGCCATGGTGAACAAGAGCCTCCCGACCGGCGAGGTCGAGATCGATGCCACCGAGCTCCTGGTGCACAACATTTCCGACACGCCACCGTTCCCGCTGACCGACGCCGGCGGCGACAAGGTCAACGAGGACCTGCGCCTGACCTACCGCTACCTCGACCTGCGCCGGCCGAAGATGCGCAGGAACCTCGCCGTGCGCCACCGCGCGACGAAGTCGGTCCGCGACTACTTCGACTCGCAGGGCTTCTACGAGGTCGAGACCCCGGCGCTGTTCAAGAGCACCCCCGAGGGCGCCCGCGAATACCTCGTGCCGTCGCGCATCCACCCCGGCCAGTTCTACGCGCTCTCGCAGTCGCCCCAGCAGTTCAAGCAGATCCTGATGGTCGCCGGCGTGGAGAAGTATTTCCAGATCGCCCGCTGCTTCCGCGACGAGGACCTGCGCGCCGACCGCCAGATGGAGTTCACGCAGATCGACGTCGAGGTCTCGTTCATCGACCGTGAGGGCATCTACGCGCTCTTCGAGGGCATGCTGAGGAAGGTCTGGAAGGACGTGCTGAACCACGACCTGCCCGTGCCATTCCCCCGCCTCGCCTACAAGGACGCCATGAACCGCTACGGCGTCGACAAGCCCGACACCCGCTTCGCGATGGAGCTGGTTGATTTCAGCGAGCTGTTCAAGAGCTCCGGTTTCAAGGTGTTCGCCTCGACCGTCGCCGCCCACGGCTCGGTGAAGGCGTTCAACGCGAAGGGCCTCGCCGACATCACGCAGGGGGAGATCACCGCCCTCGAGGAGGTCGCGAAGTCGCTCGGCGCGAAGGGCCTCGCCTTCATCAAGGTCGAGAACGGCGAGTGGAAGTCGCCGATCGTGAAATTCTTCAGCGACGCCGAGAAGGCCGAGCTCACCAGGCGCCTCAACGTCGAGAACGGCGACATCATCTTCTTCGCCGCCGCCCCGTGGGAGCGCGCCTGCGCGATCCTCGGCCGCACCCGGCTCGAGGCCGCCCAATTGCTGGTGAAGCGCGGCAAGCTGGCCCTGCGCGCCGACCAGTGGAATTTCCTGTGGGTCGTGGATTTCCCGCTCATGTCCTACGACGAGGAGCGCGGCAGCTATGCGGCCACGCACCACCCGTTCACCGCCCCGGTCGCCGAGGACGCGGGCCTGCTGGACAGCGACCCGAAGGCCGTCCGCGGCCAGCATTACGACGTCGTCCTCAACGGCATGGAACTGGGCGGCGGCTCGATCCGCATCCACCAGCCCGCGCTGCAGAAGAAGGTTTTCGAGGACGTGCTGAAGATCCCGGCCGACGTGGTCGAGAGCCGCTTCGGCTACATGCTCAAGGCCTTCACCTACGGCGCCCCGCCGCACGGCGGCATCGCCTTCGGCCTCGACCGCATGTGCGCGCTGCTCTGCGGCACGACCAGCATCCGCGACGTCATCGCCTTCCCCAAGACGCAGAAGGCGCAGGACCTGATGGCCCAGAGCCCGACGCCGGTCACCGCCAAGCAGCTCAAGGAGCTGCACATCCAGACGGTCATCCCGCCACAGTAGGCTTGCGCTGAGCGGGTTAACCACGGAAACTGCCCGCCCATCACCTTTACCCCATGAAACTCATCACCGCCATCATCAAGCCGTTCAAACTCGAGGCCGTTAAGGAAGCGCTGACCAATGTCGGCGTCGAGGGCATGACGGTCACCGAGGTCAAGGGCTTCGGCCGCCAGAAGGGCCACACCGAGGTCTACCGCGGCAGCGAATATACCGTGGACTTCCTCCCCAAGGCCAAGATCGAGATCGTCGTCAGCGACGAGATCAAGGACAAGGTCGTCGCCGCGATCGTCAACGCCGCCAAGACGGGCAAGATCGGCGACGGCAAGGTGTTCATTTCGCCGGTGGATGATGTGATCCGCATCCGGACCGACGAGCACGGCGAAGCGGCGGTGTAAAGCCGCGCCGGTCCGCCGAATGCGGACCACGGCTCCCGGCCGGCCGCGCGCCCCGCGCCGCGTTTTTCGCACTCCCGACAGCAGCGGGTGGCGTGTTTATGTCACGCAGGTCCGCGGAAACTCAATCCGTGGCATCATATTTGCTTAGCATGGTCCCGCACCAACCATGAATACCATGTTACCTCGTCTGCTACGTTTCGCTGCCTTCGCGGGCCTGGCGTTCCTTACGGCCAGCTCCGCTTTTGCCCAACCGGCCGCAGCGCCTGCTGCGACTCCGCCGGCCCCGCCCGCGCCCACCTTGGAACAGCGGGTCGCCGGCCTGGAAGCCTACCTGACCAACGGTGACCCCACGGCGGCGCTGAAGGATACCAAGGGCAACACGCCCGACGGCCTGACCACACCCTCGGTCGGCACCTCCGGCCCCGGCCACAACGGCTGGATGATGACGAGCACCGCGCTGGTGCTTTTCATGACGCTGCCGGGCCTCGCGCTCTTCTACGGCGGCTTGGTGCGGAAGAAAAACGTGCTCTCCGTCATGGCGCAGTGCCTCGGTTGCGCCGGCATCATCACGATCCTCTGGTGGGCCTTCGGTTACAGCCTGGTCTTCGGCAAGAGTTTTAACAGCCCCTTCCTCGGCGGCTCGGAATATTTCTTCCTGAAGGGCGTGGATAGCGCGCCGAACACCGATTACGCCTACTGGGTCTCGCAGAACGTCTTTTCGATGTATCAGCTGATGTTTGCGATCATCACGCCGGCCCTCATCGTGGGTGCGATTGCCGAGCGCATGAAGTTCACCGCCATCATGGCGTTCATCGTCGTCTGGATGTTCGTCGTCTACTTCCCGCTCGCCCACATGGTCTGGGGCATCACGGGCTACATGAACGGCGTCTGGAACGCCGGCGCGGCCATCAAGGCCATTGACTTCGCGGGCGGCACCGTGGTGCACATGTCCTCGGGCTGGTCCGCCCTGATCCTCTGCCTGATCCTCGGGCCCCGCCTCGGCTTCGGCAAGACGCCGATGCCCCCGCACAGCATGGTGCTTTGCATGGTCGGCACCGGCATGCTCTGGGTCGGCTGGTATGGCTTCAACGCCGGCTCCGCGGTCGCGGCGGACGGGGTCTCCTCCAACGCCTTCATGACCACCACGCTCGCCACGGCGATCGCCTCCACGGTCTGGGCCGGCCTCGAATACGTCACCCGCAAGCACGCCTCCGTCCTTGGCTTCTGCTCCGGGGCCGTCGCCGGCCTCGTGGTCGTGACCCCGGCCTGCGGTTTCATCGACAGCACGGGCGCCGTCTGGGTCGGCGTGCTCGCCGGCGCAGTCCCGTTCCTGGCCTGCACCAAACTCAAGGGCTTCTTCAAGTATGACGACGCGCTCGACACCTTCGGCGTCCACGCCGTCGGTGGTACGCTGGGCGCCTTCGTCACCGGCATCTTCGCCACCGCCTCGGTCAACGGCAACCTGAACACGAACCTCAAGGACATCGTGGGCAAGTCGCTCTGGATCGAGCAGCTCAAGGCCATCGTGCTGACACTGCTGCTCGCCGTCGTCGCGACCGTGGTCATTGCCTACATCCTGAAGGCGATCATCGGCCTGCGCCCGACCGCCGAGCAGGAACAGCAGGGCCTCGACCTCACCGACCACGGGGAGGAGGGCTACATCCTCGAGGTCAAGTCCTGAGCCACCTCAACCACAACTCACATGAAACTCATCATCGCCATCATCAAGCCGTTCAAACTCGACGAGGTTAAGGAAGCGCTCGGTGCCGTGGGCATCGAGGGCATGACAGTCACCGAGGTCAAGGGGTTCGGCCGCCAGAAGGGCCACACCGAGATCTACCGCGGCAGTGAATACACCGTGGACTTCCTGCCCAAGGTGAAGATCGAGATCGCCGTGGCCGACGACATCGTCGCCAAGGTGATCGCGGCCGTCACCGGCGCCGCCAAGACCGGCAAGATCGGCGACGGCAAGATCTTCGTGCTCCCGCTGGAGGATGTCATCCGCATCCGCACCGACGAGCACGGCGACAGCGCCGTCTGAGCCCTGTCGGGGGCTTATTTCAAGGCCGGTCTCCCTCGGGAGGCCGGCTTTTTGCTTTTCTCCGGCCGCCGGCGGAGTGATGTTGCCGGCCCCTCCTCATGGCTTCTCCGCAGAAAATCAGGATCCTCGACACCCATACCGGGGGCGAACCCACCCGGGTCGTCCTGGAGGGCGGCCCCGACCTGGGCCGCGGGCCGCTGGACGACCGCGTGAAGCTGTTCCGGGACAAGCACGATAATTTCCGTACCGCCATCGTGGGGGAGCCGCGCGGCTCGGATGTCATGGTCGGCGCCCTCCTGCTCGAGCCCCACGACAAGGCCTGCCACTTTGGCGTCATCTTCTTCAACAACGTCGGCTACCTGGGCATGTGCGGGCACGGCATCATCGGCGTGGTCGTGGCGCTGGCCCACGCGGGCCTCGTCAAGCCGGGGCTGGTGCGCATCGATACGCCGGTCGGCTACATCGCGGCGGTGCTCGGGCCGGGTGGGGAGGTCACGTTCGACAACGTGCCGAGCTACCGCAAGCACCACGACATTGAGCTCTACCTGCCGGGCGTGGGCAATGTGCCCTGCGACATCGCCTGGGGTGGCAACTGGTTCTGCCTGATCGAGCAGCACGAGCAGAAACTCGAGCTCTCCAATGTCGCCCACCTGGCCGACTATTGCGCGCGCATCCGGCAGGTGGTCAATGATTCGGGCTTTCCCGAGGTGGACCATGTCGAGCTGTTCAGCCCTTCGGCCAAGCCGGGCGTCAGCAGCCAGAGCTTTGTCCTGTGTCCCGGCGGCGCCTACGACCGGTCGCCCTGCGGCACCGGCACGAGTGCCAAGCTCGCCTGCCTGGCGGCCGACAACAAGCTGGCGCCCGGCATCGAGTGGGTGCAGGAGAGCATCGTCGGCAGCACCTTCCGGGCGAAATACCGCAGGCAGGGCGACAAGGTCGTCCCGACCATCACGGGCACGGCGCATGTTACGGCCGAGTCGACGTTGTTGCTGGATCCGGCTGATCCGTTTGTGTGGGGCATTCGCTGAGCCCATGCGCCCCTCCCGGTCGGTCATCATCTGCGGCGGCGGTGTCATCGGGCTGAGCTGCGCCTACTACCTGGCGCGCGAGGGCTGGCGCGTCACGGTCGTCGAGCGCAACGCCGAGGGCGCCGATTCCTGCGCGCACGGCAGCGCCGGCTACATCTCGCCCAGCCATGTCATCCCGCTGGCGGCGCCGGGCATGGTCTGGAACGGGCTCAAGTGGATGCTGAGCTCCCGCAGCCCGTTCTACATCAAGCCGCGGCTCGACAGCGACCTCATGCGCTGGGGCTGGCTCTTTGCCCGGGCCTGCACGGAGCACCGGACCCGCCGCGCCGCGCCGGTCCTGCGCGACCTCTGCCTTGGCAGCCGGAGGCTGTTTGTCGAGCTGGCCGACATCACCGGCAACACCTTTGAGCTGAGGACCGAGGGCCTGCTCAACCTCTGCCAGACCCAGGAAGGGCTCGACCACGAGGCGCACGGGCTGGCGGCGATTGCCAACGAACTGGGGGTCGAGGCCCGGGTGCTCAACGCGCAGCAGACCGCCGCGCTCGAGCCGGGCGCCAGGCTGGCCGTGGCGGGCTCGGTTTATTTTCCCATCGACGCGCATGTGACGCCGCGCCGGCTCATCCCGGCGCTGACGGCCCTGCTCCAGGAGATGGGGGTGAAGTTTTGCTGGAGCACCAGCGTCTACGGCTGGCGGGCCGAGGCCGGGCGGATCGCCGGCGTGTCGACCACGGCGGGCGACCTGCTGGCGGACGAATACGTGCTGGCGGGCGGCTCGTGGTCGCCGGCCATGGTGCAGGACCTGGCGATCAGGCTGCCGATGCAGCCCGGCAAGGGCTACAGCCTCACGATCGAGCAGCCCCGCTTCCGGCTGACCAAGCCGCTCATCCTGACCGAGCGCCGCGTGGCGGTGACCCCGATGGGCGACCAGCTGCGCTTTGGCGGCACGATGGAAATCAGCGGCCACAGCGACACGGTGCGGCCGGAGCGCGTCGAGCAGATCATCGCCGGCGCCAAGGCCTTCTTGCCGGAGTTCACCGACGCCGATTTCGCCGGTCTCAAGCCGTGGTTCGGTTACCGGCCGGTTTCACCCGACGGGATGCCCTATATCGGCCGGCTCGGCCGCTACGCCAATCTCGCCACGGCGAGCGGACACGCCATGCTCGGCCTCACGCTGGCACCCATCTCCGGCCTGCTCATCGCGGAAATCCTCGCCGGCCGCAAACCCTCGGTGGATCTCTCCCTGCTCAACCCCAACCGTTTCGCATGAACTGGAAAGGCGTCCTGCCCGCCATCACGACCAACCTGAAGGCCGACCTCACCGTCGACCATGACGCGCTGGCGGCCCACTGCCGCTGGATGATCGACAGCGGCTGCACGGGCATCGTCTGCTGCGGCTCGCTCGGCGAGGCGCAGACGCTCAGCTTCGACGAGAAGATTGCCGTCGTCCGCACCGCCGTCGCGGCGGTGGGTTCGCGGGCGCCGGTCGTTCTCGGCATCGCGTCGCTCAGCACGGCGGAGGCCGTGGCGATGGCCCGGGCGGCCGAAGCGGCCGGCGCGCGGGGCCTGATGGTGCTGCCGCCCTACGTCTACACCTCCGACTGGCGCGAGATGAAGGCCTATGTCGGCGCGGTCATCGCGGCGACCGGGCTCTCGTGCATGCTCTACAACAACCCGCCCGCCTACAAAACCGATTTCCTGCCGGACCAGATCGCCGAGCTGGCCCGCGAGCACGCCAACCTGCACGCTGTCAAGGAATCCAGCGGGGACGTCCGCCGCGTGACCGCCATCCGGGCGGCCGTCGGCCGCCGGCTGGAGATCGCCGTCGGCATGGACGACGCGATCGTGGAGGGCATCTACGCGGGCGCCACGGGCTGGATTGCGGGCCTGGTGAACGCGTTTCCGGCCGAGTCGGTGA
>Ga0228698_1000961_pt1 | contig 15986 bp, 33 predicted proteins | sample McNCre117_Aug_MG_FD_178015 | JGI IMG/M metagenome (GOLD analysis project Ga0228698, IMG submission 178015) | Freshwater microbial communities from McNutts Creek, Athens, Georgia, United States - 1-17_Aug_MG | ecosystem: Environmental > Aquatic > Freshwater > Creek | place: USA: Georgia...
CTCGCGGCGTCCCTCGCGGCGGCCCTCGCGGCGGCCCACGCGGCGGCCCTCGCGGCGGCCCACGCGGCGGCACTCTCGGCGGCACTCGCGGCGGCACTCTCGGCGGCACTCGCGGCGGCACTCGCGGCGGCACTCTCGGCGGCACTCGCGGCGGCCCTGAGCGACTCATCGCCGGTCTCCAGGAACTCACGCACTACCGCAGGAGCATCGGGCCATAGGTGCAGCGTCTCCAGCGCCGCGAGTCGTGCGAAGGTCCATAACTCGTCGGTGCAGTCATATCCCCACAGCGCGGTGCGCTTGCGGCACACGAACTTGTCACCGTGATCCACGATGTCTCCCTCGCATTCGACGAGCGTGACGACGGGGCCGCGTGCGTACATGAGCGCGTCGATGGCGCGCGTCGAGGCGTGCAGGCCGGACTGGCACGGGACGATATCGCCGACGTGGACGATGGGCTCGCCGACTTTGACGAGCAGGTTACCGCTGGAGGTGGTCCAGTCGGCGTTTAGAAAGTGGAACGCTAGCTTAGTCATCTCATCTCTCCTCAGTGGAACCCCGCTGTAGCCGATTCCTTCAGCAGCCGCGCCGCAGGCACGACTTCAATCCGCGTCGAGTCGCGTCGCTCGACAGCGCCGGACTGCTCGAGCTGCTTCACGATCGCGTCCTTGGCTTTCGCCGGGGACGGAATGCCGGCGTCCTTGAGCGCCGTCTCGATCCACTTCTGCGCGACCTTGCGCTGCACCGCCTTGTCGGCGACGGCCTGGCCGTACTTCTCGCGCACCAGGGCGTACGCCTTGTCCGCGTCGATCTGACGCTTGCCCTGCACCGCGACCTCGGCGAGCACCATGCCGTCGGGCAGCGGAACCGGACGCTCCTTGGCGCGGGCGTAGAGCGCAGCGCGCAGCCGCGTCGTCATCATCTGGAGTTGCCCCAGCAGATCGTGGCCGCGCGCGGCGTCGTCATCGTTGGCGAACGGGATCGCAGCCTCAGCGGTCAGCGCGAGCTCGCCGCTCGAAACCTGCTCACGCAGCGAATCCCACTTCGGGCACGACAGCCACGACTCGCAATACTTGCAGTGGTCGCCGGACTTGAGCCACGCGAGCGGGTTCACGCGGGCCTGTGCCGCGTCGAGCTGCAACTGACGCAGCCGATCCGCGTGCGCGGCCAGATCCAGCGGCCCAAGCGCGGCGTGCGACGGGCGGCGGAACGTCGCCTTGTAGACGATCGCGACCTCCACCTCGTCGTAGCCCCAGGCCCGCGCGACCATGAGCGCGTACGTGGCCGCCTGGGCGTTGCGATCGGCCGAGTCCACCTCCTCGAATGACTTGTGATCCACGACGATCACGCGACCGTTGCCGCGGATGATCAGGTCGGGCGATCCGGGAATCTCGAACGGCTTCAAGTCCTCGTAAGCCCGCTTGGACTTCACCTTGAGCACGCGCGCGGTGTCGGTCGCGACGTCGTACGCAAACGCCTTCTCCGTGATCATCTCGTCGCCTTCGCGAACGAGAGCCAAGATCTCGTCCGGGATGGCGGACTCGTCGCCGACGTCGATCGCGGCCTCGAGGCCCTCGTGATACTCGTTGCCTGCCGCCGCGTACTCTGACTCGTAGTGGTGTCGCTTGAGCACGAGCGACGACACGCACTTGAGCGCACGTGGGACGCCCGAGGCCGAGAGCATCACGGCTGCGCCTCCACCGTGCGGAGCGTCTTGAGCGCAGCGCCGTAGCGGTCGTTCGCCAGCTTGCGCTGGTCGCTCGTCAGCTTGGCGAGCGCGGGACCGAGGGCGCCGTCCTTAGCGATCAGCCCCTTGAGCGCGTCGACCGTAGCAGCCTGCTCGATCGCGTCAAACTCGGCGGGGAGCGCGACGACCTCGGAGACGATCTCGGCGTCGATGGCGTCCGGCTGCGACACCGGGCGCTGCCAGTCGGCCACCTCCTCGGTGATCGCGCACCCGGCGAGCACGTCCGGGTACACGTCGCGCGCGAGCTCGGCCTTGGCCCGGGCCGCGAGCATGGCGCGCGGGAACAGACGCCAGTTGTCCTTGGTCGTCAGCCCGGCATCCTTGGCCATCTGCTTGGTCCAGGTGCAGCGCTTGGGCTTGTCGTCGCCGACGCGCAGCGTCTCGTACGTCACGCGATCGTCGCCCCCCTCGACGCGCTTGAAGTAAGCGGCCTTGCCCGAGCCGAGCGCGAGCGCGACCATTCCATCCGCCGACATCACGGGCTTGCCCTCGATGACGTGGAAGTTGCGGAGCGCAGCCATCGGTGTCAGGCCCATCTCCTGGCCTGCCAGGATTGTCATCGCGACGTCGGGCACCTTGCCGCGCAGCGCCTTGGGCAGCAGGTCGGACTTCGCGAGCAGCTCGGCCAGCGTCGTGAGCTCGGTGATCGAGCGCGGGATGATGGCGAGCGCCTTGGTCTCCATCGAGTCCGTCACAGCCAGCCCCCGATGACGCCGCGGGCAGACGTGACGAACGGGATCTGGTCGTCGTCGATCGGCGCGCTATCGGGCGGCGTGGCTCCGCCGTCGTCGGCCAGTGCCTTGCGCAGCGCGGCGTCGGCGTCGGCCATCGCGTCGCCTGCGAGCGGGGCGAGGACGCGCGGACCGCGGCCGATCGAGTTGATCTTGTCCCAGATCTGCCCGGCGCGCTTGCCGTTCTTGATCGGGATGTGCTTGACCTCGGCCGTCGAGGAGCCGCCAGTCGCAGCGATCCACTTCGCGCAGTCGTCGGCGAGCGAGGCCAGGCTCTTGCCCTGCCAGCCGACGGCCTTCAGCGAGCGCGCGACGTACAGCGACGAGCGCGCATCCACGACGTCCTCGTACGTGCCATTGCGGCCCGCGTTCTCACCCTCGGTGAAACGGACGTTGATGCGGGCGACGGCGATGCCCTTGTCGTTGGTGCCGCTCGCGGCAGAGAGGACGACGCAGGGCCAGATACCTTCAGCAATCAGATTCTGAGACATGATGTTTCCTTGGTTGGGTCCGTGCGGATGCACGGCGCTCGTGACGCGCGGTGGAGTCGAACCACCATTCCCGGTCGCGTCTGTTAGCGGGGCAGAACCAGGCGGCTACCCCGCAGCGTCCTGCGCAGCTCGCGGCGGCGCTGGGCGTGCGGGTTGGGCTCGGACAGGGCGCCGAACACGGCGAGCGCGAGCAGCAAGAGCCACCACACGTCGTCGCTCACGACGCCCTCCGACACACCTGCGCCGGGCTCCACTCGCCGCCAGCGTGCTCGGGCATCTTCGCCTCGAGCTCGGCGACGTGCAGGCGGGCCGATGCGAAGGCGCTGGCTACCGCATCGCGGGCGCGCTTGGAGTCCTCGCGCTCGGCTCGGCGCATCGCGCGCTCGAATGGGCCGTCGAGGCCGTCTTCGTCTGTGAGTCGCATCAGTTGCTCTCCTTGGTTGCGATCAGGTTGCGTGTGTCCGCGACGAGCTTTCGCGCTCGCTCCAGCGCCTCGTCGGCGTCCTCGGCCCAGATCGACAGCGCGTCAATGCCCATCGCGGGCAGGCCGACCGGCACGGTGCGAACGCCCGCGCGCGTGCGGATCTCGCGGCGGATGGCGTAGCTCGAGAGCCCGGCCTCTTCGTCGCGCGGCTCGGAGTCCAGGTCGGGCGCTGAGGTCTTCCAGTTGTCGTAGGTCATTAGCGTCCCCTCATGGCGTCGCTGCGTTGGTCGCAGGCGTATTCGTAGTCAGCGCGGCGCTGGCGGCGTCTCTCCGTGCGGTCGCACTCGTCGCCGCAGTCGTCGCAGACGTCGTAGGTGCGCGCGTTGTCGTCAGCGTCGCGCTCGATACCCGTGCGCGTGGCAGGGGCGAGGCAGTAGACGCACTTGGTGTCGCTCACGGCTTCACCGTCCGAGCGTTGAGGATCTCGGCGCAGCGGGCGCGGGCGACCTGCCGTGAGATGCCACGGCGCTTGCGAAGTCCGAGGGCAAGCTCGGCCATCACTTCTCCGCGAGTGCCTCCGTCGTAGCGGAGCGCGCGGATCTGCTCGTCCGTGATCGTGTCGGCGGTCAGCATTACGCTGCCCTCCGCGAGATGAAGCAGTGCGGGCACTCGCCCTGCTCGCTGAGCCACTCCTCGCTCGCCTGCACCACGTGGCACACCGAGCACCGCGCCACGACCTGGCGATCCATCTCCTGCGCCGTCTCCGTGCCCTGGTACTCCCAGCCCGCGGGCGGCGTGTGCTCGCCGGCGTCGGCCAGCACCATGACCGCGAGGCCGTCATCGTCCGGGGCGCCGTAGGCCCAGGAGATCGTGTCGGGCGCGGTAAGCGTGCCGCACCAGGAGAGGCCGTCACGCTCGAGGCGGATGGCCGTCCAGTCGCGCGTGGTCCAGAACTTCAGCCCGGCGGGCTGGTTCGTTTGAGACATGCGATAGACACTAGACCGTTGTTCTACTCGTGTCAACACGAAGTAGATCTACGTTCTAGCTTTGTCGCAGTGTCGACCTCGCGATAGCCTGCGCAAGCAGGCGCATGGCCTGCGAATACTTGGCCCGATCTGCCTTGCGCAAAAACTCGATGTTCCGCACAAGGGCGGCGGTTTCGCGGGCTCGCTTAGTTGTCTGAGTGCCAGCCCGTTGCGGTGCTGGAGTCGTCTTCTTTGCCACGTCAGTCTCCATTCGGGGATCGCGGAAGTTGCTACGTCCGATTTGAGGTTGGCCCATAGTGTTACCACCGGGCTCTTTGTTAGCGGCAACGGCCGCCTCGACCTGCGCCAGAAAGAGATCTGACACGGGCTTCGATACGCCCGGCGGCGGTGACTTTTTGTGTCTTGCATCACCCATACATGACTAGCGTTTCACCGCTTCGACTAGACCAGTAGTCCGCTCGCGCTTGACCAAAGTAGAACGTTGGTCTAGTGTCCGGAGCGTGACCAGCAAGCGAAAGCCCACATCTGAGCGTCGGCTGCTCACGGGTCCGATCCACGACCGAATCGAGGCGCTACGCAAGACGAAGGGCCTCTCCCAGCAGGAGTTGGCGGACTTGGCAGGCGTCGATAAGACGGCTGTGTCCGCGTGGGAGCGGCGTCTCTCCCGCCCCGATATCCGCCACCTGCCTGCCGTCGCCAAGGCTCTCGGCGTGACCGTGGACGAGTTGATCCGCGGCGAGGAGAAGGCTGCGTGACACATCCCACCGTCCCGCTGAGTGCCGCCGCGTGCAATGCGGATCATTACGCACGGTCTACCGCAGGGCGCGCCGGGGAATTCCGCGGGGTCCGTGAGACCGGGGACGGCTGGGCGGATGGAGAGTGCCGATGAAGTCGCTAGGGCCGGCGAACGATGACATTCCGAAAGATGAGTTTAGGCGTGCGTACCGGCTCGCATGGCTCGCAGAGAACAGAGAGAAGGAGCTTGAGCGCAACCGCAAGTGGCGTGCAAACAACCTCGACCGTTCCCGAGAGCACTCACGCAAGTGGAAAGCAGCTAATCCGGGGTACAACCGCCAATGGCGCGCAGCAAACCCCGATTATGGTCGTCAGTGGCTCGCGGCCCTCCCTGGATATCGTTGGCACTGCGTGCGCGCAGCAAAGGACCGCGTCTCCGATGCCCAGTGGTCCGAGATCCTCAATCAGAAGGTGAGGCGTTAATGCCGTACAAGGATCCAGAGAAGGCTCGTGAGCGCGCCCGCAACTACGCGCGCAAGTGGCGCGCGGTAAATCCGGATAAGGCGCGCGAGTCAAGTCGCAAAAGGTACGCAGCCAATGCGGATAAGATGCGCGAATACAACCGCAGGTATTACGCGAGTAACCTCATGAAGATGCGCCTGCGCTCCAGGGCACTCTACGCGTCAAACATCGATGAGAGCCGCATGAAAAACCGCGAGCGGTACACGGCCAATGCTGAAGCGCGCCGCGAGCAGTCCCGCAGGTGGTACGCGGCCAACCGCGAAAAGGCGCGCATGAAAAACCGCGAGTGGTACGCGGCTAATGCTGCCGCGAATGCTGCCACGAACCGCGCTCGCGTTAACGCCTATCGCGCAGCCGATCCGGATAGGGCTCGCGTGCAGCAGCACCGCAAACGCAACGCCAAAAAACACCGCATCTCCGACGCTCAGTGGTCCGAGATTCTAAACGCAAAACCGACCGTTACAACAAAGAAGAAAGGCAAATAGCCATGCACGACATGTCAAGCAGCGCACTCCGCACCGACGCGATGAGCGCTGTCACTCATCAGCCGACCAAGACCGTCAAGAACATGTCGGTCGACGCGCGCCACAAACTCATCAAGGTGTGGCGCCAGATCCAGAAAGACCAGCGCGACCTGGATTTCCGCAAGAGCGAGTTCAGCAAGGAGTTGCGCGCTCACTTCGCGGCCGGCAAGGCGGGCGACGAGATGTTCCACCGCTGGTGCCTCGACAACCTCGGGTTGCAGCGGAACCAGACGCAGGAACTGCTCGCGCGTGGCATCGCCGCGACCATCGTCACCGACGCGGACGCCTGGAACATGCTCAACGGCTACAAGAGCATTGCGTACGTCCGCGAGCTGCCGCGCAAGGAGCAGATCGCGGTCATCGAGGCGGCCAAGAAGTCCGGCTATTCGATCCGCACCATCATGGCCAAGCGCGGCCACACGCTGCCGGGCTACGCGCCCGTCCCCGTCAAGAAGTCCGACAATCCAATCACTCCGAGCGCGACCAAGCCGCAGCGTCGCGGCGTGTATGCGGACATCACGGCACTCGCAAACTTCGTCGCTGGCCTGTCGGTGAAGGTGCCCGCGGACATTCGCGTGATCGCCGACATGTACAAGGCCGCCTAGCTTAGCGCGGTCTCGGTGACCCGCTCGCGTTCGATTCGCGAGCCGCGCCCCAACAATCTCTAACCCGTCGCCGGGTGGCGACGATTCAACGCTCCGAATGAGAGCGAACGGCAAAGCTATGTCCGAACTACTCCAACGAATCCAAAACGACCGCTACATCGAGACCCAGGTTAGCGAGCCCAACCGCGACAAGCCTGATCTTGAGCTCGCTTATCGCCGTGGGTTCAACGCGGGGTCGCGGCACGCCGAGCTGCTACTGATCGAGCAGGCCATCAACGCTGAGCGCCTCGAGGTGTGCCTCGACGAGCTGCGCGACGCGCCGGGCATCGACCTGCGCCTCAAGCACGTTTCCGAGTCGCCTCTGCTCAGCCTCCCCCATGCCAGCGAGCAGGGCGTCTCCCACGCGCCGCCGGTCGCGTCTCGGGAAACCGGCACCTCTCCGGAGGCGACGCATGGCGCGTAATGCCTCCATCACGGTCCGTCGCCAGTGGCGCATCCTGATCGCGCTCGCGAAGAACCCGCGGACCATCGGATCGCTTGCGCGTCAGCACGGCGTGTCCAAGGCCACGGCGCAGCGTGACGTGAGCGTGCTGGCGAGCGTGTTCCAGGTGCGCTCGCTGCCGAGCGCTGGGCACAAGCAGCGGCGCATGTATCAGGCGGTGATCCCAGCGGGAGGGGAGCGGTGAACACCTGCATTCAGTGCCTCCGAACGGCGGACGAGATCGGACACGGCACCATGCTGCTGACCCGCCCCATGCCGATGGGGCCCGGCGCATACCAGATCTGTCTTGCGTGCGCGCGGCGGGTTCGCGAGGAGCAAGACCAGCGGGCACAGGAGGCGATCCGAGTCGCTGAGAGGAGTGGAGTGTGAAGTACGACGAATCGATGTCCGTCGCGGCACTGTGTCGCTCTCTGGATGATTTGCAATCGGTACGCGATTCCCTCAAGGGTCGCGCGGTGCTTCTGAACCGAATTGCAGCGGACAACGGAGTCACCTTGGAGCGATCAACGTCGCTGCTCGATCGACTGCGCCGAGATTCCGCGCCTGACGGATGGAACGACACCGATTTTCGTTGCGATGCGTTGGAGTCGGCGTTCTGCCTGAACTGGCGCAAAAGCGGATTCCCTACGTTCGTGTTGACCGACTCCATGGCCGCGCTGCTCGCGCTTACGCGTTCGCCTCCGGTCGACATGGATCATGCTCCGCATCCGGCATTCGTCATCGAAGTGCCGAAGCGTTTCGTTCCACTGGAATCGAAGCGACCGACGATAACGATCGCGGTTGAGTCGTACGCCGCGATGGGGATCAGCGAAGGCGCTGGAAGTATCGGCGTCATCCCAGATAGCGACACCACCTCGCGCTGGGCAAGTACGGGCGGTGCTCAGCACCTCGATGAGAACCTTCGCGCGGAGCCATGGATGCTGGTTTCGATTCGCGTCGTCGCGAACGTCATCGCATACCTCAACGAGCATCGGCCTGGCACCGAGCGCGTGCCCCAGATTTCAAAGGCTGGAGCCGCTCCAGTGTTTGAGATTCGGCCACCGCGGGATATCGCCATCGACAGGGCGTTCCGCGACGCCGCATCTACGCTGGTCAACGCTGGGAACATCAACGCAGTGCGCGGAGTTTTATCCCACTACGTCCGCGGACACTGGCGCAACCAAGCGACAGGACCAGGACATAGCGAGCGTCGGCTGACCTGGGTCCGTCCGCATCGGCGCGGAGATGAGTCACTTGGCCGCGTTGTCGAGCGCATCGAGAGGATCAAGTAATGGCCGTCTCCGTTCGTATTGAGGACGAGGCGTTCTCCGATCGCCGTTACGACGTCCTGGCCCGCGAGCTCGGCCTTCCGGATGCCGACTGCGCGCGCGGAAAGATGGCGGCCGTCTGGCGGCAATGCACGCAGGAGCAAACACACGTTCTGCGCGCGGAAATGTTGCGCGTGATCTTGGGCGAGAAAGGGCCGGACGCGCTTCTGATCAGCTCTCTCGGAGTCGAAGCGGAAGGCGGAATCCGCATCCGCGGAACGCGCGGGCGCATCGAGTGGCTCGCAAAGCTGCGTAAGAACGCACGAAACGGCGGGCGTGCGGCGAGTGCCAAAAGGAACGCCAAAAGGAACTCCAAAGCTCAAGCATCTGGGTCTAGCGCGGAAGTGCCAGATGTCAGCCCTCCTGCTCCTGCTCCTGCTCCTGCTCCTGCTCTTAGATCAGAGAGTGGCGAGCCCTCCGGGCTCGCGCTGCTGTTCGACAAGGTCGACCTGGCAGGTGGGGAGGTAGGACGAGCAGCCAACGCGAAGGCGGCGCGGTTCAAGGCCGCGTCCAACCCGGACCACCAGGCCGCGATCGACGGCTTCCATCAGCGGTTCAAGGCCGCTTACGGCACGAAGCCGACCTGGGACGGCAAGGCGATCGGTCTGCTCTCGTCGCTTCTGAAGCGTCACGCGCTCTCGACGCTCTTGGAGCGCATGGATTTCATGTTCGCCGGCCGCGCCAAGTGGCCGCCGCCGCCGTACTCGGCGGACGTGTTCGTGCAGCACTTCGATCGCTGGGTGGATGCTGGACCCGTCGAGGTTGCTAAGCCGATTCGGAGGATCAACGACCTATGAACGACGCGATCGATCAGCTCGAGATGAGCGTGATTGGCGCCGTCCTCATCGACGCCAGCACGCTTGCCCTGTTGCCCTCGCTCGAGGTTGGCGACTTCAAGAATCTGCGCCCCAAGGCCACGTGGTCTGCCATCCGCACGCTCGAGGCAGCACGGACGCCGATCGACCTCACCACCATCGGCGACGAGCTCGCGCGCATGGGTGCGCTGGAGCAGGTCGGGTTTGGCTGGCTCGGGGAGTGCGCGCTCAAGGTTCCGACCGCCTCCAACGCGATCGAGTATGCCAAGCGCCTCAAGGACAACGCGCTCCGGTGGAGCTTGCTTGTCGCTCTCGAGGATCTTGTGCAGGCCGGCAAGGCGCACGAGTTGAGCGGCGCGGAGATGCTCGGCGAGGTCTTGCGCGTTACGTCGCGCCTCGATGCCGAGCAACCCGAGGACGCGCTCGCGATCGGCGAAATCGTCAAGCGCCGGCTCCGCGAGATCGAGAAGCAAGAGGCCGATCGCCGCGCAGGACTCTCCACGCTCACCGGCTTTCCGACTGGCGTGGGCGAGCTCGATCAGAAGCTCGGCGGATGGCAGCCTGGCATCGTCAGCATCATCGCGGCTCGTCCTGCGATGGGGAAGTCGTCGCTGGGTCTCGCAACGGCGGACGCCTGTACCACGGCCGGATTCGGCGTGCATGTGTTCTCGCTCGAGGACACCGCAGCCGCTTATGCGGACCGCTCGCTCTCTCGCACGAGCAACGTCTCGGCCGAGCACATCCGCCTGTGCAATCTGCAGCGAGGACAGTTCCAGGACGTGCAGAACGCGCTGCGCACGCTTGGGACGCGCAAGGGTTGGTTGTTCGACGACCGTTCGGGCGTGACAGCAGAGGAAATCGTCCGCTCGGTGCGCCGTCGCAAGAAGGACAACCAGACCAGGGTTGTCGTCGTCGATTACATCCAGTTGCTCAAGAAGCCGCACCCGCGCATGAGCACGCACGAGGCGCTGGGTGAGAGCATCACGACGCTCGCGGATGCGGCCAAAGCAGACGGCATGGCCTACGTGGTCATGTCTCAACTCAACCGCCAGCTCGAGCAGCGCGACGACAAGCGCCCGCAACTTTCCGACCTGCGCGAGTCCGGTTCGCTCGAGGAGCGGAGCAAGTGCGTGGTCGGCGTCTATCGCGGCTCCGTCTACGGCGATCCGCAACGAGGCATTGATTACCCGTGCGACTGCCCGAGCGGGGCGAAGTCGCACTTCTGCACGCCGCCGAGCGCGGCTGACTTCGAGGCGCAAGTGCAGTTGCTTGTGCTCAAGAATTCCAACGGGCGCACGGGTCGCATCACAGCGGCCTGGCATGGGCCCACGACGAGGATGGGGTGATGGTGACTGCGCAAGACATCGAGAACGCGCGCCGCGTGTACGTGGCCGCGCTGGGAGCTGAGCGCGAGAGACAGGCGCGCGCGGACCTTGTGACGCTGATCGAGCAGGCTCGACGCCAGCGGATCGGGGCGGCACGTGGCTAAGCCAAGTCCAACGTCACGCACGATCGCCGAGTGCAAGCGACGCGGATGGCCGTGCTGGGTTGTCGAGCAGACGATTCCGCACACGTTCATCAAGCGCGACATGTTCGGGTTCATCGACATCGTTGCGATCACGCCGACCGCCACGATCGGAATCCAGGCAACGAGCGGCACCAACCACGCGGCGCGAGTCACGAAGGCTCGCCAGCAGCCTCATTTTGGTGCCTGGCTTGCCGCTGGACGCACGTTTGAGGTTTGGTCGTGGTCCAAGAGGGGCGAGCGCGGAAAACGCAAGCTGTGGGCGCTGAGGGCCGAGGCGGTGGGCTTATGAGCGGGAACAGCGAAGTGGTCGAGCGGCTCGCGCACCAGCACGGTGTCCCGGTGCTGAGCGTGCTCGAGTTCTTCCTCGAGCGTGCAGCGATCCGTGAGTATGACGGCGGGCAGATGCGCGACGAGGCCGAGATCGGAGCGATCGAGGATGTCAAGCTCTGGATCAAGCTCTGGCGCTCGATTGGAGGCCGGAAGTGAGCTCGGCCCGACACACAGCAACCCATTCTGAGGCCGCCGACCTGCGACTCGGCCGTTGGCAGACCGCCCTCGCCGACGTGCGCGAGGTTGGAGCGCTGATCGCCGACCCGCCGTACTCCGAGCGCACGCACAGCGCGGAGACCACGCGCAACGATGGCGTCGATGCAGCAGGCCTGACGCCCGACTATCCTCCCTGGACACCGGACGACGTCCACGAGTTCGTACAGGCCTGGTCAGAGCGCGTTTCCGGCTGGATGGTCTGCCTGACCGACCACGCGCTGATCGGCGCGTACGAGGACGCCTACGAGGCCGCAGGCCGCTACGTGTTCGCGCCCGTCCCGTGCTGCATCGGCGGCATGTCCCACCGCATGCAGGCGGACGGGCCGAGCTCGGAGGTGGTCTACGCCGTGGTTGCCCGTCCGCGCTCGAGGGAGTTCGTGGACCTGAAGTGGAACATGCGCGGGTACTACGAGGGGCCGTCGATCCGGAACGGCCGGCGTGGTGGGTCAGTCAGCGGCAAGGGGCGCGGCAAGCCGCCATGGCTCAAGCACGCACTGGTACGCGACTACTCGCGGCCCGGGGATCTCGTGTGCGATCCGCTGGCTGGGTTCGGCGGCACGCTCGCCGCAGCTCTGGCCTATGGCCGACGCGCGGTGGGCTCGGAGATGGACTTGGCGGCGTACCGAGAGGCACTGCGCCGGCTGAGAAGGCCGCTGCAGATCGACATGTTTGGAGGGGCGGCGTGATGGTCAGTCGCTATGTCCGCATCGACTGCGACCGCCACGCATGGCCGGTCTGCAACTGCCGCCCTCGGGTGCGGCTGATTCACACGCCGACTCGGCAACCACAGATTGCAACGTTCGGCGCCGCAGCGATCGGCGCCGAGTTCTTGATGACACAAGGCGCGCTTGGACGCGCAGGAAGGATTTAGACCGTGGAAGCAATTGAGAGACATGCAACACTTCGAGCGCTGCGCGACATGCCCAGCGACGACCTGATCGGACTTGTCCTCGCGCTGCGGGGCGAACTCGCCTCCTACCGCGAACTGCCCCTGGTCCCCTCATCCGAGCACACCCGGGTCATCCAGCAGCGGGATGCGTACGCGGAGCAGCTGGACGCGATGACGCGCCACGTGAGCGAGGAGTCCCAGGCTCGCGTCATGCGCCTGTTAGATCTCTGGCAGGACGAACTCCGCGACTCGGCGAAGGAGTGGCACACCGAGGCGCGCAAGGACCGGCACAACGCCGTGCGGGCGTTGCTGGCGGAGGCCGGGATGCGGGCGCCGGAGCAGGATGTGCGCGCGGAGCAGTATGCGCAGTGGGAGGCGGGGCGATGAGGTTCACCGGCACGTTCCGCCTGCACTACAACCGTCACGGCGCAGCACCCCTGATCTGGTGCGTTACGACCGACGATTGGGAGTTGGCCATCTCGGAGTTTCACGTCCACGTCCCGCTGACGTCGGTCTACCGGCCAAAGGCGACCGCTGATGATGATGACGGCAAGCCCTCGGCGTGGCTAGAGGCGACCGGGACGCTGGAGGTCGTGGGGAGTAAGGCGGTGATTCGGTGATCGCTCGTATCCTCCGCTGCGCCGCCGAACACCGCGTCTCACTTAGCCATGCCGCGAACATCATCGAGGACCGCGACAACGTAACCGTGTCCTCGTCGGACGTAGCGCGGGCCATCGAGGCCAGGCAGGCGGCACACGGCGACCGGCCTGCGGGCGCGTACTGGGATGCGTGTGTCGATGCGGCGGGTGCCTTGTGACCGGCATTCTCGAGATGTTTGCAGCGCTCAGCGAGCCGGACGAGTTTGACGTGCAGGTCCAGCTCGAGTTGTTCGCGTGGGCACGGAGCCAGCGCGCGGACCGCAACGGATGGACCCGCCTACTGGAGCGCAAGAGGGATAGGCGCCGCGGGCATCGCGACCTGACCGCGGCGCGCAAACGCTGGCGTGACCGCAACCGGCAGCAGCAGGCCGCGTATCGGGCGGCGAACCGCGAGAAGCGGAACGCCTACTTTCGTGCGCGTCGGGCTGCACTAAGGCAGGTGGCCGCATGACTGGCATACCCCATCCCCGCGTGCGCACCACGACCGTGCATTGCGAGTGCGGTAACCGCAAATCCAAGCACTCCGAGACGTGCGCTCGCTGCGACTTCATCGACGGGACCAAGCTGACTGGGCTCATCATCGCCGAGTTGCGCCGGGCCGGTCGGTTAACCGTGCGTGAGTTGTGCGAGTGCATCTTCGGTGGGTGGTCCAAGTCGCGAGAACGCTCGATCGGGCGCGCCGCACGGGCCATGGTCGAATCGGGACGGGCCACGCGGTACGTGTCCGAGTCGCACGGAGAGCAGGAGATCAGCGGCATCTGTAGCGGCGAAATGCGCGAGCGCGTCACGGATGCGTGGGCGTATGCGCTGAGTGGGAGACATCGATGACTGACCGTAAGGCGCTCGGCCTCTGCACCTACCCAGGCTGCACCACGCCGCCGCTGGATGACCACTGCATGTGCGAGCGGCACCGCGATTATCACCGAGTACGCAACAAGCGATGGAAGAAGTTATCCCGGTTCGCCTGGAAGCAGATAGGGTTGTGGCTCTAGATGGCAAACGACAAACTACAGGCCGCATGGGATGCCGTCGCAGACATGCAGACGCCTGAGGCCGCTGCGCTCCGGTCGATCTTCGGAACGTCGCATTTCCGCGTACTGCAGAACGCGGGCGTGAAGGAGCAGAGTGCGCGAGACAGGGAGGTCGCGGACGCCATCATGGAGTGGCTCGCGGGCAACTACCTGTACGCACTCAATGCGACGGAAGGCGAACCATGAAGATGTGCCCGGACTGCTCGTTCGGACAGCGCAAGGCCGAGTTGCCTCGCGTAGAGGGCTTGTTGTCCGGTACGCGGACGATGATTTGTCCACCACTCCAATCTCGTTGACCTAAACCTCCCATCCACGGAGAGTGAATGTGCGCCGTCGGGTGTGCGGCGTGGAGGTGTGAGATGGTCGATGGACGGACTGTGCGTGAGTGCCTGGACATATTTCAGCGTGACATGCGCGAGGGTCACGCCACCGGACGTCGGCTCACGCCTGGCCAACTCACCGCCGCCCGCACCGCCTGGTCCGCTGCGCTCAAGGCCAAGGCGGTAGAGGCTGCGGAGAAGGAGCACAGGCGGGTTGTTGTCGATGATGACAGGTGGGAGCCGTGAGCTGGATCATCTTGGGTGCGATCGGTCTGGTCTATGGCGGCATTGTGTTCGCGTTCGCCATGGGGGTGCTCAGGGAAAGTCGCTGGAAGCGCGATCGACGCAGACAGGCCGAGGAAAAGTGTCAGTGGGTCAATGAGCAGATCCGCGAACTGCGTAACAGGCGAGAGTCATGACCGACGACCCCCAGCAACCGCTCCCCGGGTTCACCCGTCGCGCGAACCAGATCTCCAAGCAGGCCAGCAAGGCCCGCCGATTCGCCGCCGCATACGAGCACGACCGCCAGCTCGCACTGACCATTGCACCGGTAGCACTGGCTCGTCTAGTCCGACTCAAGGGTCTATCGGACGAGATTAAGCGCGACTCTCGCATCCCAGTCGAGCACGGACAAGACCACGAGCAGTACGTGCGCGAGCGGGTAGCACGAAATCTCGTCGGTACGTTCGAGCCGCGGCCGGGCACGCCAGGCACACGAGGCAACTGCCCGCCTGATAGGCACGAGACGGGCTGTCCATACGTGCGCTGCCGATATCACCTGTGGCGAATCGACGGTGGCGTCGACGGCGAACGTGCCGGTAGGCCAGGCTTGGGTCAGGTACCACGCAACAGGCGCGGCCTGACACTGCGTGTGCTGGGTGACGTGGGCGAGCTCGACCGCGCAGGCACGACGCTCGATCCCAGGTGGCTCGAGCATCCATTGCCGCCATCGTGCGCGCTCGACGTGGCCGACCAGGGCGCGCACAGCAACGAGGATGTGGGCGCGGTCATCAACCGACACAGGACGCTGGTCGCGAGGGTCAACGACGCTGGGTGCCGGAACGTCCGGGACGCAGGCGGCGATGTGAGGTTGCTAGTGCGGGATCGTGGAGCCGAATGATCTACGTAATCACAGAGTGCGACGACAGGCAGTGCGTGAAGATCGGATACACGAAGACGCGAGACGAGAAGGTCGATGTGACCGCGATCAGAAAGCGCCTCGCCAACATTCAGGTGTGCACCTGGCGTCGACTTGAGTGCATCCTGATGATGGACGGAGACCAGGTCATCGAGGCCGAGTTGCACCGGACCTTTGCTGCCTATCACGTTGGAGGTGAGTGGTTTAGCAACGCAGGCGAGCTCGCTCGGTGGCTCCGCTGCTCCGAGACTGAGCCAGTGAGGATGCCCCGGCGCGATCGGGCGTTCGGCCCGAAACAGAAGCACGTGCCTATTCGTAAGTACTCGTCATTGCTTGATACGCGCGCAACCGCCCGTAGATACATGGGAATCGGTTAGTGCTATGACATTCGTGTCCGAATGATATCAGTAACTTACGCTAAGTATTTGAAATCATTCATGACACCCTCACCCTGGTGGGGTCCAGGGGCCCCAGGGCGGCGTAAACGCG
>Ga0228698_1000962_pt1 | contig 15972 bp, 15 predicted proteins | sample McNCre117_Aug_MG_FD_178015 | JGI IMG/M metagenome (GOLD analysis project Ga0228698, IMG submission 178015) | Freshwater microbial communities from McNutts Creek, Athens, Georgia, United States - 1-17_Aug_MG | ecosystem: Environmental > Aquatic > Freshwater > Creek | place: USA: Georgia...
GCAAATAGCGTTCACCAATCCAGGTGGTTTGCGCACCGACCTGACCACCAGCCTGACGGTGACGTTCGGTCAGCTCTTCAACGTGCTGCCGTTCAATAACAACCTGGTCACCATGGACCTGAGCGGCCATCAAATTTTGCGATTGCTGGAGCAGCAGTGGGAACGGCCACAGCCGGCGGGAGGTCGTGTGTTACCGGTGTCCAGCGGTTTTACCTATACCTGGGACGCCAGCAAACCAGCAGGCGCTTCGCCGGGAACCGGTCACCGCGTGGTGCCCGGCTCGATGCGCTTGCATGGCGAGCCGATGGACATGGATGCGCTCTACCGCGTCACGGTGAACAGTTTCATGGCCAGTGGCGGCGACAGCTTTAACGTACTCAAGCACGGCCGCAATATGCAGGAAGGCGAGGTGGATCTGGTGGTGGCCAAACTGTATTTCCGGCTGAAGGGCGTGTTGCCGGCGCCACCGATGGGGCGCATCCAGCGCGTCAACTGAGCTGCAATGAAAAACGGCGCCACTGTGGGCGCCGTTGGGATGCACGGTGCAAAGTCTTACATGTGCAAGGCGGCCAGGCCGCCAACGATAACGCCCACGCCGCCGGTACCAAACATGGCGTATTCCAGCCACTTTTTCTTGGTCAGCAAAGCAATGGCAGCCAGCGCGATGGACACTTGCAATACGGTCGTGGCCTGCGCCCAGCGGTGGTGCTGGTGCATTTGTTCGTCACTCTGGTGATCCCATTCGGTGGCTTCGGCTTCGAGCTTCTCCGCCGTGGCCTTGATCTCGCCCTTTTCCTTTTCGTAACGGTCGATCTTGGCCTGGTAGGTCGGCTGTTTGGCTTCGGGGGCCAGATCGCGCGCCAATTCAGCCAGCGACTGCTTGGTGCTCTTGGACTGGAAGTAGTTCCATTGGTTAGAGGCTTCTGTTTTCTTCAGGGCCGCGTTGTTCTTGTACAGCCCGGCATTGGCCTGAGTGGCGCCGCCCATGTAGGCAAAGATGGCGCCCACCGTGGCAATGATCGCGGTAAACATCGCGATCTGGTTGATCATGCCTCCGCCTTTTCCGTGATCGCCGTGGCCGCCATGTACGGCGTGTTCGAGTTCGTGGTCATGCGGTCCGTGCACGTGGAATCCATCTCCAGACATTTTTCAAGCTCCAGTAGTTTGTTCAAGGGTAATAAAACGATATGGCAATCCGTTGACAGCCACATGATCTTCGCGGGCGACTTCGCGCCACGTCGGGCCAAATATGGGGGCAAAGGCGTCGCCTTCAAGATCGACATCTATTTCAGTCACGACGGCCGTGTGCGCCAGAGGCAAGGCCAGCGCATACAGTTGCGCACCGCCGATGACCCAGACATGGGGCGCATCGCCACACAGCGCCATCGCCTTCTCCAGCGAATCCGCGCGCAAGGCGCCCGGGCTGTGCCAGTCGGCTTGCCGCGTCACCACCACATTCGCGCGGCCCGGTAAGGGGCGGAATTTGGTTGGCAAAGAATCCCAGGTCTTGCGGCCCATGATCACCGGGCAACCCAGCGTAGTGCGTTTGAAGTGCGCCAGGTCTTCCGGCAAATGCCAGGGCAGGGCGTTGTCCCGGCCGATGACGCCGTTGCGGCTGCGGGCAAAAATCAGGTGCAGCTGCATGGGCCTATACCGCCACGGGGGCTTTGATGGCCGGGTGGCACTCGTAACCGGTGACTTCGAAGTCTTCGTACTGATAGCCGAAGATCGATTCGGGCCGGCGCTTGATGTGCAGCGTGGGGTAGGCAAATGGCGCTCGGCGGAGCTGTTCTTCCACCTGCTCGTGGTGGTTGCTGTAAATATGGCAGTCACCTCCGGTCCAGATGAAGTCGCCTACTTCCAGATCGCACTGCTGCGCCAGCATATGGGTCAGCAAGGCGTAGCTGGCAATGTTGAAGGGCACCCCCAGAAAAATGTCGGCGCTGCGCTGGTAGAGCTGGCAGCTCAATCGGCCTTTGCCACCGGGCACCTCGCTGGGCGCCACGTAGAACTGGAAGAAGGCGTGGCAGGGCATCAAGGCCATCTTGGAGAGGTCGGCCACGTTCCAGGCGCTCACGATCATGCGGCGTGAGTCGGGGTTGGTTTTGAGGGTCTGCACCAGTTCACTGATCTGGTCGATGTGGCCGCCATCCGGCGTGGGCCAGCTGCGCCACTGCACGCCGTATACCGGTCCCAGATCGCCGTCAGGACGGGCCCATTCGTCCCAGATGGACACGTTGCGTTCCTTGAGCCAGTTGTTGCTGCTGGAGCCGGTCAGAAACCAGAGTAGTTCCTGAATGATGGAGCGCAGATGTACCTTTTTGGTGGTGACCAGCGGAAAGCCTTCGTTCAGATCGAAGCGCATCTGATAGCCAAACACGCTGCGCGTGCCGGTCCCGGTGCGGTCGGTTTTGGCAACGCCTGTGGTGTAGACGTGGCGCATGAAGTCTTCGTACTGGGAACGGGTGGGGCGCGTTGCTTGCGGGCTGGTCATGGCAAGGGTTTGTGGCTTTGTGGACAAAGGCTCTATTGTCGCTTCTGCGGAAAACGTGCTTTTGCCTTTGCTTTTGCAAGGGCTGGGACTACGGGCGCCTCCTTTACCTGCGCAGAGCCCAATGCCGCCCAGCCTCCTTCGCGCGAGCCTCTCTTGCTACAGCATGCGTCCTGGGTTCATCAGGTTGTTGGGGTCCAGGGCCTGTTTGATGGCGCGCATCATGCCCAGGGCTACGGGCGACTTGTGTTGCGCAAGCTTGTCGCGCTTGAGGCTGCCGATGCCGTGTTCGGCAGAGATCGAGCCGTTGTAGCGGTCTACGAGGGCGTAGACCAGTGCGTTCATGGGTTGTTCCTGGTCACGCAAAAAAGCTTCCGCATCGGCGCCTTCGGGTGCCTGCACGTTGTAGTGCAAATTGCCGTCGCCCAAGTGTCCGTAGGTCACCATGCGGGCGCCGGGGAAAGCTTCGGCGATGGCGGCGTGCGCTTCGCTGACAAATTCGGGAATGCGGGAGACGGCAATGGAAATGTCGTGTTTGATGTTCAGGCCTTCTTGCGCTTGCGCCAGCGGAATGCTTTCGCGGACGTGCCACAGCGCGCGGGCTTGTGCGATGCTTTCTGCAACCACGGCGTCGAGCACGCAGCCGTCTTGCAATGCGTCTTCCAGCAGCGTTTCGAGCAACTGACGGGCATGGGCTTCGGAGACGTGGTCGGAGACTTCCAGCACCACGCAATAGGCGTCTTCGCCATCAAAGGGAACATGGAGCTGCGGAAAATGTTTGCGCACCAGGCTGAGCGCAAAGTCGCCCATCACCTCAAAGCCGGTGAGGCCAGTGTGAAGCGCGCGGTGGGTCAAACCCAGCAACTCCACCGCAGCCTCCAGTGATGGCACCGAGGCAAATGCCGTCAGCATGGCTGCGGGCATGGGCACCACCTTCATGGTGGCGGCGGTGATAACGCCCAGCGTGCCTTCGGACCCGATGAACAAGTGGCGCAGGTCGTAGCCGGTGTTGTCTTTGCGCAGCCCGGTCAGCCCGCTCCAGATTTCGCCTTGAGAGGAAACAACTTCCAGCCCCAGACACAGTTCGCGCGTATTGCCGTAACGCACCACCTGTGTCCCACCGGCGTTGGAGCCGAGATTGCCACCAATGGTGCAACTGCCTTCGGAGGCCATGCTCAGGGGAAACAGGAAGCCTTCTGCCTCGCAGGCCTGCTGCAGGGTTTGCAATATGCAGCCCGCATCGACCGTGACGGTCAGGTTCGCGGTATCCAGGTGGCGCACCTTGTTCATGCGGGACAGGCTCAGCACAACCTGAGTTCCGCTGGCATCCGGCGTGGAGCCCACCACCATGCCGGTGTTTCCACCCTGCGGCACCATGGCCACCCCGGCTGCTGCGCAGGCTTTGACGATTGCGGCCACCTGTTGCGTATGGGCGGGGCGAACCACGGCCAGCGCCTTGCCTTGTTCGCGTTTGCGCCAGTCCAGTTCCCAGGCGCTCAGGTCGCCGTCGGTGAGTACATGGGCATCGCCCACGATTTCTCGGAGATTTTGCAGAAAATCTGGTGCGGGCAGTGTGCTCATGCAGCGGGCTCTTGTGATGGTGAAGCGGCGGCTTTGGCATTGCGCTGGCGCATGCGCACATGCAATGTGCAGGCGCTAAACAAAACCAGACACAGTGCCACTTCCAGCATGCCCAGCCAGTTTCCCGGTGGTTTGTCGCTCCAGCCGCGCACCACGCCCTCAATAAAGTACAGCCACACCACCAGACTGACCCAGCGGTAGGTGTACATGCGGTTTTTCAACAGGCCGGCGAGCGGAATACAGAGGGGCAAAACTTTAAGAGCCAGCCAGCTGCCACCTGGGCGCAGCGGGCTCAGCCACAGTTCCCACGCCAGTCCCAGTGTGATCAAGCCCATCAGGCTGCCCACGGCTAGCCAGCGGCTGAGGTTGACCGAAGTGCTGGTGGCGGGGACGGGGGAGGGGGCGGAAGGGGCAATAAACATGGAGGTGGCATCATAGCGGGATGCGATCGATTGAACGTTTCCAAGTCTGGCTCCACGAGCTCTCCAGCCTGCGCTGGCGCGATGCTGCGCACACCCTGCGGGAGCGCTTCCGTGAGGATCGTCTGGGCCTGACCGCCAGCAGCCTGACCTTCACCACGACCATTGCGCTGGTACCACTGATCACAGTGGCACTGGCGATGCTGACGGCGTTTCCCATGTTTGCCAAGTTTCAGGACGTGTTGCAGAAGTGGCTGATTGAAAGTCTGGTGCCCGACAACATTGCGCGGCAGGTGCTGGGCTATCTGAACCAGTTCGCCGGCAAAGCCAGCAAGCTCGGTGTGGCCGGTCTGGCCGCTTTGACGGCCAGTGCACTGGCCTTGATTTTCACCATTGATCGCACGCTCAACAGCATCTGGCGCGTGCGCACCAAGCGCCCGTTTGGACAGCGGGTGTTGATTTACTGGGCCGCCATGACGCTGGGGCCGGTGGTGCTGGGCGCCAGCCTGAGCATGACCTCGTATGCCCTTTCAGCTTCGCGCGGATTGGTGGGGGCGTTGCCCGGCGGGTTGGGCTTTCTGCTCGACAGTTTGCAGTTCTTCCTGGTCGCCGGGGGCATGGCGGCCATGTTCCATTACGTGCCCAACACTTTCGTGCGCTGGGGCCATGCGTGGATGGGCGGATTGTTTGTCTCGGCGTGCATGGAAGTTGCCAAGAAGCTGCTGGCCATTTACCTCAGCAAAGTGCCCACCTATTCCGCGGTGTACGGGGCTTTTGCCACCCTGCCGATTTTGCTGGTCTGGATTTATGTGGCCTGGGTGATCGTGTTGTTGGGGGCTGCATTGACAGCGTATGTGCCCAGCCTGTTGGCTGGCATTCCGCGCAAACGCAGTGGTGTGGGCTGGCAGTTCCAGTTGGCCCTCGAAGTCCTGGGTGTGCTGGACCGCGCAGCAGCAAGCCCCGACAAGGGCAAAACGCTTTCCCAGCTTTGCCTTGCGCTGGCCGCAGACGCCCAGCGTATGGAGCCTGTCATGGAGGCGCTCACTTCTCTGGACTGGGTGGGGCAACTCAACGAGGCCGACGTCTATGGATCGGCGGCACGCTACGTCCTGCTCGCGCAGCCCGACGTGGTAACTCTGGAGCCCCTGATGGACTTGTTGCTGCTGCCGCGCACGCCGGCTACGCAAAAGCTGTGGAGCAATGCCCGTTGGCCGACGATTACTTTGCGGGAAGTTTTGTAAGCTGGCTAAGGGGTTTCAGCGGGTCTGACATGCCCTGAGCGCCAGCCTGATACCGCTTTTCGATCAAGTCCCAAAGATTTCCATACAGGTCCTGAAATACAGCGACGGTGCCGTAGGACGCCACAGCTTTTTCACGCACAAACGCGGCCGCCGGTTTGATTGCCGACTAATGACAACTGCAGGTCATTTGACGCCTTGGCCAGCAGAAGGTGCGTTCCACAGGTCCCCTGCGGTGCCACAACGACCCAGCGCTTGCCTTGCTAGGGAACAGGCGTGTCCTCAATGAGCACAAAGCCGAGGACACCGACGTAAAAAGCGATGGCCTCGTCATAGTCCTTGACCAGTACGGATACCAGTCCCACACACTGAGTCAAAGCAAGTCCTGCGGTTTCTTTAAAAATCCCGCCAGCGCCTTCAGCATGTGCTCGGGCGTTTCTGTCATCTGGTGGTGCCCACCGGGTAGGGTGACTACGGCGCCCTTCTGCGCATTCGCAATCAGGCTGCGGGCTGATTTGGGTGGCGTCATCTGGTCGGTTTCGCCCAACACGAACAGGGTGGGGCAAGTGACTTTTTGCATGGCTGCCTCGCCATTGCGGTAACTGTCGCAGGCCACAAAACCGGTGTGGAACAGGTTGACGGTTTTGTTGCTGGCCAGCACCTTTTTGCCCAGCGCCATCGACGCGCCATAAATCCATGTGCCCGGCCCCAGCGCCGATGGCGGCGGCGCGAGTGTGCTGCGGGAAAAGACATTCACCATGTCCAGTGCTTTTTGCGGCGCATCGCGCGAGGCCTCGATCAACGCTTGCGAAACCTGCATGGGGTAAGCCGTACCGACCAGTGCCAGTTGACGCACGCGCTCGGGTGCGCGGCCTGCGGCCTCGAGGGCCACCAGAGAGCCAAAGCTGTGGCCCACCAGTGCCGCCTGCTGGATGCCGGCGGCGTCTAGCAAAGCGATAACCCAGTCGGCCGCTTCTTCCACCGTGGTGGCCGGGGTGCCGCCGCTGCGGCAATGACCGGGTAAATCCAGCGCCAGCACGTTCCAGCCGTGGTTGGCGAAGTAGCGGCTTTGCAAAATCCAGACGCTGTGGTCGTTGAGCACGCCGTGGATGAAAACGACAGTGGGCTTGCCGGGATCGAGCGGTTTGCCGCCCGTGTAGCAGTACAGCGACGCGTTGTTGACTTGGATATGCATGTCAGGCTCCTGCTTTCTCGGCGGCGCGCAAGGCCCGTTTCAGGTCGTCCAGCAAATCATCGGCCTCTTCCAGCCCGATGGACAGGCGGATCGTGCCCTGGCTGATGCCGCCTTTGGCAAGTGCTTCGTCGTCCATGCGGAAGTGCGTGGTGCTGGCCGGGTGGATCACCAGACTGCGGCAATCGCCCACGTTGGCGAGGTGGCTGAAGACCTTCAGCGCCTCGACAAAGGCTTGGCCTTGCGCACGGGAGCCTTTGATGTCAAAGCTGAACACCGAGCCGGCGCCGCGCGGCAAGAGTTTTTGGGCGAGCGCGTGGTCGGGATGGCTTTCAAGCATGGGGTGGCCGACACGGGAAATCATGGGGTGCTTTGCGAGAAACTCCACTACCCGTTGCGTGTTGCGCATGTGCCGCTCCATGCGCAGTGACAGGGTTTCAATGCCCTGCAATATCAGCCAGGCCGAGTGCGGGCTGAGGCACGCGCCAAAGTCGCGCAGGCCTTCACGCCGCGCCCGCAACAGGAAGGCGCCTACCGACGCTTCCTCGGTAAACACCATGTTGTGAAAGCCTTCATAGGGCGCCGATAGCTCTGGAAATTTGCCCGAGGCGTCCCAGTCAAAACTGCCGCCGTCCACCACCAGCCCGCCGATCACCGTGCCATGCCCGCTCAGGAATTTGGTCGCCGAGTGGTACACCAGATCCGCACCCTGACCCAAAGGCTGCACCAGCCAGGGGGAGGTGAGCGTCGAGTCCACCAGCAAGGGCACACCGGCTGCGTGGGCGATGGCCGCCACCTCGGGCGTGTTGAGCACGTCCAGGCCCGGGTTGCCCACGGTTTCGCCAAAGAACAGCTTGGTGTTGGGGCGCACCGCCGCGCGCCAGCCTTCCAGGTCTCCTGGCTTCACAAAGGTGGTTTCAATGCCGAACCGGCGCAAGGTGTAATGCAGCAAATTTTGCGAGCCGCCATACAACGCGGTGGACGCAACGATGTGGCTGCCCGCGCCCATCAGCGTGGCAATGCACAGATGCAGCGCCGCCTGGCCACTGGCAACCGAGATGGCGCCAACGCCACCCTCCAGTGCCGAAATGCGCTGCTCCAGCACGGCATTGGTGGGGTTGCTGATACGCGAGTAAACGTGCCCGGCGCGCTCCATGTTGAAGAGCGATGCGGCGTGCTCGCTGGACTCGAAAACAAACGAGGTGGTGAGGTGGATCGGCACGGCGCGGGCGCCTGTGGCGTCGGGTGTCGCGCCTGCGTGCAAGGCGAGGGTGTCAAATCCGGGGTCGGCGTAGCCTGCCATGGGAAATCTCCGGTATCAAGTGTTGTTGCATTTCGCTGGAAAGCGGCACATTGTGGGCTAATATTCACGTTCTGGACACCCACATTTGTGCCTTGAGGAAACACCATGAAAGTCAACGATATCCTGCGCGTCAAAGGCGGCACGCTGTACACAGCCCATCCCGATGAGCCCTTGTCCAAAGCGCTGGATTTGATGGCCGAAAAAGACATCGGTTCTCTGGTGGTCATGGAGCACGGCCACCTGGCGGGCATGCTCACTTTCCGTGAAGTGATTCAGACTTTGGTGAAAAACGGTGGCTCTATCGGCAGCACCATCGTGCGCTCCTCCATGGACGACGAACCGCTGACCTGCACCATGGAAACCGACATGAATGAAGTGCGCCGCATGATGCTGGAGCGCCATGCGCGTTACATGCCGGTGATGGAAGCCCGCATGTTGATGGGCGTGATCAGCTTTTACGACGTCGCCAAAGCAGTGGTCGACAGCCAGAATTTTGAGAACCAGATGCTCAAGGCCTACATCCGCGACTGGCCCGAAGGCGAAACCCCAGCCGCCGACTAAGCCCGGCCGCCGCCTCTGGGATAATCCCCGGCATGAGCGGCAATACATTCGGACACTTATTCACGGTCACCAACTTTGGTGAATCCCACGGCCCGGCCATTGGCTGTGTGATTGATGGATGCCCTCCGGGCATGGACTTGTGCGAGGCGGACATCCAGATCGACCTGGACCGCCGCCGTCCCGGCACCAGTCGCCATGTGACCCAGCGCAATGAGCCCGATGCGGTGCAAATCCTTAGCGGCGTATACCAGGGCAAGACAACCGGCACGCCGATTGCCCTTTTGATCCAGAACACCGACCAGCGCAGCAAAGACTACGGCAACATTCTGGACACCTTCCGACCCGGCCATGCGGACTACACCTATTTCCAGAAGTACGGCATCCGCGACCCGCGTGGCGGCGGCCGCAGCAGTGCGCGGCTGACCGCACCGATGGTGGCCGCTGGCGCCGTGGCAAAGAAATGGCTCAAAGAAAAGTTCGGTACCGCATTTCGCGGCTGCATGACGCAGATCGGTGAACAGCCCATTGGCTTTGAGTCCTGGGACCATGTGCCAAACAACCCCTTCTTCGCGCCGGTTGCGGATGTGTCGGCACTGGAAGACTACATGGACGCGCTGCGCAAGGCCGGCGACTCATGTGGCGCGCGCATCCGCGTGGTGGCCAGCGGCGTGCCGGTGGGCTTGGGCGAGCCACTGTTTGACAAGATGGACGCCGACATTGCCTTCGCCATGATGGGGATCAATGCCGTCAAGGGCGTGGAAATAGGCGCTGGTTTTGCAAGCGTTGCCCAGCGCGGCACGGTCCATGGTGATTCGCTGACACCGCAGGGTTTTGTCAGCAACAACGCCGGTGGTGTGTTGGGCGGCATCAGTACCGGGCAAGACCTGGAGGTGAGTATTGCGATCAAACCCACCAGCTCCATCATCACGCCACGGGATTCAATTGACTCGGCCGGCAACCCCACACAAGTGGTAACCAAAGGGCGCCACGACCCCTGTGTGGGCATACGCGCCACGCCCATTGCTGAAGCCATGTTGGCCTTGGTTGTGATGGACCATGTGCTGCGTCACCGTGCCCAGTGCGGCGATGTGGTGCACAGCCTGCCGCCGATCCCGGCTAGCATTTAAACGGGCGGTTTACCCAGCAAAAAGGGGCCTGCGTGCGAGCGTGGCCCCTTTGGTTTTTTGCGGTGTGCGATTAATTGCGCGGCGCTAGCGTCGGTTCTTAAGTGGGTTATCACCCGCGATGCCCCAGTCCCGCGGTCCGACACCGGAACCAAGGCCCGGTTTCTCTTTTTCCTGCATCTGGTCCACATACCAAAGTGCCAGACCGGTTCCGCCAATCAGGATGATCGCGCCGATCACCAGCTTGATCGCGGTGACCCATACACGGGGCTCTTTGTCGTCATCGGGTTTCATCTGACTTTCTCCATGGTTCAAAGGACTGCGTAGAGCGGCCCCTATTTTCGCCGACCGTACCGTGTGTGGCAGTGAAATGCGCATTTCTTGCATTGAAAACATACTAATTTCACGACAGTAGGTGTAAATACTAAGTATTCAATGCAAATTTGTACCAGTACTGGTGGTCGAAGTATCGTTTGCGAATTTGAGCGTCGGTATCGTCCAACTGTCAGTGCTGGCTGCAATCAAGCATTGAACAAAGCACCTTCTAACCTTATCGGAGACACAAAACATGAAACTCAAAACCCGCGTTGCAATGGCCTCAGCCCTGGTCGCTTCTCTTTGCGGATTTTCTGCATCGGCGACAGAGTTGGTCATCGCCACCGTGAACAACGGCCACATGATCGAAATGCAAAAGCTCAGCAAGAACTTTGAGCAGGCCAACCCGGACATCAAACTCAAGTGGGTCACGCTGGAAGAAGGCGTTCTGCGCCAGCGCGTCACCACCGACATCGCCACCAAAGGCGGCCAGTTCGACGTGATGACCATCGGCATGTACGAAACCCCCATCTGGGGCAAGAAGGGGTGGCTCAAGGAGCTGAAGGGCGATGCCGCGTATGACGCCGACGACATCCTGCCCGCCATGCGCAATGGCCTGAGCGTGGACGGCAAAATGTACGCAGCCCCGTTCTACGGCGAGTCTTCCATGCTGATGTACCGCAAGGACCTGACCGACAAAGCCGGTGTGAAGTTCGAAGGCCGCCCCACCTGGGACCAGGTGCGTGACGCTGCCGCCAAGATCCATGACCCGAAGAACGGCGTGTATGGCATCTGCCTGCGTGGCAAGCCGGGCTGGGGTGACAACATGGCCTTCCTGTCCACCATGGCCAACAGCTTTGGTGCCCAGTGGTTTGACATGAAGTGGAAGCCCCAGCTCGACAGCAAGCCCTGGAAGGACGCGGTCACTTTCTACGTGGACCTGCTGACCAAATACGGCCCCCCCGGCTCTTCGGCCAACAGCTTCAACGAAATCCTGGCCCTGTACAACGAAGGCAAGTGCGGCATGTGGATTGACGCCACCATTGCAGCGTCCTTCATCACCGACCCCAAGCAGTCCAAGGTGGCTGACAAGGTGGCTTTTGCACAAGGCCCTTACAGCGCAACCGAGAAGGGCGCCAACTGGCTGTGGGCCTGGGCACTGGCCATTCCGGCTGGCACCAAGAATGCAGACGCTGCGCAGAAGTTCATCAACTGGTCTACTTCCAAGGACTACATCGCTCTGGTTGGCAAGACCAATGGATGGGCGCGTGTACCTACCGGTACCCGCAAGTCCACTTACGCCAACCCCGAGTTCCAGAAGGCCGCCGTGTTTGCCGCTGCTGAAAAGGCTGCCATTGACTCTGCCAACCCCAATGACAGCACCTTGCCCAAGTCACCGTACGTAGGCGTGCAGTTCGCCGCCATTCCGGAGTTCCAGGCCATCGGCATTGCAGTGGGTCAGCAAATGAGCGCTGCTCTGGCTGGCAAGACCAGCATCGACAAGGCACTGGCAGCCTCGCAAGCTGCGGCGGAACGTGAAATGAAAAAAGGCGGCTACTACAAATAAGGTCCATTGAGCTACTGCGCGGCTTGATCTGACGTCCGTGGTGCTCGCCGTACGAGAGTACGGCTGTGCGCCGCGAACGCCACCTCAAGCCGCTCGCTACGCTCACTGGACCTATTTGAAGCTACACGGAAAACCGCTTTGCCAGCGTTTCCATCCCCCACAACAACGATGAACTGCGCCCCATGAAACGCCTCTTACCGCGGCTATTGCTCGCACCGGCAGTACTGAGCCTGCTGCTGTGGATGATCGTCCCGCTGGTGATGACGATTTATTTTTCCGTCATCCGCTACAACCTGATGCAGCCCGAGGTCACGGGTTTCGCGGGGTTGGAGAACTTTGAATACTTTCTGACCGACCCCTCCTTCACGGTGGCGGTGGTCAACACCTTGCTGCTCCTGGGCAGTGTGATTCTGATTACGGTGCTGATGGGCATTGGCATCGCCCTGCTGATCGATGACCCGTTTCCAGGTCGGGGCGCTGTGCGGCTGTTGCTGATCTCGCCGTTCTTCGTCATGCCCACGGTGAACGCCCTGTTGTGGAAGCACATGATGATGAACCCGATTTACGGGGTGCTGGCGCAGGTGTGGCTGTTCTTCGGTGCAACCCCCGTTGACTGGCTGACCGACTTCCCTTTGGGGTCGGTGATCATCATGGTTTCGTGGCAGTGGCTTCCGTTTGCAGCGCTCATCTTCATGACTTCGCTGCAAAGCATGAACCGCGAACAGCTTGAAGCCGCCCGCATGGATGGCGCAACTTACCTGCAACAGCTGCGTTACCTCTACATCCCCCACCTGGGGCGTTCGGTGGCGGTGGTGGTGATGATCGAAATGATTTTCCTGCTCAGCGTGTTTGCCGAAATTTTCACCACCACCGGCGGCGGCCCGGGCGATGCAAGCACCAACGTGGCGTTCCTGATTTTCAAGCAGGCCTTGTTGAACTTTGATGCCGGTGTGGCTTCGGCGGGTGCCCTGTTTGCCGTGTTGCTCGCCAATATTGCGGCGGCCTTTCTGATTCGCATGGTTGGCAAGAACCTGGACAAGTAAGCACATGGCACACCGTTCCAAATTCTCCCCCGCGCTCATCCTGCGCACTGTGGCCGCATGGTCCGTGACCTTGTTGCTTTTCTTCCCTTTGGGCTGGTTGGTACTGACTGCCTTCAAGACCGAATTGCAAGCCATATCGGTGCCGCCGCTGCTGCTCTTTACCCCGACCTTCGACAATTTCATCGAGGTACAAGATCGCAGTGACTACCTGCTGTATGCCAAGAACTCCGTCATCACCAGTGTCATGTCGACGCTCTTGGGGCTGGCTGTTGCGGTGCCTGCGGCGTATTCCATGGCCTTCTTCAAAAGCAAACACACCAAGGACATTTTGATGTGGATGCTTTCCACCAAGATGATGCCGGCCGTTGGCGCACTGGTGCCCATTTATGTGCTGGCGCAGCAGTCCGGATTGCTCGATACGCAGCTCGGCCTGGTCATCATCTTTACGCTCTCCAACCTGCCCATCATGGTGTGGATGTTGTATTCCAACTTCAAGGAAATTCCGCACGAAATTCTGGAAGCTGCGCGCATGGACGGTGCCACGCTTTGGCAAGAGTACTACCGGGTGCTGCTGCCGCTGAGCATCGGCGGGCTGGCCTCCACGGGTCTTTTGTGTCTGGTGTTGAGCTGGAACGAAGCCTTCTGGAGCCTGAACCTCAGCTCGGCCAAGGCCGGCACATTGGCCACCCTGATCGCCAGCTACTCCAGCCCGGAGGGGCTGTTCTGGGCCAAGTTGTCGGCCGCCTCACTCATGGCCATCGCCCCCATCGTGGTCTTCGGCTGGTTCAGCCAAAAACAATTGGTGCAAGGCTTGACCTTTGGCGCCGTGAAGTAGAAATATCAGGAGCAATTGAGTGGCATACCTTCAGTTACAAGGCATTGAAAAAGAGTTTGGCAATGTGCGCGTGATTCGTGGCATTGACCTGCAGATCAGCCAGGGTGAGTTCGTGGTTTTCGTAGGACCATCGGGGTGCGGCAAGTCCACCTTGCTACGGCTGATTGCCGGGCTGGAAGAGACCAGCGGCGGTGCGCTCCGGCTTGATGGGCGAGACATCACCCACGAACCCTCCAGCAAGCGCGACCTGGCCATGGTGTTTCAAAGCTATGCGCTGTATCCGCACATGAGCGTGTTCGAAAACATGAGCTTCGCGCTCAAGCTGGCCAAAGTGGACGAGGCGGTGATCAAGGAGAAGGTCGCTCGGGCCGCCCAGATTCTGAATCTCACCAGCTATCTGGAGCGCACGCCCAAAGAACTCTCCGGCGGCCAGCGCCAGCGGGTGGCTATTGGACGTGCCATCGTACGTGCGCCCAAGGTGTTTTTGTTTGACGAACCGCTGTCCAATCTGGACGCCGCGTTGCGCGGTCAGACACGCATTGAAATTGCCAAGCTGCATCGCGACCTTGGTGCCACCACGATTTATGTGACGCATGACCAGGTCGAAGCCATGACGCTGGCAGACCGTGTGGTGGTGTTGCGCGACGGTGTGATTGAGCAAGTAGGTACACCGCTGGAGTTGTACGACCGGCCTGCCAACCAGTTTGTGGCGCAGTTCATCGGCACGCCGCAAATGAATGTGGTGCCCGCCAAAGACATGCAGCCGCTGGTGCAACGCACGGCCTTGTCAGTGGAGCCCGATGGCTTCATTGGCCTGCGACCCGAAAACATCAGCTTGTGTGCCATCGGGCAGGGCCAGCTCAACGGCACGGTGGAACTGGTGGAGGCACTGGGCGCCGAGACACTGATTTACGTCGCCACCGAGTCCGGTGTGCAGCTCGTATCGCGCCAGACCGAGCGAACCGAACTCACGGTGGGCATGCCCATTGGCGTGCGTATCGATGTGGACGCCGCGCACCTGTTTGATTCCAAAGGCCGTATCACCCGCACCGGCAAAGCCCGGGAAACATTGGTTCACTAGCCATGCACAACACCACCAAACCCTTTTTGATGCTCCATCTGGGGCTGGGCTCATTTCACCGCGCGCACCAGGCGCTTTACCTGCACCTGTTGCAGCAACAGGGCGACACCCGTTGGGCCTTGGCCGGCGGCAACATCCGCCCCGACATGGCCGAGACCATCGAGGCGCTGATAGCCCAAAACGGCGCTTACACGCTGGAGACGGTCACGCCGCAGGGCGAGCGAAACTACACGCGCATTACCTCCATCCAGACCGTGGTACGCCACGACCCGATGCTCTCCGGACTGATTCGCCTGGGGGCAGATGCCCAAACACGCATCATCTCTTTCACGGTGACCGAAGCCGGTTACTACCTGGATGCCAAAGACCGTCTGGACTTGCATTTTCAGGACCTCCAGGCCGATGTGCGCGCAGTCCAGGAAGGGCGGGCAGGCAGCACCATTTATGGCGCGCTGGCCAGCATTCTCAAAGCCCGCATGCAAGCCCAGGCGGGTGCCGTCACGCTGCTGAACTGCGACAACCTGCGCCACAACGGGGATCGTTCGCGCAGCGGCTTGCTGCAGTTCCTGGAGCTGGTGGGCGACGCCGTGTTGCTGGATTGGGTACGCGCCCACACCAGCAACCCCAATGCGATGGTGGACCGCATCACCCCACGTCCCACACCGGCCGTGGTCGAACGGGTGAAGGCCGCCACTGGCGTGGACGACGCAGCTGCACTCATGGGTGAGCGTTTTATTCAATGGGTGATCGAAGACAACTTTATTGCCGGTCGGCCCGAGTGGGAGTCGGTGGGCGTTGAAATGGTGCATTCGGTGCAGGCCTATGAAGAGGCCAAGATCCGGCTACTCAATGCCACCCACAGCTGCATCGCGTGGGCCGGTACCCTTATTGGCTACACCTACATCCATGAAGGCACTCGTGATTCGGAAATTCGCCAGTTTGCGTTTGACTATGTGACCAATGACGTCATCCCCGTGTTGGATACGCCGCAAAGCCCGTGCCCCATCCACTTGCCGAACTACCGCGACGTGGTACTGGACCGCTTTGGCAATCCGGCCATCGCCGACACCAACCAGCGCGTGGCCATGGACGGTTTTTCCAAGATTCCGGGCTTTATTGCGCCAACCCTGCGCGAGCGTCTGGCGCGTGGTGAACCAGTCAGCAGCGTCGCGGTATTGCCCGCTCTGTTTCTGGCCTATTTGCAACGCTGGCATACCGGCCA
>Ga0228698_1000964_pt1 | contig 15957 bp, 4 predicted proteins | sample McNCre117_Aug_MG_FD_178015 | JGI IMG/M metagenome (GOLD analysis project Ga0228698, IMG submission 178015) | Freshwater microbial communities from McNutts Creek, Athens, Georgia, United States - 1-17_Aug_MG | ecosystem: Environmental > Aquatic > Freshwater > Creek | place: USA: Georgia...
TACAACAATCATCATCGTCTGTACCGTCGTACTGACATCGCTCTCGATTGACGCCGCGGACACCCTTCGTGGCAGAAGCGGTACACTCCTTTCAAACTTAATCTCTGCAGAGAAGGGGGGGTGTCCTTCAGGTTCCGTGTTGCTCACCGTACTTGATAAACGACTATGTGTTGATATATATGAGGCGTCACCAAGTGTGGACTGTACACTTCAAATTATTTCGAGCTCACTCGATACTCGTACCGATAGCAACGACGTTTCCTGCAAGCCGCAGTCGAGCGCCGGAGCAATGCCGTGGATTTTTGTGACGTACCAACAGGCAAATGAACTCTGCGCAAAAGCGGGTAAACGACTTCCGACAAGCGAAGAATGGTATACCTTTTCAGTCGGAACGCCTGATACTGATGTGTGTAATACTGCGCATGGCTCCCTCGAACCGACCGATGCAAGTGACGCATGTCATAATAGCTTCGGTATCCATGACGCCATCGGTAATGCATGGGAATGGGTGTCAGGCGTTGTGCAAAATGGCGTATATAAGGGTCATGCTGTACCTGAAAGTGGCTATGTTGATGCTACTGATTTGTTTGGGTTACCTACGGAAACAAAATCAAAACAAAATGATAATTTCCACGACGACTACTTTTGGTCTGATAAATCGGGTGAGTACGGCATACTTCGCGGTGGCTTCTACGGCAGCGGCAAAGACGGAGGACTCTACGGTGTGCAAGCAAAGACAGCACTTTCATTTTCATCAGGAGCTATTGGTTTCCGCTGTGTGAAAGATATTCAGTGATGTATGAAAAAACGTATCTTCATTACAACAATCATCATCGTCTGTACCGTCGTACTGACATCGCTCTCGATTGACGCCGCGGACACCCTTCGTGGCAGAAGCGGTACACTCCTTTCAAACTTAATCTCTGCAGAGAAGGGGGGGTGTCCAAGCGGTATGGTGCACATGGCGGGTACGTCGTTTTCGTGCGTGGATGCATACGAAAACAGTGCCGATCCTTCATGTCCAGAGCAAGCGCCAACTACCTTACTCCAGTCAAAGACCGATGTTGATGCGCCAGCATGCGCTAGTGTGTCGGTGCAGGGTGTCATTCCTTGGACGTATGTGACACGCGAACAAGCTCGCGCACTGTGCGCACGACGGGGAGCGCGACTTCCTTCAAATGATGAATGGTACGAAGTGGCACTCGGTATGCAGGATGTAGATGGTGCATGTAATACCGACGGACAAAAGGCTGCGCAAACAGGCTCCTTTCCTGCGTGTGTGACAAAAGTAAAAGTCTTTGACCTCATCGGTAACGTATGGGAGTGGACGACAGACGACGCCATTTCAGGTATGTATAATGGCCGGCCATTACCGGAGAGTGGCTATGTGTCGCAGGTCGATAAAGGCGGTGTTGCAGTCGCAAGCAAAGATACTCCCGACGATGCGTTTTATCACGACTATGTATGGACAAATAAAACCGGCGCATACGGCATACTTCGCGGAGGCTTCTACGGTTCACATTCCGATGCTGGCATTTATGCACTTCACGCCGAGACACTCCCCACATCACCGGGCGCAGGTATTGGCTTTCGCTGTGTACAATAAGTATCTATGATGTCTTTCTTCGCACATCTTCGCACGCGAACACCTAACCACGGCGTGTTAGGTTCGGTGCTTCTCTGTTTCGTTGTGGTACTTACTGTTTTTGTGGCACACACCAGTGCGCGGTATATGACGTCTATTAGCGACACACTTTCTACATCAGCCCCCAGCGCTTTCGCAAACCATACTATTGAGTTTACTGTTGACACTGATATTCCACCAAGTGGGTTCATCGTCATTCGTCCTGAGGACGGTGCTTTCAATATACCAACGAGTACGTTTAGCTATCGCAACGTTGAGGTTGCTACCGAGCCGTCAGGCGGTTCCTTTTTTACGACGCGACTTGCAACAGGTACGCCTGACAGTACGCATGATGGTGTTTCGATTATGGCTGGTACGTCAGGCTTTATTACCATAACCATGAACGATGTTACGGGTATTCCTGCGGGTTCGGTCGTACGTGTGGCGCTCGGGACGAATACAGCGCATGCGTCAAGTACCTTAGATACTGGTATACAAAATCCAGTGACACCAGCATCATATGGTATACAAATCGACGCTGGTGGCGGACTCGATGCTCATGCAAAGACATTAGTTGCCATCATCGAACAAGTTGGCGTTGGTCCCGTAAACACAAAGACTGGCCTACCACCATTTCGTTTTAATGGAGCTCCTACAAGCACCCTTTCACATACCACTGCCAACGTTGAACTCTCCCTTGAAACAGACAAGCTCGCGCGTTGCAGATTTGCGCTAACCGCAGGCTCGCCGTACGGAGTAATGTCGAATCAATTTTCAGGATCCGCTTTACAATTTGGTGGTTTCCAAATCGTACACACCTACGAGATCTCCGGATTAACACCTGACACGACACACAGTTATTTTGTACGCTGTCTCGACCTTGAAGGGAATATAAACCAAGATGATTATTTGATTTCTTTTAGAATTCTTCCGGTGCCGCTTGGTGGCCCTGGTACGGGAAGTACCACCGATGGGCGAGGAGGTCCAGGTGCTGGTGGTACAGGGAACGGTAGTACTGGCTCGGGCGGTGGTTCGTCTTCAGGGCCTACGGGCGGCTCTGGCGGCGGTGGCTCTGGCGGCGGTGGCGGGACATCAAGTGGAAATACTGGAGGAGCTAATGGTGGCGGTAGCTTTGAACCAACCCCAGCACAATACGAAAGCGGTGATGGTCAGGTTATTATTACTGGCTACGCATTTCCAGGCAGTACGGTAACGGCGCTCGTTGATGGATTCGCTGCAAACACTGCACATGCAGATGCAAGCGGTATATTCTCGGTAACTATCAATCAGATCGCGCACGGTGTCTACACCTTCGGTGTGTATGCGACCGATCCACAAGGCGTAAAGTCGTCAACATTCACCACAACGTTTACAGTGACGGGCGCGCGCAGCTCTGCGCTTTCAAATATTCACATTATGCCAACGGTGGTGGTGACACCAAACCCTGTTGCGCCCGGTGCCACGGTACAGTTTTCTGGATATGCAATTCCTAACAGTACTGTAACCGTGGAAACACAGCGAGATAAAAGCTCTGGATCAGAAAAACAAACACTCACCGCGCAAGCGGATAGCAACGGCAAGTGGTCGACCACCCTTTCAACGGTTGGGTTGCAAAAAGATATTTGGAAAGTGCGTGCGCGCTCATCAACCCCCGCAACAGGCGTGACATCACAATTTTCAAACTATACAACATATGCCATTGGCCAAGCTGCACCAAAGACACTGAACTCTGACCTCAATCGCGACGGTAAAGTAAATCTCGTCGACTTTTCTATTTTGCTTTTCTGGTGGGGAACTGCTGGCGGTAGCTCAAATCCGCCTGCTGACATAAATGGTGACGGCAAAGTGAACCTCACTGACTTCTCGATTATGATCTTCAATTGGACGGGGTAGTGAGTTGTGGGTAATTCGACAAGAAAAAAACAAGCTTATAACCTATACTAGTAGAAAGGTTCTATATGTCTTTTTTACAACGTCTTAAAGGGAAAGGAGTTCGCGCTGGCGCAAAGCTACAATCGTCTGAAGAAGAGACGGCGGTTGATAAAATTGCGCAGCTTGATGTTGATGTGTTTCAAACCGATGACACGATTGTTGTCTATGCGCAGGCAGCGGGCGCGGACCTTTCTGACATTCATGTGTCCATCGAGGGTGATGCTGATATTGTACTCATTGAAGGCAAGCGTATGCGCCCTGAGCAGATTGTTTTTGCAAAGGCCGTGCCCGAGGGTGCGTTCTTTACTGAGGAGTGCGTCTGGGGCGACTTCTATCGCCGTATCATCCTCCCTGAAAGCGTGGATATTGAGGCTGCTGAAGCAAAAGTAAAAAGTGGTGTACTTATTCTCGTACTTCCGCTTTTGCGACCAGAAGAAAAAGAAAAAGTCCGTCTCAAGGTTCGCAATGCAGAAGCGCGTAAACGTTAGTTATGTACGAACATACTCGCACAGCGCGGACAGATAGTAGAAAGGCGGTTGTCGCCTTTGCGTTTCTTTGTAGTCTATTTTTCGTTTTTACGTTCACTGCATACGCAGCGGAAACTTCAGTCACACCTGCGAAGGGTACGTACTCCAAAGGACAAACATTTACGGCAACTGTGCGTGTCGATCCGCAAGGTAAAAGTGTGAACGCCGTTGAAGCAACACTGACGTTCGATACCGCAAAACTTTCTGTTGTCAGTGTTTCAAAAACAGGTTCTATCTTTTCATTGTGGACGACAGAACCAACATTTTCAAATACGCAGGGTACCATTCAGTTTGGCGGCGGAAGTCCAACACCATTTTCTGCACCTTCGACACTTGCGGTGGTCACATTCCGTGCAACTGGTGAGGGTGACGCTGAGGTTGCATTTAAGACCGCTTCAGTCCTTGCAGCTGACGGTCTTGGCACTGATGTGTACTCAAATGGTGTAAAAGCGACCTACACCGTGAGTGCGGGAAAGGCTACTCCCGACACTCCTCCTGCTGATGCAAAAACCAGCGATCAACCCGCGCAGGATTTAAACACTGGTGACGCTGCCACTACTACCAAGTCAAGCGACGCCGCTATTGCATTTGGTGATCCACCACGGGCCCCTGAAGTCGGTTCAAAACAGTTTCTTGACCCGGAAGTGTGGTATGCAACTACGACTGGGACATTCACGTGGGATCTTCCTTTCGATGTAAATGCGCTCTACCTTGAAATTGCAACGTCATCAAATAACATTCCAACCAAGAAGGTCACACCACCGGTCGGTACTATTACGCTCACACCAAATGAGCTCCATGATGGTGTGCAGTATCTTTCAATGCGCTATGGAAACCAAGTTGGACTTGGGGCTATCCTGAATCGTAAGATTATGGTAGATGCAACTCCACCAGAGCCTTTCACTATCAACGTACGTGCAGGCAACTCCACGTCATCGTTTCCAACACTCCACTTTGAAGCACACGACCCTACGTCAGGCATTCATCACTATGAGTTGACGTTAGCAAATCGCGAGCCAGTGACCGTCACTCCTGATGAAGCAAAGCTCGGGTATCTCATTACTGCACTTGAAGATGGTACGTACACTGTGCGTGTAAAGGCGTTTGATAAGGCTGGCAACGTCACTGAGTCGACGACACCGATTCTTATTACCGCAGGATGGACAAAGCCTGTTGAAAAGAAGAATGACACTTCTTTCTGGTCGCTCTTTACTCTTGGAAATCTCTTCTTTATAAGCCTGCTTGCATCTATCGGTGTACTTATCGGATACATTATCTACCTTCGTAAGCTTTTCTCACGCAAAGAGACACGTCTCCGCAAGGAAACGAAGGAGATTCAAGATCAGATGGAAAAAATATTTTCGGCGCTCCGTGATGAGATTTATGACCAGATCAACGCAATCACGAAAAAACCTCGTCTTTCACGTCAAGAAAAAGAAGCAGTTGAAAATCTTGGAAGCGCGCTCGAGGTGTCTGAAACACTTATCGAGAAGGAAATTGTTGACGTACAGAAAATTCTTAGGTAGAACAACCTTCAATCCACAGAATAGCCCGCCGTTTACATCAAACGGCGGGCTATACTTTATACTAGCCCCCATTCTATGTTAATGAGTGAGGTGGCTCGTTGTTGGTGGAGACAATGATAAATATACGAAGAACACTATTTCGCCTCAGGGTGCCTATTTTAGGTGCAGCTATTTTCCTATGTTTCTTTGGGTATGCTGTGTACGCAAACTTTTTTGATACGCTTACGACAGCGCAGACTATTCACGTCTTGCCACTTTCAATATCAAACACGGGGTGGAAAAATACCGAGACGCTCTATGTCCAAGATCTCTCTGAACATGCGCTCTTTCAGTCATTCACAAAATCAAACTCTGCGTATCTGGACGCTGCTGATACCGCTCCTTCGGTACCGCCAGTACCGCTACTTACGCCGCCTATGGCATCGTCATCGTTACCAGGAGCGGCTTCGTCGTCGGGTGCCCAAGGTGTATCTGCTCCTACGCCAAGTGGGAGCACCAGTACGCCGCCTGCGGATACTTCGTCAGCACCGAGTTCTTCGGATGTTTTGCCAGCAACGACATCATCGTCAGATACGTCAGGCGTAACTCCAACACCGACTCCAGCTCCCGCACCAACGCCAACACCATCACCAGATCCTGTACCTGCTCCATCACCAGCGCAGGATCCACAGCCAACTCCAACTCCAACGCCTACACCGACTCCAGTCCCTTCGCCAGCTCCTGCACCAAGCGCATCTGCGCCCGCTTCGGGAGGTGGAACTGTTTCTTCGGCACTCCATGAATTTATTTCTCGTGCGATAGAGCAGCTGCCGCTTGCGCTCGAATCGACTGCGGTCTCAACAACGCCAGACAATGGTGCACTCACGCCAGCGGTAGTTCCATCTACGGAGAGCGATGCCACGCCGCCAGCACCACCGCAGCACGGTGGTGCTACAACTACCGAAAATGCTCGTGCAAATCCTTCAACGGTACACAACATCGCGACAACGACTACTGCGATAAGCACAAGTACACCAAGTGCTTCGAGTACACCTGCAGTACAAGGTCCAGAAATTATCTGGAACGGCTTTTCGCTCCCTGCACTCACACAGTCAGAAACAATCGAAAATGCACAAATCCGACTTTCGTTTGGTGCAAAGATTTCTGCGACTGGACGTGCAAAAGATGTGAAGCCAGTGCTCCATGTGCAGTACTCACTGAAGGATAAGCTGTGGGTTGATGCGGGTAATGTCGTCATCACTGATGAGGTTTCAAATGCGTTAAACGGTGGTTTCTTCCTGTTTGCACTGCCACCGATCATCGACCCGCATGACCTCCGTACGCTTAAAATCCGTACTGTCTACGAAGGAGACAAGAGCGATGTTGATGCGCTCTATATCGATAGCTTGTGGGTAGAGCTTTCAGCAATGACGCTCGACCGCGCTGCGCTCGACGCGCGCGTGGCTCCCGGCGCACTCACCAACCTTGAGAAGCCAAAGTTTCACGATCTTATTTCAAATAAAGTAGACTTCACGTCGGATGAAACGCCACATTTTGCACTCAAATATAATCAGCAACGAAACAGTGCAGTCCAGCTTTTCAGAAAAGTTTTTTCTTCGGAGGTTGCAAAAGTAGAAGAGGTGCAGGTTGCACCAGCAGAAGGTGGTTCAGATCCGATTGCGCCCGAAGTGCACGAGACACCAGACGGTCTTTGGTCTATCACGTTGCCTCCAGAAGCAAAAGCAGCAATGAAACCGGGCGAATATACCATCGACATTACGGTCAATGAAGGCGGTGTGCGCTTTACCGACCATATGCAGTTTCAATGGGGCTTGCTTGCGGTCAACACCAACAAGACAACATATCAATCTGGAGACAGTGTCAATATTTCGTTGGCAGCACTTTCTCCAAATGGCAATACACTGTGTGATGCGACACTGGAGCTCTATCTCATCGACCAGTCAAACTTCATACGCAGGTTACCCGTCGATCGTTCGGGGCTTTGTAACGGTAACAACGTCGTGTCGGTTCCAGACTATTCTGCGGCTGTGGGGACCATGGCGACAGGAACGTATGAGCTCTACGTAGAAAATATTGATCCTGATACAGGAAAGGCAAAGACCCATACGTCGACGACGTTTATCGTAGAAGCTGCGCCATCATTTTCGCTCGCACGCTCTGGTCCGACGCGTATCTATCCAGTCGAGCCATATGACATGACCATGACGCTCACTGCGACGTCGGGCTTTTCTGGAACATTGACCGAGCGTGTGCCGATTGATTTCAAAATTATGAACACCAATGCCGATGTGGTGACACCAGTTGATAACGAACAAGAGCTTACTTTTAAAGTACACCTCGCACCAGGGGAATCGACAACACTTCACTACAAATTTGACGCACCTGATATTAGTCCATACCTCTACCAACTTGGACCTGCGTCGCTTACGTACGGATCGACACTACCTACTGCACTTGCCGTGACTGCAGCAACGTCGACCAACGCATCGAGTACGGTGGCGTCGGGTACAGCAACAGCTTCAAGTACGAATGGCTTTACTGAGCACAAGCGCTGGCAGATAGCATCAGACGCGACTGGTAGCATGCTCATCTTTATGTCGACGTCGACGACACCAGCGGGGTGGACGTGTGTGTCGTGCACGGCTACAAGCACGTTCTTTAACAAATTTATTCGCGGTCAGTCTGTATATGGAAATTCCGGTGGTGCACTTACGCATACGCACACTGCGTCGGGCACTGTGTACGCGACGGGAGCCGCAGCTGCGTCTGAAGCCACTGCGGGTACTGGCGTACCTCTTTCAGGGCACACACATACACTTTCTCCTGTTATTAGCAGCGCTTCCAATCTTCCTGCATACCAGGAAATGAAAATTTTCCAATCGAACAGTGCTGGCGAGCCTGCGACAATTCCGCAGGGAGCGATTATGATGTTTGACGCAACACCTCCGACGGGTTGGTCTGCTATTCCGACACTCAATGGTAAGTATCTCTATGGTGCAAATGGTGCAACCACGACCGGTGGTTCAAATACGCACACTCATACGGTGACCGGTACCACGGGTACTGCTGGTGGCTCCGAAGTCATCAGTCGTATCGGCGGTACGCAAGTTGCACCTGCACCAACATCTCACACGCATACCATCAGTACCACCACGGCTGCGGTAAATAATGAGCCGCCGTATATTGAAGTTATCTATGCGTCGACAACTGTTGCAACTGCGACGCCGACGGGATCCATCACGATGTGGACCGACACGCCACCGGCGGGCTGGCTCAACCGCTCCGGAAATCCTGGCGATCCATTCTATGATCGTTTCTTCCGCGGCTCTGCGACGTACGGTACGACGGGTGGTTCCGATACGCATACGCACGCAGATATCACCGGTATCACCTCGAGTGCGCCGTCAGCAACCACAAACGGCCGTACCGGCTCTTCAGGCGCAAGCGGTACACACACGCATCAGGTCGACGTCACTAGCTTTACAACGAGCTCAAATACGCCACCGTATGTGACGGCAATCATTGCGCGTCGCTATGGTCTCATACCTATCTATACACAAAGCAACTTCTGGTGGTTTGCCGGTACCGCATCAAATACACCAAACGACCCATGGCCGCTTGGTATTACAAATGATCTTTCGCAAGACGAGCCACTTTCATCGACGTCATCGGTGCCGCTCGTGTATGGTGATCAGATTCGTTTGCGACTTGCCATCGGCGTTGCAAACTCGACATCAACTGCTGACAAATTTAAATTGCAGTATGCATCAACCACTGCTGATGTGGGTGTTTGTTCAGCACTGACAAACTGGGCTGATGTTGGTACGACCGCATCGAGTACTGTTTGGAAAGGGTACGATAACGCTAGCCTTGCGGATGGCGTAACACTTGCGTCGACGACCATCACCGGTATCGGCACCGTTCGTGCTGAGTCGTACGTTGAGTCGAACCCTTCGACAACAACACCGAACACTATCGGTATCGGTGAAAGCGGCGAGTGGGATTACTCACTCCTTGAAAACGGCGCCGAAGCTGGCGTGGATTACTGTTTCCGTGCAGTGAAGTCTGACGGTACACTGCTGTTCCAGTACAACGAGTACCCACGCCTCACTATAAACCAGGGACCAAGCTCATTTAAACTCACACAGCCGTTTGATAATGCGAAGTCGAGCACCACGACGCCAACGTTTGAGTTCCGCGGCTCTGATCCTGAAAGCAACAAACTCACGTACCAAATACAGGTGTCGAGTGACCCGACCTTTGGCTCCGTAAACATCGACGCAAACAGCGAAACAAACTACACGCTCTTTACCAACATCACCACGCCTGCAAATAAAGACCCGTACAACAACGGCGACACGATACACTTTAAGTCGACGACCGCACTTACAAACGGTACGACATACTACTGGCACATTCGTGCGCGTGACACTGGCTCATATGTGTACAGTCCGTGGTCAGCGCAGGACAGCTTTACGGTGGACACTAGTGCATCTACGACCAGTGTATGGTTCCAAACGATGAAGGATCAGTTCACCACTGACACGCTCGAAGGCGTGACGGCGACCTCGGTCGGACAGGTGCAGCTCATCACAGGCTCAACAACCGGTACCACGACATCAAATGAAATCGACTTCTCGTCGGGCTCATCGCTTGGTAATGCGTGGGGTTCACTTGCATGGACAAACACCAAGCCCGCGACATCAACCATTGTGTACCACGTGCAGTATCTGACGTCAGATACTGTCACGTGGGCAAATATTCCAGACGTCGACCTTGCAGGTAACGGTGCTGGGTTTACATCCTCACCAGTGAACCTTCTCGGACTTGATCCTGGGCAATATCCCGCGATACGCCTCGTCGCGGTACTCAACTATGGCGGCGGCACGCCGATTCTCTCCGACTGGACGTTGTCATGGGGTTACAAGGTTACAACACCGACCATCACGAAGCTCTTCCCGAACGAAAAAACTTCCACCACGACGCCAACGTTTGAGTTCACTACGACTGATCCACAAAAAGACCCGTTGACCTACGAAGTACAATGGTCGACAAGCTATGCGTTCACCTCTTCGACCACAAGAACATCAGACACAAACCTCGGCTTCACCGATATTACACAATCGACGGCGACCGATCCGTATCCGTCAGGCGATACGATACAGTTTAAGATTCGTGCCGTTGATGCACTCTCGCCAACCACGACCTACTGGTGGCGTGTTCATGCAAAAGATCCTACCGGTTCAAACCTCTACTCAAACTTCACTGATCCACAAAGCTTAACAACCGACTCACTCGCAACGACGTCGACATGGTTCCAGACGACCGCCGAGCAGTTTGCTATCGACACACTTGCGGGTGCAACAACCACCGGCCAAAGTGCGACGGTCGCATCGACATCTGTGGAGTCGCTTGTTGCATACGCAGAGGGCAACGTGCAAACGCCAGAATACCGCACCTGGAACGGTAGTGTGTGGTCTGCGCAAAAAGCGGCGCAATCCGTAAGCGCAACCATTAACTGGGTGGTGACACGCGCTGGGACTACACGTGAAGAGTACGTCATGGGCACGCTCGGTACTGACAATAGTGTCAACGTGCAGGTGTACACCAATGGTTCGTGGGGTAACCTCAAAAAAGTTACAAGCACGATTACTGACGCTACTATGCGTGGTTTTGATATCGGGTATGAGTCTATCTCTGGCCGCGCCATTGTGGTGTCGTGTACTGGTGCCGTAAAGCCATCGTACTGGATTTGGGACGGCACGACGTGGACAAATGGTGGCACCATAAATGTTGTCACTCCGAGTAACAACTGCGGTTGGATACGACTTGTGCCTGACCCAACGACGAACAACATGATCATGATCATCCGCGACACCGGCGGTGTGCGCTACGAAGCGTTGGTGTGGAATGGTACCTCGTGGGGTAGTGAAACCGCTGCAGGTCAGATGCAAAATACACAGCTTGCACACGAAGGTATGGCTGGCTCGTGGGAAGACAGTGGTAACCAGGCAGTACTTGCGATTTCAAACAATACAAACAACAACTTCATCTCTCTTGTCTGGAACGGCTCAGCATGGAGCAGTTCGACAGTCGCACTCACCAACGACTTCGACTGGGGTGATCTTGTGCGTGACAAAGGCACCGACAACATGGCGCTCTGCTATATCGACAGTACGACGGACGTTGGTTATATTCGTTGGAACGGCGCGGCGTGGGGAACATTCACGAACCTCGGTACTGGTAACTCAGTCGACGGTCGCTCGGTCGATTGTGCATACCGAAACGGCGGTGCTAATGACGGCATCCTTGAGATCGTCTACTCAGACACTACCGGCACAAGGTACCGTACCTGGAACGGTACGACGCTGAGCGGACAAGTAACACTCGGTGCGCTCCTCGACTCATGGACGGTGCAGCTCGTACCGACCGGTGGTGGCACACTGCAGATGATGGAGTATCGTGATCCGAACGATCGCTATGACTTCTCGGCGCTCGATGGTGCAACGACGACAGGTTGGACGACACTTCAAACGCTTGAGTCAAATGCATCCGTTGGCGCTGCGCCATTCAAAGAGCCGTTTATGATCGCTGCCCGCAACCCAGGTGTGACGGGGTCGATTGCTGGCGCACCACAAATAAACTATGACGACGGCTCTGGTCCATACTGGAAGCAGCTTTCATGGAATAACACAAAGCCGGGAAGCTCGACGATTTCGTACCAAGTGCAGTATTACAACACAGCATCGTCATCATGGGCGTTGGTACCAAACTCGCTTATTCCTGGAAACTCATCGGGTACGACGACGAGCCCTATTAACCTCACAGGCGTACTGCCGGCAGGTACGACATACAGTATCCTACGTCCACTCGCAAACATGACTTGTGTGCTTGGTAACTGTCCAACGCTCGACGACTGGACGCTCACGTGGGCGGCTGGTATTGCCATCTCAGGTACAGCAAAAGCGTACGATGAAAGTACAAATCTTTCGACAGGTACGGTCGCCGTTGCGCTTAATGGCACATTGCAGATAGGAAAGACAGGTACTATTTCCGGCGGCGTGTGGTCTATCGCAAACGTGAACGCAAAACCGGGTGATGTCGTCACCGTGTTTATCAGTGGTGTTGGTGATAGTGGAGAAGCTGTTGGAGTGACAAAATATGGTGGTGTTGGCGATATTACCAACATGGATCTTACCCAGCGTCATCTCACAATCGGCTCAAGCGATCAGGCAACAATCACCAATAGTGATTTGAGTAAATATAACAATGCAAATACAACGGACATTTTCTACTCTGTATCCGGTAGCGCGCTTACGTTTTGTGTGGCATCAAAGACAGCGTGTCAGGACGGCGTGCTTGTCGTCAAGCCGCTTAACACCTATCAGCCAGGCTCAGGTGCGAACGGTGTGATTAACGACCTCAAAAACAACGGTACATTCCTTCCAAATGGCAATACACTTCGCGTGGGTGGCTCATGGTACAACACTGGTACGACGACGATGGCAACATCAACCATCATCTTCACCGCAACTACGAGTGCCATTTCAAAAGTCATCAACCAAGGACCGACTTCAACAAATGCCTTCTACAATCTCACCCTTGGTGAAACATTAGGTTCGGCGACATGGAGTGCGTCGTCGACGATAAATGTTGGCGGTGCGCTTGCGGTAAACTTCGGTACCTTTGCGCGCAATACCCAAGCACTCACGGTTTCAGGAAACCTTTCAACAGGGGCAAGTGGTTTGTGGACTGGGCTCGGCACCACGACCTTCGATGGCACATCTGCGGCGACGTGGTCTGACGCAAACGCCACAAAGCAAGACGTTGGTTTTGTTGTTGTGGATGGCACCATAAAGACGGTGTCGCTCGCGTCTGATGTGAAGGCAGATACGGTGACGATTGGTGCAGACGATACGCTCGATGCAGGTACACCGACGGCGTATACCATTACTGATCTTGGCAATTGGACAAACAACAACGTATTCCTTCCGCGCTTAGGTACGGTTGTTTTTGCTGCGACCACGACAAGCCGTGTCATCAACACTGGTACGGCAGGAAGTTTCTACAATGCAACGTTTAGTGGCGTCGGTGGTGCGTGGTCATTTGCTCAAACAAACCTTACCGTCAATAATAACTTCACCGTGGCGACGGGTTCGGTAACACTCGCGGTAGGCACTACTACTGTTGGTGGCTCATTCCTCAATACCGGCGGTACATTCCTTCATAACAACGGTGAGCTGTACTTTACTGGTACAGGTGCGCAAACTATCACGTTTGGTGCGACGGCCGTTACGAACGGCACCTACGACCTGACCTTCGACGGCTCGGGCGGCACATGGAATATCACGGATACATCTGCAACCAGCTCAGATAATGTGCGCATCTTTGCAGGTACGCCAACGTTCCCATCGACGCAGCTCTCGATTGGTGGCTCGCTGTTTACCACCAGCGGTGCCTTTGCGCACAATAACGGCACAGTGCGCTTCTATGGCTCTGGTGCAAAAACAATTTCTGCAAATAGTTCATCATTTAGCACGGTGCGTGTCGACAGTACTGCGACCACAACCTTCACCGAAGCAAACGTCACCATACTTGGCTCACTGCTGACGAATGCCGGTACCACATCACTACCAACGGGTATGCTCACACTTGGCGGATCACTCACCAACGTCGCGGCACTCCTCCATGCAAGCGGCACGGTGCTCTTCAATGCAACGGCAAGCGGCAAAACCATTTCGCTTGCTGCTTCGTCGCTCTATAACATGACCTTCAATAGCGCGAGCGGCGGCTGGACTATTTCGAGCAATGCGACCGCAACCAATGCATTTACCTTGACTGCTGCGAACAACTTTACGCTTTCTCCAAACCTCACGCTTGCGGTCGGCGGCACCTTCACCACAGCTATCGGTGGTGCATCAACGACATGGGCAACATCAACACTCATACTCACCGGTAGCTCAACGTACGCCATGAATGCATCGACCACGCCAGGCGACACGTACGGCACTTTGCTCGTGGGCTCAAGCACAAAAGTATCTTGGTGGAATTCTTCTGCAGCAACGACCACCGTTGGTACCAACGGATACTTGTACTCAGAAAATGATTCGGGAGTAAATGGCAATCTATACATTTACGGTAGTTACGTCCGCTCGAGCGGTACTGAGTACTGGAGCGCTGCTACCGACTTCGATGGTACGCAGCTTGCTGTACCTCGTAAAGTAAATGTGCGCTTCTCCGCAGGCAGTACCGCAAGCTTTGCGTCATCGACGCTGTCTGTCGTCGGAACATCGACTGCATCGTCGACTGTCAGTGCTATCTCCGGTACGTATACCATCTTCGTGTCGGGCGGTACGACGACGATGCAGTACTACGATTTCACCAACCTCGGTACGACAGGTGTCACACTGGGTACATCGACAAAAGTAACCTCGCTTGGTAACGGTCGTGTCGTTCCTGGCATTGCCGCCGGTACGGGCTTTACGGTGTCATCGACGACTGTCGATGCGAACCCTGCGCTGCAAATATTCAATGTTGAATTTTCAACAACGACTGCCATAACCGCAACAAACGTCACACAGAGTGGTGGTGCGCCCGCATCGTACTGGTGGTTTAGAAGTACAACAGGCAATATTCAAGGTGAAGCATTCGATAACGACACCGGCGATCCAGGCTCTATCCGTTGGGACAATAGCTCGTATGTCATCACCGTGTCAGGAAACGTCTATTCAGACGCAGGTATCACCGGTATGGGCGCACCGACCTGTAACGGTGTGGCGACCTCGGTGCGCATCGTAGTCAACAGCGGTTCGTCGACCTACGACGGCACATGTACCGCAGGCACGGGTGCGTTCTCAATTCCTGGCGTGACGTACATCGGCGACCCAACGCTCACCATCTTCCTCAACACCAACGGTGGCGCAAAGGGTGCAGTGATCACTCGTACACCAACGGCAAACATTTCAAATATCAAGATCTACCAAAACCGCGTGATTACGCGCGAAGAAAACGTCGCACCGCTCACGATTGCAAACATGGCGCAATATGACGAAACAAAAGATAGCGACCTGAGTTTCTTTGCAACAACCTCTGCATCCACCTCGCTTGCGGTGCGAGGCGATACCGAGCTGTGGGTCTATGCATCGACGACCTTTACGCCGGGCGGGAGCGTTGCGGTGCAGTCGAGTGGCTCAGGCAACACCTACGATGGTAAGTTCCATATCGACAACGCTGCTACGTCGACCGCGCAGGGAACAGAGACGTACACGATCGGCGGCAGCTTCCAGGTAGATGCAAATGCTGCCTTCATCCCTGCATCGTCGTCGGTCTTTATGACAGCGACTACAAC
>Ga0228698_1000965_pt1 | contig 15945 bp, 19 predicted proteins | sample McNCre117_Aug_MG_FD_178015 | JGI IMG/M metagenome (GOLD analysis project Ga0228698, IMG submission 178015) | Freshwater microbial communities from McNutts Creek, Athens, Georgia, United States - 1-17_Aug_MG | ecosystem: Environmental > Aquatic > Freshwater > Creek | place: USA: Georgia...
CGCGGCACAAATCCGGCACCGAAAAGCCTGCCTCCACGCGCTTCAGAGCAGCCATGATCTGGCTATCGGTAAATCGAGACTTCTTCATGTAGAACTTCCTAACTAGAAAATTCTACTTCTCGGGCCAGTGGTTTATCGGGGGGATTACCCTCGAAGCGGAGGGCCTTCCTGCAAGCATTGCCGACAAATGCGTATTAGCCGGACCGATTCACCCCTGCCTCAAATGTGGAGCACCGGTCAACTTAATGAAAACCCATGTCGCTTGGGTTCGATACAAGTACGAAATGCGCACCAAGGGTGGCGCCGAAGTGGAACATTTAGACTGACTCGATGTGATGGGCGTCGAGTGCAAGCCATGCAACCTGGCCGCTTCTCTCAGGGAGAAGCGTCACAGGCGTCGCGCAACTCGTGCTGTGAGCTCCTCTTGAGTTGACCGGTGGCCAACAATTGTGGGGTAAGGGTTGAAAGGGTCCTACGAAAGCGGTACTACCTTTTCCGCTAGCCAAGGTAATTTATCTTGAATATCCGGGCTTCTCTTGATAGCTGATATTGCCGCTTCGTCCACGCATTGACGCAAAAGCTTCATAAAAATTTCGGGACTGTATAACCGAGCGTCCTTAACCCCATCTTTTTTCAATACTACCGGTATAGCTTCAGATAATTGCTCGGTCCCTCTTTTAATCAGCGCGTAAACAGTGCATTCAATACCGTCGGCGTTATTTTCGCCACCACTTTGAATTTGCAATATCTGTCCCCACTCGAGTCTCACTTTGTCATCCGAGCAAACGGAGTCAGAGCACAACCAATAACGGCCCCAGTGTTTGTTCTTTCTGGCATGCCGCCGCAGCTCCAAAATTCTGTCTTTCGGCAAATCTATATTAATAGTTGAATCTTTGGATGATTGTTCTGGATAATATCGAATTGTAGGAATACGAGGAAAATTTAGTTGGCTAGCTAGTCGATCCGATACCAATTGCCAATTTTGGATAATATTGCTGAAGACAACTGGCCCACGCGCGATGTTTTTGGACGTTGCAACTCTTCCATGTCCAGATGCATGGGGTAAGAAACTCAATACCATGTATGAGTGGAGCGCCTTATAGTCGGAATCATCTTCGTTTGATTTTAATTGGTACATTGCATAGCCTTCTTCGGTCAAATAGTTTTGGAAAAGTGCTGCGAGCTCTGACTTGGGCTGAGATACCGTATCAAATATAGTTAAGTCAGATAAATACATATGAGATATAACATCACTGTTGTTCTCAATTATTTTTTGACTAATCGAATCAATTGGATAGGCGGTTAAGACAACAACTGCTCGATCTTCTAGCTCATGGCGCCGACGGGCCCAATCAATGTAATCTTCCAGTTGATTCTCATGAAATTCATCGAACATCTTGATCTCGACAATAACTCGAGCCCAATAATGATCCGTTGACAACGTAATCTCAAGATCGGATTGTCTATCTTTGACTTCTGATGAGTCGAATTGATCGCAAGCACCCGTATCACGCTTGCTATTAATCTTTACGCTACGAAATATTTCATTGGAAAGATATGATGTCTCTGTCGTCACTGTTTGCAAAAGTTGCCGCGGTAGTTTCCTGCACTGTAACGGCGCATTCTTTAAAATCGGTTTAGTTATTTCTGGATGGAATACTGCGACTTGCTCAAGTATATGTCCAAGGTATCTTCCGTGATACCCGGCTTTGAATTTCCCCTGGATTGCTGAGAAAAAATTGGTCATATCTATTTTTAAATCACTTTAAGTTCGCATGTAACATTAGCTTAATTTTAGTAGAAAAGCAAAGTTTTTAGTTTAGACCTTGGGTAAAGATCTTCGAAATCTCTACTTAATTTATAAGTACGGGGTGACTTTCAAAATACTTGCTCTAGGAGTCGCCTTTGAATTGCAAATCAGTAATGGTCTTCTCGAAATGACAAAGGTGCCATTTTGTTCGCACAGTACATGCTCGGGGGGCGTGCACATGTACCGTAGTTGGGCACATGTGCGCTTGCTGATCCTATAGAGCAGGTGCAGGAGCGTCGGCGCTGGGACTACCTAGCTCGCGAAGAAACTCGGTGACTTCAGCATAGTTGTTCTGTTTGCTGACGGTAATTATCTGGATTCGGAAATCCCTGATCAACCGCTCTTTCTCAACATGAATTACGTCTTCGGCAGTCATCAAGGCATAGTGAGTAGGCCTAAGATAAGGCGCACGAGAGCCGGCGAGGTAATTCAATAGCAGGGAGATCTCAGGATCTAGCACAGATGCGCCCACGAAGACAAATGTAAATATCGAAAACATGATACCCAGCAGCTTCTGGTAGTCCGTCAGGTCAATTAACATGTTTCGATAGTCAACATCAGTCAATACAATCTTTTTACCTGGTTTTGTCGCATCTCCGTGTGCTTTGAGAATGAAGAATTCGTGTCTGCGTAAGCGACGTTCAACCTCGTCAGCGTCAGTGAACGAACAAACTGCGACATCTTCATCACGCTTTCGAAAGGATCTGTCGAGCAGAGTGTCGTAATTGGTTGTCACGACAGTCCTGAGTTTGTCTAACGCTACCAATGCCTCATGAAGTTCGGTCGGTGCTGGCTTCGGAGTAATAAATGTCTCCGCGATGAACTGATCAAAGTGGCATCCTAAATCATCTTTGAGGCCTGAGGCCACCATCAAAAAGTTTTCTGAACGAGTCGCTATCGATCGATATTCAGCTTCCTTCGATTGGTTGATTACCCCATGAGAAACGGCTGAGTCAATCATTTTATTCAGCAACTCCCCCCAGAGCGGAAGCCCAGCCCCCTTTGAAGCACCCGCACCGACCAGCACGGCGCAATCCCCGTCCCGATAGTCCTTTCGGAGACCTTCAGGAATTTTTGTTGGATCAAATGACATATAGATACTCCTTATAGATAGTAAGCTCGAGGCGACGCGTTTCTATTCTTCAAATTAGCGTAAGTTGCACCATTGGTAGGGAAGGTCATGATGTCGCCAAAGCAACTTCCAACCCAAAAGCCGAACGACGGTACTCAGGCAGTTAATGGTGGATACCGCTAAGAGACCACAGTCTTTTAATATTGACGCTTTGAAAGGTGCTTTTGTCATGGGGAAAAACTCAGATTCATTTAAATGAAGACGACGTAAACTCAAAATCAAACTTTTAAAACGATGGACAAAGCATTGGATGACTTGCTGTGTAGTCGCTACCCAGCCCTGTTCTCTCAACGCCAGGCATCCCCCCAAGAAACATCCATGTGCTGGGGGTTTGCCTGCGGAAATGGCTGGTTTTCGCTGGTCGATAGTTTTTGTGCAGAAGTTGAGCGTTTAATTCAATTTGATGGCTTGCCACCGGTCGTGATCTCGCAAGTCAAATCCAAACTAGGAACCTTGCGTATTCACTACCGCGGTGGCGATGATCGGGTGCGCGTGATGGCAGGCTTGATTCAAACCTTGTCCGCATCGATAGACGAAGACAGCGGCGCACCAAAACCGCCTAGCCCTTGATGCATACCACTTGCTTGAGCAAAAGCTCTCCGGGTTTCCTAGGCCTTGCACAATGAAGCTGCGTGCGCCCATGCTGCCGGGCACAATGCCCAAGTCACCCGCCTGGGCCCGTATCGCCCCCTCGCGCGTAACCCACACGTCTTCGCCAAAGTGGTGTTCTTTGGCGACATAGTTGTGATGGCAGTTGACGGCTTCGGTCGTGACCGTGAAGGGCGGCAAGTGCCGCTGCAGAGCCGCCAGCACGAGCTCCAACATAGACTGCCGGTTTTTCCAGATTTTGACGGGGACGTGCTGATCCGTGAGGGTTTGTTTGACGGGCATGGCGAGAAATCCTTGGTATCTGTGGTGATCTAAAAAAAGCCGAAGTGGATTGGTGTCTCATCCGGACAACCCAATGCAACCCGTACTTGTTCCTTGAAGGTGTTTTGGTTTTTTAACCAATCTACGCTGATGGTGAACCTGGCATCGCCATCGCGTTGCTCGTAAAACTGAAACGTGATGTTGCGTTTTCCCTGAGAGTCCAGATAATGAAAACCCATCATGAATGGCACTTGGGTTGCAGCATGGACTTCCGGAAACTGTTGGCAGGACCACCACCAGTCATCAATACTTGGCTCGCCAGGCACTCCCCAACGCTGCGTGTCAGCTTCTTTGTAGTGCCCCTGCACCGCGTAAAGGCCGGCGTCGCAAAGCAACCAGCGGTACTGGCTGTCTTTTGCCGGCCGTCCTTTAGAGACCTCAATTTGTTCAAATTGCGCAAGCCAGTCAATATATCTGCGTTGGTAGCATTGCCAGCGTGGGTCCAATGACGTTCCGTCGGGTGTTTCCCATCGGTCCTGAAACTGCTGTGCCTCGCTAGCTGTCATGGCGACCGTAGGACTTTGCCCGCCGCCGCTTATCCATCCGCTATGTTCACTCGGGCCAAGGATCTCGATCTTTGGGTCCTGCAGGTTCATAGCCAGCCAGGTCCGCAAGTCAATTGGCAAGTCCCGTTGACCTTGCGCCAATTGAAATTGGTACATATCGCACCGACGGGTGCGGAACCAGCGTTCTGGCGTTGATATAACCATGGGCATCGGGCGCTCCTAGGTTCCAACGCGTCGCGCTACGCGTAGCGGAATACGATGTGCCAACAGCCAGTCTGAGCGTTGTGCCTTCGCCATAAAGTGCAATGATGCGAAGCGCTCATATGCCTCGTAATAGGCGAAAGAGTTCCTTGGCCGTGCGGGTGGCACGGTGGCCCACACATTCCGGTTCAAACGCTTGATTTCCTTGCGCTGCTCCGCACTGATATCTTCCAATGCTTTCCAACTAGAACGCCTTTTGATAGCTGCTACTTCGACCATAGTTCCTCCGTCTTTCAGTACCTAGTGTGAGACCCAATGCGACAAAATATGTCGCAGCGCTAAATCCAGCGCGACCGAATACGCAGGGTCCAGTGGAATTCTTCCGATAACGGTACGGTGTCCAGCGGACGCTCTCGGTAAATGGTGACTTGGTAGCCATCAAAGTTCAGGTCGTAGCGAATGCGCTCCTCCATGCGCAAGACCTCGTCTTCGGTCCAGTAGCCGCCATCCGTGCCGGTCCGGCTTAGCCCAAAATGAACGATGCGTGTTGGCCGGGGCCAGTTCAGCATCAGGGTGTCGGCCATGTCCAAGCGGCGGTTGAGATAGCTGCTGCGCAAGCGACCGCGGCTGTCATAAAAGCGCAGGCGGCTACCGGCAGGCCACAGGAACGGATTGCGACGCGTCATAGGGGTCTTGCATGTCCAGTTGTTAGTGGCTGTATCTTCCTATTGGCTGCGACACAATGCGTCGCAGCAGATCGGATCATTGCGCATCAATTTCACAGGAGTGAATCCAGATGGCAACGGTCTATAGCGTGTTACTGGATGCGGAGTGTGATTCCGCTTCCGAGGCATGGCGGCATGAATGCGAATGCCGCTGGCTGCTCAAAAATAAGCCCGATCTCACGGCTTTGCACTTGTATCTCTACGGCGTAGAGCAGCGCGAACAGGTGGTTACGCGAGATACTAGGGGAAAAGAGGTATTGTTAGCCGAGCATGCACGCCTGTGGAAGGAACCCAAGACCAAGCCGCTTAGCGCCCACCGGGGCTTACAAGCGGCAGATCGCTTGCTGGAGGGCGTTTCGCGAATCAAACAACTTGAAGGTGCACTGAATGAGGAAAAAGCCATGGTCAAGCCGCGTGCAAGGCCACCCGCTAAATGATTACCGTAGAGCAAGCCACGATGCGCATTGATTTTGAAGCCGTTCCAGTCCATTTGTTCCGCTACCAAGGCCTCGCTGGCCCGGCAGATAGCCCGGATGACGTAAGCAGCCCAGACGTCCTGGTTGTCGCTATAGGTTCTGCCTTGGGGAACAGCCTGGTCTCGGCGCCGCTGTCCGGCGGCTTTCGCCCGGCGTCGCCAAACCTGTGCAGGACAGAGGCCCAACTCGTTTCTGCGTGCGACGGTGTCAGTTCCGCTATTGTGGTGACTCAAGACCATGATCCGTCAACCGCCGTTCTGGCAGCCGATTTGGCGGATTCACTGCGTAACACCGGCACCGTTCCTGCGCTCTGGCTTGATGTCTGCGGCCTGATGCCGGCTGGAGCAACCACGTTTGCTGCGCATATCGTGCCCCATCCGCGGGCCAATGCGGCCACCGATTGGTTGAATGCCGTACTCAGTGAATTGGTGCAGCTTCAAACGGACCCTGGCTACATTGGCGTCGATGTCCACGATGTGCTGAGTACCCTCGGCGACGAACCAGCGCTGGCATATGCAGCGGTCGGGTGGGGCAATGGCCCTGAATCCAGCGCGGACGCCACCCACAACGCACTGGCGAGTCTGGAGGCTGCTGGGATTGATCTTTCACAGGCCAGCGGGGTAGCAACCCTGGTATCGGTAGACAGCGCGCCTGTGCGTCAAATGCGATCCGTGATCACGCTCGTCCAAAGTCGGTGTGCCGACGATGCGACCGTAACATTTGCAAACCACAGCATCCAGGCACCGCTGACGGGCGCGCGTTCCGTGGTTCTGGTCGGTGGGCAATAAACAGGAGACGCGTGATGGCAAGACGACCTGCAGACGCAGAAACCATCCAGCTAAGCGCTGAAATCCTGGCTCGGCTGAGCAGAACGCGCTTAATTACGATTAAAGAGCTGCAGGAGCAGTTGGAAGAGTCGGGAATACAGCGCACGGAGCGTTCGATTCAGCGCGCGATGGTGTCACTTGCCAAACGCTACCCGATTCATATCAGTTCAGATAGCAAGCCCTATGGTTACCGCCTGGATCAACCGGTTGCGGGTCTGAGTGTGGGTGAAATGACGTCCCACCAGGCGCTCCTATTGACCCTGGCAGAAAGGCAACTGAATAATCTCCTGCCGCCGAATTTGCGCAAATCAATGGAAAATTTCTTCGTTGAAGCGCGCAGAAAGTTAGCTCCCGATAAGAAGCCTGTACCCGAGGCGCAATGGCTGGCCAAAGTACGCGTGGTGCGGGAAAGTCAGGCACTTCTGCCCCCTCCCATCAAGGAAGAAGTTCTGGAGCATATTGGCCGGGCTTTGTTTTCTGATAGCTACTTGAGCATCACTTACCGCAACATCAAGGGCGAGATAAAGAAGTCAATGGTGATGCCGCTGGGCTTGGTTCAGCAAGGGGTTTTCCTGTATTTGGTTTGCCGCTTTGCAGGCTATGACGACGAGCGTAATTTAGCGATTCACCGTTTCTTGTACGCGCACGCCACAGACACACGGTTTAGCAGGCCAAAGGAATTCAATTTACAGAAGTACGAGGACGACGGTCGCTTCAGCTTTGGCAAAGGTGTCAAAACCCGTTTGAGTTTTGATATCAAAAAGACCAGTGGCGCCCACTTAATTGACGCCAAGCTATCCAAAGATCAGGTCGTGGAGGACCTGGGTGATTGGTACCGCATTCGTGCCACAGTAGTTGACACGATGCGTCTCGATTGGTGGTTGCGGGGCTTTGGAGACAGGGTACGAGACGTGGTCAAAGAACCGGTCTGAAACTTCCCGAAACCCTCGCCCTCACTTTTGGTGCTTGCCGTGTGGGCTGGCGCTGCAACTTCCGGTCCCGGTGGAGCCGCAATAGACGCACTTGTTTGCGCCGCTGCCATGCTGGTGCTTTTTGTGTGGACTCGTAGAACAACTCCCATAGGCGCTGCTGCCGCAGAACTTGCAGTGTTTCTCGTCTCCCGTGTGTTCATGTTTCTTGTGCGGGCTGGTAGAGCAACCGCCATACGCCGTTGAGTTGCAAAAGATGCATTTGTCGGTCATGTCCTAATTCCTTCCTGATACGTTAGAGATGTGATTGTCAGAACGGATACGACGTAATGCGTCGCAGCGCGCGTCATCATCGGATTCATCCTATGCAGGAGCACCCGATGCCATCGTTCGCAAGCAAGCTCTGCCTTGTTGTTGTTTTAATTTTGAGTTGTGTATCGCAAAGCTATGCGGACATACCGGCAGAGCATGTCATCGTCCAACGCGTTATTCGTTCCGCCACAGCATATGCGCAGTCTGTTGCCTGCGATACCCGGCCCATCCACCCCAGGGATGTCGTTGCCCTGGTACCTTATCTGCGCGATGACCCAGGGGCGCTGGCCCGATACGCAGTGCTGTGGGTCGGCGACCTTGGCTGCTCCGGCGGCAGTCACTCCACAGTCACCAATTTGTCCATCGTTCAATCAGGCATAGCGCAAACATTCCAGGTCGATCCCAGACAGTCCTCTCCGGTCATTCAATTCGTGTCGCCTGTGCGCATCATTGACCGCGTAGTTTCCCATTCCGAACACGCCCTCGAAGTGGAGGGCTATGCCCTGCAGAGCACGGATGCAAGTTGCTGCCCAAGCAAGCGCATCCGGTTCAAACTGACGGAAGACTTCAACGGGAATTGGCGATGAAGGCATGCGACACATTGCGTCGCAGCCACTGCCACAATGGCTGTCAGACCGATGGTTAGCAAGGGGTTTTCGTGGCGACTGATTTTGAAAATAAAAATGAAGTAACGCGCGTTTTTTTAGACGACGAACGCGAGACGCCCCCGGGTTGGACGCGTGCATATACGGCGGCGGAGGCGATTTCGCTTCTGCAAACACAAAACGTAGTGGAAATTAGCCTGGACCACGATCTTGGAGATGATCAACAAGGTACGGGGTACGACGTATTGCTTTGGATTGAGGAAGCCGTGTTCACCAGAAACTTTGTGCCGCCCACCATGCACGTCCATTCCGCCAATGCATCGGCACGCGTAAAAATGCTGGCTGCCGTTCAAACTATTGTGAGGTATTGCCATGACAAACAATCAGCACCCTGAGCCCATCCCAGTGGCCATTGAGCAAGCCCTGTCTCGGCGCTTTGCCAACGTGGTGGCTTTCAGTGGAGCGGGTATGTCAGCCGAGAGCGGAATCCCCACATTCCGATCGGGTAGCAACGGCTTGTGGGGTGAGTTCAACCCGGCAGAGTTGGCAACGCCCGAGGCCTGGCAAGCCAACAAAGCGCTGGTGTGGGGATGGTACGAATGGCGCCGTGGGCTGATTGAAAGCGCGCAGCCTAACGCCGGCCACCTGGCACTGGCGCGACTGCAGCAAGCCGCGGAAGCGGCCTCTGTGGCGTCGATGTCAGCGATTACCCAAAACGTAGACAACTTGCACGAACGCGCAGGCGTACAAAACGTTATGCATCTGCATGGGAGTATGTTTGCGCCGCGATGCGCAAGCTGCGGCAAACCCCACACGTTCGCGGTGGCGCCACCGCCCGAGGCACGGCGCGAGATTACGCCCCCCATCTGCCCCCATTGCACGGGCGCTATCCGCCCTGGCGTCGTCTGGTTCGGTGAAAACCTGGATGCATGCATCGTTGGGAAAGCCCAGCAACTAATCAAAGCCTGCGATCTGCTGCTGATTGTCGGAACCTCGGGCGTTGTACAGCCTGCAGCAAGCCTGGTAAACGCGGTCTCGCCATCAGCCGTTGTCATTGAAATCAACCCCGACGCCAGCGGTCGCCTACAGCGCGGCTTCGAGTGGCGGACGACCGCTGCGCGGGGGCTGCCTTCACTGGTGGACTGCTTGCTTCGGTTCGATGGCTCGCGCTCGCACGACCAGTATCGATAAATCGGTCGGTATACCCAAATGGGACACGTTAAGCAGGATCTGAATGCCATTGAAGGCGTCGTTAGCGCCGCGCGACACATCGTGGCACTCAGTGGTGCGGGTATGTCGCAGGACAGTGGCTTGCCAGTTTACCGAGGGGCTTCAAATGGTCTGTGGAATCAAACCGTGATGCAGGACGTCGCAACGGCAAAGGCCTTGCACACCCATCCCCACAAAGTGTGGAATTGGCTCGAGGAACTAGCGGCATCCATTCGCCAAGCCCAACCCAATGCAGGACATCGCGCGCTGGCGCAAATGGAACAGCATTGCAAAGTCAGTGTCTTCACGCAAAACGTGGACGATCTTCATGAGCGCGCTGGAAGTACCAGCGTAACGCATCTGCACGGAAGCGTTTTTCATTACAGGTGCACGGTCTGTGCGCGCCCGTTTGTGCCATCGTCTGCACCGAATCTGCATGCGGTGCCCTGGGCATCCATAAGGGAATGCGAACACTGCAGTGGCCCAATTCGACACGACGTTGTTTTATTCGATGAAGCACTCCGCACAGAGCACGTTGCCCGCGCGCGAAGCGCAATAAAAGAATGCGACGTAGTCTTAGTTATTGGCACCTCAAACACAATTTATCCGGCTGCAGATTTGCCACGCTACGCACTAAAACGACACAAGTACGTGGTGGAAATAAATCCACGCGACACGGCTATCTCAGGCTGGGTCGCCTTTCGAATTAATGCGTGTGCAGCGCAAGCTTTGCCCGCCGTTGTGGACCGAACCTGGGGGATCTCTGAGGACGCGTGGCACACAGGCCGGAAAGTTTAGAAGGGGCAAACAGATGGAAAACCGACTGAGTGATATGGAGAAAAAAACAATTTCCCCATTTTCTGCCTTTCAACTGAGGACAGCGATGGACACCATGTATTGGTTCTCGAGCCGGATAAAGCAGTTTCAGCGGGCCTTCGAAGAAGACCCCAATCTATTGGAATTATTTCGGTCCTTAGAGGACGCGCCATACGACCTGATCAAGGAGTTGAGTGCCGTGGATGATTGCATCCGGCAATTTGATAAAACGCTTTTGAGGAGCAAAACGTTTTTGCACTTGGAAAGTCAATTTCCAGAAAGTTCGCGCATTACTTCACAAGACTTACCAAACGATGAGCTCTCAGAGCTGACGCGCATTAACAAGGAATTTGTAAATGCTGCCAGCCAATTTGAAAGTATGGCCAGTGACATGGCGACAGTGTTAGAACGTAAGTTAGAGGATCAGACGGACTTGCTGTGGGACTATGAAATGGATGCCAAAGTCGGCTTCCAACTGCACCACGATGACCCCGCATTTTCAGACGAGGATGACAATTTACTGAAAGAGATGGATTTACATTTATCCAACGAAAAGGAAAATCCTACCGATTGGAAAATCATCGAAATGGATTGGCCCACGGGCTATTGCGGAGACCCACTCCCGCGAGGAAAAATATTACATCTTTTACTGCAAAACTATCCGAACTTGAGTGCCCATCCGCCTGTCAACTTGAGGGACGTAGCACGTGTCAGAGGCTTGTGGCTTGACCTGAAAGTAGCGTATCAGTTGTATTACGACGTTAAGGAAGGCAAATGGGTGAAGACAATGGAGTGGCCAGATGGGAAGGCACCTGTTCTTACTTATGTTGACGATTCAAAACTACGCAAGTGATCCAATCCGGTAGACCTTGAGGTCAAGAAAATTCACTCGCATCAGCAATGCGACTTCACGTGCCCGATCCACGCTGGATGACGGCTCACAAGATGGCATGCAGCACGGCAACCCACCTTGGCGCGCACTCGACGATTCGCGGTATGAATTTCCCTCTGACTGCAGCGAACTGATATGGTGTAACTCCAACTATGGGCAGCTAGTGGTGGAAGTGGTACGTCTGAAACAGTGGCTGAGTGCAGCCTAGGGTGTCTGCATAGAGGGATGAAAATTTATTCGAACTTAATCCCTCATTCAGTTTTATAATAAAAAATTATTTTATTAAGCAATAATCCTTATGCCAACGAATGTGGAGATATCTTGGGTAACAATAGAATTTGATTCGGATGATACTGATGCAGTTCTTGGTAAGAAATTATTTAAGGCGGGCTTCGAAGGATTCTCTAAGGCGGTTTATGTCATAAGACTAAAGTCGCCGTTTTCAATTAATTATCCTTTGGAGCATACCCCTGTTTTGTATATCGGTGAAGGCCAAGTGGTAAAGCGTCTACTCGCACATAGGAAGTGGATCAAACGACTCCAAGGATTGGGTTATTCCTTTGGACTTGAGGTCGCCGTATGCTCGCCTCGTGTCAAGAAGAATGCCATCGCATATAAGTTCTTTGAGGCACATTTGTTACGTGTTTTTAAAGATACTTATGGCTCACTGCCGCTTAAAAATAAGAATAAAGAATTGATCGCTACTAATCACCTATACAGCAAATCGGCTACTACCAATGTGCTGGGCCCAGGTAGCGGAACAAAGCGTATGTGGGCAATTCAGCCATTGCCGTCTAATCCATTTCGAGATGTTTTCGAGCGCACACACGCAGTGATGCAAAGGAGTGGCACTTAGGGCGCTGCAGTTGGCTGAAAAGATCGATAAATTAAGTTATTTAATATACTTCTTTTCTCAGTCATTACTACTGTAGCACCAGGCTAATGCCTAGTAACCCGCCAATCACCGCGCCGAAAATTGCCCAGCCTTCGCTAAAGTAGTGGCCCAGCCAAAATCCGCCAGCGCCGAATAGCAAGCTGGCCAAGAGAAATGGTGTCAGAAATATTAGGGTGACAACCAAAATAATGAAACCTATTAAAGCCATGTTTTTCCCTTGGAAAGTTGCGTTGAATAGGAACGTTTGCTGCTTAGGAGGCGCGTTTGCCGCTGAGCGCAAGGCTTAATCGCTCTAACAAACTTGGCGGGCAAATCTCAAATTTGGTGCCATCGCATACTGGGCAGCAAATGGGGCGGTCTAAGCCCGGACGGATAGCATCACTGCGGGGGCTATAAGCTTTTCGCCAACCGCAAAAAGTGCATTGATAGGTTAATGGTGGAGGGGGGCGCATGTATTTTCCTGAATGGTTTGAGCGTGCCTCAGGAAGAGGATCACAACAGCGCAAATTTTCCGACGGCCAGCGACAAAGTATGTCGCTGGCATCTTCCTTAGGGCAACACGGTTTGTCCTTGGAATTTTTGAATTGATTAGCCGGCTATGCCAGGAATAAAAGTGATGGCGGCGTGCATCAGCGTGCCAATAAGGCCGCCTACCAAGGTGCCGTTCAATCGAATGAATTGAAGATCACTGCCAATTTGCCCCTCCAGGGTTTCGACAATCTGACGCTCGTCCCATGATTTAATAGTTTGGGATATGTGGGATGTTGCACTGTCTTGCAAATCAGCAACAAGTTTCTCGACCCCAGACAAAATGTGCTTGTTGATACTGCTTTGCAGCTCTGGGTCATTGCCGATTCGAGAACCAATACTGGCAATACCTCCACGGACATTGCGCATCAACGGCGTTTCGCTGGAAGCCAACTGGTCAAGTACTAGTTTTTTTACGTCTTCGAATAGCGCGGCGACGTAATCGTTTACCGCGGGGGAATCCAGCAGCTTCGATTTAAGTTCATCGACATAAGCGCCAAAATCCGCGTCTTCTTGCAAGCGCTGAATAAAGACCTTTAACGTCTCGCTAAATTCCTTGCGCAGTTCATGCTCCGGATTCTTTAGGATTTTTGCCAAATACTCGGTTAGCGTACCTCCAAGCTTACTTGCCATGGCGTCAGCAATTCCGTCGACCGACTTCACTGTATTGATCATCCCAATAACGGTAGGCCATTCGTCGCGTGCCATTTTTACCATGCGTTCAGAAGCCCAAGTCTTCACTTCCTTTTTGTTGAGAAGATCGCCTACCTGTTCCAATACGTGATCCAGAAGTACCTGGTGGCGCTCATTGCGGGTGACGAACGTAAGCAAGTTACCTGCAGTGCGCGCGGCATTCCAGTTTTCAATTGCATTGCGCAAAATCTTGATGAAACTTTCCCGAATTTTGGGGTCGTTCAGCCAATCGGCGCCTTCCAATAACCCTTTCCGAGTTAACTCTGTCAATTGTTTTACACGACTTTCGTCTTGTAAAAAGCCTGCCAATTTGGATGCAGGATCAAAGGCTTGAACCTTGTCCAGCAGGACGGAGGGTTCCAGAAAATTTTCCTTTACGAACCTAGCCAGTCCATCAGCAATACGATTTTTGCTACGCGGAATAATGGCGGTATGCGGAATGGGTAAACCCATGGGCTTGCGGAATAACGCTGTTACGGCGAACCAATCCGCCAGTCCCCCCACAATGGCCGCTTCCGCAAATGCCCTCACCCAAGGCCAGAGGCCATGCGCACCCTCAAGAATCGAAATCAGCAGTGCAATACCGCTGACAACCAATACCACCAATGATGTCCACTTCAACTGGTTTAAACGGCGTGAAGTGGATAACGAAGTTGCTACTTCAATATTTTTCTCGGGTTTCATAAAAGTCTATTTTTTGATCTGTATCATGGGGCACAAAAGAGAGGATGCTTTGTGCTCGCGTGCACTATTTGTTTGCGCTGGCGGGAAGCATTTTTAAACAAATAATTTGCACTATGGTTGCGACAAGGCGTTTCGCAGCCGGTGTGTTTTGTCACATGTCATAAATGGCCATCGTTCAGCCGGGCTTGGGTGAGTTGCGCGCGCACAGTATTGGTGAGTTGCGCGAGTACCAGGTATTGCAGCGTTTGCAAGAAGGGCTGCCTGACACTTATCAAATCTTTCATGGTCTGAGTTACGCGTCCGTACGCGAAGATAAGCAGTCCTACGGCGAACTGGATGTTGTGGTGATGACGCCCGCCGGTAGCCTGGTCATTTTGGAAGTAAAAGCCGGTGACTTGGACATCAGTGACGCAGGCCTACACAAGCATTATTCCAATCAGCGCAAGGACGTACTACATCAAACGCAACATCAGCATGCATCGATGCGCTTGCGCTTGCGTCAGGCAGGCTGGACTAACGTTTACGTCGCCCAGTTCTTGGTCCTTCCCGATCAACGCGTTCAATCCGTAACGCTTGCTTGCCCAAGGGAACGGATTATTGACTCAAAGGAGCTGCCAGAGCTTTGTAGCAAAGTAATAGAAGCAGGTGCAGTCGCTTGGAATCATTTGTCTGCCACGGAGTTGGAGCGCCTGCGACGATTTTTGTTGGGTCAGTTTGACTTGCAATTGGATGCGACAGCGCGGATTGACCAGGTTAATCAACTTGTCCGCTTAGTTTCTGATGGCCTGGCGCATTGGGTCCCGCTGATATCGCACCCATGCGGGCAGTATCAAATACAAGCCACTGCAGGTGCTGGCAAAACGCAACTGGCGCTGCGCTTATTAGCCGACGCGGTCGATAAAAATCAGCGTGCGCGGTATGTCTGTTTTAACCGTCCGTTAGCCGATCATCTGTCCAAAATCGTATCGCCTCGGGTTGAAGTGGTGACTTTTCATCAACTAGCCCGAGATTGTTGGGATCGTGAAAAAGGGCCGCCAGATTTCCATGATCCGCAAATCTTCAGCCGCATGGCAGCGCACTATGCTGACTGGATCAGCACCCAGACGCCTTCTATAGATTTGTTGATTGTGGACGAGTCGCAAGACTTTGAGAGTGAATGGGTCGCGTCGTTGGCAAACGGGCTGCGCGCAGATGGCAGGTTTTTTTTGATGGGTGATGATGATCAGGCAGTCTATGAGAGAGAGTCAGCCGAGCTGCCCAACGCTGTGGCGATTCGTGTCGACGAGAACTTTCGTACGCCGCGCGCTATCGTTGAAACCATCAATTTTCTCGGATTGGCCACAAATCCCATCAAGCCAAAAAGCCCCTACAAGGGTGAACTCCCCGGTCTCCACATTTATCGGCCAGAGACCGACCCGAGCGGGCTGAAAGTCACGCAGGCCGTCGTTGCGTCTCTGCTAAAGGATGGTTTTGCACTTTCTCAAATTGTTTTGCTCACATTGCGTAGCAAGGCCAACTCAGCATTGCTATCAGCGGCACAACTAGGCCCTTACCGCCTGAGCACTTTTACCGGGCAATATGACGCTGCTGGCGCCCCGGAATGGACCGCTGGCGAACTTCAGGCAGATACCGTCATGCGGTTTAAAGGCTGTGCTGCGCCTGTGGTTGTTTTGAGTGGCATTGACTTTACTGTCCTGGATAGTGCGAGCCGTCGCAAGCTTTTTGTAGCGTTTACTCGCGCTCAATACCGGCTTGAGTGTGTGCTGACAGAGGCA
>Ga0228698_1000966_pt1 | contig 15913 bp, 15 predicted proteins | sample McNCre117_Aug_MG_FD_178015 | JGI IMG/M metagenome (GOLD analysis project Ga0228698, IMG submission 178015) | Freshwater microbial communities from McNutts Creek, Athens, Georgia, United States - 1-17_Aug_MG | ecosystem: Environmental > Aquatic > Freshwater > Creek | place: USA: Georgia...
CTTCTTCTGGTCGCCTTCCAGCTTGGCCATGAACTCGCGCGTGCCGCTCTTGGCGATGGTGCCCAGGTGCGACGCGGCCTCCTCGGCGCTCATGCCGATGCCGTTGTCGCTGATGGTCAGCGTCCTGGCTTCCTCGTCGAAGCTGACACGCACTTCGAGGTTGGGCTGCTCCTCGAACAGCGCCGCGTTGTCCAGTGCCTCGAAGCGCAGCTTGTCGCAGGCGTCACTCGCATTGCTCACCAGCTCGCGCAGGAAGATCTCCTTGTTGGAGTACAGGCTGTGCGTGACGAGGTGCAGGATCTGCTTGACTTCGGCCTGGAAGGCGTGGGTTTGCTTGGTCATGGCGGTTTGGATGTCTGAAAAAGCGAAACGCGGCCCAGATGGGGCCGCGCGCGCAGGCTTCAAGAGAGAAGCCGGAATTGTGTCAGCGCCGGGCTTTGACGGCCTCGGACAAGACATCCAGAACGGCCAGCGAGTCATCCCAGCCCAGGCAGGCGTCGGTGATGCTCTTGCCGTAGGCCAACGACGTCGGGTCGTCCTTGCCCGGCGTGAACTTCTGGGCGCCGTCGTTCAGGTGGCTTTCCACCATGACGCCGAAGATGCTGTTGCCGCCCTCGCGCAGCTGGCCGGCGATGTCTCGCGCCACGTCCACCTGGCGCTGGTGCTGCTTGCTGGAGTTGGCGTGTGAGCAGTCCACCATCAGGCGCTGCGGCAGCTTGGATTTCTCCAGATCGGCGCAGGCCGCGGCGACGTTCTGCGCGTCGTAGTTGGGCGCCTTGCCGCCGCGCAGGATGACGTGGCAGTCCGGGTTGCCGCGCGTCTCGACGATGGCGACCTGGCCGTTCTTGTGGACCGACAGGAAGTGGTGGCCACGGGCCGCGGCCTGGATGGCGTCGGTCGCGATCTTGATGTTGCCGTCGGTGCCGTTCTTGAAGCCGATGGGGGCCGACAGGCCCGAGGCCAGCTCGCGGTGCACCTGGCTCTCCGTCGTGCGCGCACCGATGGCGCCCCAGGAGATCAGGTCGCCGATGTACTGCGGCGAGATCACGTCGAGGAACTCGGAGCCGGCCGGCATGCCCAGGCGGTTGATCTCCAGCAGCAGCTGGCGCGCGATGCGCAGCCCCTCGTCGATGCGGTAGCTCTCGTCGAGGTAGGGGTCGTTGATCAGGCCCTTCCAGCCCACCGTCGTGCGCGGCTTCTCGAAGTACACGCGCATGACGATTTCCAGCGTGTCGGCATGCCGTTCGCGCTCGACCTTCAGCTTGCGCGCGTACTCCAGCGCGGCAGCGGGGTCGTGGATGGAGCACGGGCCGATGACCACCAGCAGCCGGTCGTCCTCGCCGCTCATGATCTTGCGGATGCGCTGGCGCGTCTGGCTGATCAGCCCTTCCATCGGCGTGCCGCGGATGGGGAAGAAGCGGATCAGGTGCTCCGGCGGCGGCAGCGGCGTGATGTCGAGGATGCGCTCGTCGTCGGTCGCGCTGGTCTTGTCGTCCTGCGAGTACCAGCGCTGCGCTTCGGGTTCGACGGACTGAGGCTTGGTCGCATTCATCTACGGGCACCTTTGAGATAAAAAAAAACGCCGGGCTTTGGGGCCCGGCGGTTTCAGGGGATTCGGTTTGCGCCTGCGCGTTCACCTCTCCTGCGCCGGGGGGCAGCAGAAGAACCAGAAAAACGCAAAATAAGCGCGACGCGAAGACATGAGTGGGAATCTAGCACGCCAACGCGGCCAGGCGGGCTTCGCGACGAGGCAAGGGCTGCTTGCACCCGGCCATCACGGCCGGGTGCGGTAGATGACGTTCATGCCCGGTTTCACGTCGGTCGCCGCGACATAGCCGATGGCCCCTGGTGTGGCCTGCACGTAGGCGATCAGCTCGGCGGCGCTGGAGAACTCCCGCGGTGGCGCACCCTTGCCGACATGGCGGCGCACGGTCCAGTAAGACGTGTAGCGCTCCTCGTCGGTATCCAGCACCAGCCGGAGAAAGCGTTGGCGGATGTCACTGGCACTGCGCTGGTTGACGACGATGACCGGCACGCCGGCCAGCTCGATGGTGCGCCCCATGTAGAGCCGCTGCAGTGTGGGCGCATCCACGCGCGCGACATTCGCATGCGCGATGACGACCACCGGCGCGTCCTCGCCGGCATGGGCCGTGCCGAGCCACAGGCCCAGCATGCACAGCAGCGATCGGAGGAAGGAGTTCATGCCGCCGTCCTCAGAAGCTGAAGCTGTAGTTGGCGGACAGCAGGGTGATGCCCGTTCGGGACGGCGTCTCTTGCCCGGGCGGCGTGTCCACGAAGCGGCTGAGCCGCCCGACGCGCGTGTGCGACCACTCCAGCTTGACCTTCTGGCCCGGCGCCACGCCGTACGACGCGCCGAGGGCGAGCGTGCGCTGGTCCACCGCATAGCCCGACTCGCCCGCCACCCGCTGCGCCGCGTTGATCAGCGCCGCACCCGGGAGGGTGGCCGGCAGCAGCGGCGTCGTCAGCCGCTGCGCCCAATCGAGCTGGCCATCGCTGGACTTGAGGCGCGCCCAGCTCGCATAGGGCGTGAAACGCCCCACCGTGTGCAGCAGCGCGACGTAGCCGCCGCGCGAATCGGACCCCAGCTCGGTGCCGCGCTGCACGGTGGCGGCGAATTCGCCGGCCAGCCGCCAGCCGGGTGCGAGCGCCTGATCGGCGCCGACCGTGTAGATGAAGTTGCGCAAGCTGCTGGTGACGCGCACACCGGGGCCGGGCAGCTGGTCGTTGACCTGGTAGTAGCCCAGGCCGGGCGCCACCTCGACGAAGGGATAGGACACCGCGAGCGATGCCCCGCCGCGCAAGCTGGTGCGCGCGCCATGCACGCCCGCGCGCCAGACGCCACCACCTGAACGCAGCGTCAGCACGAGGCCGGCCGACTGCACGCGGATGTCGCGAAAACTGGCGCCTGCGCTGATCTGGGGCGGCAGGCCGTCACGCAGCCAGAAGCGTGCCGTGGTGCCGATCTCGCCGGCATAGGCGTCCAGCGCCAGCTCACGCTCGCCCAGCGTCCAGGTTCTCGCGGCGGCGGCGCCGACGAAGTCGGTGGACGGCACGATGGAATACATCTCCACCGGCAGCCGCGCCAGCTCGTAGGTCACGCCGACGTCCAGCGCCTCGGAGTTCAAATACAGCGGCACGCGCATCTTGCCGGCGCGCAGCAGCCAGTCGTCGCCCGGCCGCCAGGCGAGAAACGCCCAGGCGGCGGTGGCGTCCCAGCGCGCGTCGCTCTTGAGCGAGGGCGCCGCCTTCAGCTGCACGGTCGCCGACCACTGGGGGTTGAAGCGCAGGTCCCCCTGAACGCCGAGCACGCTGTCGGCCTGCAGCGTGCCGTCACGGTCGATGTGGCGCAGATAGCGGTAGTCGCGGTTCGAGCGGGCATAGCCCAGCGTGCCGAACGCCGACCACGACAGATCCTGCGCCAGCGCCGGCCCGGCGGCACTCAGCGTGAACAACAGGGCCACCGTGCAGGCGCCGGGCCATCGCCGCAGGTGTGAGCGCAGAAGTTCAGTCATGGAATTGCTCCGCGATGGCGCGCATCTCCGGCTGGCAGGCCAGCAGTGCAGCCACGACCTGCGGATCGAACTGGGTGCCGCTGCCCGCCGAGATGAACTCGACGGCCTGCTCGTGCGGCATGGGGTCCTTGTAGGGGCGCCGGCTGATCAGCGCGTCATAGACGTCGGCCACCGCCATCAGCCGCGCCGCCAACGGGATGGCCGCGCCGGCCAGGCCGTCCGGGTAGCCACTGCCATCCCAGCGTTCATGGTGGTGGCGCGCAATCTGCCAGCCATAGCGCAGCAGCACGCCGGCATCGTCGCCCAGGCGGTCAACGGCGCGCTGCAACAGCTCGGCCCCGGCCGTCGTGTGCGTCTTCATGACCGCCCATTCCTCGGCGGACAGGCGGCCGGGCTTCAGCAGGATCTGGTCGGGAATGGCCACCTTGCCGATGTCGTGCAAGGGCGCCGAGCGTGCCAGGGCCTCGATGTCCTGCGGCGTCAGCCACGGCACCCTGCCCTGGGCCGCGAGCCACGCCGCCAGCACCCGCACATAGGCCTGCGTGCGCTGGATGTGGGCGCCGGTATCGCCATCGCGGAACTCGGCCAGCGCCACCATGACGAACAAGGTCGTGTCGCGCAGCGCCTCCACCTCGCGGCGGCGGCGGTGCAGCTCACCCGACAGATCGGCGTTGCGGCCCTTGAGGCGGTCCTGGGCCAGCTTGAGCGACAGGTGCGTGCGCACCCGCGACAGCAGCGTGACGCTGTTGAAGGGCTTGGTCACGAAGTCGGCCGCACCGGCGTCGAAGGCCGCCGTCTCGTCGGCTGCGCCCGACAGTGCGGTCAGGAAGACCACCGGCACATCGCGCGTGCGCCCGTCGGACTTGAGCCGCCGGCAGACTTCGTAGCCGTCCACGCCGGGCATCATGATGTCCAGCAACACGAGATCCGGCGGCGCCTGGCTCGCCAGCGCCAGCGCCTTGTCGGCCGACACGGCCAGCTGCACGCGCCAATGCGGCCGCAGCACCTGCGCCATCAGCGTCAGGTTGGCAGGCGTGTCGTCCACCACCAGCACCGTGGCCTGCGCCGCCCGTGCGTCGGCCCCGGCTGGCGCGCTCGAGGTGACGCTGGCGATCACGGCTGCGCGCCTCCACTCGCCGGCGCCAGCGCCGCGAGCGCGGCGTCGAAGTCCAGCGCATTCATGGCCTGCGTCAGCTGGCGCAGCGTGGCCGGCGACAGCCGCTCGCGCAGGTGCTGCTGATGCGCATGCCACCAGTCCAGCACCTGGCTGTCGGCCGTCTCCAGCAGGCGCTGGAACTCTTCCAGCTCGCCCGCCAGCGGCGCCGGCGTGTCGGCAGCGGGCACCGCGAGGCTGCTCATCCAGGGCGGCGCGGGCGCCAGCGCGGTCTCGATCTGCCCGACGACCTCGGCCAGCAACTGCGCGACGCGCGGCAACCCGGCCTCGATGCCGGCGGCGTCTCGCCCCACGACGGCGCGCTCCAACTGCCGCGCCTGCTCGCCGAGCGCCTCGGCACCGATGGTGCCGGCCAGCCCGTGCAAGGTGTGCACCTCTCGGCGCAAATCGTCGAAGCGGCCCTCGGCCAGCAGGCGCCACCAGTCGGCCACGCCGTTGCCATGGCTGCCGGCAAAGCCCAGCAGCGTGCGCCGGTACAGCGCCTCGCGGCCGTCAAAGCGCTGCAGCGCCGCCTGCACGTCCAGCGCCGGCATCGGCGGCAGCGCGGGTTCGGTGGCCGGCGGCGCGGCCGGCGGGCGCCGCGGTGGGCGCACCTCACGCCGGTAGAGCGCCAGGCTCGCGATGAAGCGCTCGATGTTCAGCGGCTTGGCGATGTGGCCCTGCATGCCGACAGCCAGGCAGCGGTCGCGTTCGTCGTCGAGCGCATGCGCGGTCATCGCCAGCACGGGCAGGGATTCAAAGCCCGGCATCCCGCGCAGCCGGCGTGTCGCTTCGAGGCCGTCCAGCACCGGCATCTGCAGGTCCATCAACACCACGTCGAAATGCCGAGGCCCGCGCGACGCCAGCAGCTCCAGCGCCTCCAGGCCGTTGGTCGCCAGCGCCACGTCGGCGCCGCGCTGGCGCAGCAGGTCGCTGGCGATCTCCTGGTTCAGCGCGTTGTCCTCGACGAGCAGCACCCGCAGGCCGTCGAGCCGGTCTTCGCCCGTGGGTTGCTTGGCCGCCGGCGGCGGCAGGAAGAGCTGGCGCAGGTCTTCCGGCAGCACGGGCTTGTCGATGAAGTCCGACACGCCGGCCGCGCGCACGCTGTGGCGCACCTCCTCGCTGCCGTAGGCCGACATGACCGCGATGCGCAGCCCCGGCTGCTGGGCCTGCATGCGCGACAGCACGGTGCTGCCCGTGCCGTCGGGCAGCACCCAGTCCAGCAGCACGTGGTCGAACGGCGTGCCGTCCCGCTGCGCCTGGGCCAGCAGGCTCAGCGCCTCCCTGGCCGTCGAGGCACGGGCCAGGTGGCCGCGCGCGCACACGCCCAGCGACAGCACCTGGCTGAGCAGAGCCAGGAAGGTGTCGGTCTGGTCTTCCACCACCAGCACGCGCGCCGTCACGGCCGCCGGCGGGCAGACGGCGGCCGGCGCCTCGGCATCCAGCGGCAGCGGCAGCCGCACCTCGAAGCGGCTGCCCACGCCGGGCTTGCCGGTGGCCTGGATGGTGCCGCCCATCAGCGTCACCAGCCGCTGCGTGATGGCCAGGCCCAGCCCGGTGCCCCCGAAGCGCCGCGTCGTGGACGCATCCGCCTGCGCGAACTCGCGGAACAGCTTGCCGATCTGCTCGCCGTCCATGCCGATGCCGGTGTCCTGCACGACGAAGCTCAGCCGCACGCGGGCATCACCGCCCGGCTCGCCGTCGACTCCCTGCACGCTGCCGACGGTCAGCCGCACCTGCCCGGTCGGCGTGAACTTGACCGCGTTGGACAGCAGGTTCACGAGCACCTGCTGCAGCCGCAGCGCATCGCCGCGCAGCGTGCCGCGGCTCGTCAGCAACGACGCATCGGCGTAGTCGCACAGCAGCTCCAGCTCCTTGGCCTGCGCCGGGTGGCGCACCAGCGCAATCGCCTGCGAGACGACGTTCTCCAGCCGGAACGGCGCGTCCTCGATGGTCATGCTGCCCGCCTCGATCTTGGAGAAGTCGAGCACGTCGTTGATGAGTGCCAGCAGCATGCGGGCGGCGCCGTCGGACTTCTCCAGATAGTTGCGCTGCTCGGCCGTGAGCTCGGTCTGCAGCGCCAGGTGCGTCATGCCCATGATCGCGTTCATCGGCGTGCGGATCTCATGGCTCATGTTGGCCAGAAAGCGCGACTTGGCCAGCGTTGCCGCTGCGGCCGCATCGTGCGCCTCGCGCAGCAACAGGTGGTCGGCATCGCGGCGCTGCAGGTCTCGCGTGATGGCGTCGGCCATCTCGTCGAGCGTCCGGGCCAGCGTGCCAAGCTCGCGCACACGGCTGGCCCCCACGGCCGTGCGCGCCGAGAAGTCACCCGACGAGAAGCGGTAGGCCGTCTCGCCCAGCTGCCCGATGGGCGCGAGCACGCGACGGTTCATGAAGATGAACGCCGCCATCAGCAGCGGCAGCAGCAGCAGGTCGCCGACGACGGCCGCCCGCAGCGAGTTGTTCAGCCGCCGGTGGGTGTCGTCCAGTTCCTGCGTGGTGCGGGCCCGCGAAGCGGCATGCAGCCGGGCCACCGAGGCCTGCAGCTCGCTGCGCAGCGCCTCGTAGTCGGACGCATGCACCAGGCTGATGGCGAAGGCGAGGTCCGGCACGCCTTCGGAGATGAATTCGCGCCGGCCGGTGTCATAGAGGCCCTGCGTGGCCGCGAACGCGATCTTCTCCAGCGCCTGCATGCGCGCCGCCGTCGCCAGCGTGCTGCGAACCAGCGCCAGTTCTGCGGGCGAGAACTTCAGCGCCCGCATCCGCAGCAGCAGGCCCGGCGACGGCTGCGGCTCGGCCGTCGCCGCGCCGCCAGCGGCCACCTCGCCGTCGCGACGCGCCAGGATGTCGTAATAAGCCCGCAGATAGGCCGGCTTGCCGGTGGTCGTGAAGCTCTGGACCAGCTGCGCCAGGCGCTCGTTGTCGCGCTCCAGCGCCTGGACGAATTCAGCCGTGGCGTCTCGCGCGTCCACCGAGGCGCGCACCGAGTCCACGCCGTCGGAGATCACGACGAGGAAGGCCAGGTTCGCGGCGAGCACCGACAACACGGCGGCCAGGAACCCGCGGGACACGGTGCGAAGCTTCATTCAGCAGGGTGGTGAGCAAACTTTCTTCACCCTGGATGTTCCCCGAGCCGGCCGGTCAGCGATCGCGCTGCAATCGTTGCTGGAAGGCCATTCCGGTAGTTTTGCCTCGCCCACCGCCCCAACCGGGCTTCCCGGCGAAGCTGCCGGCCATCTCGGCGAGCCGCCCCTGCGTGATGAACGATTGCAACGCGCGCTGGCGCCGTCAGGCCTCCCGAACCCCTGCGGCCGGCACCAGACGCGCCAGCTGCCGATCATGCAGGCCGGACATGCACAGCAGCGCCGCGACCGCGCCGATGAGCGCGAAGAACATGTCGGACTGCGTATCCCAGGGGTCGCCCTGCGTACCCAGGAACTCGTCGGCACCCTGCCCCATCGCCAGCGCCGCACCCCATTCGATGAACTCGTAGGTCGCACTGATGGCCAGCACCACGCAGACGACGAGGAAGGCCAGCATGCGCCGCCCACGCACGAACTGCCCACGGACGAGGATCTCGCGGGCCACCAGCGCCGGCACGAAGCCCTGCACGAAGTGGCCGATCTTGTCGTACGGGTTGCGGCTCAGGTGCAGCCAGTCCTGCAACTGAAAGCCCAGCGGCACGCGCGCGTAGCTGTAGGCGCCGCCCAGCATCAGCACCGCCGCGTGCACGAAGATGCAGGCATACAACAGCGACGTCAGCGGGAATCGCCGGTAGGTGAACGCCAGCACCGGCAGCGCGATCATGACCGGCACCACCTCCATCAACCACGTCGCGCGGTCATAGGGCGCCCAGCCCGAGATGATCAGCAGCGCCACGGTGGCCAGGGCTCCCAGCAGGAGCTTGGAAGCGCGGGGGGCGTGCGTCGACGACGTCAGGGGAGCCAGCATGTTCGGTGGCTGCCAGCGCTGCCGCACCGGCCGCAGTCACAGGAATTGACGGTCCCCGACTATGCCAGCCTGCCCCGGCGTGGCGCCGGCTTGCCGACGAGGCTCGCGCGCGGCATCCACACACTCACCGCGAAGCGAACGTCAGCAGGCCCGCCTCAACCCAGCCTCACGGTGATGCCGCCGCTGTCATCGTCATCACCCCGGCCGCGCAACCAGCCAACTGCCGAGGCCAGCATCAGCCCGCCGACGATGAGCCCGATGAGCTTCCAGTACTTGTTGTCCTCGATGACGTCATCGCCCTGCGCAATGCGGATGCAGCGCTTCAGAACACGCGAGGAACGGACTTCGATGCGGTCGCCATCATCAAGCCGCGTGTAGAGGGCGTAGCCCACCGAGCAACTGCGCACCGCGCCGCCCACCAGATGCAGCGTGTAGCTGGTGTCACTGCCCCTCGCACTGACGTTGTCGCGCTTGGCGTAGCTGGTGTGCTGGTCGACCTGCAACTGCTCGGTGCGGGTGGGCAGGCCGGCGTCGGCGATGAACACCAACCCGGCGATGAAGAGGCCACAGCGAAACAGGATGCTGAACACGGTGATTTCTGCGAGGAGTCTGGGCGCCTGCGGCATGCGGGCCGCAGCGACTATGCCAAGGAATGGCGCGCCACCGCGTCACCGCCTAACCGGACGTGAAGATGCACGATCAGCGAGCCTGCGCCGGCGGCAGTGCCAGCAACCGCTGCGCGCGCTGCTCCACGCGCTCGGGATTACCCAGGTAAGCCGATGGCGCCCACGCGATGGCCACCAAACGCGCTGCCTGCGCGGCATCAACCCGGGCCAGCGATACACCCAGGTACTTCAGCGAGGCAGCTTCAAACCCTCCGTCGCTCAGCCCCATGAACGCCGAGGCGAGATAGGCCGCTTCGATCTCCTGATCGGAGAAGTGCGCGGACAACAGCAGCGCCAGGCCGAGTTCGGACGCCTGGTGGATCAGGCGCTCATGACGGCCCTTCTCGCCCGAGGACAGGGCGCGGCGCGCGAGGAGCCCGTTGAGACGGTCACCGTTGGCCCGGTGCAGCATGTCAATCAGGATGAGCGGCGGTTGGCGCTCGCTCGCCGTGGCGTGCTGCAAGGTGCGCTCAACCCAGGCGAGATGAGGTGCCGCCACGAGCCTATCGAACGCGAAGGCACCCACCAACAACCAACCCAGCAGGGCAGCGCCACTCCACCCCAGCACCCGGACGACACGATGCATCGTTCAATCCTCTGGAAAACGCTGGCGCCACAACGCCACGAGCCGCGGATCGTTGTCGACACGGTGGACCACCGGCGTCATGCGCGGCGCCACTTCAGCGAAACGCTCGCGCCATGGCCCGAAGCGGGAGACGACGGCGACGTACAGGTCCAGCACCGTCAGCCCGTCGCCCAGCAGGTAGTCCCCCGGCGACAGTTGCTCGTCCATGGCGGCCCAGCAGAACGCGATGCGGTCGTGCACAGCCTCGATGACGGTGTCGCGCGAGGCCAGCGGCGCGCCGATGCGTTTCACGTCGGGCTTGATCCAGTGCAGCGCATAGATGGCCGACGACACATAGAGCATCCAACGCAGGAACTGCCGGCGCCGCGGGTCGCGCAGGCCCGGCGCAAGGCCGGCGGCGGGATCGAGGTCGGCCAGGTAGATGAGGATGGCCGCGCTCTCCGTCATCACCTCGCCGTCTGGCATGACCAGCGTGGGGATCTGCCGCATGGGGTTGCTGGTGGCCACGCGGTCGCGTGCGGCGGCCTCGGCCCAGGTGGCGCCCTCGACGAGGTCGTAGGGCAGGCCCAGCAAGGTCAGCGCGGCCTCCACCGCCACCGAGCCCGAAGCGGCCGCGCCATACAGCGTCAGCGGTGCGTGGGGATGGGATGTCATGGGCAGGGCTCCTTCATCGGTCGGTCGTTGCCAGGTAGGCCAGCAAGTCGGCCGCCTCGCGTTCGCTGATGCCCATGCCCCAGAAGCGCATCTTGGTGCCAGGCACCAGCGCGTTTGGGTCGCGCAGGTAGGCCGCGAGTGTCGCCTCGCGCCACACCAGCCCGGACGCCACCAGGGCTTTCGAGTACGCATAGCCCGGTTGCGTGCCCGCCTTGCGCCCGGCCAGCGCGTTGAGCTGCGGCCCGAACGCGTGCCGCGCTGACGGGCCGGCCTGGTGGCAGCTGGCACAGGCCGCAAAGGCCTTGCGGCCTGCCGCCGCGTCACCCACCACACCACCCGCCGCCAGGGCAGCTCCCGGCAGGGCCAGGAAGGCCGCGAGCGCCGACGCGTGCCGCAGGCTCACGCGTCGGCGCCTCCGGGCGCCATCATCTCGATGAGTTCCTTCACGAAGGCCAGTGCGTCCTCCGGCAACTCGAAATGCATGTCGTTGTTCAGTTCGATGACCTCGCCGCCCGGCCCCTTGTGCACGATCGACCAGCCGCCCGCGCCGCCGTCGATGGCAAGCACGCCGAACTGGCCGGGTTCAAGGTCCCGGGCGCTGCCGCCGGTGACGACGATGTCGCGGCCGAGGTGGGAGTGGTAGCGTCTCATCCAGTCCATTTTCACGGAGAGCTGCAATGAAGGCAGTCTGGAACGGCGTGACCATCGCCGAGAGCGACGACACGGTGGTCGTCGAAGGCAACCATTACTTTCCCGCCGCGTCGTTGAACACGCAGTACACGAGCTTCAGCAACCACGTGACCCGCTGCGCGTGGAAGGGCGAAGCCAAGTACCTGAGCCTGCTGATCAACGGCGAGATGAACCCCGACGCCGTCTGGTACTACCCCGACCCGCTGCCGGCCGCCGCCGAGATCAAGGGCCGCTACGCGTTCTGGAAGGGCGTGAAGGTCACGGAGTGACGCCCGCGGGCAGCAGTGCCCACAGGCGCAGCGGCTGCTTGGTGCGGCTGGCCTGCAGTGCCGCCTCGTCGCCCCAACCCCAGAACAGGTCGGCGCGCACGGCGCCGGTGATGGCGCTGCCGGTGTCCTGCGCCAGCACGAGGCGGCGCAGCGGCGTGGTGGACAGCGGCTCCGTGCTGTCCAGCCACAGCGGCGTGCCGAGCGTGATGAAGGCCTTGTCTACCGCGACGGAGCGCCCCGGCGTCAGCGGCACGCCCTGAGCCCCGCGCGGGCCCGACGCAATGTCGGGCAAGGCTTCTTCCCGGAAGTAGACGACGCGGGGATTGACGGCCATCGCCTCGCGCACGCGGGCCGGGTTGCGCCGCGCCCAGTCGCTGAGCGTGCGCGGCGTCGCGTCCGCCACCTCGCCACGGTCCAGCAGCGCGCGGGCGACGGATTGGAACGGCTGGTCGTTGTGGCCCGCCCACGCCACGCGGCTGATGCGCTCGGCGCCACCGGCCTCACGCATGACGAGTCGGCCCGAGCCCTGGATCTGCAGCTGCAACAGGCCGAAGGGGTCGTCCACATAGGCCAGCTCCAGCGCCGCGAAGCGCGGGTTGGCGTCGATGTCCCGGCGCGGCAGGCGGCGCAGCGCGGGGTCGGTCGGCAATGCATGCACGGGCCACTGGAAAGCGCCCTGGCGCGTGCGGCTCGCCACGAGCTGGGGCTCGAAGTAGCCGGTGAGCAGCCCCGTCACGTCGCCGTTGTCGGCGGCCAGCCGCCAGGGCCGCAGGTGGCGCATCAACAGCGCAGCGGCCTCCAGCGCGTCAGTGGGCGGCTGCAGCGCGGCGCGCGCACAGAATTCGGCCCAGGCTCGCGCCGGGCGCTGGCAGCCGGCCTGCAACGCCGGCCAGGCGGCCAGCAGGTCGTCACTCCCCCAGCCTGGCAGGTCCTGCCAGTCGGCCGCCACCCATCGCGCGGCACGCTCGGGTGACCCGGCGGGCCTAGCGGGCGAGGCGGCGCCCGGGGGCGACGTCGACGTCACGGGCGCGGGCGGCTGCAAGGGGGGCGAGGAGCACGCGACGAGGCTTCCTAGAATCAGCGCCAGCCCGCCTCGCAACCAGCCGCCCATGATCCTCCTGCTCCTCGAAGCCCTCGGTGCCCTGCTGATCTTCGTCTTCATCATCTGGTGGACCATGTTCGCGGGCCGCGACAAGGGCGAACGCCGCAAGGACTAGGCGGCGGCCCTGGCCGGCTGCACCGGCCCCGGGCGCCCTTCCCGCCTTCAGCTGTTCATCGAGGGGGCAGCAGAAAGCTCAACGGCTGGCGCCACAGGCGCGCGCGGATGGCGGCGTAGACGCGCCGGCGGTCTGACAGGCGAATGCCGCGCGAGCGCATCGCGACCTTGAACGCGCACAGGAAGCTGACACCCACGTTCAACACCCCGATGCCGGCGATGCACAGCACGCAGGACCAGAAGGGCCAGGTGGTCATGACGCCATAACCCAGCGCACCGACGGCCGCCGCGAGCTGGCCGGTGGACAGCGTGACGTGCCGCACCTCCAGCCCGATGCCGAAGAAGCCGCCCAGCGCCGGCACCAGACCCAGCATGAGGCCGAGGCTGACGTTGGCCGCCAGGCCGGAGATGTTGGCGCGCCACCAGGTCGACCAGCGCTGCGCACGCGCCGGGCCCAGCGTGGCGACGATGCCCGGGTTCCAGGCGATGGCGCTGTCCAGCCGGTGGAAGACAAACCAGTTCTCCACCCAGCCGGCGATCAGGCTGGCCGAGAACAGCAAGGTGCCTGTGAACGCCGCGAACAGCAGCGACGGGCCCGTCAGGCGCATCGAATCCAGCACGTGATGCGCCTCTTTCACGCCCACGAGCGGTGCGCCGAATGCGGCCCAGCACAGCCCCTGCACGGCCAGCACGATCGGCGCGACCAGCGCCAGGTTGCCCAGGATGCCAGCCACCTGCGAGCGCGTGAGGTGGGTCACCTCATCGACAAAGCCTTCCACGCCGTCGTCGCGCCCGATGTGCTGCAGCTTCTGCGCCATGGCCGGCGCCGTCATGGCGGGCTGCTTGGTGGCCACCGTCCAGTGCAGCAGATGGATGATGACGAAGCTGAGCGCGTAGTTCACGCCGGCCCAGAAGCCGCCCCAGAACGCCGTGAAGCCGACGAGCGCGATGAGGAACTTGACGAAGGTGGTGCCCGCGATGACGGCGCCGCCACCCGCCGCCCGCCACAGCATGTCGCGGTACTCGCCGCGGTTGCGGGTGATGTAGTGCTCGCCCGTCTCCGCGCTGCGCTCGGCCACCTTGCGTGCAAGCAGCGAGTAGTGCCGCGCGAACAGCGTGCGCAGGCTGCGCCGCTCGTGCACCACGCGCACCAGCCCGGCCACGAGCCGCAGCAGCTCGCGCTGCGGGTGCTCGGACACGAGGCAGGCCAGCAGCGCCTCGATGCGGTCCATGCGCGCGGTGAGCTGCTCGATGGAGAACATCAGGTCCACCGAGACGCCATGCGCCTCCAGGTGCTCGGGCACGGTCAGCGCTGCCGCGCGGCAGCGGTCGAGCAGCGCGCGCAGGTAGTGCAGCGCCGCGGGCAACCCCTCGGCGTCCTGCCGCAGCAGCAGCCGCTCGACGGCCTCCCAGGCCGCGGGCAGCTGGTGGAAGGGCTTGTCCTGCACGGCCTGGCTGTCCATGCGCGCGCGCAGCGGCCCGGCCAAGCCGGCGGCATGCACGCTGCTGACCAGCACGGTGATGGCGGCCCTCGCCTCCACGCGCCAGCCATCGTCCGGCGTGGCACGGAACAGCAGGCTCAGGCGGCCCAGCAACTCGTCGTCGATGGCGCTGATCCAGTCCTCGTCGCCGTCGCTGCCGAACAGCAGCTCGAAGAGGTCGGCGAGGTCGCGCGTGTCGGTGGTCGCCGGCAGCAGCCGGCGGCGCAGGCGACCCAGGAACTCGTGCCACAGCGCCATGCGCGGCGCGAACCCGACCTCGGCAAACAGCGCGACGGCATCGACGTCGTTCCACACGCCGCCAATGACGTTGGCAAACGCCCAGGCGTGCTCAGGGTGGCGCTCCAGCACGTTGAGCAGATGCTTGAGGCGCACCAGCGCGCGCGGCGTGCCGGCGGCGGTTTCCTCGCGCGGCGCCTGGCGCAGCCACTCCAGCAGCCGCACGAGCCACAGGTTGCGCTCGGCCAGCGTGGCCTGCGGATCGGCCGCGTTCAGCAGCGCGGTCAGGTCCCAGTCGCTTTTCTTCAATTCAACGGTCCATCGCTAGCGCGGGTCGCTCGCCCGCCGTCCCGGGCGCCTCGCCCGGGGCTGAACCCAGGCACATGATGCCGGTGGGCGCATTTGCAAGCCTGCAGGCGCGCGTCATGTCAATGCAGGCTGGCACTGTCGGCCAGCAGGAATTCGTCGACCTCGGCGTGGAAGACGTCGCAGCCCTCGGTCACGCACAGGAAGCGCCCGCGCATCGTGCCCTGCGGCGTGCCGATCTGGGCCCAGGAGGTGTACTGGAAGCTCTGCCCCGGCGCCAGCACGGGCTGGTGGCCGACGACGGCCAGCCCGTCGACGACCTGCACCTGGCCGCGCGCATCGGTGATTTCCCAATGCCGGCCGATGAGTTGCGACAGCAGGTCGCCGGTGTTCTCGATGGTGATCGTGTAGCTGAAGGCGTACAGGCCTTGCTCGAGATGGGTCTGCTCGGGCAGGGCTTGCACCGAGACGCTGCAGCTGAAGCGGGGATTGGGCATGGGTTGATTGTCGCTATGCTCGTCGCATGATGGCGCACAGACCCCAGGCGAGATGCGGGCTCGGCGCGCTGGCCGCCTGGCTCGGCATGGCGTCCCCCGGGCTGGCGCTGGACTTGCACACCGTGCAGCAGGCCGGCTCCTCCGTCAAGTACGACGCCGGCGGCCCGCCCGACCGGCCGGGCCTGTGCATGGACATCCTCCGGGCCGTCGCCAGAAGCTCACCCGGCCTGCACTTCACCGGGCTCGACGAACAGGTGCCCCTCAAGCGCGTGGAGCGGCTGCTGGCCGAAGGGCGCATCGACGTCTTCTTCTGCCTGCTGAAGTCCCCCGAGCGAGAGAAGCACTGGCGCTATGTGCCGGTGCCGCTGTACGTCATCCGCCATGTCGTCGTGCAGCGGGCCGACGACGCACGGCAGCTGCGCACGCTGGCCGACCTGGCTGCGGCCAGCCGCCACAAGCAGGTGCTGGTCATGCGCGGCACCGCCCTCGCCCGCCCCCTGCTGGCGGCAGGCGTGGCCATCGCCGAGGTGGGCTCCGAGCACGAGGCGCTGGAGATGCTGCGCATCGGCCGCGGCGATCTCATCTACGGCCAGGACATCCAGCTGCGCCGTCACGTCAACGATCCCCGCCAGCATGGGCGTTTCCGGTTCGGCAGCACCGTCTTCCAGGAAGAGC
>Ga0228698_1000967_pt1 | contig 15894 bp, 19 predicted proteins | sample McNCre117_Aug_MG_FD_178015 | JGI IMG/M metagenome (GOLD analysis project Ga0228698, IMG submission 178015) | Freshwater microbial communities from McNutts Creek, Athens, Georgia, United States - 1-17_Aug_MG | ecosystem: Environmental > Aquatic > Freshwater > Creek | place: USA: Georgia...
CGTTGCGGGCGGCTATGTGTTCCACCGTGGGGAAGAGGTCGGGCGGCTCGGGTCTGAATATGCGGCTGACCGTGAACCGGAAAGGCTAAAGCCCTATGATGCCTGCGTTGCCTTTGATCGTCGGGACTTTGCCGATTTCATCAGCCATCAAATGGGGCGGCGCTGCTGTTCGCAAGCTTTCGCGGGCGGCATGTCTACTGCAATCAACCTTGCGGGGCATAAGCTGCAATATCGCCCTGACGATGGGGGAAGCTATACGGATTCCTATTCCTACGCCTCCCTTGTGGCTGAGTGTGCCAACGTCTCCATTGGTTACAATCGGGAACACGGTCCGATGGAAACGCTAGACGCCCTGCACCTGTGGCGGCTGCGTGAGTCTATGGTTCGTGCGGATTTCGGGGCGGTGCCTGTCGAGCGCGATTGTTCGGTTGATGAATTTGACGATTGGGGCACGGGAGGCGGTTGGGGTGGCTATCACTCTTGGGCGGCTTCCTATCAACGGATCGGAACAACGGGCGCAAGCGTCAAGGATGTTTCAGACCATATCGGCAATCTTGGGTGGCAAGAGAGGCGGGCGCTGCGGGAGCTGGTCCAGAAGTTCCCCGAGGCGATTGTTGAGCTTCTTTCGGTCTATGGGCTGGGGGTTTCGGAAGTGCTGGATGAATTAACATCTGTCGAGCTTGCGGAAGCCTTGCAAATGGGGGGAGGGTCCAGCCTGTGACAATGACACGGCGCGACTATGCCCTAATCGCTTCCGCTATCGCTGGCGCGGCCTGCGCTGGTCCTGTGGGTCATGTAGCGGAGGCGGTGGCGGATGCTCTCCCCCCACAAACCCAAGATTTAATCGGGAGCGGTTCCTTGCGGCCTGCCTTCCGCCTGCTCTTGCTGATCGGGGGAGGCGTGGCGGGTGAATGCTCCCCAAATTGAGCGGGCCTTAGAATCCCTCTTGGTTGGCCTTGTGGTCCTGCTGCTGGCTCTCCCTGTCCTGCTGCTGGTGATAGTCGCTAAGGTTGCCAAGCGGCTAGACTAGCCTGACCTTGTGTTACCCCTCGCCCCTCTAGGCTCCGTGCCTAGGGGGCTTTTCTTTGCCCTGCGCTGGCCTGTCGCGTCCTGCGCTGCGTCTGGTCCAGCTTGTCCACCTCCTGCGCCTGCGTCTCGCCTGCCTTTCGCCTGCGTCTCGCTGCGGTGGTGTGGGGGTTCTGGCGGTCCTAGCGCAACGCCTGGGCAAAACCTCCACAATCCATTTTAAGCCCCTCTAGGGGCCTTTATGCCTCGCAAGCTGCATGGGTAGCTGGCGGGGTATTTTTTCGCCTGCAAAGTGCCTCCTAGGCCATTTTAGGGCATATCGCCTGCCATCCTCCCCCCTCTTTCCACCAATGGCGGGCTGTGGTGGGCTGGGTGGGCGCGGGGTGATGTGCATTGATAATCAAATGATAAGAATAAGAGAGCGGGGGCGCTACCGCAGGATTTGCTTCAACCCGATCTGCACCACCGGCAAAAACACAGATCGCGCCTAGCTGCCTGCGGGATAATCTGTGGGGGTTAAGGGCGAAAAGGTCCACCAAAACCCATCAACTATGACCATCGCCAAGGGGCACAAAGGTCCACCAATTCGCTTCAAATAAAAAACACAGATCGCCAAAAGACGACCTGCGTATATCAAATTGATTACTTCCTTGTTCCGAAGAACTTCTTATGGGTCCACATGGAAGACATGATAGCCATAGACCCTGCCATACCATAGACAGCACTGTTCAACACTGAGCCGTCTCCGGAGGCGATATGTTTCCACAGAAATCCTTGGGACATTGCGACCACGAAGGACATTGTTCCTGCAAGGATGAAGTTACCGGCATTGACCGCCCGACTTTGGAACCCCAGAGTAAAGACAGACACAAAGCCACTCACGAACGTAATGGTGTGGGTATCAACAGAAGGCATTGATTGATGGTTTCCCCTTGGGTTGTGGTGATAGCCTCGCTCCCTGTTACCGCCATACTCGTCAGGGCCGCATACAGGGCCGGAAGGATCGAGGGGCAGCAACAGGAAGCGGAGAGCCGAGAGGCGCGAGAGGCCGTTAAGGTCGCTGGTGAGTTTTTCGCCCATAAAAACGGGCATACGTCATATGAATCCCAAACAGATCGGGATGGTTTCTGATCCACATACCTGTTGCTGGACTGAACTCTTCCCTGAAGAAGCTGTCCATCTCTTCGTTTCCTGTGGAAATCGAAGGGTCAATCGCATTGGCCATTGCGTCGAACTCAGCGTCCGAGACAAGTGGGTTGTCCATTATCTCGTAGGCATAAGCCCACACAGACAATTGGATGCGATGACGCCTCTCGATTTCCTCAGGTGTTCCCCACTTAGGCTTAGGAGCCAAGCGGCAACTCAAGCTGCACAGGCTGTCTGGGGACGTAGGGGTAGTTCAGCTTAACACATGATGGGAACGATGGGCTGGGATCGGTGGGGTGCCTCTTCATCGTATTTGAGCAGAGGAGGCAGTAGCTCAGGAACTCTAAGTTACTGCTGGTAATACCGCAGGCGGGGCATCCACCTTCATTACTCTTTCGGGCATCAGACGCCACAGGAGCCTCCCTTGCCTGAGATGTCGCAGATGTCATGGTATTCCTCGGCAAACTCCTGACCCGAAGCAGCCACAGCGGTCTTGTAGTCCACAGGGGTCAGCGGTTGGCCACCTCGGGCACCGTCTGGGTAGCAAGTGAAGCCACGCAGGCGAGGGGCATACTTGGAGAGCATGAGGGCGAAGGATTCCACCGTGTCCTCATTGTTGAGGTCAGACCCCCACTTGGGCAGGTTGATGGTGGAACTGATTGCCATGTCCACGTAGTCCTGAACATCGGCTTGGAAGGACATTCGGCGCTCAAAGTCTTCCGCAAGGTCCACAGCGGACTCAATCTTGTCCGGATCGGCACCGTAGCGCTCGATAAGCTCTTGGGCAGTCCCATCCACCACATACTGATAGTGCCAGTCATTCTGGCCCTTCAGGTAGCGGCGCTTGTAAGCAACAGCGAACAGAGGCTCGATGCCGGTGGTGGTTCCCGCCAAGATACCGATGGAGCCGGTAGGGGCGATAGCGCGATTGGCCACAGGGACCGAGATGCACAGATCATTCGCATAGTGGTAGGAGGTGTGATCCGAAACCACGCGATAGGCTTCCAGCCAGTTGTGAAGCTCAGGGGAGACTTCATATCGCTGGCCGCGCTTGATGATCCACTCATGGACACCCATCAGGCCGAGACCCAATCGACGGTTCTTCTCGCGGGTGTCATAGACCTTAGCGTAAGGAAGCTGTGCCTTCAGGGTCCCGCAGATCAGGAACTTGGTGCCAAGATAGGTGACATCCATGAACTCCTGAAGGGTTTCGATGCGGCCCATGTTGATCGAACCGAGGTTGCAGACATCGCTATCGTCAGCACTGGTTACTTCGGTGCAAGCGTTGCGGAGAGTTTCGTCCTGTTTGTCACCGAAATTGAAGGAAAATCCCGGCTCTGCTGTCTTCAAAGCCTGCCGGACATTCTTCAGGAACGTGGGGTCAAGCGCACGGCCCTTCTCGCCCATGTTGAGCCAAGCATCATCATAATTCAGGGAGATGTTGGTCATGTCCAAGGGACAGGGGAAATTGAAGTCCTGCTGCTTGATGTCAGCCAGCGTGTAGCCGGTGCTTCCAACAGGATATTGGTCCCAATCCTTCACCGTCAGGAACTTTTCGGCGTCAGGATGCTGCCAGTTGAGGGAGGCGTAAAGGGCCGAGCGGCGTGAGCCGCCCTGCATTACCTTGCGGCCAATCTCGTTAATCATCATCATTTTGGAGATGGGGCCGGAAGCCAGACCACCAGTCCGACTGATAGGGGCACCTTCTCCGCGATAGCGGCTATAGTCGATCCCGATACCGCCACCTGTCATCAGGCAGCTTTCGGACTTCCAAGAAACTTCTGCCCAATCCTCTCGGGTGTCTTCTTCGGCCCGAAGTAGGTAGCAGTTATTGAAGAAGGCGTTGGGGCGACCCGCATAGTAGAGGTAGCGCCCACCTGCGATGAACTTCATGTCGATCATGAAGTCCCGCAATTGGTCCATTTCATCCTTGGGCATCAATCCAGCGCAAACATGGTTGACCAGTGTTCCGCAAAGCTCTGCCCAAGTCTCGGCACCTTCATGCCTATACTTGTGATTAAAAATGTCCTCGCTGAACTTGGAGCGGAACATAGGGTTTACGTTGGACTTGAAACTCATTCGGTTGGTGGGTTACTTATTCTTGAGGAATTCAACCATGTTGTGCGCCTTGAGGAGCATATCGCTCAAAGGTCCATCATTGGTGAAAAGGTAATCGTGAGGGTAATTGTTCAATGCCCCTTCCGATGCGTGAGTGGTTGCGGCCCGAGGAACGCTAGGGTTCTCCACGAACACCACATGGCCCCCTGCCCGCTTCACAAGGTCAGCCTCGTTGACGAAGCGGACATCATCCAGAACCACATTGTAGCCTTGGGACATGAGGTCAGCGGCCTTAGCCAGTGCTGCCTCACCCCAAGCGTCAGGGCCTAGGAAGTTGCGCCCCCATTCGGTTCCGAGGGTCTGCATAAGGTATCGTGGGGATTTGTTGCCGATGCGAGGGTCATCCCGCTCCTTGAGCGTGGGGTCGCTAATCAGCTTTCGCGCCTCGTGAGGAGAGATGCCACAGCAAACCAAATAGGTTAGTGTCATCTCTTTCAGTGTGGAGGCGATGGTCACTGTATGGAAGTTCAGACCCGCCATTGCACGGGCCAGTGTCGTCTTTCCGGAACCCATCGCTGGTGAGCAAAGTCCCACCAGCAACGGTCCACGATCATCAAAGTTCTTTGTCAAGTCTGGCTGTTTTCCTTGAGCCATGCCGATAGCAGCGGGAGGAGGAGCGGCAGTTCCTCGTCCGTCAGAAATATGGTGTTGGTGTTGCCCTTGCCATCCAACTGCGAGATGGTCAGGGAGTCAGAATCACCGAGGTCCACCAAGGTATCGTTCGGGTGGTTGCGAAGCCCATTCACTCGAATGGTGCTGTCGCTGGGCATTTTCAGAATCGTGTCGCTCAATTCGCTCATTGCTACCTCTGTTTGTAGGGCATATGCCCTTTAATTTGCGGACGTTGGGGTCCACAGGATTGGCTTCTTGTTCACCGCATCCCAATCCTCCCAGCGGAGAATACGGGCCAGTCGAGCCTGTAGGACAGCATACTCTTCAGTCATGCCTGCCTTCAGAAACTCACGCTTCACGTTCTCCCATTGTTCTCCTGCTTTTTGCAAGACCTTTTCGGCCTTGACCGCCCCAACTGATGGACAACCTTTGTAACCATCTGCCGTGTCCCCCGTTAATGTCTGAGAGAGCCAGTAGCGGTTCGCACTAGGTTCGTCAATCGTGGACAGTCTACCAAGACGATACAATTTGCACGGGATCGTCATTAGGTCTTTGTCATCGCTTACGATGATACTGTCCGGAGCGGAAGGGCGTGTGGCGAGGATTCCGAGGTAATCATCGGCTTCCAAAAGCTCGTGGCTGACCACCTTGTCCCCATAGGTCTCGTGTAACCAGCTAACCAGCTTGGCGTAACCGAGTGGCTTCCTTGAAGTCCGGTGGGCCTTGTAGGTGGGGTCCAGCAACTTACGGAAGTTCCCACTTCCAGAAATCACGAATACCTTTTCTCCACCTCCCAACTCACGCTCAAGGCTTTCGACTTGGGACTGGAACATGGCAATTGCTTGGTCGAGGTTGGTGCTGGCAACAATTACTCCATTGCCCCAATCGCCCTCATACTCGGCAGCAGCAACAGACCTGAAAAGAATCCCGTCTGCGTCAATCAAAAGTCGCGGATCAGCCATTCAATTCGGTCCATTTTTAAGAAGGATGGTTGGAAATTTTTCATTTTTATCCACAGAGCAAGTCGAGTTATCCACAGAATAAGTGAAAGTGGTAGGTGACTTTCCCTGCCCAAAGAGTGCGAGGCACCCGATTGGCGTAAGCCTCCACACGTTACTATAGCCATCTCTGGGTGTTCGTGTGGTCAGCAGCCCCTCTTGTGTCAGCAGGGCAATGTCTTCAGCATTCTCACGGGCGAAGTTGCTTCGGGTGGTGAAGCCTCCTGTGAGGAAGGTAAACTCAAGGACGCCAAACAGGCGCTCAACGTCATTCGGTTGGGGTTGCAGTTCGCGTTCCTTTCATCAGGGCTTCCCACGACACAGGGAACAGAGCCGCCATGGTTTCATTGATTGCATTGGCCACAGGCAGGCATTCCCGCTGGGCATGGGCATCCATGCGTTGCACACAGACACGGGCGAAGGCTTGGAGGGAACCCGTCCAGACCCACTCAGTCATCATGGATTGTGGGAGGACCATTCGGGCCTGCTCTGGGCAAATGCCTGCTGCAAGCATCTCCGAGTAGACCCTGTTGGCAAAGTCAAACACTTCCCAGCTTTCATCACTCGGGGCCACAGCCACAGGACCATAGGCATCCTCTGTCCGATACGTAGTGACCTCCTCGTCGCTGCTCCCCTGCTTCACGCTGTCTGCACGTTTCCGCCAGACATCAGGCATGAAGAACGAAGGCTCAGAGTCCACGTAGCGGCGGCTCACCTCATTCCAGACAAGCCCGACTTGATGCTTCCCTAGTTGGCGGGCGACAAAGAGGGGCGCAGAGACACGGAAAGACACCTGAGGGTGTGCGAAGGGGGTCCAGTGGCCATGGTTGGCAAGATATTGGATCAGGCGGTAGTCCTCAAAGGACAGGTGGGATGCCTGATGAAGCAGGGCATACTGATGCCACGCTTGGTAGCGAGGGTGCGTGTTGTCAGCATGGGCCGGTGGCCCCTCGTCAAAACCACTGGCCTTATCAAAGCTGACACGGGCAGCATCCACCACCATCAGGTCATCCCCGAGATGGTTCATGTATGTAGCGCCGTAGGTGTTAGTCAGTTTCATCGGAAGGGATAGCCTCGTAATCGGTTGTCAGGCGTTGGATCGTCCGCATCTGGGTGCATTCGATCTGGTCGCCATCGTATTCCCATGGGCGCTCGTCCTGTTGTTCAGTCGCGCCTACGGAATAGGTTGTGGAGTAGAGCTTGCCCTCGAAATCGAAGACCAAGTGGTGATGGACAGACCACCGCGAGGTGCCTGAAATTTCATCAAGAACAACCGCGCCTTCTTCGGAATCCCCATAGAGAATTTCGAGGAGCGTATCGCGGCTAAAGGTGCGGGTCTTGAAGCTGGGTGTTTTGTTCATGCTGTAAAGCATCCCCGTGGTGTGCAAGCCAGTAGGGCACCGCGCAAAAGGTCACGCAGCGCTGCCGCTAGTTTCGCGGCTACGGTTGTCGGTTTCATGGTTGTCCTGTGTGGGCAGGATCACCACCCGAAGGTGGCAGCATCCAGATAGACCTGAGCGTGTCGGCGGATCACCGAGTTCACAGGCCGCGCAGGGGCGATAGACTTATGGGTGGCACGGGCAAACACACGCCATCCGGCTTTGGTTGCTCGGTTCCCACGGTGCGGGGTCCGCTGGTCCATGGAATACCAAGCGTTCGGCTCGATGAATTGGGTGTCGATTTCGCCTTGGTCGATTGCTTGGTTGATCCAGCGTCCGGTCTCTTGGTGAGACGATGGAACAGCAACCGCCTCCTCTGGCTCAGACAAGAACTCAGTTTCGGGACCATCGCTAATCCACAGCAGCATCGGAGGGACATCATCGCGGATCAAGTCGAACCGCAGGCCGCTTTCATCGCGGGGCACGTTGTCACAGTGCCAGTTGGGGATGCAGGGAAACTGCCCGACCATCAGCATATGGACCTTGATGTCCAACTCATAGTCTTCCGGATTGTCGATAGGGGCACTATCCACCAGATCACGCATGGATGGCATCAGTTGGGAGGCAAGGTGCATGGGGGCGCGGAACAAACCGCAGACCCCCGTTTCCAGCACATTGTTGTTGAATTTGATGCTCGTCTTGTTGAGCATCTTCGGGACGGCGTAGCGGAACAAGGCTTAGGCCACCTTCGACCAGCGGTTCCCGAAGAACACGAATTGCATGAAGCGCCAGAAGAAGTTGGGCACGTTGCCCTCATAGGGACGCCAAGTCAGACCATCACCATCAGCAGCACCAAACAGGCGGCATTCCCAGCCAGACGGGGTAGGGGTGGTGCTGGGCGGCAGCGAAAGACGGGTGGTGTCGGTGGTTTCAGTGTCGTTGGTGGGTTCGGAGGTAGAGATAGGGAATTCCTTAGTGGCACTCGGCCCAATTCGCGCCTCGCTTGACTTCAACGTCTAAGGGGCACTGAAAGTTGAAAGGTTTACCGGCGTTTCGTCCGGTCTCGATAAGGACCCGTTCGACAACATCAGCCAGAGTTTCCTCTTGGCTATACTGTTGATCTTTAACGGCTAATTGATACTCGTCATGCGACCACGACAGGAACACATAGTCCCCATCCCAGCCATGCTTCAGGCCGAGGGCCTTCAGCTTGTCGTCAGCGTCCACGCCCCATTGCTTGCAGACAACTGCACCGGCATTTTGGAGGCGCATATTCAGCGCTGAGTGTTCGGATCGGATCGGAATTTTGCGACCGTCGATCCCTTTGATGAAGCCGCGCTTGGCTGCGGTCTTCACGATCTTAATAAGACTGGCCAGACCAGGAGTTCGGTCCATGAAGGTCTGCTTCAGGACCTTTCCGGCCCCTGCGCCCTTACCCGCAATAGACCCGATCTTTGCGTCACCTGCCCCATAGAGGAAGGCGTAAATAAAGGTCTTTGCGGAGGGACGAGAGGGAAGCCCTGCGGCCAATTGGTTGGTGGTGTGAACATCGCCTTCGGTGACGATACGGGCATAGTTGCCCCCGTCCCCTGCTAGTCCCGATAGGTCTGAAGCGAGGCAGCGAAGCTCTAGGCCCTGCTGGTCCGCTCCAAGCTGAATCCATCCCTTAGGAACATGGAACAGCGCTCTACAGTCCCGTCCGTATTCACTCGAAACACTTGGGACTTGTGAAATGTTGGGCGTAGAGTGAGTTGATCGGCCCGTGACGGTGCCGTTGGGTTCATACCGCGCATGGATTTTTCCATTCTTGCAGACATTCAGCCACGCTTGGCCACCTTCAGCCAATTGGCCGATGCGCTTCTCAAGCAGGAAGTAGCGGGAGAGTGCCTTTGCTTCAGGGTAAGGCAGGGCCGAGAGGACTTCATCGTCCACAATCTCTGTGCCCTTGTCGGTGAATTGCACCGGCTTCCAGCCATACTTCGCCTTGAGCCGATCTGCGATATGGGTGCGGGAAGCAGGGTTGAACTCCATGTCCCTCCACCGCTGCACAGGGACCCCAGCCACGTAGCCGAGGGACCTGTTGTCACGCTTAGGGATGAAGTCGGGAAGGCGAACCTTCCAGTTAGGAAACAAGGTGGTCAGGCTGCGGCGAAGACTTTCCCGTTCGTCCACCCAGCCACCTAGGAGTTTTGTGGCTTCCTTCTCGTCAAAGGGAAAACCGTTGTCCTCGATCTTTGCGCATAGGCGGGCGATGCGATGCTCAAGCTCCACAGACTGCGGAGAAGGCTCGTGAGCCATCAACTTCTTGAACAGTTCCAGCGTAACAACGCCGTCCTGAATCATGTAGTCGAACATCTCTTCGCTGAAGGTTTGCCAATCGCCCCCGTCGAAGTCGCCTTTATACTCCCCGAGGCGGTAGCCCCATGCGGCAAGCGAGTAGCGGCCAATGAACTTGGTGGGGAATGGCGGTGGCACTGGATCAGACCAAATAGGCTTCGGTCCAAATCGCCTGCCAGTCTCGTCCATGGACTCTTCCCACTCGACTACAGCCGACTGGTATTGAAGGTAATCACGCCAATTCTTAGCGCGAATAAAGTCCGTGGACTTGATGTCCGGATGCACCAAACGGCTAAGGACCATGGTGTCATAGCACTTGGGAAGCTTGGTGTTCGGATAGAGCTTCAAGATGACCTTCTCGTCAAACTTGATGCCGTTGTGGAACCATACTTCGTCAGCCCGCTCCACTTCCGAGATATACTCGTCAATTTCGTCGGGCCGGAAGCCTCGAATGTCTCCTGTGTCGATATTGATTAGAACGGCACAGTGGATTTTTGTGACGGTATCTAAGAGACCATCAGTTTCGGTGTCAGAAATGTATCGGAGCAAGGGGTTTAGATTTCCAGATTTGGTTCGGCCCCGAAACCGCTCCTCTGGTTGGAGGAGGAAGCACCCTCCTCCTTGGGGAACAAGCACTCGGAAATAAGTCCGGTGGTCGTGTCGTAACCTAGGGTGATGGTCTTCCCGTTCGCCCGACCCGTGTAGCGGTCTTTAAGGCAACGCAGGGTTGTCTGCTGGGCAATTTCAGGGTCTTCATGTTGCGGGTTGCGCTCAAGCCCGAAGGCAAAGAACGCCCAAAAGCCGATGGAACGGCTTCCCTTGAAGTGGCGAAGCATCACCCGCCCTCCCTCTTCGTGAGGCTTTCCCTCAGGGGTCGCAAGGTGCGAGATGACATGGATGACAACCTCTAGCTCTTGGGCCAGAAGTGCCAGTTCCTTGGTGATAATCTCAAGGCTCTCACGCTCCCGCGAAGGGTCCGCAAGTGCCGTAAGGTGGTCCAGATAGAAGTGCTTTACGCCTAGGCTCACCGCCATGTAGCGAATGCGGCTCTTGATCTGGTCCCATGATGCAGAGGCAAAGTTACCACCGAGGAACAGGTTCCCTGTGGCTTCCAGCCTGTCGAATGCAGACAACAGTTCCTCTTGGGTCCAAGAGTTGTCTGGAATGTGGAACTGCTTGCCCACCGCCTTACCGGCGATGCGCTTTCCTGTCTCTTTGGGTGGCTGCTCAAGGTAGATACAGGCTGTCTTGATATTCAAGTCCAAGACATCGAAGCTGATCTGCTGCGTGAACAGATCGGTCTTACCTACGCCTGTGCCTGCCCCGAAGTAATACACCTCACCATCTCGCCTCCCGAATGTCAGGCGGGTCATTTCCTCAAGAAACCAAGGACGACCCATCTCCACAGGGGCTAGGACTTCCTCTCGGATGTCGGAAAGGGTAAAGATTCCTTCTGGCTGATAGGGCTTTGCGTTCCAGAATGCACTGGTGATTGCGCTGGGCTTCCCGTCCACAAGGGCCTCATTGGCATCCTTGTAGCCTTCGATTACCGCGATGAAGACCTTACCGGCAGGAAGAACCTCCGCACAGGCTTCAGCGGCATCACGCCCCGCCTCGTCATCATCAAACATGAGGACGATCTTGTCGAACTCACAAATCCACTCATACCAGCGCCGGATGTCATGCAGACAGTTACCAACGCCTCCGGAGAGAGAAACCACCGGATATTTGTTGTCTTGGACCTGAGAGACCGAAATGGCATCAAGTTCCCCTTCGGTGATAATCAGGCTGCGTCGATCACCACGCCAAAGGTGCATCCCGAAGAGGGGGAGTTTAACCCCCTTGTTCTTCAGGGTCGGGAAGTCCTTGTTGGCCAAGCGAATCTTCTGAGCCACAATCTCCCGTGTCGTTGGGTCACGATAGTTAGCAACGTGACACGGTTCCTCTTTGAACTCGCTGACGCCATAGTCCCAGAAGCGGCAAGTCTTCTCAGACAGGCCGCGCCTAGGCAGGGCTAGGACATCATAGTGGAGAGGTGAGAAAGCACCAGAGCGGTCAGATGCGAAGCCTGACTTATCGTCTCCGGATGGACGCCCTTCGCTTCCGTCCGCAGGCTCGTAATAATCGCAGCTTGAGGAAAAGCAGTAGGCGTGACCGTCAGAATACCGACCCAGATTATCACGCGAACCGCAGGCTGGGCATGGTTCCTTTGCGACAAAAACGCTGTCGCTTTCCTCTGTCCGCATTACTTGCCTGCGGTCAGGGACGATACGTTGTGCAGGAGACGGTAGGCATCATCAATGCTGCTGTTGAGTGCAGCCTTTGCGGTGGCGATGCGCAGTTCGGCTGCTGCCAGTTCCCCAAGGGAGTTCAGGTCCTTGTTGATGGCCCGTTCGATCTTGGCTTCGATGGTCTTCACAGTGGCAAGCAAGTCCATGGTGCTGGGGGTCAGCGCGTGGATGATTGCGTTGCGAATGCGGGCGATCAGGTTGAGAATTGCGGTCTTCATGGTGTCTCGGTGTCCTGTGTGTTAAGCTGCGAGGCTGTAGCGCTTGTAGCGCTGGCCGGTGGTGGGGTGCTTCTTCCAGACCGACTTGATCCGGATGCCCTTGTCTCGAATTTCAGTGATGCGGCGAGTGAGCGACTGGACACTCAGGTCCACCATCGCCTCCCGCTGGGTGATGCTTCCCGCCTTCTCGATATGGCGAACGATGGCCATGGCTTGAGGCGTCAGGCGCAGATAGCGCTTGTCGTTGCTGGAAATCATCGCGGCTGCTTCCCCGTGAAGAGGGCCTTGAACAGAAAGCTGAACATCTCGGGGACTTCGCTCACGAAGGTATGGTAGAGGTCCACCAGAAGATCACGGACATAGAGGAAGATGCCGAACAGCAGGGCCACAAGAATGAGGACCGGAGAAACGGCAAGCAGGAAGAAGGCAATCAGACGGCGCTGCGTGGCGGTCTTTGCCAAACGGAAAATATCATGGAACATTTGGTATTGAATCACTTCTTCCGCTTTGCGGAAACTTGGAGGAACGGCGTGTGGAGACGGAAGTAGGCAAGTGCCTTCTTGTCTTCTGTGGGGTCTTCTTGTTCGGGAGGCATCAGTTCGGCATTCCCACGCGACTGTCGATCCAGCCCCAAACGAAGTCTTCGTTCTGGGGTCGCTTCTCGCTCAGTTCGATGTAACGGACGCATTGCTGGGCATTCAGGGCCTTCAGCAGAACGCTTTCGGTGGAGTTGAGGCCACGGCGCTTAACGAGCGTGGTCAGGGCGTTGATGGTTGCAGGACCGATCTTCCCGTCCACAGTCAGATCGGGATAGAGGGTGCCTTGGTTATTCAGGGCGTTGAGGATGCGTTGCAGGAAGGCCGATGCCGTCCCTGTGCCCATATTGACGCAAGTGTCGAACAGTTCTGCGGCAACCGAAGTCAGGCCAGTGTCAAACACCTTGCCGAAGTTGGGGCCGAAGAAGTATTCGCTGCGGTAGATTTGGATGGCGATGTCCTTGGTCAGGGCCGACATAGGGCCGGTGTAACCATTGCGGACGGCGGTTTCCTTGGTGATGCCGAAGTTCGTTTCGCCTCCTGCATCATTCTTGTTGTTCACGTAGCCGCCCTCGACCCGCATAAGGTCGGAGAGCATGGTGTTGATGTCCATGTTTGTCTCATTGCGACCCTGTGCGGGCCTAGGTTGTCAGGTTGATTTGGGTGGTTCAGTGATCCACTCAGGGGGGATCAGCTTCTCAGCGAACTTGAAGCCATGCTTCGTGGCCCACATGCCATGAGTCGTGGGGGACCCTTTGTAGATGGGTGCCGAAGCCCGACTGAACACAAAACGAATATCGAGTTCTGGATGTTGCTGCTGGATCAGTAGATGCTTCTTGCGATCCTCTGCGTCGAAGATGCCTTTGCTCTCCACAATGATCCCATTGCGCAGCAGAACGAAATCAGGGGTGTAGGTGGCCTCCCTTGCAGGGACCACGTAGGACACCTTGGTCTTCTCGTATGTGAAGGGGACACCCCGCCCCTTTAGGTCATCCGAAATCCGGCTCTCCAAGCCAGACCGGAAACCATTAAGGAGGCGAGGTGCTTTCCCAGCGGCCCTGTTAGATGTCCAAGGCCGAGCCACTCGGAGCCTCATTGTTGTCCTCACCCGCAGCGGAGCCGGTGGGGAACTGAGCATCATCCTGACTGTAGCTGTAGCCATCTTCGACAGCGCCGAAACCGCTGGTGCCGAATCCATTCAGTTCCTTGATCTGGACCTGATTGAACTGCATGGTGATGCCCTTGTCGTAAGGGACAATGTTGCCAAGCAGGCGAATGACGCTGCCGCCACCTACTTGAACGCCCTTGGCGGGCTTGTTCTGGCCGTCGAAGATAGCAGGGGCGAACTTGGTCTTGAGGGTGAAGACTGCTTCGTTTGCATCCTCGTCCTCAACGAAGGGCATATACAGCTTCAGACCCTTGGCACCGTGCAGCGTGACTGCTGCGTCCTTGATCTGCTGAATAAGGGTCTGGGCCTCGGGCGAACCCAAAGGCATCACCAGCTTCACCTTAAACTTGTCGTCGGCATACTTCCCCTGAGTGTCAGGCTTGGAAATGTGCGGGTAACGTGCGGTGCCGAAGCCCGTAGTGAACTTAACTTTGTTGCTCAAAATCTGTCTGTCTGTGTTGGTGTTTGTTTGCAGCACAGCCCCAGCCCACTGAAGGACTGAGGCTGCGAAATGTTTCCGAGAGAGCGAAATGCTGTCTCTGGGTATGTGTGGGTTTTATTCCCCAATCGTAGACAATCCACGACTTTTCAGGTTTTCGTGGAGGTCAGGAATCAAGGTGCAAAGGAGAGTGACGAGGCAGTCCATGCCCCAAGGCCCGAGGCCCTGAGGATGTTGAGCCAGTAGGTTCGATAGAATTTCAAGGTTTGCTTTCTGTTTTGCAGACTGTCCCATTTGTGGACCTTTTAGGCAAAAGCGTAGTGTGCGTCCAAGACGATGGAGAGGTCCATATCGCCAAGGGTCGGTGCGGGTGGAAGCTTTTCGATGCCTTCCTCTGAGAGGTTTGCTTGGGCATACTCAAGGACCTCCGTGAATGGGCAGTAGGCGGAATACATCTCCACAAAGCTCTCCCGAATGATCTGGAAGAAGCGCTGGGTCTTACCGGCATGGACCCCGAAGCTGTCATGGATCAGCGCAAAGTCCCTCATGCCTTCATAAGTGGCGTTGAGGACCGTGAGCATCAGGTGAGACCCATCCATGGAGTGAATGACATTGGGGGCCACAGCGGAGCGGGCCTTATCCTTGTCGATCCGGTCAGTGGGCTTGGTGCGGATGTTCAGGCAAACACGCCGCAGAACATTGTCACCAACCACGGTGTCCTTAGGTGTGGCAGCGGTGATAGGCATGGCACGGTCGTAAAGGGCCAACTCGACCCTCTTACTGTCCCACACGCTATACTTGTGCATGACAGGCATCCCCAGTGGAGTCGTCCAGACCAAAGGCAGCTTTTCGTGGGCAAGCGTTGCCGCGACCTTCTTGAAGAAGTCCATACCTTCGGTGGCCTTGGTCACGGTCTCGGTCACGGCTTTCCACACACGGGCAGCGATGTAGCCAGCAGCAGAGAAACCACCGTCCATCTCAGCCAGAACCTCACCTGTCTCTTTGTTCACGCGATGCACCGAGAACGGGTTGCTCTCACGCTTCCCGAGGAACACAGCTTCGTTCATGGGGCGCATAAGGTCGTCCATGAGTTGCTGACGGAAACCGAACTGCTCCGAAGAGTAGGCGAAGGTCATCACGTTACGCTTCACGCGCCCACGGTCGATCCCTGCCGCCAGACAGACGGCAGCAAGGGCCGAACCCTCCGCTTCCTCTTTGGTCATCTCTGTCACCACCTTGTCAGCAATGGTCTGATAGAGGTCCGCAGGCTTGTCGCTGGGGACCAGAGACACGTAGGCAGCTTCCTCCTTGGAACGCAGCGCAGCCGAATAGTGCTGAAGGCCCGAGTTGGAGCCATCCAGCGCCACAGCCAGATAGGAAACGAAGTCCTCGCTGCGCCCTTCCGCCACCCAACGGGCATACTCCATGCAAGCCGCGACAAACATGAAGGGGCTATCCGCCTCCGTCCAGAGGTATAGGGTCGCATAGGGGTCGTTGCCCACCTTGATGATGGCCTCCTCGTTGTCCTCTACCCACTGAAGGCGGGCATCAAAGTCACCTTTCGACACCTTGTTGAAGTCCCCGCAGTTGGCGAGGTGGATCGAGAGCCAGCCAATGCCGAACTCA
>Ga0228698_1000969_pt1 | contig 15885 bp, 14 predicted proteins | sample McNCre117_Aug_MG_FD_178015 | JGI IMG/M metagenome (GOLD analysis project Ga0228698, IMG submission 178015) | Freshwater microbial communities from McNutts Creek, Athens, Georgia, United States - 1-17_Aug_MG | ecosystem: Environmental > Aquatic > Freshwater > Creek | place: USA: Georgia...
CGCCGGCGGCCCCTGCGCCCGCGCCAGCGGCAGCACCTGCGGCCGCGCGCAAGCCCGCGGCCCTGGCCCAGGCGTCACTGGACGACCTGCTCAACGCCCTGCCCCAGTCCGTGCCGGAACGCAGCCGACGCCCCGCACCCACCGAGTGAGCGCGGCAGACCCGGGCTGCCTGCTCGGTAGCCCAGCCCCTCAGCCGATCAGTTCCAGCGCCTGGTGATAGGCCGGCTCATGGACCAGGTCGTCCCAGGCCAGCGGCTCCGTCTGCGGCAGCAGGTCCAGACGGCGGCGCTCGGACAGCGCATCGGGCTGCCAATGGCCCTGGGCGTGCGCATCCATCAGCCCGTCCAGCAACTGGTCCAGCGGCTTGCCCTTGCCCGTGCTCTGGTTGCACAGCAGGACCAGGTCGCAGCCGGCGGCCAGGGCCAGCACCGCGGCCTCGGCCACCCCGACCTCGCGGCCGTCGACCTGGCGCGCCCCGGCCATGCTGAGGTCATCGCTGAAGATGGCCCCGGTGAAGCCCAGCTGGCCGCGCAGGATCTCCTGCAGCCAGCGCGCCGAGAAGCCCGCCGGGCGGCTGTCCACCGCCGGGTAGATCACGTGGGCCGGCATCACGCTGGCCAGGGTGCCCGAGAGCCAGCCGTAGGGCTGGGCGTCATCGGCCAGCAGGGCCGACAGCGGGCGCGGGTCCACCGGGATCGCCACATGGCTGTCGGCCTCGGCCCAGCCATGGCCGGGGAAGTGCTTGCCGCAGTGGGCCATGCCGGCCTGACGCATGCCCTGGGCCACGGCGCGGGCCAGCATGGCCACCACGCGCGGGTCGCGGTGGAATGCGCGGTCACCGATGACCTCGCTGCGGCCCCAGTCCAGGTCCAGCACCGGGGCGAAGCTGAGGTCGATGCCGCAGGCGCGCAACTCCAGCGCCATCACGTGGCCCACGGCCGTGGCCGCGTTCATGGCCGCCATCGCGCCATGGCCCTTGCGGCCACGGGCACTGGTGGCCTGGCTGCCCGGCGCGCCCTCGTCATCCATCCAGCGCTGGCCCAGCGAACGCATGCTGGGCAGGTGGGTGAAGCCGTCGGTGCGGAAGCGCTGCACGCGGCCGCCTTCGTGGTCCACGCAGACCAGCAGGTCGGGGCGGATGGCCTTCATCTCGGCCACCAGTTCGGTGACCTGACGCCGGTTCTTCCAGTGGCGCGCGAACAGGATGGCGCCCCCCACCAGCGGGTGGGCCAGGCGGCGGCGGTCGGCAGCCAGCAGCTTGGGGCCGGCCACATCGAGGATCACCGGCGCGTGGGCGTGGAGGGTGGGGGCGTCGGGCAGGGGCGGCAGCGGCAGGGGCATGGCAAGCAGGGCACGCACGGAGGGCGCGCAGGTCAGGGACTGAAAGGGGCCGCACCGGGGCCGAAGGCCGGGGGGCGGCGGGATCACGGGAAGGGCGTCGCGGGTGCGGGCACCGGCAGCAGCGACGGATTCAGTCCGGCCGCTGCTCGATCACGACGAAGGCCGCCACCATCTCGCGCTCATCGCTGAGGCTCAGGTGGGCCAGCCAGCGATTGTCGGCGAAGCGGGCGGCCAGGTCGCCATGGAGTCGCCAGACCGGGCGGCCCAGCGCGTCCGACACCACCTCGCAGGCCTGCCAGCCCATGGGTGCGCGCATGCCCAGGCCCAGCGCCTTGGCCAGGGCCTCCTTGGCTGCGAAGCGCGTGGCCAGGTAGTGCACGCCGCGCTCGGGGTGGCCGGCCCGGCGGGCTTGCCACAGCGCCAGTTCGGCCGGGCGCAGCACCACGCCGGCGAAGCGCTCGCCGCGCCGGGCCACGACCTCAGCCATGCGGCGCACGTCGCAGAGGTCGGTGCCGATGCCGTGGATCATGCGCGGCCGGCGTGGCTGCCCGGGCCCGCGCGCCCGGCACGCGCGATCGCGCCCAGGTAGCGCCGCGTGGTCTCGGGCAGGCCGTATTCCAGCGCGTCGGCCACCAGCGCGTGGCCGATCGAGACCTCGTCCACGCCCGGCACGGCCTTCAGGAAGGCTTCCAGGTTCTGCTCGTTGAGGTCGTGGCCGGCATTCACGCCCAGGCCCACGGCCAGCGCGGCCTCGGCCGTGCGGGCGTACATGGCCAGCACCGCGTCCTGCTCGGGCGTGCCGAACGCGCGCGCATAGCCCTCGGTGTAGAGCTCGACCCGGTCCGCGCCCAGGGCGCGGGCCTGGGCCATCATGGCCGGCACCGGGTCCATGAACAGGCTCACGCGCACACCCAGCGCCCGCGTCTCCTCGACCACCGGGCGCAGGCGCTCGAGGTCGGCCGGCAGGTTCCAGCCGTGGTCGGATGTGAACTGGCCCACGCTGTCGGGCACGAAGGTGGCCTGGTGCGGGCGCACCGCGCGGATCACGTCCATCAGGTTGTGGAACGGGTTGCCCTCGATGTTGAACTCCACCTGGGGCCAGGCCTGCAGCAGCGCGGCCAGGTCGGTCACGTCCTGGCCGCGGATGTGGCGCTCATCCGGACGCGGATGCACCGTGATGCCCTGGGCCCCGGCTTCCAGCACCAGGGTGGCCGCCCGGGTCACGCTGGGAATGCCCAGGTGGCGGGTGTTGCGCACCAGGGCGATCTTGTTGAGGTTCACCGACAAGGCGGTGTGGGCCGCGCGGGCGGCGCTCTCGGGGGCGACGAGGGGGTTCATGGCGGGAGGCGGTGCGGGGTGGATCGGAATGGGGAAGGCGGGGGCAAAGGACGCGGCGGACGCGGCGCGCGCGGCGGGCTCGGGCCTCAGCCCGGCCCCAGCAGCTGCAACGCGTCGCGCATCACCTCGCGCGTGCGCAGGTGCGGGCTGCCCAGATGATAGTGAACCAGGCCGCGCAGCATCGGCCGCAGCCGGTCCAGGCGCGGCGCGCAGGCCTGCTGCAGCCGGGCCAGGGAGCTGCCGCGCAAGGCCGCGTCCAGCGCCAGCAGATCCTCGCCGCTGAGGGCCGGGCCCTGGGTCGGATCGGTCTCGGCCACGCCGCGCTGGCCGTGCAGTTGCAGCCAGTCGCCGCCGTGCAGCGGCTGCTGGGTGGCGGTGAGGCGGTCGAGCTCGGGCAGCAGGCCGATGTCCTTGAGCAGGGCCAGCTCGAACGCGCGCAGGATGATCTGCTCACCCAGCTCGTTGGCCACGGCCAGGCCGCGCAGGCTGTCGGCGTAGACGTCGAACAGGCCGGGGTGCGGATCGCTGCGGGCCAACAGCTTGATCAGCAGCTCGTTGAGGTAGAAGCCCGCGAACAGACGCGGCGCGGGCAGCACCGGCGCGGCATCGCCGCCGGCCCATTCGGCCCCGCGCAGCGTCAGCACCTCGCCCTGCGCGTCCTCGGCTTGGCGGCCCACGGTCAGGCTGATCTTCTGGAACGGCAGCAGCACGCTGCGCAGCTGCGAGTAGGGGCGCTTGGCGCCCTTGGCGGCCAGGGTCAGCCGGCCCCGGCCGCGGGTGAACACGTCCAGGATCAGGCTGGTCTCGCTCCAGTCGTGGCGGTGCAGCAGAAAGCCGTCCAGCGGGGCGACGGCGCGGCGCGTGCTCATCCGGGGTGCGGGCGGGGCGGGCTGTGCGGGCGGTGCAGGCCGCGGCCGCTCACTCGTAGCCGTAGGAGCGCAGATGCTCCTCGGTGTCGGCCCAGCCCGAGCGGACCTTGACCCACATCTCGAGGAAGACCTTGGCTTCGAGCAGGCGCTCGAGTTCCTGGCGGGACTCGCTGGCGATGCGCTTGAGCGCCTGGCCCTTCTCCCCGATGACCATGCCCTTGTGGGCCTCGCGCTCGACCACGATGGTCGCGGCGATGCGGCGCAGCGTGCCCTCTTCGGCGAACTGGTCGATGACCACGGTGGCGCTGTAGGGCAGTTCGTCGCCGGTCAGGCGGAACAGCTTCTCGCGGATGATCTCGCTGACCAGGAAGCGTTCGCTGCGGTCGGTGAGCATGTCCGCGTCGTAGAACCAGGGCTGCTCGGGCAGGTACTTGCCCACGATGGGCAGCAGGCGGGCCACGTCGTTGCTGGAGTGCGAGGACATGGGCACGAACTCGGCGAACGCGTGGCGCTGCTGCATCTGCTGCAGCCAGGGCAGCAGGTCGGTGCGGCGCTTGATCTCGTCGAGCTTGTTGGCCACCAGGATGGCCGGCTTGCCCGGGGGCAGCAGGGCCAGCGCCTTGGCGTCGTCGCTGCCGAACTTGCCGGCCTCGACCATGAAGATCACCAGGTCCACGTCGCCCAGCACGGCCAGCACGGTGCGGTTGAGGTTGCGGTTGAGCGCGGCCGAGTGCTTCATCTGGTAGCCCGGCGTGTCCACGAACACGAACTGCGACGGGCCCTCGGTGCGCACGCCCACGATGCGGTGCCGCGTGGTCTGCGCCTTGCGCGAGGTGATGCTGATCTTCTGGCCCACCAGGGCGTTCATCAGCGTGGACTTGCCCACGTTGGGCCGGCCCACGATGGCCACCAGGCCGCAGCGGCGCGGCGTGCCGTCGTCCATCACGGCCGAGCCGGTGCTGCCGGCGGCGGCCACGCGGCTGGCCGCATCGGCCGAGGCCGCGGCCAGCATCGCGCCGATGTCGTCGTGTTCGACCGCGTCGGGGCCGGTGGCCGTCGAGGAAGAGTCGGTCGGGGCGCCGGGCAGCGCGTCCTCAGGGGTGGGGGTGTCAGACAAGGGGAGATCCTTTGCGTACGGGGGCATCGAGTTCGCCCGCGCGGATGCGTTGCAGCAGTTGCCCCGCCGCGGCCTGTTCGGCCAGCCGGCGGGATTTGCCCGAGCCGCTGCCCTGCCATTGCAGGGACGCGACCTCGCAGACCACGTCGAAGGTCTGCGCATGGGCCTGGCCATGGGTGGCGACGATGCGGTAGGCCGGCACCGGGTGGCGACGGGCCTGCAGCCATTCCTGGAGTTCGGTCTTCGGGTCCTTGCGGAAGGTATCGCTGCTGGTGGCCGTGCCGGCCTCGATCAGCGGGTCGATCAGGCGCGTGACCACGGCCTGCGCGGCCTCGAAGCCGGCATCCAGGCAGATGGCGCCGATCAGGGCCTCGACCGCGTCGGCCAGCATGGACGGACGGTCCGCGCCACCGCCCCGGGCTTCGCCTTCGGACAGGCGCAGTTGCCCGGGCAGGCCCAGGCCCAGCGCCAGCTGATGCAGGCTGCCCTCGCGCACCAGGTGGGCGCGGATGCGGGTGAGCTCGCCCTCGTCACAGCCGGGCAGGCGGTCGAACAGGCGGCGCGACACGGCCAGGTTCAGCACCGCGTCGCCCAGGAATTCGAGGCGCTCGTTGTGGTCGGCGCCGAAGCTGCGGTGCGTCAGCGCGCGCCGCAGCAGCTCGCGGCGGGCGAAGGCATGGCCCAGGCGGGCTTCCAGCGGGGTCGGGGCCTCGCTGGCCTCGGGGGCGTCGGGACGGGGGTGGCGGTCGGCCATGGTGGGTCAGGAACGGGAAGAAACGGGGGCGCGACGCCGGCCAGCCACATCGACCCGCCCGAACGGCCGCGACCGGCGCGGCGCCGGGTTCAGGGGCCGTTGCCGCCGCCGGCCAGGGCGCTGCCCTGGAACTTGATCAGCAGGAAGACCGGGTCGGCGATCTCGACCTCTTTCTGGTACGAGAAGCTGGTGCGCAGACGCTCGCCCTGCAGGCTCACGTCCAGATCCTTGCCCGAGAGCGTGGTGATCGAGTACTCGACCTCCTTCTGCTTCTCGAAGGCTTCGCGGATGGCCGAGGCCGAGCTCGGCGACTCCTTCATGATCTGGGTGACCGCGCGGCGGATCGTGAGGAACTCGTTGACCACCGGGAACACGCGCATGCCGATCAGGCCCACGAAGAACACCACGCCGGCGATCACGGCCATGCCCAGCACCGAGGTGCCGCGCTGCGCCGCGCGCGAGGCACGCGGGCCCGGCCGGACGGCTTGGCAAGGCAACATGGTCGGTGTGCGGTTCGGACGGATCATCTGCAGGCTCCCTGGATCGACGGGTGCATTCTGGCATTGCCGGGCCAGGGTGGGCCGACGCCGGTCGGCAAGACCGGCGCCCGGCGCTCAGCGGAAGGAACCGATGCGGCTGAGGTCGCCGAAGTTCATCCACACATAGAACGCGCGACCGACGATGTTGGCGTCGGGCACGAAGCCCCAGTAGCGGCTGTCCTCGGAGTTGTCGCGGTTGTCGCCCATCATGAAGTAGTGGCCGGGCGGCACCTTGCAGACCACGCCTTCGACGCTGTGCGTGCAGAGGTTGCGGTCGGGGAAGTCGAACACGCGCTCGGGGAAGAACGGCTGCACGTTGGGCAGGCGCTGGGTCTTGTGCGCGACCGTGCCCAGGTCCTCGGTGAAGCGGCGCATGTAGCGGGTGCTGTCGGCGTCGTAGTCGTCGCCCAGGGGCTGGGTCTCGATCAGCTTGCCGTTGATGCGCAGTTGCGCGTTGAGGTAGGACACCTCGTCGCCGGGCAGGCCGATCACGCGCTTGATGTAGTCGATGCGCGGATCGCGCGGGTAATGGAACACCATCACGTCGCCGCGGGCCGGCTCGTGGTTGGCCAGGATCTTGGTGCCCAGCACCGGCAGGCGGATGCCGTAGTGGTACTTGTTCACCAGGATCAGGTCGCCCACCATCAGCGTGGGCACCATGGACGCCGAGGGGATCTTGAACGGCTCGAACAGGAAGCTGCGCAGCACGAAGACCACGGCGATCACCGGGAACAGGCCGGCGGTCCAGTCGAGCCACCAGGGCTGGGCCAGCAGGCGTTCGCGGGCGGCTTCGAGGTCGTTGCCGACATCGGTGACCAGGCCCTGACGCTCGGCATCGGCGCGCTTGGCCAGCACCTGGGCCTCGAAGGCCTGGGCCGCGGCCACGCGGCGGGGGCGGAACACGAACTTCTCGGCCAGCCAGTACAGCAGCGTGACCGTGGTCAGCAGCAGCAGCAGCAGCGCGAAGTTGCCCACCCACTTGTCGAGCAGCCAGCCGCCCAGGTAGATCACGAGGGCGGCATACAGCGCGCCGGTCAATGCACTCATCAATTCAATCGTCCACTTGGAGGATGGCGAGGAAGGCCTCTTGCGGGACCTCGACCGAGCCGATCTGTTTCATCCGCTTCTTGCCGGCCTTCTGCTTTTCGAGCAGCTTGCGCTTGCGGCTGACGTCGCCGCCGTAGCATTTTGCCAGCACGTTCTTGCGCAGCGCCTTGATGTTCTCGCGGGCGATGATGTTGGCGCCGATGGCGGCCTGGATGGCCACGTCGTACATCTGGCGCGGGATCTGCTCGCGCATCTTGGCCGCCACCGCGCGGCCGCGGTACTGGCTCTGCGAGCGGTGCACGATCATGGCCAGCGGGTCGACCCGGTCGCCGTTGATCATGATGTCGACCTTGACCACATCGGCCGCGCGGTACTCCTTGAACTCGTAGTCCATGGACGCGTAGCCGCGCGAGACGCTCTTCAACTTGTCGAAGAAGTCGAGCACGATCTCGGCCAGCGGCAACTCGTAGGTCAGCATGACCTGCTTGCCGTGGTAGGCCATGTTGAGCTGGATGCCGCGCTTCTGGTTGGCCAGGGTCATGACCACGCCCACGTAGTCCTGCGGCATGTACAGGTGCACGGTGACGATGGGCTCGCGGATCTCGCGGATGCGGCCCATGTCGGGCATGCGGCTGGGGTTCTCGACCTCCATGACCGTGCCGTCGCCGAGCTCGACCTGGTAGACCACGCTGGGGGCGGTGGTGACCAGGTCCTGGTCGAATTCGCGCTCCAGGCGTTCCTGCACGATTTCCATGTGCAGCAGGCCCAGGAACCCGCAGCGGAAGCCGAAGCCCAGCGCCTGGCTGACTTCGGGCTCGAAGCGCAGCGAGCTGTCGTTGAGCTTGAGCTTTTCGAGCGCGTCGCGCAGCTGGTCGTATTCGCTGGCCTCGGTGGGGTACAGGCCCGCGAACACCTGGGGCTGGATTTCCTTGAAGCCGGGCAGGGCCTCGGTGGCCGGGCCCAGGTTGTTGGGCAGCTTCTTTTCCAGCGTGACGGTGTCGCCGACCTTGGCGGATTCGAGTTCCTTGATGCCGCAGATCACGAAACCCACCTCGCCGGCCGTCAGGCGCTCGCGGTTCTCGCTCTTGGGCGTGAACACGCCCAGGTGCTCGATCGGGTAGACCGTGTTGGTGGCCATCAGGCGGATGCGCTCGCCCTTGCAGAGCGTGCCGTCGACCATGCGCACCAGCATCACCACGCCCACGTAGTTGTCGAACCAGGCGTCGATGATCATGGCGCGCGGCGGCGCCTCGGGCTTGCCGCGCGGCGGCGGCATGCGGGCGATCACGGCCTCGAGGATGTCGTCGATGCCCAGGCCGGTCTTGGCCGAGCAGGGGATCGCGTCATCGGCGTCGATGCCGATCACGTCCTCGATCTCGGCCTTGGCGTTGTCGGGGTCGGCCGAGGGCAGGTCCATCTTGTTGAGAACCGGCACCACCTCGACACCCAGGTCGAGCGCGGTGTAGCAGTTGGCCACGGTTTGCGCCTCGACGCCCTGGCTGGCGTCGACCACCAGCAGCGCGCCTTCGCAGGCCGACAGCGATCGGCTGACTTCGTACGAGAAGTCGACGTGCCCGGGGGTGTCGATCAGGTTGAGTTGGTAGACCTGGCCGTCGCGGGCCTTGTAGGTCAGGGCTGCGGTCTGCGCCTTGATGGTGATGCCGCGCTCGCGCTCGAGGTCCATCGAATCGAGCACCTGGGCCTCCATCTCGCGGTCCGACAAGCCACCGCAGCGCTGGATGATGCGATCGGCCAGCGTGCTCTTGCCGTGGTCGATGTGGGCAATGATGGAGAAATTTCTGATGTGGTCCATGGGGAGCGGGAGGGGCGCATCGGCGGCGCCGGCACCGGGCTGGGGCCGCCTGGGGCCGGCGGCCGGAAGGGGGCCGCCTGGCGGCCGCGGGGCCCGGGTTTCAAGCTAAAAAAAAGGCACGTCCAATGGGGGACGCGCCTTCCAACAAAACGTATGGCAACTGCTTGTTGGGCCTTCATTGTAGCCAAAAGGCCCTGGGCGCCAAACGCGCCACCGGGGCGGTTCGGGGCCGTTGCAGACCGCCAACAGGAAAGTTGCCCACATGTTATGCACAGGCTTGGGGCGGCCGGTGCACGGGGCGCGGCTGCCGCGGATGACCGTGATTCATGTCATCAAAACCCGCTGCAGCCGCCGCATTGTACCGCCCCAGCGCAGGAATCCCCGGGTGCGAAATCCACAAGTGTGCGAGCACACACTCCAATCATCGACCGTCACCGGGTCAACCGGGGCCGTATCGCCGGCAGCACGTTCGTCTGTCGAACAGAAAAACCACCTGGTGGAAAGACCCCGCAGTCCACCCGGCGCGGCCGCGGCCCGGCCGGCCCCGGGCGCGCTGTTAACATGCGCGCCTCCCGCTCCCTGTAGCACAACGGATAGTGCACCCGCCTCCTAAGCGGGCGATTCAGGTTCGAGTCCTGACGGGGAGGCCACCCGGCCCCCACGCTGGGGGGTAGGCAGCGGCCCGGCGGCGTCGCACACTGGGCGCTCCCTCACGCTCCGGAGCCACCCCATGTCCACCCTGAACCAGCGCCGTGCCTTGGGCGCCGGCCTGCTGTCCTTGCTGCTGGCCCTGTCTCCCGCCGCGCAGGCCGACACCAACGTCGCCGCCGGGGCAACCGTGTCGCTGCAGGGCGCGGACTTCTTCAACAGCGCGGGCTGGGGCGGCGACTTGCCGGCCGCGGCGGCCTCGGTGACGGACGGCCTGCTGCTGGCCAACGGCACGCAATGGAACCAGGGCACGGTGTTCTGGAGCGGCAGCACCGGGGCCGACACGCTGACGATCACGCTGGGCCAGGCCTCGGTCGTGCAAGGCTTCTTCCTGCAGGCCGACAACAACGACGACTACGGGCTGCGCTACCGGGACACCGCCGGCCAATGGCATGACCTGGGCGTGCTGTCGCCCCAACGGGGCTGGGGCCTGGACACCGTGAGCACCACCCTGAGCCTGCCGGTCACGGCCACGGCCTTCCAACTCCAGGCCAGCGCCGGTGACGGCTTTTACGCGATCTCCGAATTCCAGGCCTACGGGCAGGCCGCGGCCGTGCCCGAACCCGCGTCGGGGGCCCTGCTGATGGCCGGGCTCGGCCTGTTCGCGCTGCGCGGCACGCGCACCCGCCAGCGCCGCTGACCCGGATCAGCCACGCCGCCCGGCCCGCACCCCACGGGCGCCGGTGGTCCGCCCCCTTGCAAAGCGCTGAAAAGCCCGGTGTTCCGGGCCTTGCCCGCGAGAAATCCGCGGGCGGCCGTACTACACTGGCAAAGTAAGCGGTGACTCTGCATGGAAAGCTGGTGAAGATGGGTGCGAATCTGAAGATCGTGGGCCTCGTGGGTGCGGGTGCGATCGTGGGGGCCCTGGCCACCATGCAATTGCAGGCCATGGCGCGCAATGCGCTGGCCCCGCTGCCGCTCGAAGAGATCCAGCGGCTCACCGAGGTCTTCGAGACCATCAAGTACCACTACGTCGAGCCCGTCGACGAGAAGAAGCTGATCACCGACGCCATCGCCGGCATGGTCAGCGGCCTGGACCCGCACTCCCAGTACTTCGACCGCAAGTCCTTCAAGGAATTCCAGGAAGGCACCAGCGGCCGCTTCGTGGGCGTGGGCATCGAGATCGGCATGGAAGACGGCCTGGTCAAGATCGTCTCCCCCATCGAGGGCTCGCCGGCCTTCCGCGCCGGCCTGAAGTCGGGCGACCTGATCACCCGCATCGACGACGCCTACGTCAAGGGCCTGACCATGGACCAGGCCGTCAAGCGCATGCGCGGCGAGCCGGCCACCAAGGTGCAGCTGACCATCTTCCGCAAGGACGAGAACCGCAGCTTCCCGGTCACCATCATCCGCGAGGAGATCCACACGCAAAGCGTGCGCGCCAAGCTGATGGACGGCGGCTACGCCTGGGTGCGCGTGAGCCAGTTCCAGGAGCGCACGCTCGAAGACTTCGCCCGCAAGGTGACCGAGCTCTACGCGCAGGACCCGAAGATCAAGGGCTTCGTGCTCGACCTGCGCAACGACCCGGGCGGCCTGCTGCAGGGCGCCGTGGGCATCTCGGCAGCCTTCCTGCCGGCCGACGCCGTGGTGGTCAAGACCAAGGGCCAGGAAGCCGACTCGCGCAAGACCTACAAGGCCAGCCCGGACGATTACGTGCTGCGCAGCGGCGACGCGCTCAAGCGCCTGCCGGCGGCGCTGAAGACCGTGCCCCTGGTGGTGCTGATCAACGAAGGCTCGGCCTCGGCCAGCGAGATCGTGGCCGGCGCGCTGCAGGACCACCACCGGGCCACGCTGATGGGCGCGCAGTCCTTCGGCAAGGGCTCGGTGCAGACCGTGCAGCCCCTGCCGGGCAACAGCGCGCTGAAGATCACCACGGCGCGCTACTACACGCCGGCCGACCGCTCGATCCAGGCCAAGGGCATCGTGCCCGACGTGTGGCTGGATGAAACCGCCGAAGGCAACCTCTACGCGGCGCTGCGCATGCGCGAGGCCGACCTCGAGAAGCACCTGGTCAACGGCGAGGAAAAGCCCGACGCCGAACGCCAGAAGGCGCGCGACGAGGCCCGCGCCAAGCTCGAGGAAGACTACGCGAAGAACGGCAACAAGCCGGTCAAGCCCCTGCCCGAGTTCGGCAGCCCCGAAGACTTCCAGCTCGCCCAGGCGCTCAACCGCCTCAAGGGCCAACCGGTGCTGGCCAGCAAGACCGGCGCCGAGCGCAAGGCCGAGAAGACCGCCACCGAATGAGCCCGCCGGTGCCCGCGGCGCCGCGGCCGGCCCCCGGCCTCAGCGACGACGAGTTGCTGCGTCATTCGCGCCACCTGCTGCTCGACGAGATCGGCATCGAGGGCCAGGCCCGGATCAGCGCGGCCCACGTGCTGGTGATCGGTGCGGGCGGCCTGGGCTCGCCCGTGGCCCTGTACCTGGGCAGCGCCGGCATCGGCCGCCTGAGCCTGGTCGACGACGACACGGTCGACCTGACCAACCTGCAGCGCCAGATCGCCCACACCGACGCCCGCATCGGCCAGCCCAAGGTGGACTCGGCCCGGGCCGCGGTGCTGGCCCTGGACCCGGCGCGCCAGGTGCACACCTACGCGCAGCGCGCGGACGCTGCCTTCCTGGCCGAGCACGTGCCCACGGCCCAGGTGGTGGTGGACTGCAGCGACAACTTCGCCACCCGGCAGGCCGTGAACGCGGCCTGCGTGGCCGCGGGTGTGCCCCTGGTGGTGGGTGCGGCCATTTCGTTCGACGCGCAGCTGATGGTGGTGGACCCGCGCCCGGCCGCCGCCGGCGGGCCCACGCAGCGCACGGCCTGCTACGCCTGCGTGTTCCCGCCCGAGGCGCCACCGCCCGAGGTGCGCTGCGCCACGATGGGCGTGTTCGCGCCCCTGGTGGGCGTGATCGGCAGCCTGCAGGCACTGGAGGCACTGAAGCTGGTGGCCGGCGTGGGCCGATCCCTGGCCGGCCGGCTGCTGATGCTGGAGGCTCGCCGCCTGCAGTTCACCGAGATCGGCACGGCCCCACGGGCGGACTGTCCGGTCTGCGGGCAGCCTCACGCTCGCCCTCACGCCCACGCGTGAGCGTGAACGTGGGTGCGCGCGCGGGCGTGGACGCGCGCTGAGCAGTGGCCGCCCGCACCGCCGGTGATGCCTCGTCACACCGGCCCCTGCCCCCTGGGGTAAGCTGGCCGCCATGAGTTCCACGCCCCCCCGCCGGCCGCCGCCGGCCCCGCCCACGCCCACGCCGCTGCAGGCGCGCAACTTCCCCAGCGCCGGCGAAGACGCCGCCAGCCACCGCGCCACCGGGCGCTACGACGGCCCGGGCAGCGCCTACCGCCTGGCCTTTGCCGACAACGAGTTCCTGCTGCGCGACGAGCTGCGCCCGGTGCGCATGCAGCTGGAGCTGCTCAAGCCCGAGCTGGTGCAGAGCGAGCACGGCATCGAGGCCACCGTGGTGATCTTCGGCAGCGCCCGCGTGGCCAGCCCCGAGGCCGCCAAGGCCCGGCTGGAGCAGGCCCATGCCAGCGGCGACCCGCTGGCAGTGCGCCGCGCCGAAACGGCCCTGGCCAACAGCCGCTGGTACACCGAGGCCCGGCGCTTCGCGGCCCTGGTCACCGCGCGCACGCGCCAGCAGCCGGTGCCCATCCACGTGGTCACCGGCGGCGGCCCCGGCATCATGGAGGCCGGCAACCGCGGGGCGTTCGAGGCGGGTGGCCAGAGCATCGGCCTGAACATCGTGCTGCCGCACGAGCAGCAGCCCAACCCGTACATCACGCCCGAACTGTGCTTCCAGTTCCACTACTTCGCGCTGCGCAAGATGCATTTCCTGATGCGCTCGGTGGCCCTGGTGTGCTTCCCCGGCGGCTTCGGCACGCTGGACGAACTGTTCGAGACCCTGACCCTGATCCAGACCGGCAAGTGCCGCCGCCGCCCCATCCTGCTGTTCGGCGAGGAGTTCTGGCGCCGCCTGATCGACTTCGACGTGCTGATCGACCAGGGCATGATCAACCCCGAGGACGTGCAGCTGTTCCGCTTCGTGGAATCGGCCGAGGAAGCCTGGTCCTGCCTGCGCGGCGAATACGGCTTCGACGGCGGCGATGAACTGCCCCGGGGCGCCGCCGACGAGATTTGATCGGCCGCGCGCCCTGATCACCGCATCCTCTGCACCGACCTTGACGCCACAATCCCGCCCATGAACCGACTTGTCTCCCTCATCGGCGCGCCGACCGACATCGGCGCCGGCGCACGTGGTGCCAGCATGGGGCCCGAAGCCCTGCGCGTGGCCCGCATCGGCCTCATCCTCGAATCCCACGGGCTCGAGGTGCTGGACCGCGGCAACCTGACCGGGCCGTCCAACCCCTGGCTGCCGCCGGTGGACGGCTACCGCCACCTGCACGAGGTGGCAGCGTGGAACCGCGCGGTGCACGACGCGATGTACGCCGAGCTCGGCCTTGGCCGCCTGCCCATCCTGCTGGGCGGTGACCACTGCCTGGGCCTGGGCTCGATCAGCGCGGTGGCCCGCCATTGCCGCGACACCGGCAAGAAGCTGCGCATCCTGTGGCTGGATGCCCATGCCGACTTCAACACCAACGTGCTCACGCCCAGCGGCAACATCCACGGCATGCCCGTGGCCTGCCTGTGCGGCCACGGCCCGCAGGAGCTGATCAGCATCGGTGGCCAGGTGCCGGCCATCAACCCGAAGTGGATCCGCCAGATCGGCATCCGCAGCGTGGACGCGGGCGAGAAGCGCTTCGTGCACGAGGTGGGCCTGGAGGTGTTCGACATGCGCTACATCGACGAGATGGGCATGCGCCACACCATGGAGCTGGCCCTGGCCACGATGGACGCCAACACCCACCTGCACGTGAGCTTCGACGTGGACTTCCTGGACCCGGACATCGCCCCGGGCGTGGGCACCACGATCCCCGGTGGGCCCACCTACCGCGAGGCGCAACTGTGCATGGAGATGATCGCCGACACGGGCCGCCTGGGCTCGCTGGACGTGATGGAGCTGAACCCGGCGCTGGACATCCGCAACAAGACCGCGGACCTGGCGGTGGACCTGATCGAGAGCCTGTTCGGCAAGAGCACGCTGATGCGGGCCTGAGCGCAAGTACGCCGATGCAGCCGCCCCGGCGCTCCCTGCATGCACGACCCGCGCCGGGCGGCTGGCGCCGGCTGGCGGCGGGCCTGCTGCTGGGGGCGCTGGCCGCGGCGGCGGCAGTGCCCGTCGCGGCCACCGCAGCCAGCCTGCGGGTGGCCTCGGCCTTCGACCCGCAGACCTTGGACCCGCACACCGTGGCCCTGGTCTACAACACCCGGGTCACGTTCTCGGTCTACGAAGGCCTGGTCGGGCGCGACGCCGGCTACCGGCTGGAGTCGGCCTTGGCCACCGAGTGGCGCATGCTGTCCCCCCTGGTCTGGCGCTTCAAGCTGCGGCCGGCGGTGAAGTTCCACGATGGCAGCGCGTTCACCGCCGATGACGTGGTGTTCTCGATCGAGCGGGCGCTGGCGCCGCCCTCGCAGCGGGTGTTCACGCTCAAGGGGGTGCTGGCCGCGCGGCGGGTGGACCCGCTCACCGTGGACATCCATCTGTCGGCGCCCGACGCGGTGCTGCCCGAGAAACTGCCCCTGGTGGCCATGATGAGCCGCCACTGGTGCGAGGCCCATGGCGTGACCCGGGCCCAGGACTTCAACGGCCACCAGGAAACCTGGGCGGTGCGCCACGCCAACGGCACCGGGCCCTACCAGGTCGAGCGCTACGAGCCCGACGACCGTGCCACCCTGGTGGCCCACGCCGGCTGGTGGGGCCGGGGCGACCCGCGCAACGGCAACGTGGACCGGCTGCAGTTCATCACCATCCGCTCAGACGCCACGCGCCTGGCGGCGCTGAAATCCGGCGAGGTGGACCTGGTGCTGGACCCGCCCTTCCAGGACGTGGAGGGCCTCAAGCGCGACCCGGCCCTGCAGGTGGCCCGAACGGCCGACCTGGGCACCCAGCTGCTGGCCATGGCCCAGGGGCACGAATCCGGCCACCCGGCGCTGCGGGACCGGCGCGTGCGCCAGGCGATCTACCAGGCCATCAACATCGATCTGATCGTGCAGAAGGTGCTGCGCGGCCAGGCCACGCCGGCCGGCACGGTGCTGGCGCCCCTGGTGGACGGCACGGTGCCGGCGCTGGAACACCGCCTGCGCTACGACCCCGTGGCCGCGCGCGCGCTGCTGGCCCAGGCCGGCTACCCGCAGGGCCTGGACCTGCCCATGGACTGCGTGAACATCGGCTACCGCGAGCAGGTCTGCCAAGCCATCGCGGGCATGCTGGCCCAGGTGGGCATCCGCGTGCGCCTGCGCGTCCAGCCCAGC
>Ga0228698_1000970_pt1 | contig 15872 bp, 17 predicted proteins | sample McNCre117_Aug_MG_FD_178015 | JGI IMG/M metagenome (GOLD analysis project Ga0228698, IMG submission 178015) | Freshwater microbial communities from McNutts Creek, Athens, Georgia, United States - 1-17_Aug_MG | ecosystem: Environmental > Aquatic > Freshwater > Creek | place: USA: Georgia...
TAAAGAGTCCTTTTGAAAATGCTGGTGTAATGATTGATAGAAAGGTTTATACAGTCAAGACAGTCCCCAACTATAATGGGAAGTCAGTTCTGCTGAAAGACGTGATTATTCACGACGAAGCTAAAATTCCAAAGGAATTTTTTATCCAAGCAAAGGACAGGGGAAGGTGGGAGTATTTGAAAGGTGGAAAAAAAGAAGAGCGAAAATCAAAAAGTGGTTTTGAGTACAATTATTCTGAAGGTCCTATGATTTTTCCTGATTCTTTAGACAAACCCTCGAGAACAATTGTAACCGGAGAAGGTGGAAGTTCACCGTCACGCTTTAAGCATGTCATAAAGACAAAATCTGGTAAGTTGCGCAGACTGATGCCTCTTGAATTAGAGCGATTGAACATGTTCCCAGATGACCACACTAAAATGATGTTGAATGGAAAGGAGACGCCAGATGTTAAGAGGGCTTTCATAGTGGGCAATGCCCTTGTCGTTGGTGTGATAGAAAAACTAGGGAAATCCTTGCTGAAATTTATTTAAGAATAGACACAACAGAGCAAAAGGGAATAGGCGAGTGAAAGTTTAAATTTTCCACAAGGATTCTTGACAAGTGTCCGATATCGGGTAAAATAAATTTGTGCTTGTGGGGCGTCAGCCCTATTCAGCTAAACATTAAGCTGAAGGCAGGCATAATTAAAAAGACCACCTCCTGGTGGTCTTTTTAATTTAATCCTCCTCCGGATTTCCTTTCATGGTCGAAATGAGTTTGATATCTCTATATCGATTCGTTGTCCATGAAGGTATAACACTCCAAAAATGTATTTGTCCGCCACCAATTTTTCGTACGATTACCTTTATCTTTCGGTTGCGTACAATCGCAATAAATCCCCAGTAATATACGGTTTTCACCTCCCAACCTTTGCGTTTGTGACGTTTAACAAGAAAAGATTTTGTCGTCTCCTCGTACTCTTGAATAGTTGAAGATAGTGATATGAGTTCCACGGCACGTCTCAGAAGTTTAAATCGCATGGCTTGAGAAGATCGGTCGCGCATGTTGCGTGACCCTTTATACATAAGATGTTCGAAACCTTCAGAGGTAAAATGCACCAACTGCTGCAAGGCAGGGGATTGGACTGGGGTGAGTGACCGAAACCAGTCCTGGGTAGATTCGCGGAGTGCTTTATATTCAGTATCGTCAATCGGGGTGCTCATCACGTTATTCTATCAAAGGTATTTACACTGTCAAAATACCAACACCTAGTGTTGAAAATATGACTATAGATGCTATAGTAGAGACATTATGAGTACACCATATGCATCATTTATAAAGCGCTTGCGTGAGGAACGGGGATGGTCGCAGCTCGAGGTAGCGCAGGGCATTTCTATGTCGCGGCCGTCGTACGTGGCGCTCGAGAAGGGGACAAAGGAGCTTTCGCTCATGGAAGCAGATGCTGTCGCGCGACTTTTTGGCATTACCATCGAGCAGCTTCTCAAAACACAGGCGCCGAATATTAAAAAATATAAGCATATGCTTCTGGCCTTTCTGCGTGAAGCGCACGAAAGTGGCAAGACACTAAAGAAAACCAAGCTCGCAAAGCTCCTCTACTTTGCCGACTTTGCCTGGTACTACCGCCACCTTGAAAGTATGAGCGGCATGAACTACCGAAAGATAGAGTTTGGTCCGGTGCCCGACAGCTACTTTAGCCTCGTGGAAGATATGGAAGAAAAGGGTGAGCTTAATGTCACCCAGATCGTACGAGACGGGTACCCAATGTATGAGCTCAATGAGTCACGGGGCTCATTGCGTACAGCGCTCGACCTGCTCTCGAAAGATGAAATGAAGCTCATCCGTGCCATCTGGGAAAAATGGCAAGATGCAAGCACGAATGAGATTGTGAACTTCACGCACAAACAGATGCCGTTCCTGTTTGCCGAGGAAAATGGGATTGTCTCGTACGATATTTTTACTCAGGAGGATCCTCATGAGATTTTCTAGGTATGAAGTACGGAGTCGTCTTCGAGCGCTTTGCGGAAACCCACTTCATAAAGAAATTTGTACGTAAGTACAAAGGCGCTTGGGACAAGACGCGCGAGGGTCTACTCCTCGAGTTCACCCTTGTCGATCTTCTCTTTGAAAAGAAGATTGCGGAGACCATCTCCATCTCGCGCGACGGAGAGATTCGTATTTGTAAGACAGAGTTTAGGGTTGCGGGTACCGAGATGTCACGCCATGCGTCTGGCAATCGCTGCATTATCGCAATACACGCTGAGTCTAAAACCGTGCGGGTACTTTTGGTATATACAAAAACTGACATAGGAGGGAAAAACGAGACTGCAAAGTGGAAAGCGATCGTAAAGAAAAACTATCCTGAGTACAATTTTTTGTAATTGGTGCCTGTGATGAAAAAAGATGTTAAACCAAAACGCACGGATCCTGCCCTGTGGGAGGCATGCAAGGAAGAGGCTGTGAAAAGCATGGGGAAGTTTTCTGCACGCGCGATGCAGTGCGCGGTCGTGTTGTATAAAGCGCGAGGCGGCGGGTACGTGGGGGAGAAAAGTGAGCAGAATGCGCTGGTGGCGTGGGGGAAGAGCGAGCAGAAAAAGCGAATGCTGCGTCGCGATGCCGGAGGCGAGTGACGTGCAGCTTTTTCTGCAACCAACTTATCGCTTGGCGCCACACTGACTACAATAATGTAAGCCCAGCAGCGTCTTGTTATGGCACGCATTGCATTCGTCGTGGATCTGTGTCCCGCAGATAGGGCAGAAAGTATCATGCTCAGAAAACTTATAGCTGCACTCAGGGCACTTTCCAACTTTGAGTGCACGGTGTCGAACCACTTCTTTGTTATAGAGCTTCCTTTGTATGAGATAGAGCAGGTATCCAAAGAAGCCGGGGAGTATTATGAAGCCAAGCCAATACAATACGACTCCAAAAGAGGCAAAAAAGGAGAATATTTTTTCAATAATCCCCCACGGTAGTATCTGGCCGAAGAAGAGTATAAGTACTTCGAAAAAGATTAGGGCTGTAATGAGAACAAAACCACCAAAAATAATGGCATACTCAGAGTTGTTTTTTCGAGCGCGGTGATACAGTCGCCAAGAGAGAAGTAGTAGGGGTAGTGTGAGTACAACCGCAAGTAAAAATCGTTCGAACAAATACCATGCAGTACGATGTGCATAGTCACGCTCGCCACCCACTGTTAGTTCTGCAATGTTTGTTTCTGACTGAACGGTTGCAATGGCATCGGAGAGCTCTCTCCTCTTATCGTTCAGTTGAGCGTCCAGCGCAGCTGCACTGCTCAGATTATTCTGTATAAGATTTTTATTTTGCTCGAGGTTGTAGACAGGACTTGTTTTCGATATATTTTCAATCAGCGACGTTTCATACACCTGTCTGTTTTGTGTACTTGCACTACGTAGATCTCCAATCTGTTTAGTAAGATTTTGGATGTCATTCTGCAGTGTCGTGATCTGACTCAGGTGATAGTTTTCTCTTCCGAAGATGCCTGGTACATCATGTTGCACTTCGTACGATGAAAAACTACAGTTTGTAAAACCGCTGTTCGAATATGATATTTCGTACGGTGTACTGCCATAAAAGTCCTGAGCGTATGCAGGACTTGTTTGATTTAAGCCAAGTGTAGATTTTAAGTTAAACAAACAGAAAGAAAGTTTTTGTGGTGGGGTAATCTGATTTTGGATGGCCGAGAGCATGTTATTGCCCTGCCACAAGCCGACTGCTACCATAAATACTAGAAATACCATTCCTAATTTGGATGTTTTCTTCGACTCAATGCGGGTATTTGGAGTTTGATTTTGCATATTCATTTTATATTTAATGTACCACACTGCTTATGCAATACGACGTTGTAAGCTATAAAACTAAGTTCCGCCATTACTAGCAATCCAGGTGACTTTTTTGCTCGCTTTCGCATTTCGACACGTAATTGTGAGTGTGCAAGACTTGCGGGGGAGAGTGTTTGATTGTTATCCACACTTATTTCTAGCAGAATATCAGCTTAAAAATTTTTACCAAAAGAGCCAACCGCTCAACAAAGCCGTTTTGTGTTTTTGAGCTTCGCAAAAAAGTGAAAAAAGGTATAGTATGAGCCATAGTTGACGCTTCCGCGAGACAGGTAGAAAATGCTGTTAACACACGCGCTCTCGTGTGAAGTGGTGAGGGAGTTTGGGGTAAAAAGTCATGCAGTCTCTGCATGACTCTCTTTGCCTCTCTCTAAAAAATGTTGCACATATGAAGTCAGGATGGATTGCAACGTGAAGGTTTTATAAAATGGTTAGCTAGAGGTACACCATGACAAAGGAGATACGAAAACGAGATGGGAGCGTTGTTCCGTTTGATCGGGCAAAGATAATTACTGCAATCAGCAAGGCGTTTTCTGCTGAGGGTGTGACGGTGGGAGAAGAGGCGTTTGGGCAGATGGCAGACCGCGTGATTGCAAAGATCGAGCCGCTGCTCGTGCCGACCGATCTGCCGACGGTGGAGAAGGTTCAAGACCTCGTGGAAGAAACACTCATGGAACGGGGCTATTTCCGTGTTGCCAAGGCGTACATCCTCTACCGCTTTGAACACACCAAGGAGCGCGTTGAAGAAGTCCTCGAACAGATCGATGAAAACCGCCTCACCATCGAAAAGCGTGACGGCGAGCGCGAGCTCTTCTCGCGCGAGAAGGTGAAGGCATCACTCCAGTTTTTCATACGTGGCTACGAAGATGTCGTTGACCTCGACGATATCGCAAACCAAATAGAGCGCGAAGTATACGACGGCATCAAGACACCTGAGCTTGCACGTCTCATCACCCTCGTGCTCCGCTCACGCATCGAGCGCGATCCAGCATATGCGGTGGTCGCTGCGCGTCAGCTTTCGTCTCGTCTCTACAAAGAGGCAGTGGGTGAGGAGCGACCAAACGAAGCAAGCTTTACCGATGCATATCGCCGTGCGTTTGTACGCAACATCGAGAAGGCGGTCTCTGAAAAGAAGCTCGACCCGCGCATGCTCGACCTCGACCTCGGCAAGCTTTCTAAGGCTATCGTCCCCGAGCGCGATGACCTCTTCCGCTACCTCGGCATCGAGACGCTCCACGACCGCTACTTCATCCGTGGCGAGGACAAGAAAGTGCTCGAGACGCCACAGTTTATGTGGATGCGTATCGCCGCAGGCCTCGCCCTCGACGAAGAGCACAAAGAAGACCGCGCTATCGAGTTTTACGGCGTGATGTCGACACTTCGTTTTGTACCGTCGACACCAACACTCTTCCATGCCGGTACACCACACCCACAGCTTTCGTCGTGTTACCTCAACATCGTCGAAGACGACCTCAACCACATCTTTAAGGTGTACGGCGACAACGCACAGCTCTCAAAGTGGGCAGGCGGCATCGGCACTGCATGGACAAAGCTCCGCGCAACGGGTGCGCAGATCAAGACCTCGGGCATCACCTCACAGGGCACCATTCCATTCCTCAAGATTGCAAACGACGTAACCGTCGCTATCAACCGCTCGGGTCGTCGTCGTGGCGCTACCTGTGTGTACCTCGAAAACTGGCACTTCGACTTTGAAGATTTCCTCGAGCTTCGCAAGAACACGGGCGATGAACGCCGCCGCACCCACGACATGAACACCGCGTCATTTATTTCTGACCTCTTCATGAAGCGCGTGAAGGAAGATGGCGAGTGGACACTCTTCTCACCAGACGAAACACCAGAGCTCACCGAAACCTACGGCAAGAAGTTTGAAGAGCACTTCGTCCGCTACGAGGGCATGGCAGATGCAGGGGAGATCCGTCTCTTTAAGCGCATGAAGGCACGCGACCTTTGGAAGAAGATGCTTGCAAGCCTCTTTGAAACCGGACACCCATGGATCACCTTTAAGGATCCTTCAAACATCCGCTCACCTCAGGACCATGTCGGCGTCGTGCACAATTCAAACCTCTGCACGGAGATCACCCTCAACACGTCAAAGGACGAGACTGCCGTGTGCAACCTTGGTTCTATCAACCTTGGTGAGCACATCGTGGGCGGCGCACTCGACGAAGGAAAGATCCGCGAGACGGCGACCATCGGCATGCGCATGCTCGACAACGTCATCGACCTCAACTTCTACCCGACCATCGAAGCGCGCAACTCAAACATGCGTCACCGCCCTGTGGGCCTCGGCATCATGGGCTTCCACGATGCGCTCTACAAGCTCAACATGAACTTTGCGTCTGATGCGTGTGTCGACTTTTCTGACTACTCGATGGAAGTGGTGGCGTACCACACCATCCTCGCCTCGACCGACCTCGCACGCGAGCGTGGTGCATACGAAACCTTCAAGGGTTCAAAGTGGGACCGCAACCTTTTGCCTATCGACACCATCGCACTTCTCGAAGCAGACCGTGGCTTGCCGACCGGCACTGACCGCCACGAGCGTCTCGACTGGAGCGTGGTCCGTGATGCGATCCGTACCTACGGCATGCGTAACTCAAACACCATGGCGATCGCACCGACCGCTACCATCTCAAACATCGCCGGCACGGTCCCTGGTATCGAGCCGATCTACAAGAACATCTACGTGAAGTCGAACATCTCGGGAGACTTCATCATTGTGAACCAGTATCTTGTCGAAGACTTGAAGGCGCTTGGCCTCTGGAACCTCGACATGCTCGATGAGATCAAGCTCAACGACGGCAGCATCCAGAGCATTGCAACGATCCCTGCGCACCTCAAGGAGAAATACCGTGAGACGTTTGAGATCGACATGCGTTGGCTCGTGCGCGCAGCAGCAGCTCGTGGCAAGTGGATCGACCAGTCGCAGTCGCTCAACATTTTCTTTGCTGGCACATCGGGCAAAGAACTTTCGGACCTCTATGTCTACGCGTGGGAAGCAGGACTCAAGACCACGTACTACCTCCGCTCGCTCGGCGCATCGCAAGTGGAAAAATCAACCATCGACGCAAAGGGAACACAGGTACGCGCAAAGAACGACGGTCCTACTCGTATGGAGGACACGCAGGCAGCTGCGGCTGCAGCAGCGGCGATCGTGTCACCAGTGGTTACTATGTCTGCGGTGACAATTGAAGCAAAAGCAATTCCTTCACCTATTGCAACACCATCACCATTTACCAAAGAGGTGGTGAAGCACGCTGAAGCAACCGTGGCAGTTGAAAAGCCCAAACGTGCGGTGAAGCTTCACGTAGCAGAGGAAGCCATCTGCGAAGCCTGCCAGTAAGCGTGTTAAAAGTCCGAGCTTCTTTGTTGCCATCGTCGCCGAAGTGCTCACCGTACTACTAGTACGTCTCGCACTTCGACTCCTCGGCGCCTCGAATCTCAGACTTTTTCCTCCGCTTATCTGAGAGGATACGGAATCCCGCAGCGGCCCTTAGGAGAGAATTTCGAACTTTTTCCTACGCTCACTTCAACCAACACACGCTTTTCCCGACGCTGACCTCGCACACACAAAAAGTACGTTACAATAGAAACCCCATTATCAAACTTTTTAATCGACACTTCCTATGGAACAAATGAAGAAAAAGCAGATCATCAACAACTCCTCAACGGATCCAAACAAGATCCTCCCGATGACGTACCACTTTGCGCGCACGCACTACAAAACGGGTGTGGCAAACAACTGGGTGCCGGAAGAAGTGTCGATGCAGCTCGACATCGAGCTCTGGAAAAAGACCGGCCATGGCGCACTCTCCGAAGACGAGCGTCGCATGATCATGTGGAACCTCGGCTTCTTCTCGACTGCAGAGAGCCTCACCGCAAACAACATCGTGCTTGCGATCTATCGACATGTGACGAACCCTGAGTGTCGCCAGTACCTCCTCCGCCAAGGCTACGAAGAGGCAATCCACACCGACACCTTCATCTACTGCTGCGATACGCTCGGCCTCAATCCAGACGAGGTATACAACATGTATCTCACGATTCCCTCAATCCACGAAAAGGATGATTTTGTGGTCGGCCTCACGAAGTCGGTCTTTGATCCAAACTTCACGACGGTCGGCACCGAGAACACCCAGAAGTTTGTGCACGACCTCATCGGTTACTACGCCATCATGGAAGGTATCTTCTTCTACGCTGGCTTTGCAATGATGCTGTCGCTCCTTCGCCACAACAAAATGGTGGGCATCGGCGAGCAGTTCCAGTACATTCTTCGCGATGAGTCCATCCACCTTGCGTTTGGTGTGGACCTGATCAACACGATCGTTTCTGAAAATCCTGCAATCTGGACACCAGAGTTTCAGCAGACCATCATCAATAATATCAAGAAGGCTGTCGAGCTTGAAAAGAAATACGCCGAGGACGCACTCCCTCGCGGAATCCTCGGGCTCAATGCTGGTACGGTGAAAGACTACATCGAGTACATCGCCGACCGCCGCCTCGAGCGCCTCAACCTGCCAAAGCAGTACAACACGCAGAACCCACTCCCGTGGATGAGCGAGATCATCGATATGCCAAAGGAGAAGAACTTCTTCGAGACCCGCGTGACCGAGTATAAAACCGGCGGCGCACTCGATTGGTAGAGTAAAAGCCCAGAATTGGCGCATTTCATTGTTGGAGCGCCCATCTGCTCGTCACCATACGGTCATGTATGGCTCCTGCGCAGATGGGCGCTCTGCCGCGAACTGCACACAATTCTGGGCTTTTTGTGTGTGCGGCATCAAACGAACAGACGCAATGAGCTTTTGCTATGGGTAACAAAAAGCCTCAGCGGTAGGTTATACTGTGCAGGACATTTTAATCGGTAACGGAACGTATGGAGAAAACTATCGGATTCGTCGGGCAGGGCTGGCTTGGGAAAAACTACGCCGATCACTTTGAAGATCGTGGTTTCCCGGTGGTGCGCTACTCAAAGGAGGAGCCGTACATCAATAATAAAGAAAAAATCGCCACCTGCGATATTGTGTTCGCGTGTGTGCCAACACCGACGACGAAGGAAGGCTTCGACGACAGCATCGTGCGTGAAGCAGCAAAGCTCGTGGGGAAAGGAAAGATATTTGTCGTGAAGTCGACAGTTTTGCCTGGTACTACGCGCACCATTCAAGCAGAAAATCCTGACATCACCGTCGTCTTTGTGCCGGAGTTTCTTCGCGAAGCAACCGTCCGCTACGATATCGAACATCCCGACCGCACCATCATCGGCATTGTCGATGAAAGCGCGCGCCCTATAGCAGAAGAGCTGCTCACTATTTTCCCCAAAGCGCCGTTTGAAAATATTTGCTCAGCAGAAGAAGCAGAGCTCACGAAGTATGGCAGCAACGTTTTTCTCTTTTGGAAGGTGCTTTTTGTGAATCTTTTCCACGATATCGCAATGCACCATGGTGCAAACTGGGACGCACTCGTCGACAACCTCGTCGCCGATCCACGCATTGGTAAGTCCCATATGCAACCGATCCACCAGATTGCTCACCTCGGCACCACTGGTCGTGGTGCAGGCGGACATTGCTTCATCAAAGACTTTGCCGCATTTGAAGAGCACTATCGCAAGGTAGTGGGTGATGCAAAGGGAAGCGCTGTCCTTGAGGCGCTTCGCAATAAAAACATCGATCTCCTCGTATCATCAGAGAAGGACCTCGATCTTCTCGTTTCGGTCTACGGTGATGAGATTACGAAGCGTCCTTAGGGCATTGCCTCGCCTGATTGACAGGGAGCCGTGCCGCGGTACTCTTAGTATATGAGAACAGCCAAATCAAGTATTGTAGGAGCTTTGTTGTCGTTTGGTATTCTTGCAGCGGTGGTTGCGGGAGTCTATTCCTGGTATCAGACGGCATACTCAAAATGTCGTGTACCTATTTTTTATGATATTGGTACAATTGACCCCCGCTTCAATATCAAAACCGATGCAGTAAAAAGCGCACTGGCTGACGCAGAGTCAGTCTGGGAAGATGCAACTGGTAAAAATCTTTTTACCTATAAGAAAGGAGCGGCGCTCAAGATAAATTTTGTGTACGACGAACGACAGCGTGCCTCCAACGAACAGCGTGTTCTTGTCGCCACGCTTGACCAAAAAGCAGGAATGAGTGCATCCATCAAAAAACAATACGATGTGTTGAGTGCGACGTATCAAAACCTGAAAGCAAGCTACGAAAGTAATCTCGCTTCCTACGACAGTAAGCTCGCGGCGCACAACGCGCTCGTAGAGTCGTGGAATCAAAAGGGTGGTGCGCCGCGAGATGTGTACACGCAGCTCCAAAAGACTAGCATTGCACTAAATGCTGAAAGTGCAGACCTCAATGTACTTGCAAAAAATCTCAACACGGTGGCAGCGAGAATCAATGCGGTAGGTGATGCAGGTAATAAAGCAGTTGCAGACTACAACAAAGACGTTGCCGCATTCAACCAAAAGTACAGCAAGAACAGTGAGTTTACCGAGGGTGACTACCAGCGCAATGTCATTCACGTGTACCAGTACGACAACTTAAACGAGCTCCGACGTGTGCTTGCGCACGAGCTCGGGCACGCACTCTCGCTCGAGCACGTTGATGACATCCATGCGGTTATGCATGCAGTGTTGTCCTCGACAAGCTCTGCACCAGTGGCGACTGACGCTGATATTGCAGAATATCGCCGTGTGTGTGGCACACGGTAACACTGTTTGCTCTATGGCTCGCCGCAGCGTCTCTGAAAGAAAATCGAGGATGGTATAGTACTAGGTGCAGGCGGTTCCCATAAGGGTACGCGATATTATTCTTTTAATTTTTTCTATGTCAGGTTTTCAATCATGGGCAGACGACAATCGTCTTAAAATGCTCGTAAAGCTCGTGCTCATTCTCGCTGTGGTGGCACTCGGCTCGTATGCATACGTTACCTATAAGCAGAGCGAGAACATTGCGCTGGGACAAAACAGCATCGCTGTTGCCGGTAAGGGTGAGATTTTCGCAAAGCCTGACATTGCGTCGTTTACTTTCTCGGTGGATGCTGATGCTGCGGATGCGGTCGCTGCACAGAAGAAATCTGCAGATGCAATGAATGCAATCGTTGCATACCTCAAAGAAAACGGCGTCGCTGACAAAGATATAAAGACTTCAAACTATTCACTCAACCCAAAGTATCGCTTCGAACAGGTGACCTGCGTCCAGGCGTACAACTGTCCGGGAGGTAAGCAGATTCTCGACGGATATACGGTGAGCCAGAGCGTGACGGTGAAGGTGCGTGATACGGGAAAGGCGGGTGACCTCATTTCAAATGTGGGTGCAAAAGGCGCGACGAACATCAGCGGTCTTTCGTTTACCATCGACGACATCGAGAAGCTCAAGCGCGATGCACGCGAGCTCGCTATCAAGGATGCACGCGCAAATGCAGAGAAGCTTGCAAGCGACCTCGGTGTCCATCTCGGTCGCATTATGACGTACTCGGAAGACCAAGGAGGAGGATACCCGCCCATTATGTATGACAAGGCAATGAGTATGACCTCGGGCGCACGCGCTATGCCGGAGGCAGCGCCCACAATTCCAACAGGAGAAAATACCATTACCTCGAACGTGTCGATTATCTACGAGCTTAAGTAAGCAAAACAGCACAGGCCGCAGCAAAAAAGCCCCGACGGGGCTTTTTTGCTGCGGCCTGTGCTATTTTGACTTTCCCTCCCATTCTGATACTATAGAAACAACATCGCCCTCGGGGCGATTTAAAATTGCCAATTAACAACACGCGTATGAATAACATCATCAAATACCTCCAGGATACACGCGCAGAACTTGCGCACGTAAAATGGCCAACGCAACAGCAGACAATCATGTTTACGATTGCCGTTATTCTCGTGTCTGTTGGTGTGGCTTTGTACGTGAGCTTTTTTGACTTTTTGTTCTCGAAAGGCTTGAGTCTTCTTATTAAATAATACCCTTCTATGGCTAAGCAACTCGGAACGGGTGAGCGTCACTGGTACGCCATCCACACATACTCAGGCTATGAAAATGCCGTTGCGCGTAACCTCAAGCAGCGCATCGAATCGCTCAACATGCAGGACCGCATCTTTGACGTTGTCGTGCCTACGGAGAAAAAGATCCGCATCAAGGGCGGTAAGCGCGTCACCGAAGAAGAGCGCATTTACCCAGGCTACGTACTTGTGGAGATGATTGTGAACGACGACTCATGGTACGTGGTGCGCAATACTCCGCGTGTGACCGGCTTCGTTGGTAGCGGCACGCAGCCAGTACCACTCGCACCAAAGGAGCTTGAAGAGCTCATGGGCCGCATGAAGGACGATGTCGTGAAGCACACTATGGACCTCACCACCGACGACCTCGTGATGATTACTGATGGTCCATTCCGCGAGCTTGAAGGCAAAGTGGGAGAGGTAGACGAGCGTCGCGGCAAGGTGAAGGTACTCGTCTCAATGTTCGGTCGTGAGACCCCTGTCGAGCTCGACTTCTTGCAAGTAAAGAAAATATAGGTATAGTTATCCCACATCACATTTATGGCTAAGAAAATCACAAAGAAGCTCAAGCTCCAGATCCCTGCAGGGAAGGCTACGCCTGCGCCTCCAGTCGGCCCAGCACTTGGCCAGGCCGGTATCAACATCGGTGAGTTCGTGAACCAATTTAACGAGAAGACTCGCGATAAGATGGGAAATATCATCCCTGTCGAGATCTCGGTCTACGACGACCGCACCTTCGATTTCATCATGAAGGTGTCACCAATGTCAGCACTTATCCTTAAGGCGCTTGGCAAGGAGAAGGGTTCAGGTAAGGCACCTTCTCAGAAGGTGGGCACCCTCACCAAGGCACAGGTCCGCGAGATCGCAGAGACCAAGATGCCCGACCTCAACGCCAACGATGTCGAAGCAGCAATGAAGATTGTGGAAGGTACTGCTCGCAGCATGGGGGTTGATGTGAAGTAATTGTATTTTAATTAAAAAGCGCGCAAGGGAATACCTTGCGCGCTTTTTAATTTAAGCGTAGAGTCTCACCTAGGCATGTTCTTAGAGGAGGATCCAGATGCCCCAACGACCATCGCAAAACTTTCTTATCCCGGTAAAGGGAACTGACCTTGCTGGAGAAATCCGTAAGGCATGGAAAGAAAAAAAGTTCCGCCCGACCATATCTTGGATAGGTGTTAGCTTTGTATCGCACGGTGTCTACGCAGTGCCGTTTGTTCATTATGAAAATGGGCCAGGAGGACAGCTGATACTGCCACAAGGTATCATTGGACCGAACACAAGCTTAGAAGCAGCCACTTGGGCAATGATCAGTGATGCGTTCAAGTTTGCGCTGCCGCCAAAAGCAAAGACACCTACAGTCACCTGTGTGGGATATTACGACCATCGCATGCCAGCAGGACGACAACCCGAAGGTTTTTCCCAAGGCAAGCGCTACTACTTCGGTGTGATGGATATCGACACACTTTCAATCGCAGAAAAAGATGTCGCACTCCAAAAAGACCCGAATCCGGTGCAATCACTTGCGCCACTGATTGGTCTTCAGCAAATAAGGCGTGCACTCTCATATATTCAGGATGAGGGGAAACGTTGGGCGTGCAGTGATGCAATCGATGTTGCCTTGCAGCAACGCTTTGACAGAGATCATGATCCAAAACGTAAAGTCGCATAACAATAAAGCGGAGCTCGCAAGCTCCGCTTTTTTTCTACCAGTTCTCGCTATTTGCGCTCGAGGGTGCGCCACTCATAGGTGAGCCCAGCGGACGTTTGATGTTTTTCAGAGCTCATCTGTGTGGTGAACTCTTCTGTATACTCGGGGAAGAACGAGTCTGCTTCTTGCACATCGTCGATAAGGGTGAGGTAGAGGCGGTCGACGAGGGGAAGTGCTTGAGCATAAAGCTCTGAACCGCCACCGATGTGGATTTCTTCGGTGTCATGTGTACGTGCGAGCGCGAGGCCCTCTTCGAGCGAGCCGACAACGCTCGCGCCTTCGTGTGCGTACTCGGGGTTTCGGGTCACGACGATGTTCGTGCGGCCAGGGAGCGGGCCTCCTCTATAGGACACAATGGACTCAAAGGTTTTGCGCCCCATGATGACGGGGTGCCCCATGGTGAGCGCCTTAAAGCGCCGCATATCCTCAGGGATATGCCACAAAAGTTTGCCGCCGTTTCCGATAGCACGGTCCTTTCGACTGATGGCGGCGACAATGGCGATGCGGGGATTAGAAACAGACATATTCATATTGTAGCACTAGGGGTGCGCCGGTCACTTTTGAACCCAGACCTACCCCCAACCTTTCAAAAGTGACCGGCGCACCCTCCACAAACTAAGTGGTCGAATTATGACATCAAAAAAAGAGCGCGTCACTTTTGTCGATAGTGGGGGAAGGGCGATATACTAGTACCACTATGGCTCACTATGAAGTAGAAATAAAATCATTACTCGGTGACAAAACAAACGCCGACGCACTCCTTGCGAAAATGCGCGAGGCGGACCCGAGCATGGTCCTTACGTCACAGAACAAACAGCTGAATCACTACTTTGAAGGTGGCGACGTTGCAAAGCTCTTCGAGCTCACGAAAGAATTTTTCAACACCGCCGAGCAAGAAAAGTTTTCGGTTATGATAGAAAAAGGAAAAAATTTCTCGGTGCGCACACGTCAAAAAGATGACATCGCATACCTCGTACTCAAAGCATCGGTCGACGGCGGCACAAGCTCAAACACTGTCTCGCGCCTTGAGTTTGAAGAAGCGGTACCCATTTCGCTTCCCGAGCTCGACGAAAAAGTAGGCGACGCAGGCTTCACCTACCAAGCAAAGTGGTCCCGCGAGCGAGAGGAATACGCCTACAAAGGCATCGCCGTATGCCTCGACAAGAACGCAGGTTACGGATACCTCACGGAATTTGAGAAAGTGGTGGCGGAGGAAAGCGAGGTTGCAGATGCACGAAAGGAGATAGAGGGTTTAATGGCAGAGCTTGGCGCCCTCGAGCTTCCGCAAGACCGGCTCGCACGCATGTTCGACTTCTACAACGCACACTGGCCCGAGTACTACGGCACCGACAAAGTTTTTTCAATCGAATAATAATTAATTCACCAATATGTTTCTCTCAGACGTCGACATCGAAGCAGCGGTAAAGGTGGGCGATATCAAGCTCGACCCTTTTGATAAAAAGCGTTTGCAGCCTGCAAGTTACGACATTCGTCTTGGCAATAAGTTCATCATCAACAGTGCGCACACCACGACGGTCATCGACCCGGTCCGTGGCATTTACCCAAAGGTAGAAGAGGTGATGGTCCAGGACGGTGAGTCGTTCGTGCTCCACCCTGGCGTTTCTATCCTTGGCTACTCGAAGGAGCTTTTTGGCTCGGACAAGTACATGATCGAGGTTAACGGTAAGTCGTCGCTCGCGCGCATCGGCCTCCTCGTGCACAACTCGGCATCGCTCGTAAACCCTGGTCACTTCCTCAACATCGCGCTCGAGCTCTGTAACCTCAACAACGTGCCGATCATCCTCCGCCCAGGTATGGAGATCGCACAGCTGACATTCTCGACACTTTCTCGTGAGACAAAGCGCAACTACAAGATGACCGGACGCTACTCGACCGACAACCTTCGCGGCTACGTACCTCCAAAGCGCGGTCCACTTTCGCGCGGTGCACGACGCAAGTAGTTTAAAAAGATAATTCTCATCACCATGAACGAGCAAAGACACGAAGAGTACCAGTACCTCGACCTCATGCGTGATCTGATAGAAAAAGGCGACAAGCAGACCGACAAAGGCACGGGTGTTTCGACGTACAGCCTCTTCGGTCGCCAGATGCGCTACGACCTCACGAAAGGGTTTCCGATGCTCACCACGAAGCGTGTGTACTGGCAGGGCGTGCTCCACGAGCTTTACTGGTTTCTCTCGGGACAGTCGAACATCAAGTACCTTGTCGACAACAAGGTACACATTTGGGACGACTATCCGTACAAAATCTACAAAGAGAAAGCAGGGAA
>Ga0228698_1000971_pt1 | contig 15865 bp, 13 predicted proteins | sample McNCre117_Aug_MG_FD_178015 | JGI IMG/M metagenome (GOLD analysis project Ga0228698, IMG submission 178015) | Freshwater microbial communities from McNutts Creek, Athens, Georgia, United States - 1-17_Aug_MG | ecosystem: Environmental > Aquatic > Freshwater > Creek | place: USA: Georgia...
CAGGCTGGCGCGCAGTTCGGAATAGCGGTCCGCCCGGCCCTGCCAAATGGCCCCGATGGCGCTGGCCAGCTCGGCATCGGTGGTGGCATGGCTTGCGCTGGTGCCGTTGGTGTGGGTGCCGCGAATGAGGTGGCGCAAATCGTGTCCTTGGCTGGCAAACAGGCACAAAAACAGCTTGCCTTCGGTGGATAGCCGGGCGCGGTTGCAGTCACCACAAAACGCTTGGGTGACGCTGCTGATGACGCCCACTTCGCCCAACGCTGGGTCGTACTGGCCATCTGGCCCGGCAAAGCCCCAACGCTCGGCGGTTTCACCAGGGGCGGATGGGTCGAGCTGCACCAGTGGCAGCTCGGCTTGGATGCGTTGCACCACCTGGGCGCTGGGCAGCACTTCGTCCATGCGCCAGCCGTTGGTGGCCCCCACGTCCATGTACTCAATGAAGCGCAGGGTGATGCCGCTGCCCCTGAAATACCGGGCCATGGGCAGAATTTGGTGGTCGTTGGTGCCGCGCTTGACCACCATGTTCACCTTCAGGCCCGATGGTTTGCCGTTGGTGGCCACGCCCAGGCCCACCACTTTGGCGGCTTGCAGGCCATCCAGCACATCGGCCACCGGAAAGTCCACATCGTTCATCTGGCGGAAGGTGGCGTCGTCCAGCCCGTCCAGGCTGACGGTCACCCGGTGCAGGCCGGCATCTTTCAACGCCTGGGCTTTCTTGCGCAGCAGGCTGCCGTTGGTGGTGAGGGTGAGCTCCAGCGGGTCGCCCTGCGGGGTGCGCAGTTCGGCCAGCATGGCCACCAGGGTTTCGATGTGTTTGCGCAGCAGGGGCTCGCCCCCCGTCAGTCGGATTTTTTGCACGCCATGCGCGGCAAATGCCCGCGCCACCCGCACGATTTCTTCAAAGCTCAACAGGGCGCTGTGGGGCAGGTAGGGGTAGTCCTTGTCGAACACCTCTTTGGGCATGCAGTAGCTGCAGCGGAAGTTGCAGCGGTCGGTCACGCTGATGCGCAGGTCGCGCAACGGGCGGCCCAGGCTGTCGGCCAGCAAACCCGTGGCGGCAATGGCTTGTACAGGAACCTGCGCCGCCAGGGTGCGCATGCGGTGGTCGGCAATGGGGATGACGCGTTCGGACATGGTTCCAGATTATCGACCCGGCCTTCTTCTTCAGCCCCCTTTGCTGATGCGTTGCCAGTCGCGCAGCGTTTGTTGCAGGCGGTTTTTGGCGTTGGTGTGGCTGCGGGCAAAGGCCTGCGTCAGGCGCTTTTGCAGGGCTTCGTCGGGTGGCGGGGCCCCGGTGGCCTTCAACCGGTCGATCAGCAGCATCACGGTCTGGTAGTTGGTCGAGGCCAATGCCCAGGCCAGCAGGCCGTGGCCGCCGGGGGGCTGGGCGTTCACGTCGGCTCCGTGGGCGAGCAGGTGTTCCAGCAAACCCGGCTTGCCGCCTTGGGTGGCCCAGTGCAGGGGCACCAGCCCGTCGGCCTGGGGGGCGTTGAAGTTGGTGCCGGGGGCCAGGGTGTCGGGATCCAGCGGCCAGCCAGAGGCTTTGATCATCTGGCGGGTTTTCCAGTCAAGGGCGGGGTCGGTCATGGGGTGTGGAGTGGGTGACGGTGCCCGAGTATGGGTGGCGTCACGCCCCAGCTGGTCAACCGCGCCCCCCTGACAGGGCGAGGCAGGGGGCGCGCATCAATCCGCGTATTGCCCCGCCGCCTTGATGACACCGGACCAGCGTTGCATTTCCGCTTCCACAAATTGGCGATGCTGGGCGGGTTCCAGCCGTTGGTCGGTCACCACGCTGATGCCCAGTGCCGCCTGGCGTTTGACCAGATCGGGGTCTTTCAGCGCGGTGCGCAGGGCCTCGTTGAGTTTGGCTACCACGGCGGGTGGGGTGCCACGGGGCGCATACAGGCCGTGCCACACCGACACGCTGAAATCGGTCAACCCGCTTTCGTGCAGGGTGGGCACGTGGGCCAGGGCGGGCAGGGCCAAGCGGGTTTTGCTGGTCACGCCAAATGCCTTGACCTTGCGGCCTTCGATCTGAGGCACCGCGTTGGTGGCCTGCTCGCACATCAAATCCACCTGGCCACCGATCAGGTCGGTCATGGCTGGGGCGGTGCCTTTGTAGGGCACGGTGGTCAGGTCGATTTGCAAGGCGTTTTGCAGCATCAGCCCACACAGGTGCGAGGCCGACCCCAAACCCGCGTGGGCCAGGTTGACTTTGTCTTTGCGCTCGGTCATCCACTTGCGCAGCTCTTGAAAGGTCTGCGCTGGCTGCGTCATACCGCTGATCAAGGTGGATGGTGCTTCGTTGATCAGGCCCAGGTACTCGAAGTCATCAGGCATTTTGTAGGCTAACTTTCGGTACAGCGCGGGTGCTGTGGCCATGCCGATGTGGTGCACTAGAAGGGTGTAACCGTCGGGTGTGGCCTTGGCCACCTTGGCGGTGCCGATGGTGCCGCCAGCGCCCCCCAGGTTTTCCACGATCACGGTTTGCCCGCCCAAGGGTTTGCGCAGGGCTTCGGCCACGTCGCGGGCGATCTTGTCGCTGGGGCCTCCCGCTGCAAACGGCACCACCAGGGTGATGGGTTTGTCGGGGAATTCAGCTTTTGCGGCAAACGACAGGGTGGCCAGCAGCAGTGAGGCCATCAGGGGTTTGAGGGTGAGTGCCATGGTGTTGTCTCCTCCGGGTGGTTGGGAGAGGGTCAGGCCGAGAGGGCTTGCATCACGGCATACAGGTCGGCTTTGCCTTCAAAGCCGATGCCGGGCAGATCGGGCATGGTGATGTGGCCGTTGTGCACCTTCACACCGTCTGGAAAGCCGCCGAAGGGTTGGAACAGGTCAGGGTAGCTTTCATTGCCGCCCAGGCCCAGGCCAGCGGCGATGTTCAACGACATCTGGTGCCCGCCGTGGGGAATGCAGCGGCTGGCCGACCAGCCGTGTTCCTTGAGCATGTCGAGCGTGCGCAGGTATTCCACCAGGCCGTAGCTCAAGGCACAGTCGAATTGCAACCAGTCGCGGTCGGGGCGCATGCCGCCGTAACGGATGAGGTTGCGCGCGTCCTGCATGGAAAACAGGTCTTCCCCGGTGGCCATGGGGTTTTTGTAGTAATTGCGCAGGGTGGCTTGCAGCTCGAAGTCGAGTGGGTCGCCTGGCTCTTCGTACCAGAACAGGTCGTATTGGCTCAGTGCTTTGGCGTACTGGATGGCGGTGTCCAGGTCAAAACGGCCGTTGGCATCCACGCACAGCTTTTGGCCGTCTTGCAGCACGCTCAGAATGGAGTCGATGCGGCGCAGGTCTTCGTCCAGGGATGCACCGCCGATCTTCTTTTTGACCACGGTGTAACCCCGGTCGATGTAGCTGCGCATCTCGTCTTTGAGTTTGTTGTGGTCTTGCCCTGGGTAGTAGTAGCCCCCGGCGGCGTACACAAAAATATCGCGGTTGGGGGTGCCGTTGCCGTAGCGATCGGCCAGCAGCTGAAACAGGGGCTTGCCTTCGATTTTGGCCACCGCGTCCCACACGGCCATGTCGATGGTGCCAATGGCCACCGAACGCTCGCCGTGCCCACCCGGCTTCTCGTTTTTGAACATGGTGTCCCAAATTTTGTGGGGGTCCAGGTTCTGGCCGGTGGCGTCGATCAGACTGTCGGGCGCGGCTTCCATGAGACGGGGAATGAAGCGCTCGCGCATCAGCTTGCCTTGGCCATAACGGCCGTTGGAGTTGAAGCCGTAGCCCACCACGGGTTTGCCGTTGCGGATCACATCGGTGATGACGGCCACCAGGCTCAGCGTCATCTTGCTGAAGTCGATGTATGCGTTGCGGATGGGCGAGCTGATGGGCAGCGTCTGTTCACGGATTTCGACGATTTTCATGGGGTCTACAAGTTGGGTTTCAGGTGGTGGTTGGGATAATGGAGCGCGATCGTAGGCAAGGCTTTTTGCCTTGACCAATGCCTGTTTTCTCGCATCTGATGCTTTCAAAGCACCGCCCATGAAGACCCTGAATTTGTCTTGGCTGGAGGACTTTCTGGCCCTTTCGGCCAGCGGAAATTTCTCGCGCGCGGCCGACGAGCGCCACATGACACAACCGGCGTTCAGCCGCCGCATCCGGGCGCTGGAAGAGTGGTTGGGCGAACCCTTGTTTGACCGCAGCGGTCAGCCCGCCACCCTCACCGAGACCGGGCAGTGGTTTGAGGGGGTGGCCCGTGACATGCTGGCGCGTGCCGCCCGTTTGCCTGCCCAGGCGCGTGCCGTGGCCGATGGCAGTGCCCTGGCCTTGCGCATGGCGTCCACCCATGCGCTGTCGCTGACGTTCATGCCCCAATGGCTGCGCGGTTTGGAGCAAAAAATCACCCTGGGGCCCATCAGCCTGGTATCAGACGTGATGCCGCGCTGCGAGGCCTTGCTGGCGCAGCGGCAAGTGCAGTTTGTGTTGTGCCACAGCCACCCACGGGTGCCGTGCACGCTGGAGGGGTTGAATCACCCCCAGCATGTGGTGGGAACCGACCGGATGATTCCTGTGTCCGCCCCGGACAAAAAAGGCCAACCCAGGCACGGTTTGCTGGCCTCAAAAGGCGCGGTACGCCTGTTGGGCTACAGCCCGGAGTCGGGCATTGGCCGTTTTCTCAAGGTGCTGAAAGGCGCGGAAATGGATGCCCTGTGCCTGGACCACGCGGTCACAGCACACACCGCATCTGTGTTGCGTTCAATGGTGTTGGATGGCAGAGGGGTGGCTTGGTTGCCACACGCACTCATTGCCGATGACTTGACCAGCGGTGCGCTGGTGCACGCAGCGACTGAAGCGTGGGAAATTACGCTGGATGTGAGCCTTTTTCGCGACCCGTTGCCACTCAGCCCAGCTGGCGAGCAGTTCTGGCAACGGGTGCTGAAAAGCAAAAAAACAAGGCTTCAGGGTTTGAAAAAGGCCCCCAGTGCCGCCAGCAAACCCTCGGGGTGTTCTTCCGCGATGTAGTGCCCGCAGGGCAGGGGGTGGCCGGTGGCCTGGGTGGCGATTTTTTGCCACTCTTCCAGCGGCTTGAAGCACCGGTGCACCACGCCCTGTTCGCCCCACAGCACCAGCAGCGGCTGCGTCAGCTTGACGCCTGCGTCCCGGTCTTGCTGGTCGTGCACCAGGTCGATGCTGGCCGAGGCACGGTAGTCCTCGCACATGCCGTGGGCCGTGCCGGGCAGTTGCAGGCAGCGCTGGTATTCGGCCAGGGCGCGGGGGTCGAACGGGGCCAGGCCCGCGCTGCGGCGGCCCATCACGTCGCGCACATAGGCGGCGGGGTCGGCTTCAATCAGGCGCTCGGGCAGGGGTTGCGGCTGAATCAGAAAGAACCAATGCCAGTAGGCGCGGGCAAATGCGTCGGTGGTTTGTGCGTACATGGCCAGCGTGGGGGCAATGTCCAGCAGCACCAGCCGTTGCACGGCGCTGGGGTGGTCCACCGCCATCCGGTGGGCCACGCGGGCACCCCGGTCGTGGGCCAGCACTTCAAAGCGGTCAAACCCGAAGTGGCGCATCACCGCCAGCTGGTCCAGCGCCAGGGTTCGTTTTGAATAGTTGCTGTGGTCGGGCGTGCCCACGGGTTTGGACGAATCGCCGTAGCCCCGCAAATCGGTCATCACCACCGTGTGGGTTTGCGCCAGCCGCGGGGCCACGCGGTGCCAGATGGCATGGGTTTGCGGGTGGCCGTGCAACAGCAACAGGGGTGGCCCCGCGCCACCGATGCGTGCCTGGATGTGCACGCCGTTCACCGCCACCAGGTGGGGTTCAAAGGCCGGAAACAAGGGGTTCAGGGCTTGACTCATGGGGTGATTCATGGGGTTGCTGATGCGGTTGGGTTGGCTCAAAGCCGGGCCTTCATGCGCGCGGCCACGTCTTTCAGCCACGGCTGCTGCGCCCAATGTTGCCGGGCAAAGGCCTGAATGTCATCCAGCTGGGTCAGCGATAGGCCCACCACGTCCACGCCTTTCAAGAACATTTCTTTGTGCCGCTGCGAAATGTCGAACGGCATGGGGGGCAGGCCCGGGCACCGCACCTGTTGCGCTGCGATGTCGATGGTGATGACTGGTGCGCTGGGTTGTTCGGCGGCCTGCATCAAGGCTTCCACCTGCGCTGGGGGCAGCGTCACCAGCAGCAGCTGGTTGCCCATGGCGTTGGAGTAATAAATTTCCCCGAAGCTGGGCGCAATAATGGCTTTGATGCCGAACTGCAGCATGCCCCACACGGCGTTGAGCTTGTCGATGACCGGTTGCGGTGTTTTGGCCGGTGCAAACACCATGAACCAGGTTTCAAACGCGTAGTTGGGCACACCTGACTCGGCAATGGTCGGCACCTGGGGTAGCAGAGGGGAACGCTTGGTGCCGGTTACCCCCAGCGCCTTCAACTTGCCCGCTTGCACATGCGGCACGGCAGCAGCCAGCACGGGAAAACTCATGTCCACCTGGCCCGAAATGGTGTCGATCAGCGCCGGACCACCGCCCCGGTAGGGGATGTGCAGGATGGACACGCCCGCCACCGCCTTGAACAGCTCGGCCGACATGTGAAAGGTGCTGCCCGAACCCGCCGACCCGTAGGAAAACTTGCCCGGCTTGGTTTTGACCACCGACACCAGCTCGGCCACGGTTTGGGCGGGGAAGTTGGCCCCCGTTACCAGCACATGCTGTGAGCTGGCCACCATGCCAATGGGCGCCAGGTCTTTCAGGGTGTCGTAGGGCATTTTGGCCACCAGCCCGGGGTTGATGGCCAGCGACACCGTTTGCAGGCCAAGGGTGTGGCCGTCGGCTTCGGCTTTGGCCACGGCATCCACACCCAGGTTGCCGCCTGCACCGGCTTTGTTTTCGATGTAGACCGTGCCACCCAGAGCTTTGCCCCAGGCATCGCTGACCAGGCGGGCCGCGATGTCGGCGCTGCCGCCGGGGGCGTAAGGCACCACCAGTTTGATGGGTTTGGCCGGGTAGGCGGTTTGCGCCCAGGCGGCGCACGAGGTGGCCAGCCAGGCGGCTGCAAGCCAGTTGCGTGGGGTCATGGTTGTCTCCTGAATGTGGGAGTCGCCATGCTAATAATGAATCTGTAATTTACAATTCAAAGTAAATCCATTCTTTATTTACTAAAATTTAGCAATGGATGCTTTCTCAGACATTGCCGTGTTTGCCCTCATCGTGAAACACGGCAACCTGGCCGCCGCCGCGCAAGAGCTGGGCATCACGCCACCGGCGGTCACACGGCGGCTGGCCAACCTGGAAAAACGCCTGGGTGTGCGGCTGTTGAACCGCACCACCCGCAAAATCAGCCTCACCCCCGAAGGCGAGCAATACCTGATGGAAGGCGTGCGCATCCTGGACGAGATGAACGCGCTGGAGGGGCGCATCGGTGGCGGCTCCACCCAGCCACAAGGCACGGTGCGCCTGGCCGCCACCCTGGGGTTTGGCCGCACGCACCTGGCCCCGGCGCTGTCGCGGTTTGCCCGGCAACACCCGCAAGTGGAGGTGCAAATGCACCTGAGTGACCGCTTCGTGAACCTGGTGGACCAGGGGTTTGATGTGATGGTGCGCTTTGGCGACCTGACGGACAGTCGCCTCACGGCCCGGCTGCTGGCGCGCAACAGCCGCATTTTGTGCGCGACCCCGGCCTACCTGGCCAGCGCGGGTGTGCCCCAGCACCCCCGTGATTTGGGCAAACACAACTGCATCTTCATCCGCGAGGGCGATGAAACCTTCGGCACCTGGCACCTGCGCAACGGCGAGCTGAATGAAACGGTCAAGGTCCGCTCCAACCTCAGCACGAACGACGGCAGCTCGGCCCTGGGCTGGGCGCTGGATGGGCATGGCATCCTCATCCGCTCGCAATGGGAGGTGGCCACCCACCTGCGCGCCGGGCAATTGGTATCGGTGTTGCCCGACTGGAGCCACCCCTCCGCCGACATCTACCTGGTGTTCCAGGCCCACAAACAAACCCCGGCCAAGGTGCGTGTGCTGGTGGATTGGCTGTTGAACGCGTTTGAAACCAAGCGCCCCTCGCCCCAAACCCTGGTGGGTGGGTGGTGAGTCGGACCCTCAAAGCCCCCTGAAAGCCAGCATGGCCACCAGCGTGGGTGGCAACGCACCCAACAACAGGCCCAGCGGGTGGATGGTGTGCTGGTCGAACCGGCTGCGCAAAATGGCCACACCGGCCGGGTTGGGCGCGTTGGCAATCACCGTCAACCCACCGCCTGTCACCGCCCCTGCCACCAGGGCCACCTTGAATGCATCGCTCAGCCCCGGCACCAGCGAGCCCAGGTAGGTGAGTGCGGCGTTGTCGGTGATGGCGGTGAGTGCGGTGGCACCAAAAAACACGGCGTTGGCATTCATGCCCAACAGCACGGGTTCCAGCCACCAGGCCTGCTGGCCGCCCAGCACCACCAGCCCACCCAGAAAAAACGCCACCAGCAGGGCCTCCTTCAGGATCAGTCGGTCTTGGTGAGTGGGGTAGGCGCTGACGTAGCCCATGAAAAACAGAAACACACCCAGAAACACCACCGGGTAGTGGCCAAACACCGCCACCGCCACCAAAAAGCCCAGGTGAATGCCCACCACCGACCAAGGAGCCGCGGATGACCCGGTCGCCTCCGCCTGCATGCGGCCCACCTGATCCAGAAACAACCCGGTGACCAGCGTGGCATTGACCAACACCGCCACAGCAGCCTTCCAGCCAAAGTGTTGCAGCATGAAAGCCATGTCCCATTGCCACACGCTGGCCACCATCAACACCGGTGGCGCTGCAAATGGGGTGAGCGTTCCACCGATGGAAATGTTGACGAACAGCACGCCCAATGTGGCGTAGCGCGCTGGGTTGGTGATGTCGATGGACAGGAGCCGGTCGCGCAGCATGAGGGCCGCCAGTGTCATGGCAGCGGGCTCAGTAATAAAGGAGCCCAGCAATGGCACCAGCGCCATCACCACCCAGTAGGTGGCCAGGCCACGCGGCAGGGGTAAAGCCGCCGCCAGAACGTCCACCAGCTTGCCGCTGGCCTGCAAAATGGGCTGGGTGGCCGCTACCACCATGATGGCAAACACAAACAGGGGCTCGGTGAAGTTGCGCCTCTCCAGGTAGGCCACGGTGTCGGCTTTGCCCCAGGCGGCAAACATGCACACCACCAGCACCCCGGCCCAGAAGCCAAACACCACCTCCACCTCGGCCAGCCAGTGCCAAAGGCCCGCATGGCGCGACGGGCCGTGGGCCAATTTTTCGAACCATTTGACGCAGAAGGTGTGCACCACCGCCAACGCGAACAACGCCGCGCCAATGGCTTGAATCAGTGTGGGAGACAGGTCGGACCAGTTCATTTGTGCATCATATGAGGCGGCCCATTCGGATGAAAATGCCACCGCATGGCCAAGGTGCCCCTCCTGCTTCTGGCACGCACCCAACCCGACCAAATACAGCCAGGAACAGATGACGAGGCTCATTTTTCAATGGTCAGAGCCGAACTGTTGCGCATGGCGAACACCTTGTTGAATTCGGGACAGATGAATAGCGATGAGATGCAGGCTGCAGTGCTTGAGTCAAGCACTGACCCGTTACCTGAGATCAGATTTGCGTTGGTGAATTGAGCGCACTGTGCGACACCTACCTCAACGCGGGTTATGTGTAGACACCAGCCCGACCCCGGAGTTGGGGTTGGGGTTGGGGTGAGTATCCCTGTGTGCTTGAGGAGTCGCTGCCCGACGAAATGCTGCTGTTCCTACAATGCCTGTCAACATTGATTTCAGAAACAAGGAGCTCCCCATGTTGCAAAGCTACTCAGCGCAGTTGCAAGGCAATCAGTTGATCTGGTTGGGGAATGCGCCTGAGTTCGGCCCTGAACCTTTGCAAGTTCTGGTGGTGTTGGAGGACTCCAGCATGTCTGCGCAACGTTCGTCATTGGGCGCGTTGATGAGCCGTGCCCAGGGCAGCCTGGGCCACCAGTCACGCGAGCATGTGTTGGCTGATCTGGCGCTCAGTCGCCAAGATTGGGAGCGCTGAACGATGGCCGACACCGCGACCGAACGGGTGGCGTTTGACAGCAGTGTGTTGATTTTGTTTTTGAACGACGCATTGGCACCCCAGCACGTTCACACATTGGGCGACGCGCTGGGCGCTGGGCGGGGACAAATTTCAGCGGTTGTCCGCGCGGAAGTGTTGGCATGGTCTGGCCACACCTCGCTGAGTTTGAGTGTTGCAAACGAATTTTTGGATGCGTTTCACTTGGTGCCAGTGGATGCGACTGTGGCCAACGAAGCCGCGCGCATTCGGCGCGAACACGGTTTGAAGATGCCCGATGCACTGATCGCCGCCACTGCTTTGTTGCAAGCCGCCACGCTGGTCATGGCCAACGCCCGGGATTTCCGGCGGGTGGCTGCATTGCGTTTGACTGAGGCTTGAATGATGGTGGCCATGCGCATCATCACCTCCTGTGCGCTGGTGCCGGGAAATCTGGACGACTGAGCTCCCCATTGCCATCCCCATGACCCAACCCGTTCACATCGCCGGTGTCGGCATGACACCGTTTGCCAAACCCGGCGCCCATGCGCCGTACCCCGACATGGCGGCACAGGCCGTGCGCGCCGCGCTGGCCGATGCCGGACTGGCCTACACCGATATGGAGCAGGCCTATGTGGGCTACGTGTACGGAGACTCCACCGCCGGGCAGCGCGCGCTGTATGGCGTGGGCATGAGCGGCATTCCCATTTTCAACGTCAACAACAACTGCGCCACCGGCTCCACCGCGCTGTTCCTGGCGCGCCAGGCCGTGGCCAGCGGCGCGGCTGACTGCGTGCTGGCCCTGGGCTTTGAGCACATGAACCCCGGTGCGCTGGGCAACGTGTTCACCGACCGGCCCTCGCCGTTCGACCCGTTCGATGCCGCCACCGCCGAGCTGGTGGGCCGCGCCGACATTCCGCTGGCGCTGCGCTACTTTGGCGGTGCAGGCCTGGCCCACATGCAGCAATTTGGCACTCGGCTGGAAACGTTTGCCGCCATCCGCGCCAAGGCCAGCCGCCACGCGGCGCACAACCCCATGGCCCTGCTGCGCAAAGAGCTGACGGTGGACGACGTGATGGCCGCCCCCATGTTGTGGGACGGGGTGATGACCCGCCTCATGGCCTGCCCGCCCACCTGTGGCGCGGCGGCGGCGGTGGTCTGCTCCGAGCGTTTTGCCCGCCAGCGTGGGCTCAACACCACCGTGCGCATCAGCGCCCAGGCCATGACCACCGACACTGCGGTGGCTTTTGAGGCGCGCGACATGCGCGAGGTGGTGGGTTTTTCCATGGCCGCTGCCGCCGCCCACCAGGTGTACGAACAGGCCGGTGTGGGTCCGCAAGACCTGGACGTGGTGGAACTGCACGACTGCTTTGCCCACAACGAGCTCATCAGCTACGAAGCCCTGGGCCTGTGTCCACCCGGCGGTGCGGAGCGGTTTGTGGTGGATGGCGACAACACGTATGGCGGCCAAGTGGTCACCAACCCGTCTGGCGGTTTGCTCAGCAAGGGGCATCCACTCGGGGCCACTGGCTTGGCGCAATGCACGGAGCTGGTTCAACAATTGCGCGGCCAAGCCGGCCAGCGGCAGGTGCCCGGTGCCCGCCTGGCTCTGCAGCACAACCTGGGCCTGGGTGGCGCATGTGTGGTCACCTTGTATGAGCGTGTGAAATAAGAATTTTTAGTTTTTCCGCTTGATGGATATGCTTTTTAAGCTTATTTATTTATTTTGAATTCAAGCTGATTTTGGGTGTTGACGGATTCTTGATCTGGCAGTTCGTCAGACGGAGCCACCGTCACTGCCACCTCCAGTTGCGGGGTGCCGCCGCCCTGAATCACGCCCCGCAGGGGTGACACATCGCCAAAGTCGCGCCCAATGGCCAGTGTGACGTGGGCTTCGGACGGGCGGCCCAGGCCGCACAGGTTGTTGGTGGGGTCAAAGTCGGCCCAGCCTGCTTGCGGGTCGTACACCTGAACCCAGGCGTGCGAGGCATCGGCCCCAATCAGTCGGGGCTGGCCGGGCGGTGGCTGGGTGAGCATGTAACCACTCACATACCGGGCTGGCAGCCCCAGGCTGCGCAGGCAACCGATCATGAGGTGGGCAAAGTCCTGGCACACCCCTTTGCGTTGCGCCAGGGCTTCCATCACGGTGGTGTTGATGCCGGTGCTGCCACTGGCATAGACCATGTGGGTGTGGATGTGCCGCATCAGTTCGGCGCTGGCCTGCAGCAGCGGGCGATCCGGCTCGAAGACCGGAAGGGCAAAGTCGGCCAGTTCCTGGTGATGGGGAATGTAGGGCGAGGCAAACACGAATTCCGCCGCCGGGTTGTAGGCCGCACCGGCACAGTAACGAAAGGTGTCGGCCACCTTTTCCCAGGGGGTGCCGGTTGGCAGGGATGCGGGAGGCTCGGTTTCCACCAACGATTCGGCGCTGACGGTCAAACCACTGTGGGGGGTGGTCAGCGTGAAATGGCAGGTGGGGTTGCCGAACGCATCGGCGTGCACACGCTGCACAGAGGGTTGGGGTGTGAACCGCAGTGTGTGGGTCTCCACCTGCTGCCCGTTGCCGGAGAGGGGGCTGAGGTGCGCCAGGTGCTGCGCCATGACCACCGGGGGGTCGTAGCGGTAGGTGGTGTTGTGAAGGATGTGCAGCCGCATGGAAAAACCGGGTGAATAAGCCGGGTGGAAATCAGGCCAGCACCGACTGGTTGCCACGCTCGGCATGGCTGAAATGCTGGTGACCCAGCGCATCCGACAGCTGGTGGGCGGTTTGTTCGCAGGCGGTCAGTACCGCCAGCAAGTCGGCATGGGTGCCGTCGGGTTGCGGGGTGCTGAGGTGGGCCAGGTCCCAGTCGGCGGGGTTGGGGAGCAGGGCCAGCAGGCCTTCGGCAAAAGCCGGGTCGCCTTGCTCAAGCTTGCGCAGCCGGGCACGCAGGGTGTTCAGCACCCAGCCCACCGAGCGGGGGTTGTCGCTGTTGATGAGCAGCAAATCGAGCAGGGCCACCACGTCGCGCCGTTGCTGGTAGTGGGTGTGGAAGGTGATGGTGCTGTCGAACAGGGCCACCAGCGCCTCGAAGCCTGCGGGGTCGAGCACGCTGCCGCTGGAAAAGGCCTCGCGCATGGCGTGGGAAAGGGTGGTCAGTCGTTCAATGTGGCGACCAATGGACAGCAGTCGCCAGCCGTTGTCGCGCACCATGCGGTCGGTTTGTGCACCGGTAATACCCGCCAATGCTTCGCTGGCTTCTTCCAGGCCGTTCAAGGCTTCCTGGGCTGCAGACTCGGTGTCGGCCCCCAGCGGTGCGCATTGCGCCAGAAAATTGGTTTCAGCTTGTTCAATGAGGTGGCGCTGCTCCTGGCTCAGACGCTCGCGCACATTGGCCGAGGCCAGTCGCAGGGCCCGCAGGTTGTAGCCCACGCTCCACGAGCCGTCGGTGTCGGCCAGCGCCGCAATGAGCGAGCGCTCGAACACCCGTTGTGCGCTGGGGCCGGATATGCCGGGTACATAGGCCGATACCAGTGATTGGGTCTGGGCTTGTTGCGTCATCCAGGCCAGCAGGGGACGGGTGGAGGGTTGTTCGTCGTGCAGGTTGCGCAAAATGACCTGGGCCAGGCGCACGGCGTTTTCGGCGCGCTCGGTGTAGCGACCCAGCCAGAACAGGTTTTCAGCCGCACGGCTGGTGACGGGGCGACGGGCCTGGGCCAGCGCCAGGGTGGACGGCGCACTTTGCAGCAGGCTGGTGCGGTCCACCTCGCCGCGGGTGAGGACCCAGCAGTCGGCACTGCTGCCGCCGTGCTGCATGGAGGCCATGAGTTGCCCGCGCGGGGCCAGTCGCACCAGGCCGCCAGGCAATACCCGCCAGCTTTGCGCACCGTTGGCCAGCGCGTAGACCCGCAGCATGGCGGGGCGGGGGGCGATGTGGTCGCCGGTCCAGGTGGGGGTTTGCGACAGTGGCAGGAAGGATTGGACGGTGAAGTCCTCGGGCTGGCGGGCCATGCGCCCGGCCAGTTGGTCCAGCGCTTCGGCTGACAGGTGCTGCCCCATGTTGGTTTGCACCCCGGTGCCGGGGTAGGTGGGCTTGATGACGCCATGGCGCAATTGCGGCAGCACCCGTTGCAGAGCGGCCTGTTCGCCACACCACCAGGTGGGCAAGGCGGGCAGGGCCAGTTCTTCGCCCAGCAGTTCGCGGCAGATGGCGGGCAAAAACCCCAGCAACGCACTGGACTCCAGCACCGCTGTGCCCGGTGCATTGGCCAGCAGCAGATTGCCCGCTCGTACCACCTGCAGCAAGCCGGGTACACCCAGGGTGGAATCGCTGCGCAGCTCCAGAGGATCCAGCCACTCGTCGTCCAGGCGTTTGATGAGGGCGTCCACTCGCTCCAGCCCAGTGAGGGTTTTGAGGTAGAGCCGCTCGTCGCGCACCGTCAGGTCGCTGCCCTCCACCAAGGTGAGGCCGAGGTAGCGGGCCAGGTAGGCGTGCTCGAAATAGGTTTCGTTGTAGGGGCCGGGGGTGAGCAGGGCAATGCGGGCGTCGGCTCCGTGGGGCGCCATGGCACGGATGCCACTCAGCAAGGCCTGGTAGCTGCTGGCCAGACGCTGCACCTTCAGCCCGGCAAAGGCCTTGGGGAACTGCCGGGCAATGGCAATGCGGTTTTCCAGCAGGTAGCCCAGGCCAGAAGGGGCCTGCGTGCGCTGTGACACCACCCGCCACTGGCCGTCGGGTCCGCGGGCCAGGTCGAAGGCGGCCACATGCAGCCAGGTGTCGCCCAGTGGCTGAACACCGTGCATCGCACGCAAATACCCAGGATGACCTTGCACCAACGCGGGTGGCAACAGGGATTTGTGCAGCAGGGTTTGCGGGCCGTACAAGTCGGCCAGCATGGTGTTGAGCAGTCGCGTGCGCTGCAGCACACCGGCTTCGATGCCCGCCCAGTCTTCGGGGGTGACCACCATGGGGAACAGGTCGAGCGACCAAGGGCGCTGCGCCCCGTTTTCGTCGGCATACACGTTGTAGGTGACGCCGTTGTCGCGGATTTGCCGTGCCAGGCTCTGCGCGCGGCGGTTCAGGTCACCCATGCCTTCCAGCCCTACATGGCCAAAGAATTCGGCCCAGTGGGTTCGCAGGCCGCCGGTGTCCGGGTCGCGCAGTTCGTCCAGGTGTCCGGGCGATGCCGCCTGTGCCCACTCCACCGCCAGGCTGGCTGGGTCGGTGGAGGTGGGGGTTGGCATGTCCGGTTCAGTAAGAGGCTGGGCGTTGTTCACCCCAACGAGTATGCGTCAGCTCCGCAGGTCCAAGGTGAAGGGAAATTCCAGATTGACATGCGGTGTGGGCACCTTCACCGCACCGGGTGTGTGGCCCATCTGGAAGAAGCGGGCCAGGCGGCGGCTTTCCGCTTCGTAGGCGTTGATGGGCAGGGTGTCGTAGCTGCGGCCACCGGGGTGGGCCACGTGGTACTGGCAGCCGCCCAGCGAGCGGTGGTTCCAGGTGTCCACCACGTCGAAGGTCAGGGGGCCGTGCACGCCAATGCTGGGGTGCAGGGCAGAGGGCGGGTTCCAGGCCTTGTAGCGCACACCCGCCACATGCTGCCCGGCCACGCCCGTGGGTTGCAGCGGCAACGCCCGCCCGTTGCAGGTGACCACATAACGGCGATCGTTGTAGCCACTCACATGCACTTCCAGCCGCTCCAGCGACGAATCCACATACCGCACGGTGCCGCCAGACGAACCCTCTTCGCCCATGACATGCCAGGGCTCCAGCGCGTTGCGCAGCGTCAGTTCCATGCCGCGCACCGCCAACTGGCCCACCAATGGGAAGCGGAACTCGAAGTGCGGCTCGAACCAGGCCATGTCGAACGCAAACCCGGCGTTCTTCAGGTC
>Ga0228698_1000972_pt1 | contig 15860 bp, 15 predicted proteins | sample McNCre117_Aug_MG_FD_178015 | JGI IMG/M metagenome (GOLD analysis project Ga0228698, IMG submission 178015) | Freshwater microbial communities from McNutts Creek, Athens, Georgia, United States - 1-17_Aug_MG | ecosystem: Environmental > Aquatic > Freshwater > Creek | place: USA: Georgia...
TCAGCGCGGCATCCAGCCCCCGGCCCTGCCAGCGCAGTTCGGCCTGGGCGAACGCGGCCGGCACGCCGGGCAGCGGCAGGCCGGTGGTCGTCACGCGCGTCAGCAGGCGTGTGGCGGCCAGGTCCAGCTGCCAGGCCGGGGCCAGGGGCAGCTGCACGCCGGCTTCGAGGCCGCTGCGGCGGGTCTGCGCGGCGTTCGTGTAGACGCTGCGGCCGCCGCTGCTGGCGAGCACGCTGATCTCGTCGCGCGTCTCGGCATGAAAGGCGGTCAGCGCCACACGGCGATCGCCGTCGCGCATCTCCCAGCCCAGTTCGACCTGCCGGCTGCGCTGGGCGCGCAGTTCGGTGTTGAAGCCATTGCCGGCGGCGCGGTAGGCCAGCTCGGTCAGCGTGGGGGCCTCGGCCGCGCGGCCCAGGGCCAGGCGCAACACCTGGCCGGCCACCGGCCGCCAGGCCAGGCCCAGCACGGGCTGCACGCCGTTGAAGCGCCGCGCGCCGCTGTCATCGCCGTTGGACAGGTAGCGGTCCTCGCTGTCGAAGCGCAGCGTGCTGGCGCGCAGGCCGGCGAGCAGCTCCCACGCGGGCGACGGCGCCCAGCGCCACTGCGCATAGGGTTCGCTGCTGGTGGCGCGGTTGGTCTCGTCGCGCTTCAGGGCGCCGGTCTGGCCAGCCTGGTTCAGGTAGCCGCGGCGATCGTCGCGCTGCGTCTCGACGGCCCAACCCGTCGTCAGCTCGTGGCCTGGTGCGAGCGCCCAGGTCAGCCGCGCATCGATGCCACCAAAGCCGCGCCGCAGCGCGATGACGCCGCCGGGATGCGTGGGCGTGTTCTGCACGGCGAGCGGAATGGCCTGCCACTGGTCCACCTCGCGATGGCCCCACCAGCCGGCCACCTGCAGCCGGGCGTCGTCGCCCAGCTCGCGCAGCCAGCGCAGGCCCAGCTGCTGCTGCGCGGCCGTCTTGCGCGTGTCGAACGCGGTGGCTTGCGGGGCCGTCTGGCGCGGGTCGGCAGCGAACTGCTCGGCCGTGAGGCCCAGCGGGTCCTGCGCCGGCTGGCTTTGCAGCTGGGCCACGAGCATCAGCTGCTGCCCGGGCGTGCGCAGCAGCCAGCGGGCCTGCGCCAGGCGGCGCTCGCTCTCGGCATGGGCTCGCCAGCCGTCGCGGTGCGTGATTTGTGCGGTGAGGCTGAACGCCTGGTTGTCGGCCGGCCGACGGTCCAGGCTCGCGCTGGCCTGGCGCAGGCCGAAGGCACCCAGCGTGACCGCAGCCTGCGCGCTGTCCTGCGTGGGCCAGCGGCTCTGCAGGGCGATGACACCGCCGCTGGCGCTGCCGTACAGCGCCGAGAACGGGCCGCGCAGCACTTCCATCGACGCGGCATCGCCGATCAGCCAGTGGCCCAGCTGGCCCTGCCCGTCGGGCGTGCTGGCGGGAATGCCGTCGGCGATGAGCCGCAGCCCCCGCACGCCAAAGCTGGCGCGGGCGCCGTAGCCGCGGCTGGACAGCTGCAGGTCCTGCGCGTCGTTGCCGCGATTGGCCGCGTACAGGCCCGGCAGGCGCGCCAGCGCCCGTGCCAGCCCTTGCGCGGGGTCTTGGGCCTCGGCATCGCGGGCCAGCGTGGCGCCGTCCAGGCGCTCCAGGGCGAGCGTGGGCGCGCTGGCGCGGCCGTTGAGGACGATGGTGTCGAGCTGCACCGGCTCGGCCGGCATCGCGGCCGGCAACAGCGGCATCAGGGTTTCACGCGCACGAGGCGGCCGTGCGTCTCCAGCAGCAGGTACAGCAGGCCGTCCGGACCCTCGCGCACATCGCGCATGCGGCCGGTGCCCTCGAACAGCTTCTCCTGCTCGGCCAGCCGGTCGTCGGCGCCCATCTTCACGCGCTCCAGGTAGCCGAACTTCAGCGAGCCGGTGAAGAAGCTGCCCTGCCAAGCCGCGCCGTACTGGGCGCTCTTGAGCTTGACCAGGCCCGACGGCGCGATGGACGGCACCCACTTCACGAGCGGCTGCTCCATGCCGGCCTTGGCGACGAGGCCGTCGCCGATCTTGCCGCCGCCGTAGTTCTCGCCGTAGGTGATGACGGGCCAGCCGTAGTTCAGCTTCGGCGCGATGAGGTTGAGCTCGTCGCCGCCCTGCGGGCCGTGTTCCAGCTCCCACAGGCGGCCCTTCTCGTCGATCGTCAGCCCCTGCGAATTGCGATGGCCGTAGCTCCAGATCTCGGGCAGCGCGCCGGCCGTCTTCACGAAGGGGTTGTCGGCCGGCACGCTGCCGTCCTTGTTGATGCGCACGACCTTGCCCAGGTGGTTGTCCAGCGTCTGCGCGCTCTGCATGGCCTTGTAGCGTTCGCCCAGGCTCAGGAAGAGCTTGCCGTCCGGCGCCTCGGCGATGCGGCAGCCGAAGTGCGCCTTGCTGTCGACCTTGGGCTGCTGGCTGAACAGCACTTTCACGTCGGTCAGCCGCTTGTTGTCGCCGCTGAGCTTGGCGCGCGCAAGCGCCGTGCTGTTGCTGCCCTTCTCGGCGCCGGCCTCGCTGAAGCAGAAGTAGAGCGTGCGGTTGCGAGCGAAGTCGCTGTCCAGCTGCACGTCCAGCAGGCCGCCCTGGCCCTCGGCCACCACGGGCGGCACGCCCTGGATGGGCGCGCTGGGCTTGCTGCCGGCCTTGGCGGTCCGCATGGTGCCGTCACGCTCGGTGATGAGGAACTGGCCATCGGGCAGGAAGGCCACGGCCCATGGCGTCTTGAGGCCCTCGACGACGGTTTCGAGTTCGGGGGCGGCGTGGGCGGTGGCCAGCGTCAGGGCGGCGGCCAGGGGGAGAAGGCGCTTGCTCATGGGGAGGGTTTCATGCGGTGGCGAACGGCGGGGGGCATCATCGCAGCGGTGGCAAGGCCGGGTGCGGCAGCGGCTGTCCCTCAGTCCCCCCACAGGCCGGCCAGCAAGCCCAGGCCGACGCTCAGCAGATCGACCCCCAGCAGGCCGGTGGTCGGCGTGGCCGACGCGGCGGTCCCGGGCTGCTCGCGCCGCTGGCGGGACCGCTCTTTTTCCAGCGCCACGATGGCGTCGGCCACGTCTGCTGGGCTGCCCCAGTGTTGCCGCGACGGTACCTGCGCGTAGTGCTGCAGCGCCTTCTCGACGGCCTGCGGGTCCAGCAGCGACAGCGCGGTGCGGCAGTGCGAGCAGGCGTCTTCGTGGCGCAGGTCGACCGGGGCGCCGCAGGCGCTGCAATGGATGCTGCCCACCTTGCGGGCGATGTCGGCGATCTCCGGCCGGGTGAGCTGGCGCACGAAGCCTTTCTCGATCATGAACGACGAGAAGCCGCTGAAGCGGCCGTGCCGGCTGGCACAGCGATGGGTGATGTAGCGGCCGCTGCGCACGATGTCGAAGCCTTGCACGAGCGCGCTCCGGCATTCGGGGCAGGACAGGCGGCTCGCCAGCGGCGTGCGGGGTGCGTCGCGGTGCTGGTGCATGGCCCGGAAGATCGCCGCCACGGCCTCGGGCGACAGCTTCAGGTTTTCCATCTGGTCGAACCAGATGCCCTGGCAGCCGAAGCAGATGTCGATCTCGACGTCGCCGCCGTAGAGCGCGGGCAAGGTGTGGCCCTGGAGTGTGGCGCGGCAGGAGGGGCAGGGGCGGGTGCGGGAGGCGGACACGGGCATGCGGCCATCGTAGGGGCGACGGGTGCATCGCCTTGTCACCAGAGGATGTCGCGCTGCGCTGCGGCCTGCTGCAACCGCGCCGTGTTGAACCCACGGCGCCACGCGCGACCGTCCCTCATGCGTCGCCTCCCGGTTTGCAGGCCGGTGGCTGGGCGGGGACTGCTGAGCCTCAGCCGTCCAGCCGCTGCTGGAACACCAGCCCTGCGTGCTCGCGCAGCGCGTGGAACTTGATCTTGGGCCAGTTGGCCTCGATGGCGCGCAGCTCGGGGGCGTACTCCACCAGCACGGTGGGGGCGTCCACGGCGTCGTAGGCCATGCGGTGGTCGTTGGCGTCGATGAAGCGCTTGAGCTCGTTCGCGTCGTCGCAGGTCACCCAGCGCGCAACCTGGAAGCGGCTGGGCATGACGCGGGCCTTGCAGCCGTACTCATGCTCCAGCCGGTGGGCCACCACCTCGAACTGCAGCTGGCCCACGGCGCCCAGCAGCAGCACGCTGCCGGCGATGGGGCGGAAGACCTGGATCGCGCCTTCCTCGCCGAGCTGCGTCAGGCCGGCCCGCAGCTGCTTGGTCTTGAGCGGGTCGGCCACTTCCACGCTGCGGAACATTTCCGGCGCGAAGAAGGGCAGGCCGGTGTATTGCAGCGCCTCGCCTTCGGTGATGGTGTCGCCCAGCTGCAGCACGCCGTGGTTGGGGATGCCGATGATGTCGCCGGCGAAGGCCTCGTCCAGCAGCTCGCGCTTCTGGCTCATGAAGGTCACCACGCTGTTGGGGCGCAGCGTCTTGCCTGAGCGCACCACCTTCAGGTTCATGCCGCGCTCGAAACGGCCCGAGGCCACGCGCACGAACGCGATGCGGTCGCGGTGCGCCGGGTCCATGTTGGCCTGGATCTTGAACACCACGCCGGTGAACTTGGGCTCCTCGGGCTTGACCGTGCGCTGCATGGCCTCGCGCACATCGGGCGCCGGGGCCAGTTCGACGAGGGCGTCCAGCACCTCCTGCACGCCGAAGTTGTTGACGGCCGAGCCGAAGAACATCGGCGTCTGCTTGCCCGACAGGAAGTCGCCGTGGACGAACTCGGGCGCGGCCTCTCGCACCAGCTCGATCTCGCCCTGCGCGTTGTCGTACTGCATGCCGAAGCGCTCGGCGTAGATGGGGTTGTCCAGGCCTTCGAGCACCTCCTCGGTGCCGGCCACGCGGTCCTCGCCGGGCGCGAACACGCGCATGCGCTGCTGGCGCAGGTCCATCACGCCGTGGAACTGCTTGCCCATGCCGACCGGCCACGTGAACGGCACGACCGTCATGCCCAGCTCCTGCTCGATCTCGTCCATCAGCGCCAGCGGGTCTTTCACCTCGCGGTCCATCTTGTTGACGAACGTGAGGATGGGCGTGTTGCGGGCGCGGCAGACCTGCAGCAGCCGGCGTGTCTGCGGCTCCACGCCGTTGGCCGCGTCGATCACCATCAGCGCCGCGTCCACCGCAGTCAGCACGCGGTAGGTGTCTTCCGAGAAGTCCTGGTGGCCCGGGGTGTCCAGCAGGTTGATCACGCAGTCGCGGTACTCCATCTGCATGACGGACGAGGCCACCGAGATGCCGCGCTGCTTTTCGATCTCCATCCAGTCCGACGTCGCATGCCGCGTGGCCTTGCGCGCCTTCACCGAGCCGGCGATCTGGATGGCACCCGAGAACAGCAGCAGCTTTTCCGTCAGCGTGGTCTTGCCGGCGTCGGGGTGGCTGATGATGGCGAAGGTGCGGCGGCGGCGGACTTCGGACTCGATGCGGGACGGCAGTTCGGCTGACATGGTGTGGGCTCGGAGCGACCGCGAATTATCGGCCCTCGCTGCAGTTGGTGCCTTCCGCGAGGCATTCCGTCGCGCCGCGCTGGAGCCCCGATGGCTGGTCTCGTTAGGCTGAACGCTCCATCGACACCCCGCCCCGCTGCCATGAAGAGATTCACGCTCCGCCCCCTCGTGCCGGCCCTGTGTGCCGCGGCCGTGGCCACGGCCCACGCCGCGACGCCCGATGACACCGAGGCCCGCATCGCCCGCGTGCTGGCGGGGCTGCGGCCGCCGGTCAGCTTCGTCGGCGACAAGACGTGGACGCTGCAGGAGCGCATGCGCCACTACGGCGTGCCCGGTCTCACCATCACCGTCATCGACCGCGACGGCCTCGCCTGGACGCGCGTCTTCGGCGTTGCCGACCGCGCGCTCGGCTCGCCCGTGCGGCCGGACACGCTGTTCCAGGCGGCATCCGTCAGCAAGCCGGTCTCGGCGTTCGGCGCGCTGACGCTGGTGCAGGACGGCAAGCTGTCGCTGCACGACCCGGTCAACGCGCAGCTGAAGAGCTGGCAGATCCCGGCCAACGACCTGACCCGGCAGGTGCCGGTCACGCTGGCGCACCTGCTCAGCCACACCGGCGGGCTCACCGTGCACGGCTTTGGCGGTTATGCGGACGGTGCGCCGCTGCCCGGCGTGGCGGCCGTGCTCGACGGCAAGCCGCCGGCCAACTCGGCCGCCGTGCGCGTGGAGGAGCTGCCTGGCCGGGCGTTCAGCTACTCCGGCGGTGGCTATACCGTGGCGCAGCTGCTGATGGCCGACGTGACGGGCCAGCCGTTCGACAAGCTCATGCGGCAGCGCGTGCTCGGCCCGCTGGGCATGGCCGACAGCACGTTCGTGCAGCCACTGCCGGCGGCGCAACGGGCCCGCGCCGCCGCCGGCGTGCTGCCGGACGGCAGCGATGTGATCGGCAAGCGCCACGTCTATCCCGAGTTGGCGGCGGCAGGCCTGTGGACCACCTCGCAAGACCTGGCCCGCTTCGCGCTGGGGGTGCAGCGGGCCTTGCACGGCAAGAGCAAGCTGGTGTCGGCCGCGCTGGCGCGCGACATGCTCACGGCGCGCGTGGGCGGTGAATACGGCCTGGGGCTGGGCCTGCCGCAGGAGAACGGCGAGCGCTACTTCGCCCATGGCGGCTGGAACGAAGGCTTCTGTTCGAGCGTGATGGCCAGCCAGACCGTCGGCCAGGGCGTGGCCATGCTGATCAACGCCAACCAGCCTGCGCTGATGGACGAGCTGCGCCGCGCCGTGGCGCACGAGTACGGCTGGCCCGGCTTCGAGACCTTGACGCCGCTGCCGGCCAGCGCCGAGGCGCTGCGGCAGGCGCCGGGCCGCTACCGTGTCAACGGTGAGCGAGTGCGCGTCGTCACCCGCGAGGGCGAACGCCTCTTCATGGGTGAGCCGGGCGAGCCGGCCCAGGAGCTGGTGCCGGTGGCGGGCGGGCGCTATCTGCAGCGTGAGCAGACGCAGGCCTACCGCTTCGAACCCGGTGAGGACGGCCGGTGGAATCTGCGCAAGGACGGCGGCGCGCCGGCCGATCAACTGCAGCCACGGCTGGCCGACGCGCAGCGCGCGCCGCGCGAGCTGCTGCTGGCGGGCGACACGGCCGGCGCGCTGGCCGCGTACCGGGCGCTGCGCGCCAGCGGCGACGAGGCCGGCAGCGAGGCGTATCTGAACGGCCAGGCCTATGCGCTGGCTCGCCGCGGCAGCAAGCCGGCCGGGTTGGCGCTGATGCGCCTGATCACGCAGCTGTATCCCGAGTCCGCCAACGCCTGGGACAGCCTCGGCGAGGTGTACCTGATGCTGGACGACCGGGCCCAGGCCCGCGAGGCCTACCGCAAGGCCTTGACGCTGCAGCCCGGCCTGGGGTCGGCGCAGACGGCGCTGCGGCGGCTGGGGGAGTAGGGCGCGTGGGGCGGCAGGCCTGCAGGCAGTGGGACGGAGCGAGCCAGGGAACTACATCCCCTTGAACCGCCCCCTCTGCGTGCGGCTCACCGGCAGCGCCTGGGCCAGGCCGCGCAGGTGCACCCACAGCTCCCCGTCGTCACGGCGCTCGATGCGCTCGATGGCGCGTGCATTGACGACCGAACCGCGGTGGATCTGCCAGAACAGCTGCGGGTCCAGCTGCTCCATCAGTTCGCCCAGCGATGTGCGCAGCAGCAACTGCTCGCCGCCCTGGCTCAGCGCCCGTGTGTGGCGCAGCTCCGAGCGCAGCGCGGCCACCTGTGCCACGTCCATCAGCTTCATCGTGTTGCCCGTCCACGCCTGCAGGAAGCGCAGTTTCTCGGGCGCGGCGACACCTTGCTGCTGCAGCCTCTGCACGGTGGCGGCCAGGCGGGCCGGTGTCAGCGGCTTGCGCAGGTAGTCCACCGCGCCGTGCTCGAAGGCGTCCAGCGCATGTTCGGCGTGCGCGGTGACGAACACCAGCCGTGTGCCGGCCGGCGCCAGGCCCGCAAGCGCCAGGCCATCGATGCCGGGCATGCGGATGTCGAGGAACGCAATGTCCGGCCGCAGCTCGTCCAGCAGGCGGCGCGCTTCGGTGCCGTTGCGGGCGCGGGCGACGATGGCCAGGTCGGGCCAGGACTCGGCCAGCAGCTGCTGGAGCTCGTCCAGCAGCTGGGGTTCGTCGTCGGCGATCAGCGCAGTCGTCATGTCAGCGGCAATGTGAGCGTGGCTTCGGTGAGGCCGGCGGGGTTGGTGGCGAGGCTCAGCCGCCCGCCATCGCCATACAGGGCCTGCAGGCGTTGACGCAGGTTGGCCAGCGCCAGGCCGTGGCCGGCAGGCTCGGCATCGGGGCGCAACGGGGCCCCGCTGTTGGCCACGCTCAGCCGCAGGCTGCCGCCATCTAGGGCGGCCCGCAGCAGCACCTCGCCGCCGGCCTCGCTGGGCTCGATGCCGTGCTGGATCGCGTTCTCCACCAGCGGCTGCAGCATCAGCGGCGGCAACGGCAGGTCTTGCAGCGAGGCCTCCATGTCGAGGCGGTAGCGCAGCCTCCCGCCCAGGCGCAGCGCCATGATGGCCAGGTAATGCTCGACGAGCTGGCATTCCTGGCCCAGCGTTGACTCGGCCTGCCGCGCCCGCGTGAGCGTGACGTCGAACAGGTTGCTGACGGCGTCCAGCAGCGGTAGCGACTTTTCAGACCCTTGGCGGATGAAGCTGCGCAGCGTGGCCAGTGTGTTGAACAGGAAGTGCGGCTCGATCTGCGCCTGCAGCATCTGCAGCTCGGCACGCAGCCGGGCGCGGTCCTGCTCCACGCGCCGCAGCGCGCGCAGGCGGCGCAGGCCTTGCGTCAAAGGCAGGCCCAGCAGAGCGGCACCGAAGCTGAGGTGCAGCCAGAAACGCGTGAGCCGATCCGCGCCGCTGAGCGGGTCGGGGGTCAACGCCTGCTCGACGCCCCAACCCAGCGCTGCGCCCAGCAGCAAGGCCATGCACAGCAAGCCGGGCAGCAGTGCGTGGTCCTGCGGTCGGGTACGCCGGCCCAGCGGCCCACACAGGCCGTCGGTCGCGGCATGGCCCAGCCACAGGCCCGCGGACAAGGCCCAGGCGGCGTGGGTGTGCAGCCACGGTGCCGTCAGCCCGAACAGTGCCAGGCCGGTCAGCAGCGGGCGGGGGCTGCGCCAGCCCACATCCTCTTCCGTCAGGACCTGGGCCAGCTCGCTGCCCAGCGAAGGGTGGGCTGGGCTCAAGGTGGCGTCAGGTGGCTGGGCTGGCTGGGCAGCACGCGTGCGCCCTGGCCCGTGGTCGGCACGGCGCTAGACACCACGTCGAGCTGGAAGTCGGTGGCCTGCAACTGACCCGCGCCCGTGAGCAGGAAGCCGAAGCTGAGGGCGGTGGCGTCGGCCGGGATGTCCAGCACCACCTCGGCGGGTCGCCAGCCGAAGCTGCCTTGCAACTGGCGGTCCCACATGTTGTCGAAGGCCGTGGCCTTCTGGCCGCTGTCCGCGCGCATCCACAGGCCGCCCCATTCGGCCAGCTGGTCGCCGCGCAGCCGGGCGCTCAGGCGCACGCGCTTGCCGGCGTAGTCGGTGCTGGCAATCATCTGCATCAGGGACGTGAACCCCTTCGTGCCGGGTTTGCAGTCGAGGCTGAACACGCGGGCGCTGGGCGCGCCGGTGGCCGGCACGACCTTGTCCTCGCAGGTCTGGGCATCGCCAGTCTGCATCCAGCCCGGGGGCAGGGCGGGCGGCTGGGCGGCCAGCGAGGTGGCGAGCACGCCGACCCCGATGGCGGCGCCGAGGGCATAGGCTTTCATCAATCAATCTCCCGTGACGGACACGAATCGGTCCGCCGGCAGACTAGGTTTTGTCGGCCAGGCCTGCGGCACAACGGAGTGAACGGCGGCGGGGCGTGCAGCAGGCGTCGAAAAACCGGCACGAGCGGCGCCGCCCGTGCGGACGGCGAGCCGCGCTTCACGAGAACACGATGGCGGTCCGGTATTGAATGCTCAGCCGGGCGGCCTCGTGGAGGCTCAGCCAGGACGCATATTCCCTGTGCAGCCCGCTGTCGCCGCAGGCCAGCCCATCGACCCGGGCCGCCTCGTCGTCCGACAGCACGCCAGCGTGCAATTCGATGCCGAGGGCGGGCGCAACAAGCACGAGCTCTTCAAGCAGGCGATACGAGGAGCCCAGCATGCCGCCGGGCAGCGCCGGCTCCTCGTCGCCGGAAAAGAGCACGTCCGCGAAGTCGATGGGCACGTAAAAGCCCTCGGCATCGGAGTGGCACAGCAGATGACTCTCGAAGGTGCCCTGGGCCGCCTCCAGCATGGGGTCGCGAGTCGGATCTGCACCGTCCTCCAGCGGCTGGGCGGTCCAACCGGCGTCACGCAGCCGGTGGGCGTAGGCCCGGCGGAGATGGTGGATGAACGAATAGGGAAATGAGCACAACGACGCGCGCGATGCCATGGCGGGAAACGAGCGCGGCTCGGCATGCGGCGGTAGCCCGGCGGCCTCGAGCACCTGGTTGGCAGAAGCCAACCCTTCCTCCAGCCATTCGGCCCCTTCGGGGTCGTTCTCCAGCAGATCCGCCAGGACGCCGACACTGATTGCAAGACCCACGCTGCGCCTCCCTTCCTGAATGTCTTGGGCTCTTACTCTTCCAGCAGCGAGCGCAGCATCCACGCGGTCTGCTCGTGCACCGTGATGCGCTGGGTCAGCAGGTCGGCCGTGGGCTCGTCGCTGGCCTTCTCGACGGCCGGGAACAGCTGGCGGGCCGTGCGGGCCACCGCCTCGTGGCCTTCCTTCAGGATGCGAACCATCTCCATGGCCTTGGGCGGCGTGGCGGGCGCGTCGGGTAGGCCGCTGAGCTTGGCGAACTGCGCGTAGCTGCCGGGGGCGGCATGGCCCAGCGAGCGGATGCGCTCGGCCACCGGGTCCACGGCGTTCCACAGTTCGGTGTACTGGGCCATGAACATCGTGTGCAGGCTGTTGAACATCGGCCCGGTGACGTTCCAGTGGAAGTTGTGCGTCGTCAGGTAGAGCGTGTAGGTTTCGGCCAGCAGCTGGGACAGGCCGGCGACGATGGCCGCACGGTCCTTGTCGCTGATGCCGATGCTGATGGAGGGGGCGGCGGTCTTCTTGGCCATGAAGAGGTTTCTCGGTGGGGGAGGAGGTCGGCAGACTAACTGAATCAGGCGGCGGCGTGCGGGTGGATCAGCAGCGAGATCGAGGCCAGGCTGCCGCCCGTGACGATCAGCCAGCCGACGCCGCGCCGCAGGCGGCGGGTGAGGGAGTCGACGGGGTGGGGCATGGGCATCTCCTGACAAGCGGGGGCAGGTGTCCTGATGCTAGGGCGTGGCCGTCGCGGCGTGGGTTGATTGGCTCAACCGCAGCGATAGCCAAAATCACGGCTCAGGACAGCCGCTGCACGCCCTCCAGCTCGCAGGCATAGATGGCATTGCGCAGCGCCGCGATGGCCTCGTAGCGCGTGAAGCTGCGCCGCCAGGCGAGCACCACGCGGCGTGTCGGGACGGGCTCGCTGAAGGGCACGAACTTCAGGTGCGGTGACGGCTCGCGCAGCAGGGACAGGCGCGGCACGACGGTCACGCCCATGCCGGACGCCACCATGTGCTTGATGGTCTCCAGCGAGGAGCCCTCGAAGCTCTTGCGGATGCCTTCGGCGTCGCTGGAGAAGCGCGCGAACTCGGGGCAGACCTCCAGCACGTGGTCGCGGAAGCAGTGGCCGTTGCCCAGCAGCAGCATGGTCTCGGCCTTCAGCTCCTCGGCGCTGATGGTGGCGCGGCTGGCCAGCGCATGGCTGGCGGGCAGGGCCACCATGAACGGCTCCTCGTACAGCGGTGCGGTGGCCAGGCCGGCGTCGGGGAAGGGTTCGGCCAGGATGGCGCAGTCCAGATCGCCGGTGCGCAGCATCTCCAGCAGCTTCACGGTGAAGTTCTCCTGCAGCATCAGCGGCATCTGTGGGTATTGCTCGATGGTGTGCCGCACCAGCTCGGGCAGCAGGTAGGGGCCGATCGTGTAGATGATGCCCAGCCGCAGCGCGCCGGCCAGCGGGTCCTTGCCGCGCTTGGCGATCTCCTTGATGGCGCTGGCCTGGTCCAGCACCGACTGCGCCTGGCGCACGATCTCCTCGCCCAGTGGTGTGACCGAAACCTCGCTGCCGCCACGCTCGAATATCTTGACGTCCAGCTCCTCTTCCAGCTTCTTGATCGCGACGGACAGCGTCGGCTGCGACACGAAGCAGGCCTCGGCGGCACGGCCGAAGTGGCGCTCGCGGGCAACGGCGACGATGTAGCGCAACTCGGTCAGGGTCATGGTTCAGCAGGCACTTCAGGACAGGGCCCCGAACGCTACACTGCGCGCGCCCTGGGCGGTGGTTCAGGGTTTTCACTGAGAGGATGCCATGACTGATCGCAAGCCCATGACGCTGCCGCGCCTCGCGCAGATGCATGCCAGCGGCGAGAAGATCGCGATGCTGACCTGCTACGACGCGGCCTTCGCGGGCCTGCTGGACGAGGCGGGCGTGGATGTGCTGCTGATCGGCGATTCGCTGGGCAACGTGCTGCAGGGGCGCGGCTCCACGGCGCCGGTCAGCCTGGACGACATGCTGTACCACACCACCTGTGTGCGTCGCGGCGTCAAGTACGCCTTCGTCGTGGCCGACCTGCCGTTCGACAGCTATCACGTCAGCAAGGAGGAGGCCTGGAAGAGCGCCGCCGCGCTGGTGAAGGCGGGCGCGCACATGGTCAAGCTCGAAGGCGGCGGCTGGACGGCCGAGACCGTGCGTTTCCTCAGCGAGCGCGGCATTCCGGTGTGCGTGCACCTGGGCTTCACGCCGCAGACAGTCACCGCCCTGGGCGGCTTCAAGGTGCAGGGCCGCGACGAGGAAAGCGCCGCGCGCATGAAGCGCGAGTCGGCGCAGGCCGTCGAGGCCGGCGCCGCCATGCTGCTGTACGAGATGGTGCCCGCCGCGCTGGCGGCCGACATCACGGCCACGTCCCCGGTGCCCGTCATCGGCATCGGCGCTGGCGTGGGCTGCTCGGGCCAGGTGCTGGTGCTGCACGACATGCTCAACATCACGCCGGGCCGCAAGCCCCGCTTCGTCAAGGACTTCATGGCCGGCAAGGATTCCGTCCTCGCTGGCGTGAAGGGTTATGTGGACGAGGTGAAGGCCGGGACCTTCCCCGTGAACGCCGTGCACGGATTCTGAACATGCAAGTCATCCACACCATCGCCGAGCTGCGTCAGGCGCCGGCCGCCCACGCCGCTCGCGGCTTCGTGCCCACCATGGGCAATCTGCACGACGGCCACCTGGCCCTGGTGAAACAGGCGCGCGAGCTCGTGGGCCCCACCGGCGCCGTGGTGGCCAGCATCTTCGTGAACCGGCTGCAGTTCGCGCCGCACGAGGATTTCGACACCTACCCGCGCACGCTCGAGCGCGACTGCGAACTGCTGGCCGGCGCCGGTTGCGACGTCGTGTTTGCGCCGTCCGAGAAAGAGCTCTACCCCGAGCCCCAGGGCTACAAGGTGGTGCCGCCGCCGGAGCTGGCCGACATCCTGGAAGGCCACTTCCGCCCGGGCTTCTTCACGGGGGTCTGCACGGTCGTGCACAAGCTGTTCAACATCGTGCAGCCGACGCTGGCGGTGTTCGGCAAGAAGGACTACCAGCAGCTGATGGTGCTGCGCCGCATGACGGCGCAGATGGCGCTGCCCATCGCCATCCATGGCGGCGAGACGCGCCGCAGCACGCAAGGCCTGGCGCTGTCGTCGCGCAACGGCTACCTGAGCGCCGCAGAGAAGGACGAGGCGCTGCGCCTGTCACGCACGCTGAAGGCGCTGATCGCGCGCTGGCAGGCCGGCGAGCGGGATGTGGCCGCGCTGGAGGCGGGCGCGATGCAGTCGCTGCGCGACGCCGGCTGGGCGCCGGACTACGTCACGCTGCGCCGCCAGCACGATCTGGGGCCGGCGGCCGAGGGTCAGCCGCTGGTGGCCCTGGCCGCCGCGCGGCTGGGCAGCACGCGGCTGATCGACAACCTCGAGGTCAGTTGACGGCGGTCACTTCGACGTCGAACACCAGCGCTGCGCCACCCGGGATGGTGCTGTAGCCGGTGTTGCCATAGGCCTGGCTCGCGGGAATCGTGATGGTGCGCTTGCCCCCGACGCGCATGCCGCGGATGCCGGTGTCAAAGCCCGTGATGACGGAGCCGCTGCCCAGCTTGACCGCATAGGAGGGCGACGAGTCGAACTTGGTGCCGCGCGTGTTGGCGACGCGGACGTCGTACAGGTAGCCGGTGTAGCTCACGGTCGCGGTCTTGCCCGTGTCGGCGACGGCGCCGGTGCCGACGGCGGTGTCCTGCGTGGCCAGGGCGGTCACGCCGAGCCAGCCATAGGGGTCGACAGCGACGAGCTCGATGTCGAACACCAGCGCCGCGTTGGCCGGAATGGCCGAGCCGGCCCCGACGCTGCCGTAGGCGAGGCTCGCCGGAATGGTGACGGTGCGCTTGCCGCCCACCTTCATGCCTTGCGTGCCCTGGTCGAAGCCCTTGATGACCCCGTTGGCGCCGACGACGAAGGGCAGCGGCGTGCCACCGACGTTGCTGTCGAACTTCGTGCCCTTGGTGTCGGCGTTGCGGACATCGAACAGCCAGCCGGTGTAGGTGACCGTCACCGGCTTGCCCGCATCGGCGGAGGCGCCGGTGCCCACCGTGTTGTCCACGGTCTTCAAGGCGGTGACGGTGTGCCAGCCCTGAGGGTCGCTGACGACCGGGTCGCCCGCACTGCCACCGCCGCCCCCGCAGGCGGCAAGGCCCATGCTGGCGATCAGTGCGGTGGCGGCGAGCTGGAGAGTCTGGCGGCGTGTGTGGAAGGCTGGCATGGGCATGGGTGGCATGAGAGGGCTACCACCCAGTTCGGGCGGCGATTCAGACTATATCCAGGCCGCCGGATGTAAAGCCTTGTAAGGCAACGTCAACGTCCGGCGGTAGGCTGCGTTAAGCCGTCAATGCCGGAGACCGCCATGAACCTGTTCCAACGCCTGTCAAGTTTCGCCGTGGCCGTCTGTGCAGCGGCGCTGCTCACTGCCTGCGGAGGGGGCGTGGACATCGAGGTCGGCGGCGGTGGCGGTGACGGCGGTGGCACGCCGTATCCCGTGCCCAACCCGGTGCCGAATGCGCCCACGCTGTCTTGCAGTGCCGCCGGCCTGGCCGCATCCACGGCCAGCACCTGGCCCACGGTCTGCATGCTGACCAGCAGCGGCGAGATCGTCGTCGAGCTGTACGTCACCTACTCGCCGCAGACCGTGGCCAACTTCTACAAGTACGTCGCCGCGGGCTTCTACACGAAGACGCTCATCCACCGCGTCGACCGCGACTTCGTCATCCAGGGCGGCGGCTATACCTCGGGCATGGTGGCGAAGACGCCGCTGTACGCCCCCATCAAGCTGGAGAGCAACAACGGACTGTCCAACCTGCGCGGCACCCTCGCCATGGCGCGGCGCAGCGAAGCCGATTCGGCCACCAGCCAGTTCTTCTTCAACGTCGTGGACAACACCAGCCTCGACTATCAAAGCACCGCCAACCCGGGCTACGCGGTGTTCGGCCGCATCATTTCCGGCCTGAACACGCTGGACGCGATCAACGTGGTGCCGACCTACACCTACAGCCAGACGGACATCGAACCTCGCACCGAGGTGCTGGTGTACTGGATGCAGCGCCTGAAGTAGGCGCGCGCTTCAGGCCATGTTGCCGGCGTCCCGGCGTTCCGCGCGGTGGCAGACTCGTGGCCATGCCTGATACCGCCGCTCCCATCCGCCGTATCGCCATCACCACGGGCGGCGGCGACGCGCCCGGCCTGAACGCCGTCATCCAGGCCGTGACCTGCGCGGCGCTGCAGCAGGGCTGGACCTGCCTGGGCATCCGCGATGGCTACGACGGCCTGCTG
>Ga0228698_1000973_pt1 | contig 15856 bp, 13 predicted proteins | sample McNCre117_Aug_MG_FD_178015 | JGI IMG/M metagenome (GOLD analysis project Ga0228698, IMG submission 178015) | Freshwater microbial communities from McNutts Creek, Athens, Georgia, United States - 1-17_Aug_MG | ecosystem: Environmental > Aquatic > Freshwater > Creek | place: USA: Georgia...
GATACCGTCACCAGCCTGGAAGTGCGCTTCACCGCCGCAGCGACCTTCCTGGCGCTGCCCTCGATGTTCCATCGCGAGGCCCGGGGTTTGCGATTGCTTGAAGACGTTCGCACCAGCCCGCTGCTGACCCGCTGTGCGGCCGAATTCCAGTCGGCTGTCGCCCGGCAAGTGGCTCAACGTAGCCCGGAGAAAGCGCGATGAGCCCCACCCCGGAACGCAGCCACGCACTGGTGGTGCTGTCTCTGCGCGGCCTGCGGCGCAGCTATCAGCTCGGCCCCCAGCGCATCGACGCCCTGCAAGGCGTCGATCTCGAAGCCCATGCCGGCGAGTTGCTGGCGCTGACCGGCCCCTCGGGCAGCGGCAAGAGCACGCTGCTCAATCTGGCCGGACTGATCGATCCACCCGATGCCGGCGAGATCCACCTCGACGGACATCGGGTCGATGCGCTGGCCGAGCAGGCGCGCACCCTGCTGCGCCGCGACGCGATCGGCTTCATCTTCCAGGGCTTCAACCTCGTGCCGGTGATGACGGTAGCTGACAACGTCGACTACCCGCTGTTCCTGACCGGCGTCCCCGCCGCCGAGCGCCACCGCCGTGTCGCCGCCCTGCTCGAAGCGGTCGGGCTCGGCGCCCATGCCGCCCATCGCCCGGATGCGCTCTCCGGCGGTCAGCGCCAGCGCGTCGCCATCGCCCGGGCATTGATCAAGCAACCCCGGCTGGTGATCGCCGACGAACCGACCGCCAGTCTCGACAGCCAGACCGCCGATCAGGTGCTGGAGCTGATGCGCACCCTGGGCCACCGCGACGGGGCGGCCTTCCTGATCGCCACCCACGACGACCGCCTGACCCGCCGCTGCGACCGGGTGGTGCGGCTGCACGACGGCCGCATCACGGCCGCTGCCGAAGGAGCCACTACATGATTCGCTTGCCCACCCTGCCGATCTCGCCCTGGCTGCGCTTTGCCGCGCTGAACACCCTGCGCAACCGCCGCCGCTCGCTGGTCACGGTAGCGGTTGCCGCGCTGGGCACCGCCGCCATCCTGCTGGCCGGCGGCTTTGCGCTCTATACCTACCAGGGGCTGGCCGAAGGATCGGCCCGCACCACCGGCCATTTGGTACTCGCGAACTCGGCCCAGTTCACCCAGGACGAGGAGACTCCGTTGCAACACGGGCTGGACGGCTGGACTGCGCTACGCCGACAGCTGCAGGACGATCCGTCCGTGCGTCAGGTGCTGCCCCGGGTGGAATTCAGCGGCCTGATCGGCAATGGCGACAAGTCGGTGGTGATGGTCGGTGTCGGCATCGACCCCGATGCCGAATTCGCCGTCAAGGGACCGTTCCTGACCGTCACAGCCGGCACCCTACTCGACGGCCGCAGTCGCGACACCGTGATGCTGGGCGAGCGGCTGGCCCGCAACCTCAAGGCCAGCCCCGGTTCGGGCCTGACCCTGCTGGCCACCACCGCCGCCGGCGCCCTCAACGCCCGCGACGTCACCGTGGTCGGACTGATCTCCACCGGCATTCCCGAAGTCGACGCCCGGCTGGTCTACACCGATGTGCTCAGCGCGCAGCAGCTGCTCGGCAGCGAACGGGTCAGCAGCCTGGGCATCTTTCTCGACCGCATGGAAGCCACCGAGCCGGCCCGGCAGCGGCTGCGCCAGCCGCTGTTGGCCCAGGCTCCGCAGCTGGCGATGCAGACCTGGCTGGAGCAGGCGCCCTTTTATCGCAGCGTCAAGGACCTCTACAACCGCATCTTTGGTGCGCTCGGACTGATCATCGGCGTGATCGTGGTCTTCGTCGTCACCAACGCGATGGCGATGGCGATCATCGAGCGCACCCGCGAGATCGGCACGCTGCGGGCGCTGGGCACCCTGCCCGGACAGCTGCTGCGCAGCCTGGCGCTGGAAGGGCTGCTGCTCGGTGGCACCGGCGCGCTGGTCGGAGCGGTACTGTCGCTGACGATCTCGATCGGGTTGCTGATCGTGCCGGTCGAGATGCCGCCGCCCCCCGGCCGCAGCGTCGGCTACCCGCTGCAGATCGCCATCGACCCGACGCTGTACTTGCTGACCCTGCTGACGATGACGCTGCTGTCGACCGGAGCCGCCGCGCTGGTGGCACGCCGCACCGTCCATCGCCCGATCACCGAAGCCCTGGCCCATACCTGAGCCCCACCCCGATCTAGCCCGCGAGAACTGCCATGAACCGACTGCGCTGGAATGCCCTGTTCACCCTGGGTGCCCTGCTGTCCCTGCTGATGCTCGACCTGGCCGGGGCGACCCCGGTCGACGACGTCACGGCGCTGCTGCGTGATGCCGATCGCTTCCGCGCCGAACCGGATACCGCCTTGCAGGTTGAAACAGAAGTCCGCGTGCTCAAGGTCGACGGCAGCGTCGACAAAGAGCGCCGCTACACCGTGCTGCTGCAACCCGGTCACCGCTCGCTGGTGCTGATGCGCTCGCCCGCCGAGGCCGGGCAAAAGGTGCTGATGCTGGGCGACGACTTCTGGCTGCTGATGCCGGCCAGTCAGCGGCCGATGCGCATCACCCCGATGCAGAAGCTGTTGGGCGATGCGGCCACCGGCGATATCGCCACGCTGAGCTGGAGCGAGGACTACGCCGGCAGCCGCATCGGCGGCGAGGAGCGCTGCGGCGAAGGCCCCGCCGCCCGGCCTTGCCTGCATCTCAGCCTCAAGGCCACCCGCCCAGGCATCACCTACCCGCGCATCGAGCTGTGGCTCGGTGCGACGCGCCATGAGCCGCTGCACGCCGATCTGTACGTGCTGTCGGACAAGCTCGCCAAGCAGGCCCGTTTCGTCTTCGACCGGGCCGACAAGCCGACCCAGGTCGAGGCGATGGAGCTGGTCGATCAACTCAGCCGCGGCAAGGTCACGCAGGTGCGCTACCTGTCGCGCCGACCGCGCCAGATTCCCGAAACCTGGATGAACCCGATGTTCCTCGCCCGCAACCCCGCGCTGGAGACGCCGTGATGCACCCCGCAGTAATGCGACCCACCCTCCTGCTGACCGCGCTGCTGCTCCTCACCCCGGGGGCACAGGCTGCGGACACCGCACCGACCGGTGAGCTGCGCGGGCGCTGGGGCACCGAGGACAACGCCCTTCAAGCCGAGCTGCGCGGCGACCTCAACCGGGGCCCCTGGGCCCTGCATGGCGCATCGCTACTCGAATCGATTCACCCCAAGGACGCCAGCCCTGCACAGCAGCAGGCCCGGGTGCTGGAGCTCAACGCCAGCGCCGATCTGGGGCCCTGGCAGCTGGCCGCGGGCCGCAAGGTCGTGAGCTGGGACGTGGGCTGGGCCTGGCGGCCCAATGACGTGGTCCAGCAGGAGCAGCGCCGGCAGCTCGGACCGGTCAGCCTGGCCGGACGGCCGCTGCTGATGGCCGAACGATTCGAGGGCGACAGCGCAACCTCCGCCGTCTGGGTCAACCCGAACCGGCAGGGGGATGCAGCCGCCCGCGGCGCCGACGAGTCGGCCCTGGCGCTGCGCCACTACCGGCGTGAAGGCGCGCTTGATCTGCATCTGCACGCCCGCTGGGGCGAGCGCACCCGGGGCAGTCTGGGCCTGGCCGCCGCCTGGGTGGGTGATGCGTCGCTGGAGCTGCATGGCTCGGTGCGGCGTCTGAGCCATCACGACCTGATGGGCACCGACGCCGACGGCGGGGCGGCCACGCTGGCGCTGGCCGGGCTGACCTGGACCGGGTCGCAGCAGCAGACCCTGATCCTCGAAGCCTGGTGGGACGGCACCGCACCACCGGCCCACAGCCCCTTGACCCCCTTCAGCCAGGGGCAACGACGCCGCAACGTCTATGGACGCAGCACCTGGCAGCCGGATGCCGCGCCGGCCTGGACGCTGAGCCTCGACATGCTGTACCACCCCGAGGACCGCGGATGGCAGGCCGGCACCGGAGCGGTGTGGCAGGCCGACCGGCTATCGGTCGAGGCGGCACTGCGCTGGAGCGACGGCCCGGCCGACTCGGCGGCGGCCCGGCTGCCGGTGCGCCGCAGCGGGGTGCTGGCGCTGCGCTGGCCGTTCTGAACTGAATGGTGCACACCAAATAAGGGTTTTCACTGATACGGTGCATTCAACCCCTCATGCAGCACCACGACGGGGATATTCATCAAATCTTCAGCATGTTGTTAATTACCCCGTTGATACAACGATAACCCGCTGCCCGACAAAAGAAACAATTCACCCGAAAGTTCGTGAAAACTCTGTCAATTCAAAGGGGATTTCTCCCCCTCCTGGAAACCGTGAAATAAACCCGCCGGGCTGGCACGCTTCCTGATCCTGTGAGGACATCCTGATCAACCCACGAAGGAGAGTTCTCATGAATTTATCAACGACCGACCTCATCAACCTGGCCTGGGTCGGCCTGTGTGCGATGCTGGTCTTTTTTATGCAAGCCGGTTTTGCGCTGGTGGAATGTGGATCGGCCCGATCCAAAAACTCCATCAACGTGATCATGAAAAACTACACCGACATGTGCGTCGGGGCCTTTGCCTACTGGCTGGTGGGTTATGGCCTGATGTTCGGCGCCTCGGCGGCCGGCTGGCTGGGCACCAGCGATTTCGCGCTGAACACGATGAATGCCAGTACCTCGATGAGCTGGTTTTATCAGGTGATGTTTGCCAGTACCGCCGCCACCATCGTCAGCGGTGCGATGGCCGAGCGCATGCACTTCAACGCCTATCTGGTCAGCTCGACCGTGATGACGCTGCTGATCTACCCGGTCTACGGCCACTGGGCCTGGAACCCGAACGGCTGGCTCAAGCAGATCGGTTTCATCGACTTCGCTGGCTCGTCGGTGGTCCATTCGGTCGGCGCCTGGTGCGCACTGGCCGGCGTGATCGTGCTCGGGCCCCGGCTGGGTCGCTTCACCAAGACCGGCGAGGCCCATGACATCCCCGGCCACAACCTGCCGATGGTGGCGCTGGGCGGCTTCATCCTGTGGCTGGGCTGGTTCGGCTTCAACGGCGGCAGCGTCGGCGGCTTTGACAAGGACAACGTCGGCCTGGTGCTGATCAACACCCACATGGGCGGCGTGGCCGGCGTGGTCGGTGCAATCGGCTGGGCGATGCTGACCCGTCGTCCGGTGCTGATGTCCACCACCGTCAACGCCAGCCTGTGCGGTCTGGTGGCGGTCACCGCCGGGGCGGCCACCCTGTCGCCGCTGACGGCCAGCCTGGTCGGCCTGATCGCCGGCATCCTGTTCATCTACATGGCCGAGTTCATCCGTAGCCGGCGCATCGACGACGCAGTCGATGCCTTCGCCGTGCACGGCGTCGGCGGCATCTGGGGCACGCTGGCGGCCGGCCTGTTCTACAGCGGTGACTTCTTCAACGTCTCGCGCATCGGCGTGCAGCTGCTGGGCATCGGTGCGGCGTTCCTCTGGGCTTTCCCGGTGTCGTACGCCATGTTCAAGCTGATCGACAAGCTGATGGGCCTGCGCGCCTCGACCATGCACGAGCAGCGCGGCCTGGACTACACCGAGCACAACGAACTGGGCTACCCCGAGTTCCAGAACTCGCCGGCCCAACTGAAGATGGGGGAATGAGCCATGGCCACCGACCCGTCCTCCCTGCGCCGTCGGGCCGCCTACGCCGTGCTGTCCGGCGTGCTCGACGAGACTGCCCTGATGGATTCGCTGACCCTGCTGCACACCTCGCTGCGCAGCGACAACGTCACCGACGTGATCCGCTACATCGACACGGTGGCTCGGCGTCATGACATCGATGCAGCCAGCACCAAGCGGCTCTACCCGGCCTACTTCGCCGCGCTGCGACGCAGCGACGATGAGTTGCCGCTCGACCCGCTGCCGCTGATGGGGTTGGCCCCGCGAGCGGCAGCGCCTGCTCCGATGCCCGCGGCAGTCACCCCGGTACAGGCGCCTGCGCCAGTTCCGGCCCCTGGACCCGTTGCGGTGCCTGTTGCGGTGCCCGTGCTGACCCCGCCTGAGCCCCTGCCTGCGCCGGAGCCCATCCCGGAGATCCCCTCGGCCCCCGAGATCCTGGTGCACGCGGCGCTGATGCGGCATCTATTCGAGGATCTGGCGCACTTCCACGGCGATCAGATCGACCCGGTGCGCCAGGATGTGCTCAAGGCGCTGGACAAGGCCCGGCTGCCGGCCTCGCTGAAGGACCAGGTGCGCAGCGCCTGGACCTCGCCGCTGACCCAGCCCTGGCGCATCGAGGCGATGCCGGGCGAGCTGGCCGAGCTGGTGCATCTGCTGTACATCGCACTGTGCGAGAACCTCGGGCCGGTCGATGCCGACCGGGTCATCACCGGCGCCGTGCAACACGCCGACCGGCTGCCCGAGGCCCGCCGGTACTCGCCGCGCAAGTTCCTATGACCCGGCGCTGAGCGGCAGACTCGCCGTTCACCCCCGAAGGGCCGCCATTGACGCGGCCCTTCGGCCGTTTCATCGCAAGACGGCTGCGCGATCCGTGCCGGGGGACGAGCATGACGCCCATGGAACCGACCCCCACCCTGCTGACCCCGATGCACGCGGCCTCGCCGGCCGGACTGTCCCTGGCGATCCAGATCCACCTGGCCTGCGCCCTGGCCGCCACGGCGCTCGGTCCGCTGGCGCTGTGGTCGCGCAAGGGCTCGACCCGGCACCGCTGGAGCGGCCGGGTCTGGGTGCTGTTGATGATCGGCGCGGCGCTGACCAGCCTGTTCATCCGCGACTTCCGCCTGCCCAATCTGGGCGGCTATACGCCGATTCACCTGCTGCCGCTGCTGACCGCCTTCGGCCTGACCCAGGCGATCCGCGCCATCCTGCGTCGCGATATCGCCACCCACCGCCAGACCATGCGCAGCGTCTACATCGGCGGCTGCCTGATCGCCGGCACCTTCACCCTGCTGCCGGGCCGCTATTTGGGCGACCTGCTCTGGCACCATGCGCTCGGCTTGGTCTGAAGCCTGAAGTTCCAAAGCGCCCCATGTCTGCTGCCTCGATCACTTCGTCGTTTGCTCCGCTATCCGCCCGCGCGCTGTTGCGTCACGGCCTGATCAACGCGCTGGTCTGCAGCGCCATCGCCGCCTGGCTGGCGGTGCTGCAACACGGCCATTTCGGCGTGTCGCTGGTGTATTCGCTCTCGATCGGCATGGCCTGCTGGGCCTTGATCGACGGCGGGCGCTGGCTGGCCTGCCGCCGCAAGGTCCGCCTCGCACCCGACGACCCGCGCGCCGCGATGGGCTGGCCGGGCTCGGCGGCGATGGTGCTGATCCTGCTGATCGGCGTGCCGCTGGGCTACATCGGCGGCTCGCTGCTGGCCGATGCCCTGACCGGCCATCGCTCACCGATGCCGTGGCGCATCGGCTGGGAAGACGACAGCACCGGCTGGGGCGCCTTCGCCTTTTTGCTGATCCTGTCCTTCGCCGTCTCCGGGCTGACGGCGCTGTTCATGTACGTACGCGGCACGCTGATCGCCACCCGCGCCGAGGCCGAACGCATCCAGCGGCTGGCCAGCGAGACCCGGCTCAAGCTGCTGGAGAGCCAGCTGGAGCCGCACATGCTGTTCAACACCCTGGCCAATCTGCGCGTGCTGATCGCCCTGGACGCCCCGCGGGCCCAGGCGATGCTCGATCACCTGATCGCCTTTTTGCGCGCCACGCTCGACGCCAGCCGGGCGGCCACGCCGGGCAGCCACACCCTGGCGGCCGAGTTCGAGCGTCTGGCGGACTACCTGTCGCTGATCGCCATCCGCATGGGGCCGCGGCTGCGCTGGTCGATCGATCTGCCCGAGGCGCTGCGCAGCCAGCCGGTGCCCCCGCTGCTGCTGCAACCGCTGGTCGAAAACAGCATCCGCCACGGGCTGGAACCCGCGATCGACGGCGGCGACATCCAGATCGGAGCCACGGCGGTCGAGGGCCTTCTGGTGCTGAGCGTGCGCGACACCGGCATCGGCCTGGATACCGCCCCCGCCAACCCCAAGGGCAGCCACTTCGGCCTGCAGCAGGTACGCGAACGACTGGCCAGCCTGCACGGAGCTGCCGCGCGGCTACGGCTGGAGCCGGTCGCGGCCGCACAAGGCGGCGGCACGCTGGCGCGCATCGAACTGCCGCTGTGCCCTCCTGCCGGCCCTCAGGAACTGCGATAGGACCCGACCGATGACCGCCCCAATCACCGCGCTGATTGCCGAAGACGAACCGCTGCTGGCCGCGGCCCTCGCAGCCGAACTACGCCGCCTGTGGCCGCAGTTGCAACTGCTGCCCATCGCCGCCAACGGCCCCCAGGCGCTGGAGCGCGCCCTGGCCGAGCAGCCCGATCTGTGCTTTCTCGATATCCGCATGCCGGGCCTGGACGGACTGGAGGTGGCTCAGGCGCTGGTCGAAGACTGGCCCGAGTCCGGCCCTGCGCTGCCGCTGATGGTCTTCGTCACCGCCTACGACCGCTACGCGCTGCAGGCCTTCGAGGCCCAGGCGGTCGACTACCTGCTCAAGCCGGTCGAGCCTGCCCGGCTCGACGCCTGTCTGACCCGTCTGCGCCAGCGGTTGGCCGAGCGTGAACCGCCCCGGTCCGGATCTGCACCGGACGCAGCCGCGCTGGCCCCGCTGCTGCAACTGCTTCAGCAGCACGCTGCCGCACCGCGGCTGGAGGTGATCCAGGCCCAGATCGGCTCGACCTTGCATCTGGTGCCGGTGGACGAGGTGCTGTACTTCGAGGCCGCCGACAAGTACGTGCGCGCCGTCACGGCTCAGCGCGAACTGCTGCTGCGCAGTGCCCTGCGCGAGTTGCTGCCCCAGCTCGATCCGCAGCGGTTCTGGCCGGTGCACCGCAGCACCGTGGTGCAAGCCCGCGCCATCGCCACCGCAGGCCGCGACGAGGCCGGCCGACTCTGGCTGACCCTGCACGGCCGCCCCGAGCGGCTGGCCGTCAGCCGGCTGCACGCCGGGCGGTTCAAAGGCATGTGAGGCCGATCACATCGGGCTGTTCAGCCAGCTTATGCACAATCGCGGCTGTTTTTTGCCGCGGTCTGCCGATCAGCAGCCTGTCGGCATCCTGCCCTGGGGCCTGAAGCCTGACCGAATCCGCTGCATGAAAATCTCGCGCCTTGCTGCCCTGCTTCTCGTCGTTGCAGCCCTGATCGCACCCTGTGCGTGGGCCCAGCAGTCGATGTTCTCGTCGAACTCGATCGGCCCGGCGGCAGCGATCGACGCGGGCCTGAGCTCGATGGGCATGACACCCTCCAACGGGGATACCGGTGCCGCGGGCGACCCGACGTCCGGCATGGGCGGAGTTCGCCCAGGTGCCGCCGGAGCCATGGGACGCTTGGGAGCAACTCCCCTGCCCAGCACACTGACTCCGGCCGCTGCGGCCCGATTGATGCAGTTACGCACAGGCGCGGCCAACGATGCCCGCTTGGCGTCGGCCGTGTCGCCATCCGACCCCAATGCAGCTCCGACCGTCACGGCCCTGACCCCCTTGCCTGACAACGAATTCCAGAAATTCGTCGCCAATGCCACCGGAGTCCGGCTGCCGATCTTCGGGCTCAACCTCTTTGATCAGGGCACGCCGGGCTTCGCCCCGCTGGATCGCACCCCGGTACCGGCCGACTACCTGCTCGGCCCCGGCGACGAGCTGTATGTGCGGGTCTGGGGCAGTGTCGACCTGGATGTGCGCACCCAGATCGACCGCAACGGCCTGATCAACCTGCCGCGGGTCGGCTCGATCCCGATGGCCGGGGTCAAGGCCGCGCAGGCCGAAGAGGTGCTGCGTGGGCAAATCGGCCGGGTTTACCGCAACTTCAGTCTCAACGTCACGCCAGGCCAGCTGCGCAGCATGACGATCTTCGTGGTCGGCCAGGCTCGCCGCCCCGGCAGCTACACCGTCAGCAGTCTGTCGACCCTGGTCAATGCGGTCTTTGCCAGCGGCGGCCCGGGGCCGAATGGCAGCCTGCGCCGCATTCAGCTGCGCCGCGAGGGGCAACTGGTCACCGAACTGGATCTGTACGACTTCATCATCGGCGGCAACGCGGCGCAGGACACGCCCCTGCGCCAGGGCGACACGCTGGTCTACCTGCCGCGCGGCCCGCAGGTCGCGGTCACCGGCAATTCAGACACCCGGGCGATCTTCGAGCTGCGCAACCCGGAGGAGCCGATCCTGCAGGTGCTGGCCTATGGCGGCCTGACCCGCCCTACGGTCAGTGCCCCGCACGCCTCGCTGGAGCGCATCGACACGCATGCGGCCGGCCGGCCCCGCAAGGTCGAACGGGTCAATCTCGACACCGACGGCGCGAGCCTGCCGCAGCTCCGCGACGGCGACATCGTCACGCTCTTCGGCGCCTCGCCCGCCTTTGCCAACGCCGTGACCCTGCGCGGCAACGTCGCACAGCCGCTACGCCATCCCTTCACATCCGGCATGCGCATCAGCGACCTGATCCCGGACCGCGAAGCGCTGATCACCCCCGGCTACTTCCAGCGCAAGAACCGGCTGGTGCAGTTCGCCAGCGGCGGCGTGCTCAAAGGCAGCGCGGATGATCAGGTCGACACCCATGCCGTGGAAGGGGAAGTCCGCAACATCGTCGACGAGCCCAACTGGGAGTTCGCCGTGATCGAGCGGCTCAACGCGGACAACCTGACCATGCAGGTGCTGCCCTTCAACCTCGGCCGCGCCGTGCTACAGCGCGACCCCGATCAGAACCTGGCCCTGCAGCCCGGCGACGTGGTCACGATCTTCAGCCTCAACGACATCAACAACCCCATTAGCCGGCGCACCCGACTGGTGCGGATTGAAGGCGAGGTGCAGGCCCCCGGCGTCTATCAGGTCAAATCGGGTGAATCGCTGCGCGGCCTGCTGAACCGCATCGGCGGCATCACGGCCGATGCCTACGTGTTCGGCACCGAATTCAACCGCGCCAGCACCCGGGCTGCTCAACAAGCAGCCCTGGATGAGGCGGTGCGCCGACTGGAAAGCCAACTGGCCCGGGCGGGTGCGGATCAGGTAGCCAATCTGGTCACCACCGATGCCCAGTCGGCCGCGCAACTGCGGGCGGCTCAGTTGCAGACCGCCCGCGATCAGCTCGAACGACTCAAAAGCCTGCGCTCCACCGGCCGTATCGCCCTGGAGCTGCAGCCCGACGCCAACCGCCTCGCTGACCTGCCGGATCTCCCGCTGGAGGATGGCGACCGCATCTACATCCCGCACCGGCCGGCCTTCGTGCTGGCGGTTGGGGCGGTAGCCAACTCCAACGGCCTGCTGTGGCGACCGGGCAAGCGGGTGCGCGACTACCTGAATCTGGCCGGCGTGGAAGCCGATGCCGACGAGCGGGGTTTGTTCGTGGTGCGAGCCGACGGCTCGGTCGATCACGCCTCGCGCCGCGGCTGGTTCGACAGCATGGAAGACCTGGTGCTGATGCCGGGTGACACGATGGTGATGCCGGAAAAGACCAACCGCGAAACCACCATGACCGCCTTCACCCGCGGGCTCAAGGACTGGAGCCAGATCCTCTATCAATTCGGGCTGGCCGCCGTCGCCCTGAACACGCTGCGCAAGTAAGCCTGCCCCCGATGAGCTCGACTGAACCTACCGATCCAACCGTGACCGGGGCCGATGAGCCCGAAGTTTCTCTACTGGACCTGCTGCTGACCCTGCTGACCCACTGGCGCCTGGTCGTACTGACCCCCCTGGTGCTGGGCCTGCTGGCCCTGGGCGGTACTTTCCTGATGAAGCCGCGCTTCACCGCGACGACGCAGATCATGACCCCGCAGCAGCAGCAGACCGGGGTCTCCGCCCTGCTCGGTTCGCTCGGCGGCCTGGCTGGCGCAGCCGGCGGGCTGGCGGGGCTGAAAAACCCGGCCGACCAGTGGATCGGACTGCTCAAGAGCCGCACGATTCAGGACGCGATGGTCGATCGCTTTGGCCTGATGAAGCGCTACGACGCCGAATTCCGCTTCCATGCCCGGCAGGGTCTGGAAGGTGCCACGGTGCTCAAGGCGGGCAAGGACGGCCTGATCAGCGTCTCGGTCGAGGACACGGATCCCGACATGGCCCGCAGAATGGCCGACGCCTACATCGATGAGCTGCGCAAGCTCAGCGCCTCGATGGCGCTGACCGAAGCCAGCCAGCGCCGCCTGTTCTTCGAGACGCAGCTCAAGGAAGCCCGCGACCATCTGATCGAGGCCGAGACCGCCCTGCGCAGCAGCGGGGTCAACGAGTCGGTGCTGAAAACTCAGCCCGAAGCCGCGGTCGGGGCGCTGGCTCAGCTCAAGGCGCAGATCACCGCCTCCGAGGTGCGGCTGACGGTGATGCGCGATCAGTTCGCCGCCGACAGTGCCGAACTCAAGGCTGCGCAGACCGAGCTAGCGTCGCTGCGATCCCAGCTCAACCGGGCCGAACAGGCCGACGGGGGACGGCCTCAGGGCGCGGGCAGCGACTACGTGCAGCGCTATCGCATGTTCAAGTACTACGAGATGCTGTTCGAGCTATTGGCCAAGCAGTACGAGCTGGCCAAGTCGGATGAAAGCCGCGACGGCGCGGTGATTCAGGTGGTCGACCGTGCAGCGCTGCCCGAATGGAAGTCGGCGCCGAAGCGCGGACTGATCGCCGTGCTGGTCACCGCCTTGTCAGGTTTGCTGATGTCGGTGTTCGTGCTGGCGCGTCAGGCCCTGCGCAACGCCCTGGCCCGCGACCCGGCCTTTGCGGACAAGCTGGCTCAGCTGGCCGCCGCGCTGCCGCTGCCGCGCCGCTGACGGATGCGCTACCGCAAGGACATCCAGATCCTGCGGGGTCTGGCCGTACTGCTGGTGGTCGGCTTCCATCTGGAAGTTCCCGGATTCAGAAGCGGGTTTCTGGGCGTCGATGCCTTCTTCGTCATTAGCGGCTTCCTGATGGCCGGGCTCTACGACCCGCAACGCATTGGCGAGTTCTTCACCCGACGGGCCCGGCGTCTACTACCGGCCTACTTCGCCACCGTTTTGCTCACGGTCGTGGCCAGCGCCATCCTGACCCGCGGCAGCGAATTCGATCAGGTCCGGACCCAATCGCTCTTTGCCGCCCTGGCGGCGTCGAACATCGGTTTCTGGCTGGAGAACTCCTACTTCGACAAGGCCGCCTTCAAGCCGCTGCTGCATCTGTGGTCGCTCGGCGTCGAGCTGCAGTTCTATCTGCTGATTCCGCTGCTGTACCGCTTCATTCACCGGCGCCCGGGACGCTTCGCCCTGCTGATGCTGGGCTCGCTGGCCGGCTGCGCGGCGATGGTGACCCTCTCGACCAAGACTGCTTTTTTCTGGATGCCGTTCCGGCTCTGGGAGTTCCTGCTGGGCTATGGCGCGTTCCGAGTTGCCGAAGCACTCCCGACCGGACTCTCCCGGCGTCCAACGCTGCAGTCGACGTTACGAGTCACCGCCTTGATGGCCTGGCTGATCGTGCCCTGGCTGCCCCTGGACGGACAGGCCGTCCAGATCCTTTCCGGACACCCCGGGCTGGCAGCGCTGACGCTGTGCCTGGCCACCGCTGTCATTCTGGTGCTCGGGCTGCCGGGGATGCTGGAAACCTCCCAACCGGGCACTGCGCTGGAGACGATGGGGCGCTACTCCTACGCGATCTATCTGGCGCACTTTCCGGTCATCGTCCTGTTCCTGTACCGCCCCTTCGGCGGAACCCGACTCAAGGTCGATGCCCCCGCTCAGAGCCTGATTCTGGTCGGCCTGATCGCCGCGGCCAGTCTGATGCTTCATCACGGAGTCGAGAACCGCTGGCGCACCTCCTCCAGCCGACCCTGGCGCCAAGGGCTGATCGCCTGGGGCCTGCTCGCGCTGCTGCTGCCCGCTGCCGAGCGGGTCCGGCACCGCCTGACCCCGGAGGCCGAACAGCGCATCGATGCCGCCTGGACAGATCGGGCGCCCTACCGCTGCGGCAAGCTCTCCCGCATCACCGCACCCACAGCCCGGTCCTGCGACCTCACCCCCGAGGTGGATCAACACGCTCCGGTTGTCTTCCTGGTCGGCAACAGTCATGCCGACTCGATCAAGACGATCCTGGCCGACGTGGCCCGCAGCCGGAACGTCGACCTGCGTTTCCTGGTCGAGAACACCCCACTGATGGCGGGGGGCATGTCCCCCGAGGGCGTCATCGCCGAAGCCCGAACGCATCAGGCCTCGGCGATCCTGCTGCACTTTTCGTCAGGCTCCCCATCCACAGCGGTGATCGAGCGCATGGCGGCCCTGGGCGCACAGGCCGGAATAGCCGTGGCCGTCCTGATGCCCGTACCCACCTGGGAACGCCACGTGCCGGAGGCCCTGCTGGATCAGTGGCTCCACGGCACCCCCCTGCCCCGACAGACCTCCCTCGACTACGCGAGCAAGCAGGCCCCTGTGCTGGCCGAACTGCAGCGCATCGGGGCACGTCTGCCGCTGAAAGTCTTCGACACGGCCGATCTACTGTGTCCGCAAGGCCTCTGCCGCATGGAGGACGACGCGGGGCATCCGCTCTATTTCGACACCGGGCACCTGACTCTGACCGGGGCGGCCCTGCTGCGCCCAAGGCTGGACGAGGTCCTGACTCAGTGGCGGTCCGATAAGGCGTTCAGCCGCTCCAGATAACGCCCGATCACCTGTGCCTCGGCGAATTCGGTGCGCATCTTGTGCGCCGAGGCCTGCCCCATCGCCGACAGCTCGGCGCGCGGCAGGGCCAGCAGCCGGCCGATCGCCTCGGCCAGCGCCTCGGGGTCGCGCACCGCGCAGAGCAGCCCGTTGACACCGTGCTCGACCGGGTCGCGGCAGCCCGGCACATCGGTGGCGACCAGCGGTCGGCCGGTGGCACCGGCCTCCAGCAGCGTGCGCGGCACGCCTTCGCGGTAGGACGGCAGCACCACCAGATGCGCCCTCATCAGCCAGGGGCGCACGTCCTGCTCGTACCCCGCCAGCTCGACCACGCCTTCAGCCTGCCAGGCCGCGCGCTCTTGCGGCGGAATCGCGGTCGGGTTGTCAGCGGCCGGATCGCCCAGCAGGGTGAAGCGCGGCAGCGGGTGCCCGGCCCGCAGCGCCTGCTGCCGCAACGACCGAGCGGCAGCGACGAACTCACGCACCCCCTTGTCGCCCAGCAGCCGCGCCACCATCAGCACCCGCCGCCCCTGCCCCGGCTCGTCGGGCGGCAGCGGCATCGGGGTAAAGCGCTGCAAATCGACCCCTGAGCCGGCGATGCGCTCGCAGCGCCGCGCCTCGACCAGCCGGCCGCGCAGGAAGAGCTGCCGATCGTCCTCGTTCTGGAAGAACACCCAGTCGATGCGGCGGAAGGTCAGGCGATACAGCGCATGCACCACCCGAGTCAGCCAGTTGCCCGCTAAAAAGGAGCTGCCCAGCCCCGAGACATTGGCGATCTGCCGGCAGTGCGGCAGCCCGGTGCGAGCCAACGCGGCGTAAAGGTTGCCCTTGGGCGTGTAGGACAGCACCCAGTCGACCGACTGCCGATGCAGATGCAGATGCCGGCGCAGCGTGCACACCGCAGCCAGCTCGCGCAGCGGATGCGTGCCACGACCGGACAGCGGCCAGGAGCAGAAGGCGAAACCGGCCGACTCGATGCGGGCGGCGTCCTCGCCCGGCGGGGCGATGGCGATGACCTCATGGCCCGCCTCGCGCAGCGCCGCCATCAGGTTGAGGCGGAAATTGGCGACGTACCAGGCCGTGTTGGCGACGATGGCTATCTTCATCCGGCAGCGCTCAGCTCAACGGCGCGAAACCATCGCGGCGCTGCTCGTCCAGCCAGGCCTGAAACATCAGCACGTCCCACAACTGCGCCTGCCAGTCACGCCGGCCGTGGACATGGTCGTCCCACTTGCGGCTGACCTGGGCGGCGTCGAAGAAGCCTTCGCGGCGCAGCCGGCGCTCGTCGAGCAGCT
>Ga0228698_1000974_pt1 | contig 15844 bp, 30 predicted proteins | sample McNCre117_Aug_MG_FD_178015 | JGI IMG/M metagenome (GOLD analysis project Ga0228698, IMG submission 178015) | Freshwater microbial communities from McNutts Creek, Athens, Georgia, United States - 1-17_Aug_MG | ecosystem: Environmental > Aquatic > Freshwater > Creek | place: USA: Georgia...
TTTTAATTTATCGATGTATTTTTATTATACTTTCACATATTTCAAATGTCAAATTCGTTTACGAAAAAGCGAAAAGGTACATGAATTTGACGTTTTTTACCTAAATTTGATGCTGATAGCGTGGTGTAGGAATTGGCTGTTTTATAGTGGTTTTTGTGTCTAATACCGCTACTTTATGACGAATTTGTGTAGAATTGCATTTACCTTCTAAGCCTTTATTTATATAGGTTTATGTATCTATTTCTTATATTTTATAAAATATTAATATATATATATAATTATTCTATAATTAGTATCTAATGGGATTTTTTGCGAAATTATGAAAGTCTGTAATTTCTCATTTTGTTTTTTCTTTACGTGCCAACTACTTAAAATCACGCCAGAAATGATTATGTTTAATTATATTTCTTGGCGTGTACTTGGGGTTACGGGTTTAATACGCTAAAACCCAAACCAAGTTACTGGGTTTTACTTTCCGTGCAGCGTTAAGCTAAAACCGTCTCAAGTTGTTTTTAAGTAGGCTGACTTGTAACCTTGTTTATGTTATGAGCTGTTTTTATGGGTTAATTGGCATCAGGAAGTTCTAGGTTGAATCGTGTTGCTTTAAATGAATATCGGCTAGTCCAAAACGCTGCGTTGAACCTATGGCTGTTTTGACGCTATTATGGGGCATTGTTGAAATAGCTTGCATTGTTGCTTATTTTTGTTATAGTGGAATCATGTTAGATGGAGGTGTGTAATGAAAATGTACATAGTTAAGAATTTAAGCAAAGGTAAGTTTCAGCTCGTTAAAGAAATTGAGCTAGATCGCCGAGATATGATTAAGTTGCTTTATGAGTACAGGGATTTGAATGACGGGAATAGATACGCTGTCGTATCAACGCTTAATGTTGTTTCTTAAAATGCATCTAGGCGGGGTTTTAAGGCACCGCCATTGAACGATCTATGTTAAGTTAATGCTAGGAGATGCATCATGTTAAAATTACGCATTGGTGACGTTGCTGTGAATGCGAGTGGTATGAGATACACCGTGAAGGCTCACAGTGTGACGGGTATGATGTTATGTGAGGACGAGGGCGGTCGGGTAGATCAGTTTTATGATACGGGTCGATATAGTGACCTGTTGCCGTGTGGATTAGATTTAATTAAGATTGTCGATAATACCGAGGATGTTTGGTCTAAATAGTTATACACAGGAAACTTAAAGTTATCCACAGCATTCAAAGCCCTGCTGGCAAGGGTGTTGGTGGTATATGTGCAATAGTTATCCACAGGTTATCCACAGGTTATCCACAGGCTGTCCACAGGCTGTCATAGTGCTTGACAATACGATAGCGTGAGGTATAATTGCACTATAACAAGGAGAGATATCATGTACGCGATCAGAAACCGCAAAACAGGACATTCAATTTATAGTGGAATCAGAACAGTAGCAAAGGCATTTGAAATGCTTGATAAGATTGGTGATTCAAACGAAGAAAAATACGAGGTGGTATATGTCAGCTAGATGGCGCATCGTAGACAACATAAACGGTCGTGTCGTATACAACGATCTGAGAGACCTAGCGCATGCCAAGCGAATCCTAAGGGGCATGCAAGCCTACGCAAGCAGTCCAACTCGATACGAGATTCAGGAGTATGATGATGATTAAATATCTGTACGTTATAACGGTATGCTTAGTTATGAGTGGCGGTTATATACAACAGCAGCGTCGAGACGAGTCCGCTCGGGTAGAAGCTCAGGTCGCAGCAGCTCGCGCTGTAATAGCTGAAGCTGCATGCAAGAAGTCTACTCGTAACTGTAGATAGTCCTTGACTTATGCACTATAACGATCATACTTTAATTACAACCAAGGAGATTAACATGAAAACAGAACGCACCGAATACAGCCACTTCAGGGGATACGGAGATATCCAACGCAACACAATACGGCATAACGTCAAGCAACAGGCAAGTGAATCCTGTGCGGCTTACTTTATAGCCATATCTTTGGCGTTCATTGCTTATGTTGCCTACGATATTGTTAGCAGAGGAGCATAGCCATGAAAGAAGAACTCGATACATGCGTCATCGAATACGGATACGTTCCTTCAATGCTAATACTCGCCTCAATATTATTCGCAATTATCTATATAGTTCTGTCTTTGACAGTTCAATAATATCAGAGTATAATCCAATGTGACGATCACAAAAGGATTGCACTTCCATGAAAAAAACACCCCTTTACGCCGCGCTTTCTCTCCTTAGCGCGGCTTCTTTTTCAGCCACGACAGACGTATCGATAGTAAACTCATCTTACACATCAGTGACATGTGTCGCTTCTAACGTTACATTCACAAAGCCATCACAGTACGTATTTGCCTCATCACAGCCAGCCTCGTCCTTGGCTGGACATAGATTTAATGGGCAACTTTCCGTTCCTATTGCCGCGCTTGGCTCGGGGGTGTGTCTGTACGCCAAGTCTGAAGACCCTGTTGCCGTTGCCGCAGTGTCTACACTTGCCGATGTTACCATCAACAACGGCGCAACGGGCGGTGGAGGCGGTGGCGGTGACGCAACAGCGGCGAATCAAGTCACTCAAACTAACTTGCTAACCACAATTGACGCATCCCTTGAATCGCTTGATGTTAAGTCTCCTGTGCTTGTAGGCGGTAAAGTGCCTGTAACTGCGGTTGTAACGTCTATGCCAACTACTGCCGTAACGGGAACTTTCTGGCAAGCAACGCAGCCCGTTAGCGACACCAATATCGATGTTGCTCTATCCACTCGCTTAAAGCCTAGCGACACGCTCGCAGCAGTCACAACTGTTGGCACAATTACAAACCCAGTCACCGTAACGGGAACAGTCACATCAACACCAAGCGGAACGCAAGCAATAAGTGCTGCATCCCTACCACTGCCCTCAGGCGCATCTACAGCAGCATTACAGACAACAGGCAACACATCCATAGCTAGTATCGACACAAAGATTCCTGCGCTTGGCATAGCATCAGTTGCTTCATCCGTCCCTACTGTTACCGCCCCAGCCTCAACAGCAACAGATTCAAGCGGAACCATAACCACGGGCGGAACAGCTCAGACCGCTTTAGCTGCCAGCTCTACCCGTCGTAAATTCGACCTATACAACAACGACGCAACCGAGGTTTTGTGCTTTAGCGTTACGACGACAGCATCACTGACTGCAGTAGGCTCGATCTGCTTGACACCATCCGCCACTGGCGTAGGTGGAGGGTATTACAGCGGCGAGTATGTTGGTGCTCTCAGTGTCATTGCAGCAACGACAGGTCATAAATTCACGTTATGGAGCTATTAATATGAATAAGTTATTTGCTTTGTCATTGATAGCATTATGTTCAATATCACAAGCTGGATATCTAACAAATCCAGCTCCCGTGACAAGTGTGGCTGGTCGAAAAGGTGCTGTTACAGTATCGCCATCTGATCTCGGAACCGTAACAGCAAACACAGTTCTAGGAAACGGAACAGGAAGCACGGCAGGATTAACATCTCTTCCTATTCCGTCATGCACGGACACGGGCGGCAATCACTTGAACTGGACTAGCGGCACGGGCTTTAGTTGCGGAACGTCTGGCAGCGGCGGAACGGTTACAGAGGGGACTTATTCGCCAGTTTGCACGGCTGGGTCTAACGTTTCCTCCTGTATTATTCAATCGAACGTGAATTACATTCGAGTAGGAAATACCGTTTTCATTAATGGTAACGTTAACATTACCACGACAACCGCTTCAGTTCTCTCTGGCGTCACTATCACAATCCCAGTTGCTTCCACCTTCACCCTTTCATCGGATGCTTATGGAGCAGTTAGCTGCTATGTTTCCACTGTGGGGCTGCAAAAATCATCGGCAGCTACGACAGACGCTCTTTCAGCTCCAAGCTTGATTAGATTTAATATTGAAGCGGAAGGTGCTAATGCCGTCAATAACTGCACTTACATGATAATGTATAAAGTAAAGTAAAATGAAATACACATCAAATGGATATGCTTATATCCTAACCGAAGATATTAAGATCACAGTCGAAGCGGACGACTTGATCGCACACGATGAGTTTACGGATTACGTGCGCGGGTCTATATCCGTTTTGACTGGATTTAAGTGGGACGGTGCTACTTGCGCCATAGATACGCCTGACTTCATGCGCGGCTCATGTATTCATGATGCGCTGTACACTCTAATACAGCAAGGCAAGCTACCCGCTTCGTTTAGGGCTAAAGCAGATAAGATATTATTCAACCTATGCCGTGAAGACGGCATGACGCTGTTCAGGGCATCTTATGTTTATGCCGCTGTACGTTTATTTGGAGCAAAACATGTCAGTAACGGTTAACTACACAAGCACGGGTCAGCCTATCCCAGCCACTAACGGAATTATCGGCGTACCATTGCCAGAGGCTAATGCGCTGCTTGGCGTTAATCAGGCAGACACGGCATATCAAGGGTATACTCTTATAGCTGGCGTAGGCACAGAGATTGTCTACTCTGATGATGCCAGAACGATTACGTTTAATAGCACTGGCGGCGGTGGCGGTGGCACAACTACGGTATCGGCTGGCACTGGGATATCTGTATCGCACGTCGGGGACAATTATCAAGTGTCTAGCACTGTGGTTGCGCCAACCGTATCAGCAGGGACTAACGTATCGGTTTCGCATACTGGAAATGACTACGCTATCAGTGCTAGTGGCGTGCAGACGATCACGGCAGGCACTAACGTTACGGTATCTCGAGTTGGTGATGCGGTAACGATTAACGCAAGCGGAGGTGGCGGAGGCATTACAGCATCAAGCGCTGATACGCTATCAAACAAGACTATCAGCACCATAGATAATACCATACTTCTGAACGGATGGCATTTATCTGGGTCGGCTCCATCAGTAACCGTATACGCGGCGGCAGGAACTGGAAGGTCTGCGTCTGTGAGCGGGAGCGCGTTTTCTTTTCAACTTACGCTTAATACGGGCACTGGAGTCGTGGCAGACGATCAGTTGCTTGGTTTTTCGTACAGCGAAAGTTCTCCTAATGGGTTCGTTGTTACGCTAACCCCTGCAAATAAATCTGCTGCTGAGTTATCAGGCACGTCTTCTGTCTACGCTACTGGAATCAATGGCACGAGTTGGCGCATTTATGGCAGCACTTCTCCTCTTGCGGATAGCACAACATACAAATGGAATGTTCACGTTTACGGGTAAAAATCATGTGGAAAAGTTTATTAAAGATGTTAGGCGTGGCGGTTGTGGATAAGGTCGCCTCTGAGCAGATGGCTAAGGCTGCGCCAAAGCTAGGCGGTGATTCTCAGATTGCAGCTAATGCAATCGCTTCAGACCTGTCGGCGCGAGCTAATGCCGACCCGCTTATCGGTGCATTAGCCGATGCAGCTATAGATGCAGTTAAGAAAAAATGAAGCAGTATATCATAGAACTGTTCGAAAATGACGAGTCGTTCAGGCGTTCCGTCGTGCATCATCTGCTCGACGACCCGAGATGTTTGGATATATTTGTACGGAAGCTCAGCGATTCGATCTACGAAGAGAACAGCGAGAAGACACATGCTACTTACTGGCGTAAGGCAGTTAGCTTGATAGTTATAGCCGTGGGCATGTTTGCTAAAGATATATTTGACTGGATTACTAAAAGATGATACCATACTTAGTCGAGGCTGGTTGTTTGTTCGTAGCGTACAAGCTGTGGACTTGGGGGCATAATGCAAGGCACGTTATTCGTAGAAAGTGAAGAGGAGGGCATGGCTGCATATCGTCCTGAGTTTGTCGCGCAGGTGTATAAGCTGTGTCTGCTTGGTCTATCGGATGCCGAGGTTGCTCAGTTCTTTGAGGTGTCTCGCGCCACGCTAACGATGTGGCGAGACAAGTACGAGCATTTCGGGAAAGCTATGAAGGACGGCAGAACGATAGCTGATGCTGAAGTTGCCTATTCTCTGTATCAGCAAGCCACGGGATACACGAAGCGGGTTATTAAATCACAGTACGATAAAGAAACTGGCAGATTCGTTCGTGACGAGTGGGATGAGTTCGTTCAGGGCGACGTTAAGGCGCAGGTGGCTTGGTTAACATTCCGCCGTCGCGGTACGCTGTGGGATACTAAAGTTGACTTCGGTAACCCTGCATTGCCAGACGCAATCAGCGCGAAGCCTGCCGAAACAGCTCAGGATGCCTCGAAGATATACGATCTTATGACAAAGGGCGGCTAAGATGCCTTGCCCAGTCCCGTTTGATTGGAAAAACCCTGATTACCTAAGTGTAATCCAATGGCGTATTGATAAACTCAAATGGATACGCGCCAATCCCCAATATCTCCCCGCAATCAAAGAATACTACAAAGAAAATATTGGTCAGTTTATTATAGACTGGGGTGTAACGACCGACCCGCGCAATGCCGATATAGGACTTCAGGTTAAAATACCGTTTATATTGTTCCCACGTCAAGAAGAGTGGGTTATCTGGTTAATGGATAACTGGAGGAATAGACGAAAAGGAATTACTGAGAAGTCAAGAGATATGGGCATGAGCTGGCTGTCTGTCGCGGTAGCTTGCTCTATATGCTTATTCTATGACGATATCACCGTCGGCTTCGGCTCTCGCAAAGAAGAGTATGTTGACAAGAACGGTGCGCCAAAGTCTCTGTTTTGGAAAGCCCGCGAGTTTATTCGCCATTTGCCACCAGAGTTTAGGGGCGGCTGGGATAAGAAACGAGATTCCGCTCACATGCGTATCAGCTTCCCAGAAACAAACTCGGTTATGACTGGGGAGGCTGGCGACGGAATAGGGCGCGGCGACAGAGCGGCAATATATTTTGTCGATGAATCGGCGTTCCTAGAGAGACCGCAGCTCGTCGATGCGTCCCTGAGCATGACCACAAACTGTCGGCAGGATATCAGCACGCCGAATGGTCTAGCCAACAGCTTCGCCTTGCGTCGTCACTCTGGTAAAATACCTGTTTTCACGTTCCACTGGAGAGATGACCCGCGCAAGGACGATGCGTGGTACGCCAAGATGTGTTATGAGCTTGACCCTGTCACTGTGGCACAAGAGATTGACCTATCCTACTCGGCTTCGGTGGAGCGCGTACTAATACCCGCATTATGGGTCGAAGCGGCTATCAATGCACACGTCAAGCTAGGATTCGAAGCATCTGGAAGCCGTGTTGGTGCGTTCGATGTGGCTGATTGCGGCAAAGATATGAACGCGTGGGGATATCGTCATGGCATTGTAATGAGGCATTGTGAGTCATGGAGCGGCAGGGGTGATGATATATATGGCAGCGTTGAGCGCGTGTTTGCTCTGTGCGACGAGCATGAAGTCAAAGAAACATACTACGACTCAGACGGCTTGGGTGCTGGCGTTCGCGGCGACAGCAGAAAGATCAACGAAGGGCGCAGGCTGGAAGCGTTGCAAGAGGTTATCTTTGAGGCGTATCGGGGAAGCGCAAAGGTGCATGACCCAGAAGGCGAAATGGTTAAGGATAGAACAAACCAAGACTTCTTTATGAACTACAAGGCTCAAGCGTGGTGGTCGTTGCGTACTAGATTCCAAAAGACGTATCGCGCTGTAGTTGAGGGCATGACGTACCATGAAGATGAGTTAATTAGCATACCGTCCGATCTGCCTGAACTTGATCGCCTCAAAAATGAGTTGAGTCAGCCGACATACGACCGAAACACAGCGGGCAAGGTGTTCGTTGATAAGCAGCCTGATGGAATGCCATCCCCCAATCATGCCGACATGGTTTGCATGCTGTACAGCCCCGCAGGCATGACGATGAGCGTATGGGAAAGAATGGCAGACTATTAGCCGTTGTGGTATAATACACAAGATATTATCGGATGATAACATGACATATAAGCAAGTAACACCACCATCACGCGCCATGGATAGCTTCAGTAATCTACAGTCGCGCACAGGTCTGGGTAGCGGTAGTATTGCCGACGGCTCCTCGTACCAGTTCAGTCCAGTCAGTCGAAACCGCGTGCAGCTTGAGTTTGCCTATCGTAGTTCGTGGACATGCGGGCAAGCTATCGATCTTGTGGCTGAAGATATGACTCGCGCAGGCATTGAGATTAATAGCGAGATGGAGCCGACCGATATCAAGCGCATGCAGCGCGAAATGATTAAGATGAGGATATGGGAACGGCTCGGCGAGTGTGTTAAGTGGTCTCGGCTGTACGGCGGATGTATTGCCGTTATGCTGATCGATGGACAGAAGACCGAAACGCCTCTCAACCTCGATACGGTCGGGGTTGGTCAGTTCAAGGGCTTACTGATACTAGATCGATGGCTAATTCAACCTTCGCTAGAAGACCTTGTGACAGAGTACGGCGAGAATCTTGGATTGCCTAAATATTATACCGTTCTGGCTGACGCTAAGGCACTGATTAACCAGAAGATTCATTACAGTCGCGTCATTCGCATGGAAGGCATTAACGTCCCGTACTGGCAGAAGATCAGCGAGAACGGCTGGGGTATCAGCTTGCTGGAGCGCATCTGGGACAGAATCACGGCATTCGACAGCGCAACCGAGGGCATGGCTCAGTTAGTCTACAAGGCTCATCTACGCACGGTTAAGATCAAGGGCTTCCGCGATATAATGGCAACGGGCGGACGCGCTCTGGATGGCTTCTTGCGCTCAATGGAGCAGATCAGGCAGTACCAGACGAACGAGGGCTTGACTGTGCTTGATGCACAGGACGAATTTCAATCGCAATCATACGCATTCACTGGATTGCCTGACGTTATACTTCAACTCGGACAGCAACTTAGCGGCGGCACACAGATACCGCTCGTGCGGTTCTTTGGGCAGTCTCCTGCTGGGTTAAACAGCACGGGCGAGTCAGACCTTAGGACGTACTACGATGGCGTGAATGTCAATCAAGAGAAGCAGTTACGTTGCGGCGTTCAGCTTATCCTTGAGCTAACTTATCGTTCGCTGTTCGGGAAAGCCCCCGCCGACCTAGACTTTGAGTTTTCTTCGCTGTGGCAGAAAGATGATACAGAAAAAGCTGATATATGCAGCAAGATCACCGATGCCGTCCTCAAGGCAGAAGAGTCTGGTTTAATCCGCCGTGGTACGGCTTTGAGAGAACTCAAGCAATCAAGTCATATTACTGGCGTGTTTTCCAATATAACTGATGAAGAAATAGCCGAAGCCGACGCAATGCCACCCGAGCCGCTAGAGAGTGATAATGAAGAAGCTACAAAACCCCGTCAAGATTAAATCTGTTATCGCTCAGTATGAGCGTCAGCTAGTCCAGATCGCTCGTCACTGTGGTGGTATCGTTAAGATGCTGCGTTGGGATGATGAGATTGTAACGGATGCTCAGCGAGCAGCTCACGCCCTTCAGTCCTATGCCGAAACGCTCAGATACTGGGGCGCACTGGCTTCAGTTAAGATGCTCAAGCAGTTAGACAGAAAGAATGAAGCGGCTTGGACAGCCTTCTCACAAGAGCTGTCAGCAGGGCTGCGCGATACGATACAGAACACGCCAACAGGTAAGCTCATGCAAGACGCAGTGCGACGACAGGTTGACCTAATCACGTCCCTACCGTTGCAAGCTGCTGAACGAGTGCAGACGTTAGCGATACGCGCCGTTGAGTCTGGCGAGCGCAGTGGTGCGATTGTGGATGATATTATGCGGACAGGTGACGTGACGATCAGCCGAGCGAGAACGATAGCACGAACAGAAGTGGGGCGTGCCAGCACTGAGCTTACCAAGGCTAGGGCAGAGGCTACAGGAAGCACTCAGTTTATCTGGAGGACGATGCACGATAGTGATGTAAGGCATGAACACGCCAAGATAGACGGTCATGTGTTTGAATGGAAAAATCCGCCCACGTTTGCGGACGGACAAAGTTATCTGCCCAGTTGTTTTCCGAACTGCCGATGTTTTGCTGTTCCCGTGTTCATTGATGATTAACGGGCGCAGTATAGCGTCGAGTATAGACTTGAAAGCGACATATTATCGTAAGCTTGCTTTGGATTGCCCCCTTTTCCTGCTGTTAAAATATAACCAACATGCCCTTTTAGGCGGCAATGCCACTGACCGCATGAGTACCATATATGTGGTTTCATTTTAATTCTCTCCTATCCATAACTCCATACATTCTTAATCTGATAAAATCACTACCACGAAAGTTTTTAATACTTTTGAATTCAGTAAGTTTAATCATTCTAGCAATTCTAGCTAGATCATGTGTCAATCTATGATCTAACTTGTTCAGATGTTCGCTATGTGGCACGAATATGCAGTGTTCAATCATTTTAACTCCTTTACCTTTTCAACCAATCGATTTCCCCACTCTTGATATTGCCTAATCGGAAGCTCAAAAGCCCTGCAAACAATTGCAAACACAATCATAACAGGCGACAGCAATAGCCATAGTATCACTTGTAGCATTAACATATTAAATTCACCCTTCATTTACGCAATGAAAATCACATTCAGTACAATACCATGAATAGCCGTCAAATACAACCTTCTCGCCGCAGCACGGGCATTGCCCTGTATCGCTTTCTAAATCTGTCGAATCATCCATAATTAAAGCTCCATCATTTCATATTTATCGCCACGCCTTAGCTTTGCTGTTGATGATATATTGCATCTAGCAACTCCATTATTCTTTCCTAATGCTTCGTTTGCATGGCAATGTAGCGCGTCAATGTGCCTAGCGCATGCTATGTTATCATAGTTTTCATTAACTACTCTCCAGTAGCACGATCGTCTTTTACAAAACCCACACTCATCTTTTCTTTTATTCATTTTTCCTGCTCCCAAGCCCAGTCCATTACTAACCATACCGCAAAACACAGTATGCATGTAATGACTTGTTCCGTTAAGTCTGCATCCGTTGCTAGTAGCCCTAGGCATGTGATTGCCATGCACACCACAACAATAACGCCAGTAAGATTATGTATCCATTTTAACAGTAACATTTTCCATCTCCTTTTTTATCATGATAAGCAAGTGCATGAGATGCTTGTATCTCCTGCCCTGCCCTATCATGTGTTCCGCCGATTCGTTGCAAAAATATCCATGATCTCCCTTTCTCCTTCCATTTCCCTTAACGGCATAAGCTATAAGTGGATAGTCGTCGTAAGTATTTTGGGATTGCAACGCCTTATCTATCAGTTTAAGTATAATTTCCCTATTACTCATCGCACACCTCAACCTTCTTCGCCGCTAGGTAGTAGTTGAAATACTCGACGCTCATCTCAAGATCAACCGCCTCGGATAGCCGCGCTGAGAAGTGTCGTGCCAGCCCTCCCTTGCTGTGCATCGAGTAAATTAAGTCCATCATATCCTCCTCGTTTGCGTCGCCCAGCGCGAGGTCGGACAACCTTCCTGTGAGTAGAGCATATTCCTCTGGCGTGATCTCTGTTGATAGCATTGCTGCTATATCTATTCGTTCTTGTAGTTCGTTCATGATAACCTCTTTAGTCTTAGGTCGGTAAGCATTAGTCTTAATGCATCCTTTCTTTCTGGGTAAGATAGCCCTTGAATTATTAGCTTTGCATTTCTTTGTTGCATAAATACAATTTCAGCTAATTCATCTTTAGATAAGTTATCTCTTGTTCTTGCTGAAAAAACTCCAGTCATTAGACCGTTAATCATTCTTGCTTCATTGGTGTGATGATGCTCCTCTGTTTCTTTTCCTAAATCAGCCCTAACCTCCTCAAGATAAACTTTCATTGAATTGTATCCAGATTTTGTATCATTTCTAACCTCAATCCAGTTAATATTTTGCTTGTTTTCTTTTACCCTTCCAAGCTCCTCCCTCATTTTAAAAAATGCTTTCGTTATATCAAGCTTAAATCTTACCACGACTTCGTTATTTTTCAGCAGCATCAAAACAAGAGAAGTATGCTCTTCTGTTAAAACAGCATATTCAGTCGCCGAACCCTGAGTGTTAAGTCGCGTTTGAAACGCGACTTCTCCAAGCTCGCTTAATTCATTTTCATATTTCCTAATTAATGCCATGACGTTTTTATGTTGATTGTTTGTCCTTTCTGCGATAATAAAACTTGTTGTGGTTATCTTGCTCCTGAACCTTGTTACCAGTGCATCGCTCTGAACCACTGCCAATTTAGCGTTCTTCATAAATCCCCCTCGCCTCGCTGTACCGCTCAAACAGTCGATCTACTTCGTGCTGACGATCAAGCGCGTCGAAATATGTTGGCGTGCCTTTCCATGTACCGCTATCGTCGTATGTGTTCCAGTCGTTCATAATATTATTCTCCTTGATGATTTAACGCACCGCTTACCGTTTTTGCGGTGCATATTATACACTATAATCGATGTTGTGTTGGGTGGCAAGAATCTTTCGCACACAACGTATTGATCTGCGCCGTATATTCTCCTGAACTTAGCCTTGTGCATGAGATATATCCTATGCAGTCCAGATAAGTCTGGATGATTCCTGACCCACATTCCTGTGCATGGGTCGAAATTAGACCTAAACCAATCGTCGTGCCTGCCAGTGTTGAGGAAGATATTCACTTTGGCGCATTCTTCGTCGAACTGCTGATCTGTGGCTATAGGGTCATTCATTATCTCGTAAGCATAAGCCCATACAGATACCTTAATACGCAGCCGCCTTTCTTCTTCTATCTGTGTAGGCATCATAATGAATCTCCTTAGTTGACAATTACACTATGACACAACACCAACCACAACGCTACCACTTTCAGCGAAATAAATGACTTGCATTTATTTTAAATAAGAGTATAATGGCAAGTACATAACGTCGTGATGACAGTGATGAAAATTAAGATGACGGACCGCGCTGGAGTTCTGCGCGTTTACACTACCGAAGATATTTCGCCTCGCATAAGCTCAACCCCTGAAGGTTATTTGCTTTGTGAGGCAGTTCCTATTGCACGCACAGGAACGCAGCTATATGCCAAAGATGAGACTCCAATCGAGACAGATTCGGGTATCGTTACCATTCACCGCACCGAAGAAGAAGTATTTTCCCCCGAAACGCTCGCATCGTTCGAAGGGAAAAGCGTTACGCTTGACCACCCAGATGAATTCGTTTCTCCCGACAACTGGCGTGCGTTAACCGTTGGTCTAGCGCAGAATGTTCGGCGCGGTGAGTACGAAGAAGCAGATTTATTGTTAGCTGATCTACTTATAACAGACCGTGAAGCCATTACAGCAATCCAAAAAAATAACTTAAGACAAGTATCGTGCGGCTATGACACGCACTATATCCAAGACTCCATTGGTGTTGGAAGACAAACCAATATCATAGGTAATCACGTCGCGCTAGTGTCGCGTGGTCGTGCTGGCGTTAGATGTTCAATTCGAGACAAGGAAACTATTAAAATGGTAAAGAAGCGTAGTGCCATAGATCGCCTGCTGGCTTACTTTCACGCTAAAGACGAGGAATCGTTTCAAGAGGCAGTGGAAGAAGTCAAAGACGAACTAGAGGAAGCAAAGAAAGAAGACAAGGCAACCGATGCTATGTCTAAGATTCTGGATAGCTTAAAAGCAATCGATGAACGCTTGGAGAAGCTGGAAGCCAAAGATGAAGACGAGGACATGCCCGCAGAGGACAGCCCTACCGACGTTGTGGCGGCAGGAAAAATTGAAGAAGCTGGCGTGGTTGTGCATGACTCAGAGTTGCGTAGTCGCGTAGAGATTCTTAGCCCTAGTCTGAAGTTTAAATCTAAAGACACCGCAATGGTCGAGTCAATCAATGCAGCTCTTGGCATTCAAGAAACAGCCGAGGCAGTGAAAGTATTCCTGCGCGGTCGTGCTGTTGACAGCTTGAGCGCGAGCCAAGTGGCTGATGTATTCTTGGCATCTTCTGATCTTGTAGCTCAGCTCAACAAGGCAAAGGGAACTCGCCATTCCGCTGTTGATATGGGAAGCATGAGACCAGCACATCTAACCGCAGATGAAATTAATAAACGTAATCGTGAATTTTGGAGCAAAAAATAATGGTAGCTTTTCTATACCGCATGCCTAACGGCATCCGTGGCGATATCAGCCGCAGACAATCAACCACAGTCGAGCCACAACTGTTGAACTCGGCTTTGCCTTTCGCCAACTACGGCATGTTCGGCAAGATCGTGTCGGGTAAGTTCGTCCCTCTCGTTGCAAGTGATACAGCCAGCGTAATCTATGGCATCCTTGCCCGCCCATTCCCTATGACTGGAAGCAATGCGAGCGACCCCCTTGGCGTGGATGTTCCTGCCGTTAACGGCGTTGCCGACGTAGTTCGTCGCGGATATATGACCGTGGTTAATGTTGCTGGAACTCCCGCACTTGGCGGGCAAGTTTATGTGCGTATCGCCAACCCATCGGGAATTCGCGTAATCGGCGCAATCGAAGCTGCTTTAGTATCAGGCGAAACCGTTGCCGTAACGGGATGCGCATTCGCAGGCACACAAGACGCTTCTGGCAACGTTGAAATTGCTTACAATATTTAAGGAATAGATAGATGTTCACATTTGATAGAAACACAATCGATAGCTCTGGCGTTTTCCTTTTAGGAGAATTAGAGCGTTTAGACCAAACGATGTACATGCCTTTGGTCAGCATCACCTACGGGCGTGATATCCAATTACGCCAAGATGTAAGCATTGCCGATGAAGTTAGCTCGTTTACTAATAGCTCGTTTGCTATGGCTGGCGGGATTAGCCCAAACGGCATTAGCTGGGTCGGCAAAGACTCCACTACAATCGCAGGTTTAGCGTTAGATATCGGTAAGACCGCCACGCCATTGAACTTAATTGGGTACGAGCTTGGCTGGACTATTCCAGAGCTGGCATCTGCACAGCAACTCGGTCGCCCAGTTGACTCGCAAAAGTTTGAAGCTTTGACAATGAAGCATCAAATGGACGTTGATCGCATGGTTTACATTGGCGACGACAGCTTGACCTACAGCGGCGCTGCGCTAACAGGATTATGGAACAGTGACACCAAGGTTGCCACTGTAACAAATGCTGTAACTGGCGCATGGGGCGGCGGCGTAACCACAGCTCGTCAAGTAATGCAAGATATCGCGGCATTTGAGCAATTAGTCTGGGCTGCGTCTGGTTATAGCATCGTAGCAACAAAGCTCGCATTGCCTCCATTAAAGTTTGCTTATCTCAATAGCACAATCGTGTCTGATGCCGGTAACGTATCGTTGCTCACATACATCAAAGTTAACAGCTTGTGCATGGCAAACAACGGCGTACCTCTTGATGTTGTATCAAGCAAGTGGCTGACAGATCGTGGCGTTGGCGGTACTCAACGGATGGCATTGTACAGCAACGAGAAGTCGTTCGTTCGCTTCCCAATGGTTCCATTGCAACGCACTCCATTAGAGTACCGTGGTTTAAATCAGCTAACCACATACTATGGTCGCTTGGGTGCCGTGGAATTCCCACGCGGCGAAACAGTTGGGTACTGTGATGGCATCTAAGATTGAAGTAACGCAGGCATTTGACCTGTCTGTTGCTCTCGGCGAGTCCCAGCATTTCGATGTTGGGATTTATGAGGTATCTGAAGATATCGCCGAGCATTGGTATGTTAAGCAGTTCTCTACAATCATTCAGGACGTGATTCCAGATGCCAATAACAACACAAAGCGTAAAAGACCTGTTTCCTGAGTTCGACGCTTACACTGCCCCTCAGATACAGCCATGGATAGACATTACGCCGCTGTATCTAAATCCTCTTGTGTGGACAGATCAGGATACACTTGACTTTGCTACAAAGTTATTCGTAGCTCATAACCTTGTTTTATCTGCTCGTGATGCTCTTGCGGCTGCTGTTGGTGGTATCAGCGGCACTGCTCAAGGCATTGAAACGTCGAAGACGG
>Ga0228698_1000975_pt1 | contig 15844 bp, 8 predicted proteins | sample McNCre117_Aug_MG_FD_178015 | JGI IMG/M metagenome (GOLD analysis project Ga0228698, IMG submission 178015) | Freshwater microbial communities from McNutts Creek, Athens, Georgia, United States - 1-17_Aug_MG | ecosystem: Environmental > Aquatic > Freshwater > Creek | place: USA: Georgia...
GCGCTGGAAAGAGGCTTCTGTGCCTGACCTGGCCAAGCGCCTTCGCTGGGCCTTGGGCGTGACCGTGGTCGCCGCCATCGGCACCGGTTGGCTGGCAGGCTCCATTCACTTGGTGGCAACTTGTGGCTTGCTGATGTCGTTCTGGATTTTTTCTTCGGTAGCGACGGATTTCTGGGAGCGTGTGCGCCCCGAAGGCAAGGGTTTTGATGAATTGCGCCGCCGGGTGGGTCAGATTCCCCGGGCACTGGCCGGCATGATGGTGGCGCACATCGGTGTGGCTGTCTTCTGCTTTGGGGTGGTGATGGTCAAGACGTATGAAGTGGAGAGCGACGTCAAGATGGCGGTGGGCGACAGCACCACGGTGCGTGGCTACCAGTTCACCTTCCGTGGTGTGAAAAATGTGCCCGGCCCCAACTACGAAGCCACACGCGCGCAGATCGAAATTACCAAAGACGGCAAGCGGGTAACGGAGCTCACCCCTGAAAAGCGCGTCTACCGGGTGCAGCAAAATCCGATGACCGAGGCCGCCATTGATGCGGGTTTCACCAAGGACCTGTATGTGTCCATGGGTGAAGAGGTGGAGGGCGGTGCCTGGATCATCCGCGTGTATGTGAAACCCTTTATCGACTGGATCTGGGGCGGTTGTATGCTGATGGCGCTGGGTGGGTTGATGGCGGTAAGCGACCGGCGCTACCGTCGCAAGGCAGGAGTGGTGGAATGAAAAATCTCCGTTTTCTGGTGCCTTTGGCCATCTTTATCGGGATGGTGGGCTTTTTGTTCAAGGGGCTGTATCTGGACCCCAGGGAAGTGCCTTCCCCGCTAATTGACAAGCCGGCACCGGCCTTTTCACTGCAAATCCTGGACAAGCCGGACACCACCTTCAAGCGCGATGACATGCTGGGCAAGGTTTGGCTGCTCAATGTGTTTGCTTCGTGGTGCGTGGCTTGCCGCGAAGAACACCCGCTGCTGGTTGAGTTTTCGCGCATGAAAATGCTGCCGATTTACGGCCTCAACTACAAGGATGAGCGCATGGCCGGGCTGAAGTGGCTGGGCACATTCGGCAACCCCTACGAGGCCTCTTTGTATGACCACGATGGCCGCGTCGGCATCGACTACGGCGTGTACGGCGTGCCCGAGTCGTTCCTGATTGATGCCAAAGGGGTCATTCGCTACAAGCAAATTGGTCCGTTCACGCCGGAAGCCATTCAGACCAAGCTGATTCCGCTGGTGCAGCAACTCAAGAAGGAGGCGGGCAATGGTTAATTCAATGGTCCGCTGGCTGGTTTTGGTTTGCGCATCGCTGGTGGTGTCTCTGGCCTATGCCAATGAGGCCGCTCCGGCATCGGCGGACCCCGTGCTGGAGGCGCGCATGCTGAGTATTACGGCGGAATTGCGGTGTCTGGTGTGCCAAAACCAGACGATTGCCGACTCCCACGCGGAACTGGCGGTGGACTTGCGTCAGCAAGTGCGCGAAATGCTGCAAAAAGGCCAGACGGACAAACAAATCATGGACTACATGACCGCGCGCTACGGCGACTTCGTGCTGTACCGCCCGCCGTTCAAAAGCACCACCATGCTTTTGTGGGTCGGGCCTGGTGTGATGCTGGTGGCGGGTTTGGTGATGCTGGTGCTGATACTGCGCCGGCGCAGCCGCATGCCCCAGGACCGCTTTGACCCTGAAGAGCCGGAAGGCGTTGACGACCCCTATGCCCGCCCTTCCGAGCGCACTCTCTCTTGATCTGGAAACTGAATGAATACGACCACCGATACCGTTGATAGCCTGAAACAGAAGCTCACCCAGCTCACCGACCTGCACACCAGCGGCGTGCTGTCTGCGCCCCAATTTGAAGAGGCCAAGGCCGCACTGGAGCGCCGCATTGTGGATTTGGTGCTGTCGGGTGCGCCCGTCACTCCGGTCGAAGCGCACGCTGAGAAAACGGCCACGCCAGCGCGAGCTGCGGCAACCGCCAAGGCATCGGCCAATGCGACCGCCAATGCGACCGCTTCCGCCGCCGCAGAGCCCGCAGCCAGTCCCTCGGCTTTGCTGCTGGCCGGTTTGGGCATTGGTGTGCTGGCGATTGCCTTGGCCGGCTACGCCTGGAAAGGGTCGCCTGGTGCGGGCAGTGGCAGCGGGGCGATGGCCCAGGCGACGTCTGCCGACGGCAAACCGGCGCCCCACGCTGTGGGCGCCGATCAAATTGCCGCCATGACTGAAAAGCTGGCAGAGCGACTGAAGTCCAAGCCCGAAGATGTCGAAGGCTGGTCCATGCTGGCCCGCTCATACAGCGTGCTGGGTCGCCATGCCGACGCGCTCAAGGCCTACGAAAAAGCATCGAATTTGCGCAAAGACGACGCTACGCTGCTCGCTGACTACGCCGACTCACTCGCGGTCAACAACAACAGCGACTTGACGGGTGAGCCCATGAAGCTGGTGGACCGCGCACTCAAGCTGGAGCCCAATAACCTCAAGGCGATGTACCTTGCCGGCACCCACGCATTCAATACCAAAGACTACGCCAATGCGGTGAAGATCTGGGAAAAAATGGTGGCAGTGTCGCCGCCGGGGAACGTGTTCTCCCAGCAGGTGGAGCCCGCCATTGTCGAAGCGCGCAAGCTCGCCGGCATGCCTGCGGCCGCAAAGCCGCTGGACGCCGCCCCCATGGGGCAAAACGCTAACACCAATACCAATACCAGCGCCGCTGCCGGCGGTGGCATGGTCAGCGGCACGGTGACACTGTCTGCCGCCTTGGCCAAACAGGCCCAACCGGACGACACGGTGTTTGTGTTTGCCCGCGCAGCCGAAGGCTCCCGCATGCCGCTGGCCATCCTGCGCAAGCAAGTCAAAGACCTGCCCTTGTCGTTCAAGCTCGACGACAGCATGGCCATGTCGCCTGCAAGTGCGCTGTCGACCGCCAGCAAAGTGATTGTGGGCGCACGCATCAGCAAGACCGGCAACGCCATGCCGCAGCCGGGCGACCTGTCGGGTCAGTCGGCACCGGTGAGCGTGGGTGCATCCGGCTTGAAAATCGAGATCAAGGACGCTGTCAAACCTTGATTCTTTTGAATGGGAACCTGAATCGTGAACTACCTTTATCTTTATGGCGCCATCATCCTCGCGATCATCGTGCTGTATTCGCGTCGCCACGTGAAGAAGGTGTCTGCGGATAAGGAGCAGCTTCAGGAATCCATCAAGAGCGGGCTCGCAGAGCCGCCGTCTTTGCACCCCATTTTTGATCCGGTGCGCTGCATTGGCTCCGGCTCCTGCACCACGGTCTGTCCGGAAGGAGCCATTGGCATCGTCAATGGCAGGGGTGTGCTGATCAATGCGGCCCACTGCATTGGTCACGGCGCGTGCCTGGCAGCTTGCCCGCATGATGCGATCAAGCTGGTGTTCGGTACCGAAAAGCGTGGTATCGACATTCCCAATATCAGCACCGACTTTGAAACCAATGTGCCCGGCATTTTCATTGCCGGTGAGTTGGGCGGCATGGGCCTGATCCGCAAGGCGGCCCAGCAAGGGCGTGAAGCCATCAATGCGCTGCGCAAGCGCACCAGCGGGTCGGCCGAATACGACGTGGTGATTGTGGGCTGTGGCCCGGCGGGTCTGTCGGCGGGTCTGTCGGCCATGCACCACAAGCTCAAATACAAGCTGATGGAGCAGGAAGACTCTTTGGGCGGTGCGGTGTACCACTACCCGCGCAACAAGATCGCCATGACAGCGCCCGTAGTGTTGGACATTATCGGAACAGTGCAGTTCGGTGAGGTCCAAAAGGAAAAGCTGCTGGAGTTCTGGAACGGCGTAGTGCAAAAGACCGGCCTGGAAATCGGGTTCCGTGAGCGCATGGAAGGTATCGAGAAGGTAGACGACGGCTTCCTCGTCAAAACCAACAAGGGCGGCTACCTCACCAAGAGCGTGCTGTTGACCATGGGCCGCCGGGGAACACCGCGCAAGCTGGATGTTCCCGGCGAAGAAACGGCCAAGGTGGTTTACCGCCTGATCGACCCGGAGCAATACAAGGGGCAGGCGGTTTTGGTGGTCGGCGGCGGCGACAGTGCGCTGGAGGCGGCCATCGCCATTTCCGAACAACCTGGAAGCAATGTCATTCTTTCTTACCGCAGCGCCGCTTTCTCACGCGTGAAACAAAAGAACCGCACTATGCTGGAAGAGGGCGAAAAGGCCGGGCGGATCAAGGTCATGCTCAATTCCGGCGTGAAGGAGATTTTCGAGAAGGAAGTAGCGATCGAATGCGAGGGCAAGCGCGAGACGTTCAAAAATGACGCGGTGATCGTGTGCGCCGGCGGGTTGTTGCCCACGCCATTGCTGCAGAAGATTGGTATCAAGTTCGAAACCAAATTCGGTACGGAATAGCGTCATTGCCTTGCGTTAGCTAGTCGGCGGCTGCAAAATCCCGACCGTTACAGGTGCTAACACTGTCCGGGCGGGTTTTGCGGACCTTTCCGACCGGTCGTTTGGATATGCGCTTAGACTATGCTGCACTGCATCTATATGGCTGCAGTTGCGTATGTTGGGGTGATTTATATAAATTGAGGGTTTATAGGGTGCGAAATTTCATTGATTTGCGGGTCGCTGCAAGCGGCGCAGCATTATTTATGACGCTCTTGACCAGCACGAGAATCCACGCGGAAGAGCGCGTCTGGTTTGAAGAACCCCAAGACAACGCCGTGGTTACCTCGCCGGTAGCCCTCAAATTTGGCCTTGAAGGCATGCGAATTGCCCCCTTGCGGGACAAAAGCTACGGTGCCGGGCACCACCATATCATCATCGACGGCGAGCCCGTTCCCAAGGGCGAAGGCATCGACTTCGATGAAACACACATCCACTACAACTCCGGACTGACCGGCGCCAAGGTCGAACTGACACCGGGTGTGCACAAGTTAACCCTGCAATTTGGCAATGGTCGTCACAACTCGTATGGGCCCGGGATGAGCGCCACCATTACGGTGAACGTCAAACCCAAATAAATTCCTTTTTCCTTTTTAAGTATGCAGTCAGTGGCTGTGAAAATAATGGTCTGAACCGGTTGCACAAATAATATGAAGCCACTTTATCTTTTTGGGATTGTTTTGCTGTTGGCCGTGCTGGCCATGGTGGCACTGGGCGTGGTTTTAATCCGGTTAAAGAAGATTCGCGCCCGGCATGTCGCCAATTTCACCCGCCTAGGCACGCTGTTCATACTGGCTATTGCCTACTCGCTGTCACAGAGTAACTGGCCAGGTGTTCACATGCGAGAGCTGGACATGTGGTCAATGCTGGTTATTTTGGCCATACTCACCTACTCCCTGATCCATGCAGGTTTAACCTCTGCGTTGCCGAAAGGCAACGACGAAGACTTCGCCAAAAGCTATATGTTGTCCATGCTGTATACCGACAGTGAGCGCATGGCCAATGCCGAACTGCAGGCTATAGAAAAGCAGAGGGCAGATGCCAAGGGCAAGTCTTGAAGTAGGGCTTAATTTTTCTGAAGTCGCGGCAGCCCAGGGCTGCCGCGCTTATCAGTTTTAACAATATGAACGCAGCATCACCGCAAAAAAAGGAATCCGACGCCGGAACTGAGGCACCTGTCCAGGTTCTGGCCAGTGACTCATTGGTGTACATGCTGCTCGTTGCCTTGTTGTGGGGCACGTGGAGCATTAGCCAGCTTGGTCTGTTTCAGTCTGGCGACAACACCGGCTACTGGATTGGCGTAGCCGGCGCTTTGATGATGCTTGTGTTGCTGTTGTACCCCATGCGCAAATACGTGAAGTTCGCCCAGAACTGGGGAAACATCCGCATCTGGTTCTGGTTCCATATCGTGCTGGGTGTGCTGGGACCCCTGCTGGTTCTATTGCATTCCAACTTTCGCACAGGCTCACTCAACGCAGCGGTTGCGCTGTACAGCATGATTGTGGTGGCGGGTAGCGGCGTCGCGGGGCGTTTCTTGTTTCAGCGCATCAACCGCGGCCTGCAGGGCGAGTTGACCGACTTGAAAACCGTGGCGCAAACGGCTGGCCTGAACAAGGAAGATGCCCGCTCGCGTCTGGCCTTCGCGCCCAAGGTAGAGCAAACCTTGAAAGAATTTGAAGAGCGCGAGAAGCAAACGTCGGACGGCTTTTTGGTCAATATGCGCGCCATTCTCTGGCTGCCCATTTTGCGGTACGGTGTTTATCGCCAGTGTGCCAAGGAGCTTGACGCTCTGCTTCCCAAAATGGCGGCCAGCCAGAACTGGAGCAAGGAAGACTTGAAGCGTCGCCGTGTACGGTCCAAAAAAATGGTGGACCGCTTCTTGGATGGGGTGGTCAGCGTCTCGCAGTTCTCTGCGTATTCGTTTCTGTTCTCGCTCTGGCACGTGGCCCATATTCCGTTTGTCTATGTGCTGGTTGTTACGGCACTGGTGCATGTCTACGCCGTACACGCCTACTGAGCCGATAAAAAGCATGCCTTTCGCCCACCATACCCGCCAGATCATTCGCTACGCACTGCGCATGCTGCTTTGCGTCGGCTTGGCATGGGCGTCGCTGTCAACTGCGCAGGCGCAGGGCATTGAGTCGATCTTGTCGCCGGGCAAGCTCATGAAAGACCACAGCAAGTACGACGACGATTGCAAGCAGTGTCACGTGAAGCTGGACCGCAAGGCGCAGGACGGTTTGTGCATGGCCTGCCACAAGGAAATCGGTGCTGATGTGCGGGGCAAGACCGGCTTCCATGGTCGCCTGGACCAACCGGTTGTGTGCAAAACATGCCACTCCGACCACAAGGGCCGCGACCTGAAGTCCACGGGGTTTGACCACAAGACCTTTGAACACAACAAGAAGACCGATTTCACACTCAAAGGCAAACACGAAAAAGTAGCCTGCGAGAAGTGCCACGTGCAGGGCAAGAAGTTCCGCGAAGCTGCCCAAGAGTGCAATAGCTGCCACAAGAAGGACGACAAACACAAAGGCCAGTTGGGCCCCAAGTGTTCCGAATGCCACACTGAAACTGACTGGAAAGAAGCCAAGTTCGACCACGAAACCACGGACTTCACGCTCACCGGCAAGCACACGGATGCCAAGTGCACCGACTGCCACCGCAACAACCAGTACAAAGACACGCCCAAGAACTGCTTTGCGTGCCACAAGAAGGTGGATGAGCAAAAGGGCCACAAAGGTCAGTTTGGTGAGAAGTGCGACACCTGCCACGGCACCAAGGCCTGGAAGCCGGCGAATTTCAACCACGATGTCGACACCAAATACGTGTTGAAGGCCAAGCACCACAACGTGGCCTGCAAAGACTGCCACACCGGCAACCTGTACACCGTCAAGTTGAATCAGGAATGCTATTCCTGCCACAAGAAGGACGACAAGCACAAGGAAACGCTGGGCACCAACTGCGCCTCCTGCCACGTTGAAAAGGGCTGGAAAGAAGTGGGCAAGTTTGACCACGAGAAAACGCATTTCCCATTGCTGGGCAAGCACGGCAAGGTGGAGTGCAAGGAATGCCACAAGAGCCAGCTCTTCAAGGAAGCGCCCAAAGACTGCTATTCCTGCCACAAGAAGGACGACAAACACAAGGAAACCCTGGGCCGTGACTGCGCGAGTTGCCACGCCGAACAGGAATGGAAGGACACCAAAGGCCGCTTCCGCCACGACAACACCAAGTTCCAGCTGCGCAACGGCCATGCGGCCCCGTCAGTGGAGTGCACGTCCTGCCACAAGGATTTGGTGAGTTTCCGTAACACGCCCATGGCGTGTATCAGTTGCCACAAAAAAGACGATGAGCACGAAGGGCAGCTCGGCGAAAAATGTGACACCTGCCACAGCGACAAGATATGGAAATCCACCAACTTCACCCACAACAAGTCGCGTTTTCCACTCACCGGAAAACACATATTGACCGAGTGCGTTAAGTGCCACGAAACATCCCGTTACAAAGACGCGCCGAGAGATTGCTACTCATGCCATAAAAAGGAAGACAAGCACAAGCAGAAATTCGGCGTGCGCTGCGACTCTTGCCACAGCACACGGGCCTGGACGACATGGACCTTTGACCATGACACTCGGACCAAGTACCGCCTGGAGGCCAATCACGCGAAAGCCAAGTGTGATGCCTGCCACAAGCGGGAGGCCCCCGAGGGCAAGGATGCGGCGCCGCTGGGCACTGCTTGTGTATCGTGCCACCGGGAGAAGGACATTCATAGTGGAGGGTTTGGACCCCGTTGTGAACAGTGTCACCAGGTGGAGAGCTGGAAGAAGGTCAAGAGTCGCGTAGGGCAGGGGGCTCAACCAAAATGACAACATACATGCGTACATTGGTTCGAATCGGATTGGGCTTTTTAGCTCTGGTGCTGCTGCAATTGGGCGCGCTGGAGTTTGTGCAAGCCCAGCAGACCGGTGCCGACTTTGATCACAGCTCTACCGGCTTTGTGCTGAACGCCCAGCACCAAAACGTGCGTTGCGAAACCTGCCACACCAAGGGCATGTTCAAGGGCACCCCCAAAACCTGCGAGGCCTGCCACGGCTGGAACAATCCGCGTGCCGCTACGGTCATGCCGAGCAACCATATTCCGACCCGCAATGCGCCGTGCGAGTCCTGCCATGCGGCCAACATGTCGCAGTTCCAGGATGCGCTGAGGGTGTTCAGCCACGTGAACGTCCCGGCCATGACATGCCTGAACTGCCACGACTCGCGCAATCCGAAGCCGGGTGTACGCACCAACCCGGCGGACCCACAGCACACCGACGTGCTGGCCAACAACACACCGTGCGGCCAGTGCCACACCACCTTGCAATTCACCGCCAATACGCCATCTGCCGGGCATATTCCCGTCGCGGCTGTTGCCTGTACGGCCTGCCACAAGACGGGCGATTTCAAGGTTATGCCGTCGGTGACAGACATCCACGCCAACGCCAAGCCGGGCACCACCTGCGCCCAGTGCCACGGCAATGCAACGACCTTCCCCATGTCGCCGCCCATCATGACCGCACCCGCCGGTCACATTGCCATGAATGGCAATGGCTGCGAGGTTTGTCACGTTGGCAGCGGATCCAGTACGCCTACCGCTTTGGTGACCGATGGAACAACCTTTGCCAATTCAGCCTTTAGCCATGCTGGCATCAGCAGCGGATGTGCAAATTGCCACGGTGCCATAGGCCAGATTACCTTCCCGGGAATTAGCAACATTGTTGCCATGCCGTCTACCAGCGGGTCAGGCCTCAACGTTCACATTCCCACCACCGCGGCCTGCGAGGCTTGTCATAAGGGCATCCCTTCCGGGCAGATCCCTGCCAATGCAAGCCGCACCGTGCCCGGAACGGGCTTCCTGTCGCCGTTGCCAACGGCTGCAGATATTCACGCCAATGTCAGTGCAGCATGTACAACTTGCCATGAAGCTGGAAAGTCCTGGCTGGGTGTGGATGCCTATCCGCGGACGACAACCTTTACAAATGCCGGCGCGTCCTATTTGGGCTTTCAGACGCGGCCGACCAACGGCGGTGGCGCCTATTCCATAGCAGATTCAAACCATGCGATTGGGGCCCCATTGAGTGGAGAGTGCTCCGACTGCCATACCGTTGGCTCTGGTTTTAGCAGCCCCGTATTGCCGACGACAGGACACATTCCCACAACGGCTACCTGTGGTGCATGTCACAAAAGTTCCGACATGAAGGTGATGCCATCCATCACTGACATTCACGCGAATGCGACGAATGCAACGGTGTGTACGAACTGCCACACCAGCGTCAATGCAAGCCTCTACCCGATGACACCGCCTATCGTGGTGCCGCCGGCGGCTCACCCCTCCGGTATCGCAGGTGCGGCCACTGCATGTGAAGTCTGTCACGTGGGCAGCGGCACCAGCATGCCCTCGACCACGGTGGTCAATGGCGCAAGCTTCGCCAATTCGGCATTCAGCCACAGCGGAATTACATCGGGATGCGCAACCTGCCACGGTGTGGGCGCGCAAACCTTTACGGGTGTAACGCCTAAGAACATTGCAACCCTGAACCCCGGTCACTTACCTGTGCTGAGTTCAGTGGCTTGTGAAACCTGCCACGCCAACAACATTCCTTCGATGTTGATACCCCCGACCGGTGCGACCGGAACGATGACGACGTTTGCCGGTGCCAGCTTTGACCACGCCGCGAAGAATGCAAGCTGTGCAACGTGCCACGGCCAGGGTGTTACCACCAGTACATTTGCAGGTAACCCCAGCATCGTGGTGATGCCGCAGTCCAGCGTGCCGGGCCCCAATGCGCACATTCCAACGGGTGCGGCCTGCGAGAACTGCCATACGACTACGCCGACCACAGTGTTTCAGGCAAATGCGGCGTTGGGCCTTGGATTTAGAACAGGCAACACGCCTTCAAAGGCAGCAATCCATTCCAATTCCACGGGGGCTTGCTCTACCTGTCACGAGGCAGGAATGTCTTGGATCGGAGTCGATCTCCCTGACTACTTGCCCCGATCTGCGGTTCTGGTCAATTCGCAAAATGCAACCTACACCGGCTTTCAGACACGTCCCAACGCTGCGGGTACCGGTTATTCAATAGCCGACGCGGGCCACCCGGCCAGTGGTGAATGCTCGAACTGCCACACCTTCGCGACCACTGGCTTTGCAGCTCCCACCATGCCAGGCACCCACATTCCGGTGTCTTCTTCGGCAATCTGCGCTAGTTGCCACACGGATTCAAACTACTCGGTGATGCCGAGCGTTACGAATATCCACGCCTTTGCCGACCCTGCCAAAACCTGCAAGGACTGCCACGGCAGTGCTACGACCTACCCGATGACACCAGCCATCGTGGCACCAGCGTCAAATCACATTCCCACGCCCGGTTATGCAAGTGTCAGCGTCAGCAATTGTGAAAGCTGCCACGTTGGAAGTGGCTCAAGCATGCCATCGACTCCGGTGGTCAACGGCGCAAGTTTTGCCAACTCGGCGTTTAGTCACACTGGCATTACGTCGGGATGCGCCACGTGCCATGCCACCGCTGGAACCTACCAAGGCGTAACGCCCAAGAATCTGGCAGACCTGCGCCCTGGCCACTTGCCATTAAGCGGCACACCTGTGTGCGAATCCTGTCACACCGCGGTTCCAACGACTTTGATTCCGGCGACCGGTGCAACTGGTTCCATGACGACCTTTGCCGGCGCTACCTTCAATCACAACGCGACGAGTTCGACGTGCGTTACCTGTCACGGCCAGAACGTGCGAAGCGGCAGTTTCGCGGGCAGTCCCAACCTCATCGTGATGCCCTCCAGCAGCACGCCGTCACCGAACTCCCACATCCCCACGACAGCTGGCTGCGAAACCTGCCATGGCACAGCGCCCACAGGTTCGCTCGCAGGTGACGCCACCGCCGCTGTCGGCGTGGGTGCCGGTACCGGATTCAAGTCACCTGCTCCAAGCAAGACCGTCATTCACACCAACTCCAGCACCGTTTGCTCCTCTTGCCACGAGCGCGACATGGTCTGGCTGGGCGTCAATTTGCCGGACTACCCCCGCGTGAGCGCCATTACAGGTTCGCCCACAACGGTGTACACCGGCTTCCAGACCCGCCCCTATGGCGGCGCATCGGGAGCCTATTCGCTCAACAATACCCACCCGACTTCGGGTGAATGCTCGACCTGCCATAGCGTCGCGGGCGGCTTCACTGGTGCACCGCTGCCGATCAACCACATTCCAATTTCAGGTTCGGCAACGTGTGGAAATTGCCACACCGATCCAAACTATTCCGTGATGCCAAGCATCACCAATATTCATAACTACGCGGATCCAGCAAAGACTTGTGCGAATTGCCACGGCAGCGCATCGACCTACCCGATGACGCCTGCAATCGTGGCGCCTCCGGCTAACCACATACCCACGCCGGCCAGCGCCAGCGTGAGCGTAAGTGCCTGCGAAAGCTGTCACGTTGGCAGTGGCTCCAGCATGACCGCTACACCGGTAGTCAACGGCGCAACGTTTGCGAACTCAGCGTTTAGCCACGCGGGTATTACTTCGGGTTGCGCAGACTGCCACAGCACACCCGGTAACTACCAAGGCGTAACGCCCAAGAACCTGGCGAATCTGCGACCCAGTCACATGCCGCTACTTGCTTCGCAGCCCTGTGAAACCTGCCACACCGCGATTCCATCAACCTTGATACCGTCAACTGGTGCCACCGGCGTGATGACCACATTCGCTGGCGCTACCTTTAATCACAATGCGACGAATTCTTCCTGCGTTACTTGCCACGGGCAGGGCGTTACCAGCAGCACTTTCGCGGGTAATGCCAACATCATCGTCATGCCGCAGTCCGGGGTGCCGGGACCAACCGCGCACATACCAACGACAAATGCTTGCAGTGCTTGCCACACGACACCTACGGGTTCCCTGCCAGGCATTTCGTCCAAGTCGGTGGGCAATAGCGACTTCCGGATTTCGCCACCTACAAAAGACACACTGCATTTAAACGTCAGCGCCGCCTGTACCGCCTGCCATGAAGCAGGAATGTCTTGGTTGGGCGTCAGCCTAGCGGATGGCTTCTATCCGCGAACAGCTATCTACACGCCCAATTCGACGGCCCGCTACATTGGCTTCCAGACGCGCCCCAACGGTTCCGGTGCAGGCTATTCTTTGCCCAACGCCGCCCACCCAACCAACGGCGAATGCTCTAACTGCCACTCTGTTGCTTCCGGCTTCGGAACGCCTCAGTTGCCTACGACAGGCCACATACCAACATCAGCAGGTTGCAGTAACTGCCACAAGAACCCTGACTACAAGGTCATGCCAGGACTGACCGACATTCACGCCAATGTCACGGTGAGCCCATGCTCTACATGCCATAGCTTGGCCAATGCCGCGAACTTCCCGATGAATCCGCCCTTGGTGGCTGCGCCGTCGAACCATATTGATATGGGCGGTCTTGCCTGCGAGGTGTGCCACGTCGGCACGGGCTCCAGCATGCCCTCACTGCCAGTCTTGGATGGATATCGCTTTGCTGGCTCCTTGTTCAGTCACATCGGAACTTTGTCGTCATGTGATACCTGTCACGGCGCCAACGTCACCCCCACCAGCTTCTACGGCATCGTGCCAAAGGCGATATCCAACCTGTCGCCCGGCCACATGCCAGCCAACGCCACCTGCGAAACCTGCCACCTCAACAGCATTCCCACCGGGCTGGTTCCGTCTGCTGGCATGAAGACTTTTGCTGGTGCACAGTTCTCGCACACGGCCATCCCGGCTACCAGTTGCGAAACCTGCCATGGCCCCGGTATTGCGTCCAGCAGTTTTGCCGGCAACCCCAACATTGTGGTGATGCCTGGCTCCTCGCCTTACGGACCTACTGCGCACATTCCTTCCTCCACTGCATGTGAAAGCTGCCACGCGGGAAGCGTGCCTTCAGGGCTTATCGCAGGCAGTGCCTCGAAGACTACGGTGCCCGGCACGGGCTTCAAATCGCCGCAACCAACGACGTCGATGATTCACGCCAACGTCACCGGCGGTTGTGTCAGTTGCCATGAAGCAGGCATGTCGTGGGTCGGCGTCAATCTCTACCCCGGCTCACCGCAGGGCTACACCGCCCATGCCATTTACACCGGCTTCCAGACACGCCCGGTTGCAAATGGCACCGGCTATTCCGTACCAGACGCCTCGCACCCAGGCCTTGGCATGGACTGCTTGCAGTGCCACACCAGCTTTACCGGCTTCGGCCCGCCAACGATGCCGGCAAACCACATTCCGGTGTCATCGGCCGGTGCAGCAGCCTGCGGCAATTGCCACACGAATAATTTCGTGGACGCGCCCACGCTGACCAATATCCACTTGTATGCGCCTTCTCAGACGACCAATTGCGTGCAATGCCACAGCACGGCCAATGCAGCGCTGTACCCCACCAAGAAGGCCATCGTCACCCCGTCGTTTGATCACATTCCGATGGGCAACCTGGGTTGCGAGAGCTGCCACATGGGCCCGACATCGAGCATCCGCAACGGCGCAGTCCGCACCGGCGACACTTTTGCCGGCTCCTTGTTCAACCACTCCGGTACGACGGTTGACTGCTCTTACTGTCACGGTATCAACGTGGATTCGTCAACCTTCAAGGGTCTGACTTCGATCAAGACCATGTCGTACACCGCAACACCGCCGCACATGAAGGTGAACAGCCAAGTGGGCTGCGACACCTGTCACGTCAACAGCATTCCGACCGGGCAGGTGGGAGTTGGGGCGACCAACAAGACCTTTGCAGGTGCCAGCTTCATCCACACCGGGATTACCGCCGACTGCGCCAATTGCCATGGCCCAACGATTACCCCAGCCAGTTTTGCGGGGAACCCAAGCATTGTGGTCATGCCACCATCGGCCTCTCCTGGCGGCGCAGGTTCGCACATTCCTTCGACAACCACTTGTGAGTCTTGCCACCTCGGCAGCATGCCCGCTGCGCTCATACCTGGTAGCGTCACGAAGAGCGTTCCAGGTACGGGCTTCCAGACTCCGATCCCCAGCTCTTCCACCATTCACGCCAACCTGAGCACGCAGAGCTGCAATACCTGCCATGAGAAAAATGTCAGTTGGGTGGGTATGAATCTGTATCCGGGATCGCCTACCGGCGCGCGCGTGCCAGGGGCAACCTACACCGGCTTCCAGACGCGGCCCTTTGCGGGCGGCACGGGCACATCGGTTAACGATGGTTCCCACGTAGCAACTGGCGAATGCTCAGACTGCCATGCTGGCTTTACAGGCTTTGGTCCGCCGACCATGCCAACCAACCACATTCCAGTGTCGGCAGCCGGTGCTTCTACCTGCGGCAACTGTCATACCGACCCGAACTTCGCCACGATGCCCGCGAAGTCGCGCATTCACGCCTATGCGCAGTCCGCTACAACCAACTGCGTGCAGTGCCACAGTGCCGCCAACGCCGACCTGTACAAGCTGGCAACGATGACCATCAAGGCACCTGGACAAACCCACATGCCCATGGGCAGTTTGAGCTGCGAAGACTGCCACCGCGCGAGTTTGACCAACCTGACCACAAACGACACACCGTCCTTTGCCGGCTCTCAGTTCAGCCACAGTGGTGTGACCTCGGGCTGCGCTACCTGCCACGCTGCCGGAACCGGTCCATGGGAAGGCACCACCAATATCCTGAAGGTGAATACGGCAACTGCTGGTACTGCACCAAGCTCTACCGTGCACCTGCCGACCTCCAGCACCTGCGAAAACTGCCACCTGGGCAGCACGCCGTCTACGCTGCTCTCGGCGAGTTACACCAACAACCAGTCTTCACTTCAGACGTTTGACAAGTCGCCGCCAACGGCCGCAATGATTCACGGCACCACGACCACCTGCAATAGCTGCCACGAAACCGGTGGTGCCGGCGTCAGTGCGGATGTATGGATGGGCATGTCCAAATATCCGATCACCACTTCGGCGCCCTTCAAGGGATTCCAGACACGCCCAAGTGCTACGGCTCAAACGGCGTTCCGCGTGTTGGATGCCGCCCACCCCACTGGTGGTGACTGCTCGCAGTGCCACATCAGCTTTGTGGACTTTGCCTCTACCGTCAAGCCGACCAACCACATACCGACTGCTAGTGCAGCGGCGTGTACGGCCTGCCACACCACCAGCAATTACTCGGCCATGCCGACGATTGCCAACATCCACGCCAATGCACCCTCGCAAACCACCAATTGCGCGCAGTGCCACAGTGCGGCCAACGCGGCCATCTATAACCAGCTTGCTGGTATGGCCAACAAGCTGGTCAGTCCGAACCAAAACCACGTGGATATGGGCAATCTGGGCTGCGAAAACTGCCACGTGGGCTCCAACTCCAGCATTGCCACCTTGCCAGTCACGTCCACTACGGCCAGCTTCCGCAACTCCGA
>Ga0228698_1000976_pt1 | contig 15838 bp, 18 predicted proteins | sample McNCre117_Aug_MG_FD_178015 | JGI IMG/M metagenome (GOLD analysis project Ga0228698, IMG submission 178015) | Freshwater microbial communities from McNutts Creek, Athens, Georgia, United States - 1-17_Aug_MG | ecosystem: Environmental > Aquatic > Freshwater > Creek | place: USA: Georgia...
TTGAAGGTGGCACTGTTGGACATGCGCTTGTTGATTTTTTCCTGTGCGCACTGGCGCACTTCTTCAATCGTGATCGAGCCGGAATCGTCCAGGTCCCTGGCATCGCGCAGCATGCAGTCGCGCAGGTATTGCGTTGCCAGGCCGCCTTTGGATTCATCGTCAAAACTGATCTCGTTGTCACGCGATGCGCTGATGTGGATGATGTCCTGCGGCAGGATCCCCTTGGCCGTGGTTTCGGAAACAAGGGCCCGTGTCTTGATGTTGACCGGGCGGCCGCACTCTTCATTGGTGGTAACAAACTTGGCGCGCAAAGCCCCTTCGTCGTTGGCATTGGTAACCGCTCGGGTACGGGTGATGGCCTGTGCCTGCGCCACCCCGCCGCTATGGCAGGCGTCGTACATCACAAACAACTTGTCAGACTTGTTGGTGATGGGCGTCAGCAGCGACGCCATTTCGCGGTTGGAAATATGCCCGGATGCGCCGCCGTCGTACGCCAGCAGTGCCTCGACACATCCACCAGCCGTCGCGTCCATGTAGCGGGTGCCGTGGCCCGAGTAGTGGATAAATACGCGGTCGCCTTCGAGCACACGGTCGTTGAGGTCTTTCAAGGCCTGGCGGATGCCATCGCCGGTGGCATTTTCATCCTGCAAATAGCGAATGTTGTCGGCCGGCACTTGCATGCTCTGGGCGATTTGGGTGGCCGACTGGCGGTCGAATTTCACGCCTGGCAGTTCCGGTGTGTTGCTATCGGCGTATTTGCTGATGCCGATGATCAGGGCGTGCCGGTTGCCACGTGGCGGCATGGAGCGCAGACCCAGGGTCAATGCGGTATTACCGGCCACTTCACGCCCACTGGCCATGCTGCTGGCTGCCGAGCTGCCCGTGCGCCAATTGAGCGCGCCTGCCCGGACCCAACCCGAACTCTTGCCTTTGCCCGAAGCGTCACTGACTTCCACCAGCGCCCAGCCACCTTCCGCACTGAGGAGCCGCACACTGGCTGTCGCCGGCAATTCCTGAATGACCGGCGCCGAGCCCAACTTGTCAGAGCGCAGCTCGGTGGCACGGGTCAGGCCCATGGTGCCTTGTTGTGCGCATGCGGCCACGCTGGTGGCGGCCAGCCCCAGGTACAGGGCACTGCGGACCAAACGCTTGCGAAATGAAGTCATGTGTTTTTCCCTCGGTATTCACTATTTTCCAGCACGGACCAATGGCGTCGGGCCTCCATCGCCAACTGCCCCCGGTTGCGTACCTCTTGCAGTGAATGAACGCTTGCGTCCACCACGGCAATGCGCTTCAGCGCACGGGCAATAGTCTGGTGCTGATTCTGTAGCACCTGCACGGGCCCGACCAGCGCCGCGTAGCGTCCCAGCTCAGGCCAGCGAAGCGTCTGAAATACCCCGGGCTGCAAATCCGGTGCAATGATGCGGCACCCCGGCACATGCCGTTCGACGGCATCAATCAAGCGGTCCAGTGGCACCTCCAGCCAAGACTGGTTGCGGGTCAGGACCAATATCCCCAGATCCTGCAAGTGCGCTGGCGGCGCACACCAGTAGGCACGGCGCAGTTGATTCCAGTAGCGCAACAAGGCCAGAAACAGCAGGGCCAGCGCCGCAGACAACTGCAAGTCCACAAACACCGGCGAACCATTGAGTGTGAGGTAACTGACAAACAACAACGCAACCGGCAAAGCCAATGTCGCAGCGGCCAGGGATGCGATCTTTTTTCGCTGCACCCAATAGGCCAGCCCCAGACACAGCGCCATGGTCAGCACGGCATGCATCCAGCGCGGAAGCTCATGGATGCGGCGTTCATTGATCGCGTTATCGATGACCGTGGCCAGCGCGTCCACACCCGGGTGCATGGCGCCCAGCGGCGTGGGGTGGATATCGTGCAAGGACGCCGCGGCCGATCCGATGATGATGATCTTTCCAGCAAAATCCGGCAGGGATGTCGCCGGGCGGCCACTGTCTGCGGCTTCGAAAACTTCGACAAAGGAAACACGCGGATACACCGTCGGATGCCTGCGCCAGGCGATCAGCTCGCCCGCCTTGTCGCCAGACAACGGCAAGTTGTGCAGCGCCTGTGCATACGACTGCGGGTGCACCGCCGACAACACACTCATGGGCGTGGACTGGATGCTGCTGCGATCCGCCAGCGTTTCAAACGCACGAAAGCGGCGCAATACGCCATCGGCATCGACATAGCCGTTGTTGTACCCCAGCTTGGAGGCCGCGATTCCGGGCAACGCCGGCGGAATCACCGCAACGGTTGCGGTTTGCCGTTTGCCCTCCCCGCCAGCTGACTCTGCCCAAAGTTTGGGCAATACCGCGCTGGTGATGGCACTCTTGCCATCGGTGCTGTCAGAGAGCCGCGCGACCGAAAAGTGGCTGTGGCTGCTGCGCCGCGCCGCATCGTCCAGCGCAGCATCGCCGCCCGGACTGATGCGGTCGGCATCGGAAAACAAAATATCCCAAACGATGGCAGCTGGTTTTTGCTGCTCCAGATAGTCCAGTACGGTAGCCAGCGTGTCACGCGGCCAGGGCCAGCGCCCGAACTCGGTAGCCATGCGTTTGAGTGAGGGCTCATCAATGTCAATGATGACGAGTCGCGGGTCCGGCGCGGCGACGACCACACGGGCCCGCACCATGGCGTCATACGTGGAACGCGACACCCCACCGGTCAGCTGCAACACAAAGACATCCAGCAGCACCCACAGGCAGAACATGCACGCCAGCCCCCAGATCACCTTGCGCGCCGGCAATGCGCCGGCAAATTCGCCCCACGCGTCGTGGGCACGCTGCAAGGCGGCGATCACGTCAGTCCAGATTCACAATTTTGACGCGGCGGTTCTCTGCAGCCATCGGAGACGCGGCATTGGCCAATTCGCTGGAGCCCTTTCCCACCGACATCAGGCGCGCGGCATCGATGCCTTTGGAAATCAGTAGTTCTTTGACAGCAGAGGCCCGCTGATCACTGAGCTTGCGGTTGTAGTTGGGATTGCCCTTGGCATCGGTATGCCCCTCGATCACAAACTTGGACTGAACCAGCGCCGGTGAGGCCAGCGCGGCGGCCAGATTGCCCAACGGCTCCATGCTTTCCGCGCGAATACGCGAGGAGTCAAAGTCAAATTGAATACTCAGTGACAACGAGGGACGTGCCTCTGCGGACGCGGCAGCGGTTGGCGCAACGGCTTGGGCGTTTGCAGCGGAAGCGGAATCAGCGCCGGTGTTGCCCGTCGCACCTGCACCGTTTGAATTGGCGGCATTGGCATCGGCGGCGGGCGCCGCTTCCACGGTCAGGTTGCGCAGGCTGCGCGTGCGGGTCACCTTGAGCTGCTGGATCATCTGCTCCGTAGAGGGGACAGCGGTCTCGGCCATCACGGAATGGGCCAGCAACAGCAAAGAACAAAAAACAAAGCGACGCATAGTAGAAATTCTCAAGTTTTTACGGGGATAGGGACAGCACACAGCGCAGCAGCCATTTTGACCTATTCACGGGGTGTTGGGCCTGACGTTCAGCGCAGCCCCGCACCCCGCAAACGACCCGCCAATTAACCGAACCGGGGCGCGCGTTTGTCGATAAATGCCTGCACGCCTTCCAGCGCATCCGCATCCATCATGTTGCAGGCCATGGTGTTCAGGGCGTCCTGGTAGGCGGCCTCCATGCCGGCCTCCAACTGGCGGTAAAAAAGGCCCTTGCCCATTTCCAGCGCCACGCGCGGCTTGGCCAATATGCTGCCGACCAGTTTTTCGACCTCGGCGTCGAGTAGATCTGCCGGGACCGCGCGGTTGATCAGCCCTTGCTCCAGGGCCTGCTGCGCGCTGATGAAGTCGCCGGTCACCAGCATTTCAAAGGCCGCCTTGCGGCCCACATTGCGGCTGAGCGCCACGCTGGGCGTTGCACAAAACAAACCATAGTTGACGCCGCTGGTGGCAAAGCGCGCGGTATCCGATGCCACCGCCAGATCGCACATACCCACCAGTTGGCAACCCGCCGCCGTGGCGATGCCCTGCACCCGCGCAATCACCGGCACCGGCAGTTGTTGCAGGCTTTGCATCATGTTGCTGCACTGGCCAAACAGTTTTTGGTAATAGGCCAGTGACGGCTCAGCGCGCATTTCTTTCAGGTCGTGCCCGGCACAAAATGCCTTGCCCGCACCCGTCAGCACCACGGCCCGCGCCGACGGGTCCTGTGCGATGCCGGCAATGGCAGTTTGCAAGGCGCCCAGCAGGGATTCACTCAGTGCATTGAAGGCCGAAGGCCGGTTCAGAGTGAGCGTGACCACGCCGCGCGCATCGCGGCTGACCAGCAAATCAGAAGTCACTTCGTTCACGATGCAATGGCCTTTTCAGCGCGCTTGCGCAATTCAAACTTCTGGATCTTGCCGGTCGAAGTCTTGGGAATGGCCTCAAAGCGAATATCCCGTGGCACCTTGTAGCCCGCCAGCAACCCCTTGCAATGGTCAATCAATTCTTGCGCCGTTACCTGCACACCGTCTTTGGTCTCCACATAGGCCACCGGTGTTTCGCCCCACTTCGGGTCGGGCTTGGCCACCACTGCGCAGGACACCACCGCCGGATGCCGGTAGAGCGCGTCTTCCACTTCGAGCGAGCTGATGTTTTCGCCACCCGAAATGATGATGTCCTTGCTACGGTCTTTGATCTTGACGTACCGGTCACTCTCCAGCACCGCCAGGTCACCGGTGTGAAACCAGCCCCCCGCAAAGGCTTCGGCGGTGGCCTTGGGGTTCTTCAGGTAGCCCTTCATGACGATGTTGCCCTTGAACATGATTTCACCCATGGTCTGCCCGTCGGCTGCCACCTCTTTCATGTCTTCGGCGTTCATCACGGTCATGCCTTCCTGCAACGGGTAGCGCACGCCCTGACGGCCGTTCAAGCGGGTCTGTTCTGAAAGGCTCTCACCGGCCCAACTGCTGCGTTTGGACGCCACCGACGCCGGGCCGTAAACCTCGGTCAGCCCATAAACATGGGTGATGTCAAAACCAATCGTGGCCATGCCCTCAATCATGGAAGCCGGCGGTGCGGCGCCGGCCACCATGCCGCGCACCTTGTGGCGGATTTCGGTGCGCATTTCTGCCGGTGCAGCGATCAGCAGGTTGTGCACGATGGGAGCGGCGCAGTAGTGGTCCACCTTGTGCTCGGCAATGGCGGGCAGGATGTGGGCCGCGTCCACACGGCGCAGGCACACGTGCGTGCCGGCCTGCATGGCAACCGTCCATGGAAAACACCAGCCGTTGCAATGAAACATGGGCAGCGTCCACAAATAAGTGGGGAACTGCGGCATGGTCCAGGTGGCGGCGTTGCACACCGCGTTCAGGTACGCACCGCGGTGGTGGGTTACCACTCCTTTGGGGTCGCCGGTGGTGCCGGAGGTGTAGCTCACCGCAATGGCGTCCCACTCGTCCTGCGGGCCTTGCAAGACCGGCAGCGGCTCGTGCGCGGCCAGCCAGCTTTCGTATTCCAGCGTGCCCACGCGCTCACCTTTGCCGGTGAATTCGCTGTCGCATACATCCACCACCAGCACGTCGCGGCCGTGCTCTTGCTTGAGCATGTGCAGCGCATCTTTCATCAGGTGCGAAAACTCAGTGTCAGTGATCAGCACGCTGGCTTCGCAGTGGTGCATTTGCCAAGCCAGCAACCAGGGGTCCAGGCGGGTATTGAGGGTGTTGAGCACCGCGTTCAGTGCCGGCACCGCGTAGTGCGCCTCCACCATTTCGGGCGTGTTGGGCAGCATGACGCTGACCGTGCTGCCGCGCTTGACGCCGTGGGCCTTCAGCGCCGCCGCCAAGCGGGCCGAGCGGTCGCGCGTCTGCGCCCAGGTGTAGCGGCGTTTGCCGTGTATGACGGCGGTGAGGTCGCCAAACACCTCGGCCGTGCGCTCGACAAAACTCACGGGGGACAGCGCCACAAAGTTGGCCGGGTTCTTGTCCAGATGCTGATCGAATATGGAAGTCATCTTCTTATTCCTTAGGTCATGAGTTGGGCGTGGTCAATTTTCAGACAGCGGTTGTGCACCGAGTCGATTCCGGCGGCGCGCACCAGCGCATCGGCTTCCAGATTGCTGATGCCCAGTTGTTGCCAGAAGCACTTCGGCCGGATAGCAATGGCTGCCTGTGCAATCGGCAGCATGTCTTCGGCACGACGGAACACGTCCACCATGTCCACCGCAAACGGAATATCGGCCAGCGTGGCGTAGCAGGTTTCCCCCAGGATGGCGGTGCCTGAGGCGGCATAGCGCGGGTTGACCGGCACGATGCGGTAGCCCTGCGCCTGCATGTAGCGCGCCACGCCGTAACTGGCGCGGTGGGGTTCTGCGGACAGGCCCACCACTGCAATGGTGTGGCATTCGCGCAGGATGCGCTGCAGGGTCGAGGCTTCGCTATTCACAGTGAATGGTTCCTTGCTGGGGAGGCAGCGGCATGCGGCTACTTCGGGTATCGGATACTAGCGTCCATTCCCGATTTGCCCGACTCCGCACGCCATGAAAAACGCATTTTCCAGCAGCACGCTGGTCTATTCAACCGACAGCGGCCGCATGTGCCCTGACTGCCGCCAACCGGTTAACCAATGCACCTGCAAGGCCGCTTCGTCAAAGCCCCTGGGCGATGGCAACGTGCGTGTCAGCCGTGAAACCAAAGGCCGCGCCGGCAAAGGCGTGACGGTGATCAAAGGGCTGCCACTGGCTGCTGCCGAATTGGCTTCCTTGGGCAAGCAGCTGCGCACGGCCTGCGGCTCTGGCGGCACCGCGAAGGACGGAACGCTGGAAATTCAGGGCGACCACGCAGACCGGGTGGTGGAGCTGCTCAAAGCGCAAGGTTTCTCCGTCAAACGCTCTGGCGGTTAGACAAGAGCGCGCGCGCATTGACTTCCTGACGTGGGCCCGACCCGACCATCCGCTAAGCTTGCCCCATGCAAAATTTTGATGCGGTGATCGTGGGCGCCGGTGCGGCTGGACTGTTTTGTGCCGGGGTGGCGGGGCAGCTCGGGCTCAAGGTACTGGTGCTGGACCACAGCGAAAAAGTGGCCGAAAAAATCCGCATTTCAGGCGGTGGACGCTGCAATTTCACCAATCTGGATGTCAGCGCCGCCAACTTCCTGAGCGAAAACCCGCGCTTTGCCAAGTCGGCGCTGTCACGCTACACCCCGCGCGACTTCATCGACCTGATGAAACGCCACCACATTGCATTCCACGAAAAGCACAAAGGGCAATTGTTTTGCGACCGCTCGGCCGAAGACATCATCACGCTGCTGCTGGCCGAATGCATGACAGGCGGTGTGGAACGCTGGCAACCCTGCAGCCTCCAGTCCGTGCGGTTCAGCGATGCGGCAGAGGCGCCCTATGCACTGGACACCAGCATGGGCGTCGTCCATAGCAAGGCGTTGGTCATTGCCACCGGCGGGCTTTCCATCCCCAAAATCGGCGCCACCGATCTGGGCTATCGCATCGCCAAACAGTTCGAATTGCCCCTGGTGCCAACGCGCCCGGCCTTGGTGCCGCTGACTTTTGATGAGTCCGCGTGGGCACCATTTGCCCAGTTGTCGGGCCTGTCGCTGCCGGTAGAAATTGGCACCGGCGGAAAAAAAGACGCCATGCAATTTCGCGAAGATTTGCTTTTTACCCACCGCGGGCTCAGTGGCCCGGGGGTTTTGCAGATTTCCAGTTACTGGAAGGAAGGCAGCCCGATCCGCCTGAACCTGGCGCCCGACACCCCTATCGCCCACCTGCTGCAAACTGCCAAGAGCCTGTCACGCAAGCGCATCGCCAATGAATTGGCCGCTGTCTTGCCGTCGCGCTTGGCCGACACCTGGGTGGCACAAGGCACAGGGCTGGGTCACCAATGGGATCGCCCGGTCAACGAGGCCAGCGACAAAGCGTTAACCGCGTTGGCCGAACGCATTGCGCGCTGGGAATTAACCCCGACCGGCACCGAGGGCTACCGCAAAGCCGAAGTGACCGCTGGCGGCGTGGACACCAAAGCACTTTCCGGTCAAACCATGGAAAGCCGGCAGCCGGGCCTGTATTTCATTGGCGAAGTGGTCGATGTAACTGGCTGGCTGGGGGGCTACAACTTCCAATGGGCATGGGCCAGCGCCCACGCCTGTGCCCAGGCGCTGGCGGCCCGGTGTCGCCCCCCGGCTTGAGCAGACTTGAATCCGGGCGAATCCAAGGGTTATAATCGCGGGCTCATTTGGCAGTTCCCCGTCGGCCAATACTAGTTAAGACGGGAAATACCGCTGAACCCGGCGCGTGGGGCCCGATCTTCCCCCCGCGACCCAATCGGCACATTCTGGAATTCATTACGTAATGACAACGATCCGTGTAAAAGAAAACGAACCCTTTGACGTAGCCCTGCGCCGCTTCAAGCGCACCATCGAAAAGCTGGGCCTGCTGACTGACTTGCGCGCCCGCGAGTTCTATGAAAAGCCCACTGCAGAGCGCAAGCGCAAGAAGGCTGCTGCCGTCAAGCGCAACTACAAGCGCATCCGCAGCATGCAGTTGCCCAAGAAGCTCTACTGAGTTTCGGTCCAAAGAAGCTGCACACAGCATCTCGCCCGCAAGCTCCAACGAACTTGCCGGACAAAAAATGCTCGCCTGGGGACGCTCCGGCGGGCATTTTTCATTCCAGCCCTCTCATTCGCACCGTATCCACTGGAGAAACACAATGTCCCTCAAAGACCAAATCACCGAAGACATGAAGACCGCCATGCGCGCCAAAGACAGCGAGCGTCTGGGCACCATCCGCCTGCTGCTGGCTGCCTGCAAGCAGCGTGAAGTGGACGAACGCGTGGTTCTGGACGATGCCGCCGTGGTAGCTCTGGTGGACAAGCTGATCAAGCAACGCAAGGATTCGGTCGCCGCCTATGAAGGCGCCGGCCGGCAGGACCTGGCAGACAAAGAGGCGGCAGAAATAAAGGTGTTGCAGGTGTACCTGCCGCAGCGCATGTCAGCCGAAGAAGTGCTGGCGCAAGTCAAAGCCATCGTTGCGGAAGTTGGAGCGTCCGGTCCCGGCGACATGGGCAAAGTCATGGGAGTGGTAAAAACGCGTCTGGCTGGCAAGGCCGAGATGGCCGTGGTGTCTTCCGCAGTCAAGGCCGCACTCGCGGGCTAATCAGCGGGCGGTTTCGGCCCTCGCGGGGCCCGACGCTTGGCGCCCCGGAATGTGCAACCGGGGCATTGGCAAAAATTTACCGCGCGCGCGCGGGCAGCTCCAGCCGCATGCGCACCGGCGCCGACGCGTCTGGGGCCAGGGCCACGCTGCGTGGCTCCACCGATTGCAACATCCAACCGTCTTCCAGAAAGCTGCCCACGCGATAGGGCTTGGCCGGTTTGCCATCTACAGACACGAGCGCAACGCCTTGGCCGCCGCCGCTGGCAATCACCCCGGCGAGCCGAAAGCGGCTGCTTGCATCGGTGACACCAGGCGCAGCAACCGCCGCAATGTCGCCCCCCAACAACCGGGACAGCGCCGCCGCATCGAGCACCGCAGCAGGCTCCTGCCCGACGCTTGCGGGCAATGCACGGCCGGCTTCCGTTGAAGGCCATCGCAATACCCAGAATACGGCGCTGCCGAACAAGAGTAATCCCAGCACCAGGGCTGCGATGCGTGGTGGCCATGATGGGAGGAGAGCGGCTTGCATATTCACGATTATCATCGTGGCGCACGCGTCGCCCAAGGGACCTCTTCATGAAAATCGCATCCACCCGCCCAACCGCTTTCACCCGGGGCTTTACCCTGATTGAGCTGATGGTTGTGCTGGTCATCATTGGCGTTTTGGCGGCACTGATCGTGCCCAACGTGCTGGACCGCGCCGACGATGCGCGGGTCGCCGCAGCGCGAACCGATGTGGGCAACCTGAAACAGGCGCTCAAGCTGTACAAGCTGGATAACCAGCGCTTTCCCACCGCCACCCAAGGCTTGCAGGCACTCGTCGTCAAACCCACCACCGACCCGATTCCCGCCAACTGGAAACCCTACCTCGACAAGCTGCCGTCAGACCCATGGGGCGCAAGCTACCAGTACCTGAACCCCGGCATCAAGGGTGATGTGGATGTGTTGTCACTGGGCGCCGACGGCAAGCCCGGTGGCGAAGGCAAAGATGCGGATATTGGCAGCTGGCAGTAAAACGCCGCGCGCTGCGTTCGCCTGCGGCGGGCAACAGGGCTTTACTTTGCTGGAACTGCTGGTGGTCGTGTCCATTGTTGCCATCGCCAGTGCCGGTGTTGCGCTGGCCTTGCGGGACAGCGCCCAGACCACCACGGAGCGCGAAGCGGTTCGCCTGGCCGCCCTGCTGGAAGCGGGCCGCGCGCAATCCCGCATGCGCGGTGTGGCAGTGCATTGGCGCAGCACGCCCACTGGCTTTCGCTTTGAAGGGCTGCCGCCGCAAACCCTGCCGGAACAATGGCTGAGTGCGTCGACAGCGGTCACTGCTGGCAGCCATGTGGTGCTCGGCCCGGACCCCATCATCCCGCCGCAAACCGTTGTGCTATTCAGCAGCCAGCAGCCGGCTTTTCTGGTGCGCGTGGCAACCGATGGGCTGCAGCCTTTCAGCCTGCAAAACGATGACAAGCCGTCAGCAGCAGCCCGACCGGGTGATACGCCATGAGCCGCAGGCACAGTCTGGGCTTCACGCTGATTGAGGTGCTGGTGGCTTTGGGCATCGTTGCCATCGCACTGACGGCCGGGCTGAAGGCCAGTGCCGCGCTGGGCCGCAATGCACAGCGGCAGTCCGACGTGATGCTGGCAGAGATGTGTGCCGAAAATGAACTCATCAAGCTGCGGCTGGCGCGCCAGATGCCCGGAGTCGGTGATACCGCGGTGACATGTGAACAGGCCGGCCAGCCATTGCGCGTTCAGGCTTCCGTGCGGCCTACTCCAAACCCCAATTTTTTGCGGGTGGACATGCAGGTATTCGATGTGGCGGGCTCGCTGTATCAAGTCACTACCGTGATGGGACGCAACTGATGGCAGATAGGCGCGCCACGGCTCGCAGCATGCGTGGTTTTACCTTGGTGGAACTGCTGGTTGCGCTGGCGGTGATGGCGCTGTTGAGCGTGATGAGCTGGCGCGGGCTGGACGCCATGTCGCGCACCCAGGCCCTGACCCAAACCCGCAGCAATGCGGTGCAAGCCCTGCGCAACGGGCTGGCGCAATGGGTGGCCGATCTGGACGCCATGGACACCGACCTGCCAGCGGCACGTACCCTGCGTTCGACCCCCAGCCCGCTGGAATGGGATGGCCTGTCTTTGCGTATAACCCGCCATAGCGCAGACACCGAAGGGCCCGGCTTGCAGGTAGTGGCATGGACTGCCCGCACTGAACAGGGCCGCAAAGTCTGGCTGCGCTGGCAGTCGCCCACCGTGCGGTCACGCGCCGCGCTGCAGCTGGCGTGGACGCAAGCAGCCCAATGGGCCGAAAACCCATCTGCCGCGAGCCGTGCCAACCAGGTCCGCATCGTGCCCTTGCTGGACTGGCAACTGTTTTACTTCCGGGGCGACAGCTGGAGCAACCCGTCGTCCACTGCGGATGCCGCGTCCGTCACCCCGGACGCCATCCGCCTGCAACTCCATTTGCCCGAAGACCAGCCCCTGTCCGGGAAAGTGACCCGCGACTGGATGCGCGCCACCGCCGGGGGCAGCAAATCATGAAGACGGCCACGCAAAACGGCGCGGCCCTGCTGACTGCCATGCTCACCGTCACGCTGGTCGCCACCATGGCATCGGCGGCGCTGTGGCAGCAATGGCGACAAGTGGAGATCGAGTCCGCTGAACGCAGTCGCACCCAGATGCAATGGGTGCTGAACGGTGCCCTGGATTGGGCCCGGCTGATCTTGCAGGAAGATGGCCGCACAGGTGAGGTGGACCACCTCTCGGAGCCCTGGGCACTGCCCTTGCAGGAAGCCCGCCTCTCCAGCTTCTTGGCGCTCGACAAGAACAACACCAACGACGCCATGGACGCCTTTTTGTCGGGCCAGATCAGCGACCAGCAGGCGCTGCTGAATGTGCGCAATCTGGTGCAGGACGGCAAGCCCCACCCACCGAGCGTACAGGCCTTCAACCGGCTCTTTCGCATGCTGCAACTGCCTCCCGAACCGTTGCGCCAATTGGTGGAAAACCTCGTCCGCTGTGACACCGCCGAGGCCGGCACCACCACCCCCACTGGCACGCCGGCACCCAATGCAGCCCCGCTTAAACCCCACCGCCTGGAGCAACTGCGCTGGCTGGGTCTGCCGCAGTCCACCCTCATTGCCATGCGCCCCTACGCCACTTTACTGCCCACGCCCACAGCGCTCAACCTGAACACGGCAGGTGCCGAAGTGCTGATGGCGGCGCTGCCCGGCATGGACTTGTCCCGCGCACAGCAACTGATCCGCGCACGTGCCACCGGGCATTTCAAAACCACCACCGAAGCCCTGCAGGCGGCAGGGCTTGCGCAAAACAGTGCGGTGATGGCCGAAGCCAAAGACTTCAGTGTGGGCACGCGCTACTTTGCTGTGCGTGGGCGCTTGCGCATGGGTGACAGCGCCGTGCAGGAAGTTTCTTTGGTGGAGCGCACCAGTACGCAGGTGCGGGTGGTTTGGCGCCAGCGCGAACCGCTCGATATGTCGGCAATGGCTTCCCTACAATGAGCGCACACAGACCGCCATGGCCGCATTGATACTGACCCTTCCCCTGACCACCGGCACGGCAACGCCGGAATACGACTATCTGCAAACGCCCGACAGCGTGCAGATAACGGGACAGGGACGTGCGCCGGCCGACCTGCTACCCGCTAGCGCGGGTCGGGGCTGCGAGGTCGTTGTCGTCGTGCCCGCGCGGGCCCTTTCCTGGCACCGGGCGGTGTTGCCCGAAAAAACATTGCGCGGCCTGCTCTCGGGTCGCATGGAAACACCCCGGGCACGCAGCGTGCTGGCAGGTGTTCTGGAAGATCAGCTGCTCGATGAGCCGGCGGACCTGCACTTCGCCGTTTTCGCCCGGTCCGGCGGCTCGCCTGACGACGCAGCCAATGCCTGGATTGCAGTGTGCAACCGCAATTGGCTGCATGGCCGTTTACAGACTCTGGAGGCCGCAGGCCACGTGGTCAACCGCATCGTCGCCGAGTACACGCCGGTTGGCGCAGGCGCGCACCTTACCTTCTGCGACGATCTTCAGCCCGCTCAGCTTGTGCTTTGCACGGCGCAAGGCGTCAGCCTATTGCCGTTGGATGCAGGCATGCATATGGCGCACAACCATGCGCCACTGTCCGTACAGGCGCAGCCCCCGGTCATGGCGCTGGCTGAAAAACATTTCGGCGGCACGGTCACCTTGCAAACGCGCGCTGAGCGCTTGCTGCAAGCGTCCCACTCTGCGTGGAATCTGGCGCAGCTGGAGCTGTCGGCCTCTGCCGGCGGACGCATTGCCCGCCGACTCGGGGCGCTCTGGCAGCAACTCACGCACGCGCCGCAATGGCGCCCGGCGCGCTGGAGTTTGCTGGCGCTGGTCCTGGTGCAAATCGTCGGGCTGAATGCAGTGGCGTGGCGCCAGCGCGCCTTGCTGGACGAACAACGCAACGCCATCCAAAGCGTGTTGCAGCAAACATTTCCAGAGGTGCGGCTGGTGGTGGATGCACCGTTGCAAATGCAACGCTCGGTCGAAGCGCTGGCCCGCGCACGCGGCGCGGGTGCGACAACCAACTTGGGCGATGTGATGGCGCTGGTTACACCACTTGTACCACCGCAAACCCGCTTGACGGGCATGGAACTCACCGACGGCCGTCTTCTGTTGAAGAGCGCCGACTGGAACGCCGACACCGCCCAGCGGGTGGGTGACTCACTTGCGAGCCAGGGGCTGCTGGCCCGCTTGCAAGAGGGCGCCTTGCTGATCGAACCCAAGGAGCCTCGCTGATATGGCCTGGCAACCGCTACTCAAGGCCCGGTGGGCCACCCTTGCGCCACGCGAACGGCGCGCACTGGCACTTGCAGCGGTGGTCGTCTGCATGGCGTTGGCGTGGACTGTACTGATCGCGCCGGCACTGCGCACACTCAAAAACGCCCCGGCCCAAAGTGCGGCATTGGGCGCAGCGATGGAGCGCATGCAAACGTTGCAGGCGCGCGCGCTGGCGCTGCGCGCCCAACCTGTCGCCGCCCCGCAAGACGCACTGCAGTCGTTGCAATCGGCGGCGGCCGCACTGGGCAAGTCCGCCAACCTGAGCGTCGAGGGCGAGCAGGCAACGCTTGCACTGCGCCAGATAAGCGCCCCCGATCTGGCCACGTGGCTGGCCGCCCAATCCGCTGCCGGAGTCAGCCCGGCCGAAGCCCACCTGCAACGCGACCCAGGCAGCGCCGCATCCACATGGAGCGGCACCTTGCTGTTTCGCTTACCAAGCAGCACCGGGTCCGCGCAATAAGCCCATGGCAAGCCCGCAACCGTTCTCTGCCGCGTCTTCCATGCGCCACTCCGTCTGGCTCTGGCTGGTGGTGGGCGCATTGCTGGGCACATTGGCGTCCACCTTTTATTTCGCACCCGCGGCCTGGCTGGCACACGGCATGCTGCGCGCAAGCGAAGGCCGGATCATCCTGCGCGAAAGCCAGGGTACGGTCTGGCATGGCTCGGCGGTGGTCGGCCTCGGCGGCGGCCCCGGTAGCTCGGACGCCGCGCGCTTGCCGGGCCGGGTGCAATGGGATTTCCGCCCGATTTGGGGTGGCGTGCAAGTGACCGTGCACGCGGATTGCTGTACGCCGCAAGCCCAGCAATTGGTATGGACAGCGGGCCTGCGCGGCTGGCGATTGCAGGTCCTGACCGGAGAGTCGACGTGGCCGGCGCAGGTGCTGTCGGGTTTGGGCACGCCGTGGAATACGGTGCAGCTGCAGGGCCGCCTGCAATTCCAGACGACAGGGCTGACACTGACCTCGTCAGTGGACCGCTTGCAGCTTGCCGGGACGGCATCTGTGACGTTGCCCGATATGGCATCCAGCCTGTCCACGCTGCGCCCGCTCGGCAGCTACCGCCTGCAGTTGCAAGGCGGGGCGCAAACCACACTTGAACTGCAAACCATCAAGGGACGCCTGCAACTGCAAGGCACTGGCCAATGGGCTGCTGCGCGTTGGCGCTTTGAGGGTGAAGCGCGCGCCGATGCCGCGCACGAAGCGGAACTTTCCAATCTTCTCAACATCATGGGACGGCGCGACGGCGCGCGGTCTGTCATTACCTTGGGCTAGCACCATGCGACACACGAAAACATTCCAACCGGTCAGCACCTGGGCGCGCGCCGCAGGCCTGGTGGCTGGGCTTTCCTGCGGACTGGTCCTTGCGCAGACTGCACCACCAGCGGCGGGCAGCACCGCCCCTGCATCCAGCCAGGCCGCTTTGGCAGCACGCGGCGCGCCGGTCACCCTGAATTTTGTGAACGCAGAGATTGAGGCCGTTGCCCGCGCCATGGCCAGCATGACCGGTCGTCAGGTGGTAATTGACCCGCGCGTGAAGGGCACCCTCAACCTGAGCAGCGACAAGCCTTTGTCGCCAACGGCCGCCTACAACCAGTTTCTGGGTGCGCTGCGCTTGCAGGGCTTTACCGTGGTGGAGTCGGCCGGTCTGGACAAGGTGGTGCCCGAGGCGGACGCCAAGTTGCAAAGCGGTGCGGTCAGCGCGGAGGCTGGCGGTAAAAACCCGCAAGGCAACCAGATCGTCACGCAGATCTTCAAGCTCAATTTCGAGAGCGCCGCCAACCTGCTGCCGGTGCTGCGTCCGCTCATCAGCCCCAACAACGTCATCAACGTCAACCCCGGCAACAACTCGCTGGTCATCACCGACTACGCCGACAATCTGCAACGCATCGCCCGCA
>Ga0228698_1000977_pt1 | contig 15814 bp, 4 predicted proteins | sample McNCre117_Aug_MG_FD_178015 | JGI IMG/M metagenome (GOLD analysis project Ga0228698, IMG submission 178015) | Freshwater microbial communities from McNutts Creek, Athens, Georgia, United States - 1-17_Aug_MG | ecosystem: Environmental > Aquatic > Freshwater > Creek | place: USA: Georgia...
GCCCACTGGATCAGTCGCACCTGATCGCTGCACGAGTACTGCGGCAGGTTGGGCCGCTTGCCGGCACCACCGGCCACCAGGGGCGGCGTCAGTTCGTCGGCCCATTCGGGGTGCACATGCAGCTGCACGTCCTGGCCGGCGTCGCGCAGCATGCCCACCACACGTTGCAGGTAGGCCTCACCGAAGCGGGCGGCAAAGAGCGACTCGACAAAGAACACGCCCTTCAGCTGGTGGCGGTTCAGGATTTCCAGCGTCTTGGGCAGCGCGTAATCACCTGCCGCTGATCGACCCACGATGCTGCGCTCGAACGCCGCCGGGAAGCGTTCGTCAAGCTGGTGCCAGCCATCGCACCAGGTTTCCACATCAAAAGTCACGTGTACCTGCATCGGGGGGTATGGTCGGCTGCGCAGTGCTTGTAAGGGGCGGTAACAAGTCTGAATTATCGTGTCTGGGCCGGGTAGCCCGGGCCGTTCCAAGGTCTTGGGCTCCACCCGGTTAAGGGGGCGCCACATGAAAAAGGGCCGCAGCACGCGGCTGCGACCCTCTTGGGGCAACCGACGCGAGGTCGGTTGCGCGGGCTGACGGACATCAGATCAGCGGGCCGTTCTGGTGCTGCAGCCATTCCTCGTCCAGCGTCTTGTGGCTGGGTGCGGCACCCACCGCGTCATGCGGATCGGCCACCGGCGTGGCGCCAGGCATCACCGCAGCGTGGGCCATGCCCTCGCCGTGGGGTGCTGCTGGCAACACATCCTTGGGCGCGTCGGCCAGCAGGTCATCCAGCTGCGGTGCCGCTGCAGCCTTGGACTTGGCAAACCAGACGTCGGCCATCTCGTGGGTGCTGCCGTCGGTGCCGGTGTAACTGCCCACCATGCCCAGCATGTTGCCGTTGTCCGTGGTGGTGCCGCGGGTGTAGTTCAGATCCAGAGACAGCACACCCACATCCACCAGGCCCTTCAACTCGCCCACGTCGGTCACCCCGTCGTGGTTGGCGTCGACCCACACCTTGAGCTGACCGAAAGCAGCGTCCTGGGCGTCGATCTTGCCGTCGCCGTTGCTGTCCAGATCAGCCAGCGCGTTGTAGCCGTTGCCTGCACGCTGACCGGTGCTCAGCTGCGTGGCGGTACCGAACAGCTCGGCGCCGTTGTTGATGATGCCGTCACCGTTGATGTCGCGCACCAGCAGGCCGTCACCACTGCCCACCCAGCCCACTTGCGAGGTGTGGCCCGATGCCGTGAGGTCGAACTGCACCCCGTTGGCCGCCGACAGCGTGTGCACGCCGTCGCCGTTCAGGTCCAGCACGATGGGCGAGACGGCAGCCAGCGCGTCGAGCTGGTCGGTGTCCATGCCCTGGGTCTGGGTCGTGGTCAGCGCCACCACCTGCGTCATGTTCATCGCAGCGATGTCGCTGAGCTCGAAGGCCGCCACCTGGGTGGAGGACAGCGAGGCCAACTGGCCGACCGACAGGCCCGGGATCTGGATCTCGGTGAGCGCCTGGATGTCGGTGGTGCTGAACCACGACAGCTGGGTGGTCGTCAGCGAGCCGATCTGGTGCGAGGTGAAGGCCGCGATCTGGTCAGCCGTCAGCACCGAGATGTCCGTGCTGTTGGAGAAGCCTTGCAACTGCGTGGTGCTCAAGGCTTGCAACTGCACATCGGTCAGGTGCGGCAACTGGGTCGAGGTCAGCACATCGAACTGGGTGGTGTTCCAGGCTGCGATCTGCACGCTGGTCAGGCCATCCATCTGCGTGGAGGTCAAGGCCATCAGCTCGGTGGTGCTGAGCGCGGCAGACTGCGCCGAGCTCAGGTAGCCGATCTGGTCAGGCGTGAGGTACTGGAACTCGGCACTGCCCATGGCGGCCAGGTCGGTCGTGGTGATGGCACGCACCTGGTAGTCCTGCAGGCCTTGCAGATCCTGCGAATCCAGGCTGTTGAGTTGCAGCGTCGTGAGGGCTGCAATCTGGGCCGTGGTCATCGCCTGGAACTGGCCCACCGTCAGGGTGTTCAGCGTGTTGGTCGCCATCGTGGCGATCTGCGCCGTGGTCAGGGCTTGCACCTGCTCGTCGTACATCGAGATCATCTGGTTGGACGTGAGTGCCGCCAGTTCACCCGAGGTGAAGGCCGAGATCTGGGTCGAAGTCAGCCCGCCGAAGGCCACCGTGCCGATCGAACCCAGGTTGGCAGTCTGGATCGAGCGGATCTGTGCGGCCGTCATGCCACCGAGCTGATCGGCCGTGAGTACCGACAGGTGGTGGGTGTCCATCAGCGCGAAGTCGGCCGTGGTCAGCGCCTTGATCTGCTCGGGTGCAATCGCCACCAGGTCGTTGGTCTCCATCGCCAGCACCTGGGTGCTGGTCAGCGCGGCCAGTTGCTGCGTATTGAACAGCTGGAACTGGTTGCTGGTGAAGGCGTTGAGCTGGGTGCTGGTGAGCGTGGCCAGTTGCTGCGTGGTCAGACCCGGGATCTGCGAGTCATTGAACGATTGCAGCTGGTTGGACGTCATCAGGCCCAGTTGCGAGGTGGTGAACGCGGCCACCTGGGCCGAGCTCAGGCCACCCAGCGCAGCGGTGGTCAGCGCGTAGATGTTGGCCGACGCGATGGCCTTGACCTGGCTGCTGCTCAGGCCGGCCAGCTGGTCGGCGTTGAGCACTGACAGGTGCGTGGTGTCCAGAGCCGACAGATCAGCCGTGCCCATCGCCTTGACCTGCTGCTGCGACAGGGCTGCCAGGTCGTTGCTGTCCAGCGCACCCACTTGCGTGCTGGTCAGGTAACCGATCTGGGCGCTGGTCAGCGACTGGAACTGCGTGCTGGTCAGCCAGTCGAGCTGGTTGGTCGCCAGGGTCGACAGCTGGTTGGCCGTCATCGACGTGAGCTGGGTTTCATTGAACGCCGCGAACTGCGTGGTCGTCATGTTGCTCAGCTGCGACGAGGTCAGCGCTGCGATCTGCGCCGTGCCAAAGCCGGCCAGGGCTGCGGTGCCGATGGCGCTGACGTCGGTCGACAGCAGGCCGCGGATCTGCGTGGACGACAGGGCCGAGAACTGGTCTGCCGTGATCACGCTGAGCTGGTGCGTGCCCATGCCCTTCAGGTCGGCCGTGGTCAGCGCCTGAACCTGCGATTGCGACAGCGAGGCCAGGTCGGTGGTCTCCATGTTGGCAATCTGGTTGCTGGTCAGGTAGCCGATCTGCGACGAGGTCATCACGCCGAACTGGCCCACCGTGAGGTAGTTCAGGTCGTCGGTGGCCATGGTCGACAGCTGGGCCTGGGTCAGTGCCTGCACCTGCGTGTCGTTCAGGGCCTGCAACTGGTTCGAGGTCATCGAGCCCAGTTGTGCGGTCTTGAGCGCCGCGATCTGGTCACCCGAGAAGCCACCCAGTGCCGTGGTCGTCAGCGCGCTGATGTAGGCGCTGGCGATCGCACGCACCTGGGTGCTGCTCAGGGCACCCAACTGATCCGCCGTGAGCGTGGCCAGGTGAGCGGTGTCCATGCTCGACATGTCGGCGGTGCTCATCTGCGTGAGCTGGATGGCTGCCAGGTCAGCGGTTTCCAGATTGGCCATCTGGTTGCTGGTCAGGGCGGCAATCTGTGCCGAGGTGAACAGGCCGAACTGTCCGGCGGTGAAGCCGTTGAGCAGGTTGGTGGCCATCGACGCGATCTGCGCGGTGGTCAGGGCCGTGACCAGCGAGTCATCCAGATGCGTCAGCTGGTTGGTCACCATCTGGCTGAGCTGGGCGGTGGTCAGTGCCGCGATCTGCGCCGTGGTCATGCCCAGCAGCGAGGACGTGGTCAGGGCGTACATCTCGGCCGAGGCGATGGCACGGATCTGGTCCGTGGTCAGGCCACCGATCTGGTCGCCACTGAGCACGCTCAGGTGCGTAGTGTCCATCGCGCCGATGCCCTTGAGATCCAGTTGCGACACCTGGGTGGCCGACAGCGCCATCAGGTCATTGGTCTCCAGGCCGGCCACCTGGTTGCTGCTGAAGGCGCCCACCTGGGCCGAGCTCAGCGTGGCGAACTGGTTGGACGACAGCGCATTGAGCGTGGCCGTGGCCAGTGAGCCAATCTGGTTCGACGACAGCGACTTGACCTGCTCGTCCGACAGTGCCAGCAACTGGCTGGACGTCAATTGGCTGAGCTGGGCCGTGTTCAGGGCCGCAACCTGGGCCGTGGTCAGGCCCGCCAAGGCCGCGGTGCTGATGAAGGCGGCCTCGTGCGAGCCGATGGCTGCCAACTGCGTGGTGCTGATGGCCGCCACCTGGTCGGCGCTCAGCACCGAGATGTGCGTGCTGTCCAGCGCGCCGATCGCATCGCTGCTCAGTCGCTTGATCTGGTTGGCGCTGAGCGCGGCCAGGTCATTGGTCTCCAGACCTGCAGCCTGGCCCGTGGTGATGGCCGCGATCTGCGCCGTGGTCAGGATGGTGAACTGGTTGGACGTCAGCGAGTTCAGGCTGGTCGAGGCCAGGCTGGCCAGCTGCGTGCCGGTGACGGCGCGGATCTGGTCGTCACTCAAGGCCTGCCACTGGTTCGAGTGCAGGGCCGCCAGCTGACTGGTGGTCAGTTGCGACATCTGCAGCGTCGTCAGGCTGGGCAGGGTGTTGGTGGCGATCGCACCCAGGTTGGCCGACTGGATGGCCTGCACCTGCGCCGAGGTCAGGGCCGCGAACTGATCGGCACTGAGGGTGGCGTAGTTGGCGCTGTTCATCGCCGCGATGTTGCGGGTCGAGAAGGCGGCGATCTGGGCGCGGGTGAACGAGCCCAGGTCAGCCGTTTCCAGGCCAGCGACTTGCGCGGTGGTCAGGGCACCAATCTGCGACGAGGTGAGCAGGGCAAACTGGTTGCTGGTCAGCCAGTTCAGGTGGTCGGTGGCCATCGACGCGATCTGCGTGGTGGTCAGGGCCTTGAGCAGCGACTCGGTCAGGCCTTGCAGCTGTTGCGAGCTGAAGTTGCCCAGCTGGGCCGTGCTCAGTGCACCGATCTGGGCCGAGGTCATGCCGGCCAGCGCCGTGGTGGTGATGGCCGACAGCTCGGACGACACGATGGCCGCGAACTGGGTTGAGCTCAAGGCGCCGATCTGGTCGGCCGTCAGCGACGCGATGTGCGCGCTGTCCATCGCATTGATGGCCTTGGTCGACAGGGCCGCGGCTTGCGCTGCGGTCAGGCCGGCCAGGTCGGCGGTCTCCAGGCTGGCGGCCTGGTTGCTCAGCAGCGCCGAGATCTGCGAGGTCGACAGCACCTCGAACTGGCCAACCGACAACGCATTGAGCGTGGCGGTGGGCAGCATGGCGATCTGCGACGAAGTGAGCGCAGCCAGTTGTTCATCCGAGAAGGCCTTGAACTGGTTGCTGGTCATCAGGCTCAGCTGAGCCGAGGTCAGCACCGGCACCTGGGCCGTGGTCAGGCCGGCAATGGCGGCCGTGCTGATGGCGGCCAGGTCGGTCGAGGTGATGGCGGCAATCTGGGCCGTGGTCATCGCACCCAGTTGGTCAGCGCTCAGCACGGCGATGTGGGCCGTGTCGAAGGCGTTGATGCCCTTGGTGCTCAGCTGGGAGATCTGGGTGTTGGTCAAGCCCATCAGGTCAGCCGTCTCCAGGCCAGCCACCTGGTTGCTGGTGAAGGCCGCCACCTGGCTGGACACCAGGATGCCGAACTGGTTGGCCGTCAGCGAGTTGAGGCTGGCGGTGGCCAGGCTGGCGATCTGCGACGAAGTCAGCGCGCGCAGCTGGTCATCACTCATGGCCTGCCACTGGTTCGAATGCAGGGCAGCCAGCTGAGCCGTGGTCAGCTGCGACATCTGCAGCGTGGTCAGGCTGGGCAGCGTGTTGGTGGCAATCGCACCGATGTCGGCCGATTCGATGGCCTGCACCTGCGCCGAGGTCAGGGCCGCGAACTGGTCGGCACTGAGGGTGGCGAAGTTGGCGCTGTTCATCGACACGATGTTCTTGGTCGACAGCGCGGCCACCTGGGCCTTGGTGAACGAACCCAGGTCAGCGGTTTCCAGGCCACCCACCTGTGCCGAGGTCAGCGCAGCGATCTGCGACGACGTGAGCACCGGCATCTGGTTGCTGGTCAGCCAGTTCAGGTGGTCGGTGGCCAGCGAGGCGATCTGCTCGGTGGTCAGCGACTTGAGCTGCGCATCGGTCAGGGCCTGCATCTGGGTCGACGTGATCGAGGCGATCTGGCCCGTGCTCATGGCCATGATCTGGCCCGAGGTCAGGCTGGCCAGGGCGGTGGTGCTGATGGCGGCGATGGTGGCCGAATTCAGCGCAGCGATCTGGTCGACCGACAGCGAGGCGATCTGCGAGCCCAGCAGCGCAGCGATGTGCGCGCTGTCGAGCAGCGACAGGTCGGCCGTGCTCAAGGCGCGGATCTGGGCCGACACGAAGGCGGCCAGGTCGTTGGTCTCCAGCGTGCTCACCTGGCCGCTGGTCAGCGAGGCCACTTGCGAGGCGGTGAGGGCCGCAGTCTGGTCGCTGGTCAGCGAATTCAGGTCGGTGCTGCTGAGCTTGGACAGCTGTGCGCCGGTCAGGGCACGCACCTGTGCCGTGGTCAATGCCTGCCATTGCAGCGAGGTCAGGGCGTCCAGCTGGCTGGAGCTGAAGGCCGCGATTTGCACGCTGGTCAGGCCCGCCATGTCGTCGGTGCTCAGGCCCACCAGGTCGACGGTGTCGATCGAGCGGATCTGTTCAGCCGTCAACACACCCCACTGGGTGGAGCTGAGCGCGGCGATGTGGGCGCTGTCCATGGCCGAGATGTCGGCGGTGTCCAGGGCACGCAGTTGGGCCGAGCTCAGGTTGCCCAGGTTGGCCGTGGCCAGGTTGGCAATCTGGTTGCTGGTCAGGCCTGCAATCTGCGTCGCGGTCAGCATCTGGGCCTGATCGCTGGACAGCATGTTCAGGTGATCGGTGGCCAGACCCGACAGCTGGGTGGTGGTCAGCGAGCGCAGCTGGCCCGAGGTCAGGGCTTGCAGCTGGGTGCTGGTCAGGGCCAGCAACTGTTGCGAGGTCAGCGCGGCCACCTGGGTGGTCGACAGGCCCTGCAGCAGCGTGGTGCCCAGGCCAGCCAGGTCGGCCGAATCGATGGCACGGACTTGCGTTGAGCTGAAGGCAGCCAGTTGATCGGCGCTCAGCGCGTTCAGGTCGGCGCTGTCCAGCGCCACCATGTCGGCGGTGCCAAAGGCGCGCAGCTGGGTCGAGCTGAGGGCGCCCAGGTCGGCCGACTCCAGGTTGCCGATCTGGTTGCTGCTCAGGCCGCCAATCTGCGTGGCGGTCAGGGCCTGGAACTGCAGGCTGCTCAGGCTGTTGAGGTTGGCCGTGGTCAGCAGCGACAGCTGGGTCGAGGTCAGGCCGCGCAGCTGGTCAGAGCCCAGGGCTTGCAACTGGGTGCTCAGCAAGCTGGTGAACTGGCCGGTGGTCAGCGCAGCGAGTTGGGCCGAGTGCAGACCCGGGATGGCAGCGGTGCTCAGGTACTGGATGTCGGCCGAGGCCAGGGCCTTGACCTGCGCCAGGCTCATCGCGCCCAGTTGCTCGGAGGTCAGCGCATTCATGTGGGCGCTGTCGAGCAGGCCTGCGACGGCCTTGGTGGTCAGGCTGGCGAACTGCGCACCCGACAGGGCACCCAGGTCGGCCACTTCCAGGTTGGCCAGCTGATTGCTGGTCAGGCCGGGCAACTGGCCGCTGGACAGGGCCTGGAACTGCGTGCTGGTCAGCCAGTTGAGGTGGTCGGTGGCCAGCTTGCTCAGTTGGTCAGCCGTCAGCGCGCGCACCTGGTTCGAGGCCAGCGACTGCAGCTGAACCGAGGTCAGGGCACCGAGCTGGGCCGAGGTGAGGGCGGCCACCTGGGCCGAGCCCAGGCCGGCCAGCGTGGTGCTCACCAGTCCGGCGATGTTGGCCGACTGCAGGCCAGCGACCTGGTCGGTGGACAGGGCCAGCAGCTGGTTGGAGCTCAGCGCGCCCAGGTGGGTGCTGTCCAGCGCGTTGATCTGCGGGCCCGACAGGGCGCGCATCTGGGCCGAGGTCAGGGCGGCCAGATCAACCGTCTCCAGCGTGCCAACCTGGCTGCTCAGCAGGCCATTGATCTGCTTGCTGCTGAAGGCCTGGAACTGCGTGCTGGTCAGCGTGTTCAGGTCGGTGCTGCTCAGGGCCTGCAGTTGGGCCACGGTCAGGCCGCGCACCTGGGCCGAGGTCAGGGCCTGCAACTGGTCGCTGGTCAGCGTGGCCAATTGGGCGCTGGTCAGGTAGCCGATCTGCGTGGCGGTCAGGCCGGTGATGTTGGTGCTGCCCAGGCCCACGATGTCAGCCGACTCGATGGCCTGGATCTGGCCCGAGGTCAGCGAAGCCAGCTGCGTGGTGCTGAGGTAGGACAGATCGGTGCTGTCCAGTGCCACCATGTCGGCTGTGCTCAGCCAGCGCAGTTGGGCCGGGGTCAGCGCAGCCAGCGCGGTGCTGGCCAGGCTGGCCACCTGAGCGCTCGACAGCGAGGCGATCTGGGCATTGATCATGCCGGCCACCTGGCCGCTGGTCAGGTAGTTCAGCGCGGCGGTGGACATGCCGGCGATCTGGGCGGTGCCCAGGCCACGGATCTGGTTGGACGCCATCGACTGCCATTGCAGCGAGCTCAGCGACGCCAGTTGGGCCGACGAGAACGCACCCAGTTGGGCGGCGTTCAGGCTGCCCAGCACGCTGGTGCCCAGGCCCACGATGTCAGCGGTCTCGATCGAGCGCAGCTGGGCCGTGCTCATGGCCGCCAGCTGGCTGCTGGTCAGCACGGCGTAATCGGTGCTGTCCAGGGCCGTCAGGTCGCCAGTGGACAGGGCGCGCACCTGGGTTGAAGTCAGGTTGCCCAGGTGCGAGTTGTCCAGGCCATTGATCTGGTCACTGGTCAGGGCCGCAATCTGGTTGGCCGACAGGGCGCGCAGCTGGTCGGTGGTCAGCAGGTTCAGCTCGGTGGTCGACAGCGTCACCAGCTGGGCCGTGCGCAGCGAACCGATCTGGCCCGTGGTCAGGGCCTGCAGCTGGTTGGAGCCCAGCGAGGCCAGTTGGGCCGACGTGAGCGAGCCGATGCGGGTGGTCGACAGCTGCGAGATCTGAGTCGGCGTGAGCGTGGTCAGATCCGAGGTACCCAGCGTGGACAGCTGGTTGGTGGTCAGCGAGGCGAGCTGGCCCGAACCCAGGGCCTGCAGTTGGTCGCTGGTCAGCGCACCCAGCTGTCCGCTGCTCATCGCGGCCACCTGGGCGGTGCCCAGCGAGGCCAGTTGCGTCAGGGACAGGCCGACCAGGTCGATGGTGTCGATGGCGCGCACCTGCGCCGAGGTCAGGGTGTTCAGCTGGGTCGAGCTCATCACCGACAGGTCGGCGCTGTCCAGCGCGGCGATGTCGGCGGCATTGAGCGCACGGATCTGTGCGGTGTCATGGCCGCCAGATTGGCGGTCACCAGGGTGCCCACCTGGTTGGTGCCCAGGGCCGCAATCTGGCCCGAGGTCAACTTGGCAAACTGGCTGGCCGTCAGCGTGTTCAGGTCACGCGTGGTCATCGCGCCCAGCTGGTTCGAGGTCAGACCGTGCAACTGGGTTTCGGTCAGCGACTGCAGCTGCGTCGAGGTGAAGGCATGCAGCTGATCAGAGGTCAGCGCGCCGATCTGGCGGCTGCCCAGGGCCGCCACAAAGGGCGTGCCCACGGCGGTCAGGTCAACGGCTTCGATGGCCTGGATCTGCGAGGTGGTCAGCGCGGCCACCTGCTCGGGCAGCATGGCCACCATCTGGCCGGTGCTCAGGGCCACGATGTCGGCCGAGTTCAGCGCCCGGATCTGCGCCGAATTCAGCGCGGCCAGGTCGGCGGTTTCCAGGTTGCTGATCTGGTAGCTGGACAGGCCAGCGATCTGGGCGCTGCTCAGCGCCTGGAACTGGGTGCTGGTCAGGGCATTGAGTGCGGTGGTGGTCAGGCCGGCCATCTGCGAGGCGCTCAGGCCACGCAGCTGGGCGGTCGACAGCCCTTGCAGTTGTTCGGGGCTGAAGGTGGCCAGTTGCGACGAGGTCAGGGCACCCAGCTGCGCCGTGGTGAAGCCCACGATGCTGGTCGAGCTGATGCCGGCGAGGTCGGCCGTGTCGATGGCACGCAGCTGGCTGCTGGTCAGGGCGGCCAGCTGGTTGGTGTTGAGCACCGCCAGGTGGGCGCTGTCCAGGGCGGCCAGGTCACCACCGCTCAGGGCCTTGATCTGGGCGCCGGTCAAGGCGGCCAGGGCGGCGGTGGTCAGGGCACCCACCTGGTTGCTGGTCAGGGCACCGATCTGGCCCGAGCTCAGGGCCTGGATCTGCGTGCTGGTCAGCAGGTTCAGCGCGGTCGAGCTGAGGGTGGGCATCTGCGAGCTGGTCAGGCCACGCAGTTGCACCTCACCCAGGGCTTGCAATTGATCCGAGCTCAGCGCGGCCAACTGGGCCGAGGTGAGCGAGCCGAACTGGGCCGAGCCGAAGCCACCCAGGCTGGCGGGCGCGATGGCGGCCAGGTCAACCGTCTCGATAGCACGCATCTGCACCGAGCTGAGCGCGCCCAGCTGGTTGGTGCTGAGCAGGCCGAATTCGGTGCTGGTCAGGGCGGCCACGCCCATCGTGCCCAGGGCGCGGATCTGGGCGCTGGACAGCGCAGCCAGATCGGCGGTTTCCAGGTTGGCGAGCTGGTTGCTGGTGAGCGAGGCGATCTGCTTGCTGGTGAGCTGTGCAAACTGCGCAGCGGTCAGCGCATTCAGGTCATCGGTGCTCAGCGAAGCCAGCTGGGCCGAGGTCAGGCCTGCCAGCTGGGGCTGCGACAGCGCCTGCAATTGATCGGTGGTCAGTGCGCCCAGCTGGGTGCTGGTCAGCGCGCCCGTCTGGTTCGAGCTCAGGGCTGTCACAAAGGCGCTGCCCAGGTTCGAGACTTCGGCCGTGGCAATGGCGCGCAGTTGGGCCGACGACAAGGCGCCGGCCTGGCTGGAGCTGAAGTTGGCCAGCTGGGCGCCGGTCAGGGCGGCCAGGGCAGACGGCGACAGGGCATGCACCTGCGCGGTGTTCAGGCCGACCAGGTCGACGCTGGGCAGGTTGGCCAGCTGGTTGCTGCTGAGCACGGCCAGCTGTGCCGTCGTGAAGGCGCGCAGCTGATCCGGCGTCAGGGTGTCCAGGTCGTCGGTCGACAGGCTCATCACCTGGGTGCTGGTCAGGTTGTGCACCTGGGCAGCGGTCAGCGACTGCAGCTGGTTGGACGTCAATGCGCCCAATTGGGCCGAGTTGAGCTGGGCGATCTGGCCAGTGGTCAGGCTGGCGATCCGCGAAGGGTCCACCGTGGCCAGCACGGCGGTGCTGATGGCGCTGAGCTGGATCGAGCTCAATGCGGCGATCTGGGTGGAGGTGAGGGCGCCAAAGTGCGCCGAATCCAGCGCGCCCAGGTCACGGCTGCTGATGGCTCGCACCTGCGCGGTGCCCAGGCCGGTGATGTAGGACGCATCGATGGCGTTGAACTGGCCCGAGCTCAGGGCATTGATCTGGCTGCTGCGCAGCGCGTCGAACTGGTCAATCGTCAGCGAGGTGATGCCGGCGGTACCCAGCACGCCGATCTGGCCCGAAGTCAGGGCCTGAACCTGCGACGCGCTGAAGGCGTGCAACTGATCGACCGACAGCAGGCTCAGTTGATGCGAATTGAGGGTGGCCACCTGGCCGGTGCTGAACGCGCCCACTTTTTCAACCGACAACGCCGCCAACTGGTCGCTGCCAATCGCGTTGATCTGCCCCGAAGTCAACGCCGCAAACACCTTGTTGCTCATGGCATCCAGATCCGCGCTCTCCAAAGCTGCCACGCCCGCAGCCGGAATTGCACGCACCTGTGCCGTCGTCATCAAACCGAAGTCCGATGCCGCAAAGGCGCTGATCTGGGTGCTCGACAGCGCGGCCAGCCCCTTGACCGGCAGCACCGGAATTTGTGTCTCCGTCAACGCGGCGATCTGGGTCGGTGTGAACAGAGCCCAGTCAGCAGCGCTGAGCAGGTTGAGTTCAGCCGAGGTCATCGCGGCGATCTGGTCGGCGGTCAGGGTCGGGATCTTGGAGGCCATGTTGCAATCCTTGGGCGCGGGTTTCTAGGGCGGTATTCGGTAGTGGTGCCGTCTGCAGTCGGTGTCCATTTGCATGAACAGTGACGACACCTTCGGCGCGTTCCTCGTCGGCATATCGGGCCTCTGAAAAACAACTTAAGCCCGAAACACAACAACATGGCTTTCACAGGCCTTTTCGTGGTTTATTTCGCGGCGCGCCCTCAAGTTCCGGTTTGGGCGGTCGAAAACACCGCGTTTGCCTGCGCTTATCCGGCCTAGGCAAGCTGGGCCCGGCGGCACCATCGTGTGGCGGAGAAATGGCTTCTTCGCGCCCACGACATGGCTCAAGCCCAAGACCGCAACCTCCCGGCATCAGAGAAGAAGAAGCGCAAGGCCCGAAGCGAAGGCCAGGTGGCGCGTTCGCGCGACCTGTCGCACCTGCTGGTGGTGGGCGGTGGCGGCGCCCTTTTGGTGTCGCAGATGCCGCGCCTGGGTGACTGGCTGCAGCGCCTGCTGGCCACCGGCCTGCGTTTTGATGCCCAGTTCTTGGCCGAGCCCGACGCCATGGAGCGCCAGTTGGCCCACCTGACCTGGGCCTGGCTGGCCGTGCTGCTGCCCATGGGCGGCGTGATGGCGGCTCTGGCCATTGGCGCCAGCGTGGCCGCCGGCGGCTGGAATTTCACGCTCAAGCCCCTGCAGCCCAATTTCGGCAAGCTCGACCCCCTGGCCGGGCTGGCCCGCATGGTCAATGGTCAGCACCTGGGTGATCTGGGCAAGGCCTGCCTGCTGGCCGTGCTGCTGGGCGCGATCGGCGCGGCCTATCTGTATGCGCACCTGGGCGCCTTCCACGATGCCCTGGCCATGCCGCTGCCGGTGGCACTGGCCCATGTGGGGCGCGAACTGGTGGGCGGACTGGCCCTGCTGCTGATCGTGCTGGTGGTGTTTGCCGCCATCGATGTGCCCCTGCAACGCATGATGCTGGCCAACCGGCTCAAGATGAGCCACCAGGAAGTCAAGCAGGAGCACAAGGAGGCCGAGGGCAACATCGAAGTCAAGGGTCGCATCAAGGCCCGCATGCGCGAGATGTCACGCAAGCGCATGCTGGCCGCCGTGCCCAAGGCCGACCTGGTGGTGATGAACCCCACCCACTACGCAGTGGCCCTGAAATACGACGACCAGAGCATGGCCGCCCCCCGCGTGGTGGCCAAGGGCGCCGACCTGATGGCGCTGAAGATCCGCGACATCGCCCGCGAACACAAGGTGCCCGTGCTGCAGGCGCCGCCGCTGGCCCGCGCTCTGTACACCCACACCGAACTGGATCAGGAGATCCCGGCCCGGCTGTTCACCGCCGTGGCCCAGGTGCTGGCCTATGTGTTCCAGCTGCGCAATGCGCTGGCTGGCCGCGGGCCCATGCCTGCCGACCTGCCGGCCATCACCGTGCCGCCCGATCTCGACCCGCTCACCGCCGCTGAAGCCGCCACGCCATGAACCCCCTGATCGCACAACTGCAAAGCCTGCTGGCCGGCCAGCAGGCCCAGAAGCTGGCCCGAACCCTGGGCGTCAGTGCCACCTTGCTCAAGTCGCTGGGTGCGCCGGTGTTCATCGTCATGGTGCTGGCGATGATGGTTTTGCCGTTGCCGCCGTTTCTGCTGGATCTGTTCTTCACCTTCAACATCGCCATGGCCTTGATGGTGATGATGGTGGCCGCGCACATGATCCGGCCGCTGGACTTCGCAGCCTTCCCGTCGGTGCTGCTGATGACCACCTTGCTGCGCCTGAGCCTGAACGTGGCCTCCACGCGGGTGGTGTTGCTGGAAGGGCACAACGGCGCCGCTGCCGCCGGCAAGGTCATCGAGAGCTTTGGCCACTTCCTGATCGGCGGCAACTTCGCGGTCGGTCTGATTGTTTTCGCCATCCTGGTGGTCATCAACTTCATCGTGGTCACCAAGGGTGCCGAGCGCATTGCCGAAGTGGGTGCGCGTTTCACCCTGGACGCCATGCCCGGCAAGCAGATGGCCATCGACGCCGACCTGAACGCCGGTCTGATCGACGAGAAGGAAGCCAAGCGCCGCCGCATCGAGGTGGGCGAAGAGGCCGAGTTCTTTGGCTCCATGGACGGTGCCAGCAAGTTCGTGCGCGGCGACGCCATCGCCGGCATGCTGATCCTGGTCATCAACATCGTTGGCGGCTTCATCATCGGGGTGGCCAGCCACGGCCTGGATGCCCGCCAGGCCGCCGACCGCTACGTGCTGCTGGCCGTTGGCGATGCCCTGGTCGCGCAGATCCCGGGCCTGCTGATCTCGGTGGCCGCTGCCATGGTGGTGTCGCGGGTGGGCAAGGAGAAGAACATCGGCAGCCAGATCGGCAGCCAGGTGTTCGGCAGTGCCAAGTCGCTGGCCATCACGGCCGGCATCGTCACCACGCTGGGCGTCATCCCCGGCATGCCGCATGCGGTGTTCCTGTTCATCGGCGCCTGCATCGGTGGCCTGGCCTGGTGGCTCGATCGTGCAGCCAAGCTGGCCAAGGCCGCGCCCCCGGCGCCCCCGGTGGATGCCCAGCCCGCCAACGCCGAGGCCACCTGGGACGATCTGCAGCCCGTTGACACCCTGGGCCTGGAAGTGGGCTACCGCCTCATTGCGCTGGTCGACAAGACCCGCCAGGGCGACCTGCTCAGCCGCATCAAGGGTGTGCGCAAGAAGTTTGCACAAGAGGTGGGCTTCCTGCCGCCGGCCGTGCACATCCGCGACAACCTCACGCTCAAGCCCAGTGCCTACCAGGTGCTGCTGCGCGGCGCCGTGGTGGGCGAGGGCGAGGCCTTCCCGGGCATGTTCCTGGCCATCAACCCCGGTGGCGCCACCATCAAGCTGCCGGGCACATCCACCACCGATCCGGCTTTTGGCCTGCCCGCCACCTGGATCGAAGAGCGCCAGCGCGACATGGCCCAAATGAATGGATTTACGGTGGTTGATTGCGCGACCGTCGTGGCCACCCATCTTTCACACTTGATGCAAGTGAACGCGGCCAAGTTGCTCGGCCGCATTGAAACCCAGCAGCTTGTCGAGCACGTTACCAAACAGGCCCCCAAGCTCATCGAGGATGTGATTCCCAAAATGGTCGGCATCGCCACACTGCAAAAGGTTCTCCAGCTGTTGCTGGACGAAGGCGTGCACATCCGCGACATGCGCTCGATCATCGAATGCATCGCCGAATACGCCGCCAGCATCACCGACCCGGCCGAGCTGGCCCGCCGCGTGCGGGTGCACCTGTCGCCGGTCATCGTGCAGCAGATCTACGGCCCGGTGCGCGAGCTCGACGTCATTGCGCTGGAGCCCGACCTGGAGCGCCTGGTCACCCAGGCCCTCACATCGCCCCACGGTGCCGCGCTGGATCCGGGCGTGGCCGACACCCTCACCCGCGAAGCGGCCAACACCGCCCGCAAGCAGGAAGACATGGGCCAGCCCGCCTGCCTGTTGGTGCCCGACGCCATCCGGGTGCAGATGGCCCGCCTGCTCAAGCGTGCTGCGCCCCGCCTCAAGGTGCTGGGGCACAGCGAGATTCCCGAGACCCACTCGATCCGCATCGGCTCGATCATTGGAGGTGCAGCATGACCATTGCTTACTGCCATGAGGCCGCTTGCCAGGAGGCATCATGAACCCCAAGAAATTCACTGCCCGCACCGCCCGTGAGGCGCTGGCCCTGGTTCGTGAAGCACTGGGCGACGACGCCGTGGTGCTCTCGACCCGCCCCAATGGCCATGGCGTTGAAGTGCT
>Ga0228698_1000978_pt1 | contig 15811 bp, 17 predicted proteins | sample McNCre117_Aug_MG_FD_178015 | JGI IMG/M metagenome (GOLD analysis project Ga0228698, IMG submission 178015) | Freshwater microbial communities from McNutts Creek, Athens, Georgia, United States - 1-17_Aug_MG | ecosystem: Environmental > Aquatic > Freshwater > Creek | place: USA: Georgia...
TTCTCGTTCCCCACCTTCAGGAGCCTCCCGATGTTCACCCACCTCCTCGTGCCGACCGACGGCAGCCCGGCCTCCGACCGGGCGGTGGCCTGCGCCGCCGGGCTCGCCCGCAGCCTGGGCGCGCAGATCACGCTCTTTCACGCCGAAGCCGACGCGCTGGCCGCCCTCGCGGGCGCGGCGTCGGTTGGCGCCGTGGGCGGCAGCCCGGAGCTGCAGGCGCGCCTGGACGAGGCCGCCCGCCAGGGCCTGGACCACGCCGAGGCGCTCGTGCGCGCCGCCGGCGTGGCCTGCCAGCGCCGCATCAGCACCGGCTCGGCGCCCTGGCAGCTCATCGTGCAGGTGGCCGGCGAGGTCGGCGCCGACCTCATCGTCATGGCGCAGCAGCACCGCGGCACGATCGAGCGGCTGCTCGCCGGCAGCCAGACCGGCCAGGTGCTGCGCCACACCCGCGGCGCCCTGCTGGTGGTGCACTGAGGCGGGTGCACTGACGGGTGCTGTGCCGAGCGCCCCCTGCGGGGGCGGTGGGGCACAATCCGCGCCCGTCTGGAGCAGCACATGAGGACCAAGAGCGAGGCGCGGAGGCGCGCCATCCTGGACGCCGCGGCGGCGGTGTTCCGCGACCTGGGCTTCGAGCGCGCCTCGATGGCCGACATCTGCGAGCGCGTGGGCTTTTCCAAGGCAACGCTCTACAGCTACTTCGAGTCCAAGGAGGAGCTGTTCTTCGACGTCGTGATGGAGGCCACCGCCGCCGAGTTCGAGGCGGTGCACGTGGCGCTGCAGTCCGACGAGGCGGACATCACCCGCGCGCTGCGCCTGTTTGGCGCCCGGCTGCTGGCGCTGCTGTACTCGCCGCCGGTGCAGGCGGTGCGCCGCCTCGTGGTGTCGCAGGCCGGCCGCGGCGGCCTGGGCCCGCGCAGCTTCGAGCTCGGGCCGGCGCGCAGCGAGCAGGCGGTGGCCGAATTCCTCGCCCGCGCGATGGCCGATGGCCGCCTGCGCCCGGCCGATCCGCACATCGCCGCCCTGCACCTGCGCGCGCTGCTGGAGGCCGAGTGGCTGGACCGCTTCATGTTCCAGCTCATCACCAGCGCGCCCGACGAGGCGCAGGCGGTCCCCCCCGTGGTCGAGCGCGCGGTGGCCGTGTTCATGGCGGCTTACGGCCCCTTGCCCGCGGCGTGACCCGGCGGGCCGAAACGGTCGGGCTGTCGCGGTTCCGACAATCGCCACATCGACTGGGGCGACCGGTTCGAGGAGGGAAAAACGTCAAAGAATCAATGACTTAGGCCTCTTCTCCAGAGGCCGTCATGGGTGGCACAGGGATTGCGCTACAGGGGTAGACCCCCCCGATGCCCTCCAACCCCTCCACGCCATGACCCCCTCCGCCATGCCCTCGGTTGTCGTCAACGACACCACGCTGCGCGACGGCGAGCAAACCGCTGGCGTGGCCTTCACCGACGTTGAAAAGCTCACCATCGCTCGCGCGCTGGATGCGGCCGGCGTGCCGGAGCTGGAGGTCGGCGTCGCGGCGATGGGCGACGAGGAGATCGAGCTGATCCGCGCGATCACGCAGGCCGGCCTGAACGCCCGCACGATGGTGTGGTCGCGCATGTCCGAGCTGGACCTGCGCTCGGCCGCGCGCTGCGGCGCGGACCTGGTGCACATGGCCGTGCCGGTGTCGGACCAGCAGATCGAACGCAAGCTCGGCCGTGACCGCGCCTGGGTGCTGGCGATGGTGCGGCGCTGCGTGGCGGCGGCCCTTGACGCGGGCGTCACGCCCAGCGTCGGCCTGGAAGACGCCTCGCGCGCCGACCGCGGCTTTCTGCGCGAGGTGGCCAGCGCGGCGCAGGCCGCCGGCGCGGTGCGCCTGCGTTACGCCGACACGCTGGGCCTGCTCGATCCCTTCAGCACCTGCGAGCGCGTGGCCGAGCTGCGTGCGGCCACCGACCTGGACATCGAGATCCACGCCCACAACGATCTGGGCCTGGCCACCGCCAACACGCTGGCGGCGATTCGCGCCGGCGCCACCCACGCCAGCGCCACGGTCAACGGCCTGGGCGAGCGCGCCGGCAACGCCGCGCTCGAAGAGGTGGTGATGGCCCTGCGCCACCTGCACGGCGTGGAGACGGGCGTGGACACGACGACGCTGCCGGCGCTGTCCGAGCTGGTCGCGCGGGCCTCGGCCCGGCCGATCGCGGCGGGCAAGTGCATCGTCGGCGCGGCCGTGTTCTCGCACGAGTCTGGCATCCACGTGGATGGCCTGCTCAAGGACCGCCGCAACTACGAGAGCTTCGACCCCGCCGAGGTGGGGCGCGAGCACCGCATCGTGCTGGGCAAGCACTCCGGTTCGGCCTCCGTGCGCGCCGCCTACGCCCGGCTGGGCCTGAGCCCCAGCGCCAGCGAATCGCAGGCGCTGCTGGCGCTGATCCGCCGCCACGTGCTGGCCACCAAGCGCGAGCCCAGTGACCGCGACCTGCGCGCGTTCTACCTCGATGCCTTGCCGCAGGCCGCCCTCGGTCTGGCGACTTGACCCGACCCCACACCCGACTTCACCCGACTACAACCGCTGACCGTTTCGGAGGATTCATGGAAGGACTGATCCAGCAACTCAAGGCCCTGTCCAGCGCCAACGAGTTCCTCGACTTCTTTGGCATCACGTACGACCCGCAGGTCGTCCATGTGCATCGACTGCACATCCTCAAGCGCTTCTACCAGTACTTGCGAGGCGCTGAGGGCCTGGACCAGCTCGACGAGATCGAGATGTTCCGGCGTTACCGCGAGCTGCTGACCCAGGCGTACCAGGACTTCGTCACGTCCACCGCGGCCAAGGAGAAGGTGTTCAAGGTCTTCCAGGACGCCGAGGGCCAGCAGCACGTGTCGGTGGATCGGCTCAAGGACAGCCTGGCCGAACGCCGCCGCCCCAGCCCGGGCACCGCGTCGCCGGGCGTGATGCGCGCGGCCTGATCGCGCCACGCCTCACCCTCTCTCACGCTGTCAACACCCCCGGAACGGGTCGAACCGCCCCCTCGAAGGAGCCTCTCCCATGCACATCGTCGTCTGCATCAAACAGGTGCCCGATTCGGCGCAGATCCGCGTCCACCCGGTCACCAACACCATCATGCGCCAGGGCGTGCCGGCGATCGTCAACCCCTACGACCTCTTCGCGCTGGAAGAGGCCCTGCGCCTGAAGGACCAGTTCGGCGGCCGGGTCACGATGCTGTGCATGGGCCCGCCGCAGGCTGAGGACGCGCTGCGCAAGTGCATCAGCTTCGGCGCCACCGACGCGGTGCTGGTGACCGACCGCGCCTTCGCCGGCGCCGACACGCTGGCCACGAGCTACGCGCTCACCGCGGCGATCAGGAAGATCAGCCAGGAGCAGCAGGTGGACCTGGTGTTCACCGGCAAGCAGACCATCGACGGCGACACCGCCCAGGTGGGCCCCGGCATCGCCAAGCGCCTGGGCTGGAACCTGCTGACCTACGTCAGCAAGATCAACGAGGTGGACCTCGACGCCCGCACGATCACCGTGGAGCGCCGCGCCGAAGGCGGCGTGCAGCGCCTGAAGACCACGCTGCCCAGCCTGATCACCATGCTCGAAGGCACCAACGAGATGCGCTTCGCGACCATGGAGGACATGCTGCGCGCCGCCCGCGTGCCGGTGCGCAAGTGGAACAAGGACGACGCCGGCATCGAGGACATCACCAAGATCGGCCTGAAGGGCAGCCCGACGATCGTCAGCAAGGTGTTCGCGCCCAAGCCCCGCAAGGAGCGCGCGGACCTGCAGGAGATCGGTGACGGCGTGGGCGTGAACGACGCCTGCCTGAACCTGCTGCAGAAGATCTTCACCACCCACCCCACGCTGGAGCAGGAGACGGTCGAACGTCTCAGCGTCTGACGCGACCGTCCCAACAGGAGAGACGACATGGCTGACAACGACAAACCTGCGATGGCTGCGGCGGCCGCCGCCGGCGCCGCCAAGACCGCCGGGCGCTCCGGGCGCAGCACCGAGCTGCCCGAGCACCTGAAGGTCTACAAGGGCGTGTGGGTGTTCATCGAGCACGACCGCGGCCAGGTCCATAGCGTCAGCTGGGAGCTGATGGGCGAGGCCCGCAAGCTCGCCGACAAGCTGGGCGTGGACGTGAGCGGTGTGCTGCTGGGCGGCCCGGCCGACAAGCTGGAGGACTTCGCCCGCGAGGCCTACACCTACGGCGCCGACCACTGCTACGTCATGCGCGACCCGGCGCTGCAGGGCTACCGCAACGAGCCCTACACCAAGGGCCTGACCGACCTGGTCAACAAGCACCAGCCCGAGATCATGCTGCTGGGCGCCACCACGATGGGCCGCGACCTCGCGGGCTCGGTGGCCACCACGTTGGGCACGGGCCTGACGGCCGACTGCACCGAGCTGAACATCGACGGCCGGGCCCTGGCGGCCACGCGGCCCACCTTCGGTGGCTCGCTGCTGTGCACGATCATGACGCTGGCCTACCGCCCGCAGATGGCCACGATGCGCCCGCGCACCGCGCCGATGCCGCGCCGCGACGACAGCCGCACGGGCGACATCATCACGATGGAGCTGGGGATGGTGGAAACCGACATCGTCACCAAGCTGCTCGAGTTCATCCCCGATGCCACGCGCAACACGGTGAACCTGGCCTACGCGGACATCATCGTCACCGCTGGCAAGGGCCTGAAGAATGCCGACAACATGCGCCTGGTCTGGGACCTGGCTCGGGTGCTCGGCGCCGAGGTGGGCGCCACCCGCGCCGTCACGCAGGCCGGCTGGCTGGAGGCCGAGCGCCAGGTCGGCCAGACCGGCAAGACGGTGCGCCCCAAGCTCTACATCGCCGCCGGCGTCAGCGGCGCGATCCAGCACCGCGTGGGCATGGAGAGCTCCGACATCATCGTGGCGATCAACACCGACGCGAACGCCCCGATCTTCGACTTCGCGCACCACGGCATCGTGGGCAACGCGATGCAGGTGCTGCCGGTGCTGACCGAGCAGTTCCGTTCGTACCTCGACAAGCGCATCCGCAAGGTTGCCTGACCCACGAAGGAGCTGAGATGGCTGAAAAGTTTGATGCGATCGTCGTCGGCGCCGGCCCCTCGGGCAACGCCGCGGCGTACACCATGGCCAAGGCCGGCCTGAAGGTCCTGCAGATCGAGCGCGGGGAGTACCCCGGCAGCAAAAACGTGCAGGGCGCGATCCTCTACAGCGACGCGCTGGAGAAGATCATCCCCGACTTCCGCGAGGACGCGCCGCTGGAGCGCCACATCATCGAGCAGCGCATGTGGATGCTCGACGACAACAGCTTCGTCGGCACGCACTTCCGCAGCGAGGACTACAACAAGCCGCCGTACAACCGCTACACCATCATCCGCGCGCAGTTCGACAAGTGGTTCAGCTCCAAGGTGCGCGAAGCCGGCGCCCTGCTGATCTGCGAGACCACCGTCGAGAAGCTGCTGATGGACGGCGACACCGTGGTCGGCGTGCGCTGTGACCGCATCGGCGGGGACGTCTTTGCCGACGTGGTGGTGCTGGCCGACGGGGTGAACTCCACGCTGGCGCGCAAGGCCGGCTTCCACCCGGACATCCAGGCCAAGGACGTGGCGCTGGCGGTCAAGGAAATCCTCTTCATGCCCGAGGAGGTGATCCAGTCGCGCTTCAACATCGGCGAAGAGTCGGGCGTGGTCATCGAGATGATGGGCTCGGTCACCGAGGGCATGGTCGGCACGGGCTTTCTCTACACCAACAAGGATTCGCTGACGATCGGCGTGGGCTGCATGCTCAGCGACTTCAAGAGCAACCCGAACCGCACCAGTCCCTACGCGCTGCTTGAAAAGCTCAAGCGCCACCCCAGCATCGCCCCGCTGATCGAAGGCGGCGAGATGAAGGAGTACGCCGCGCACCTGATCCCCGAGGGCGGCTTCCACGCCATCCCGAAGGTCTACGGCAACGGCTGGATGATCGTGGGCGACTCGGGCGGCTTCGTCAACGCGGCGCACCGCGAGGGCTCCAACCTGGCGATGACCACCGGCCGCCTGGCCGCCGAGACGGTGATCGCCGCCAAGGGCGCCGGCCAGGGTTTCGCCGCCAAGCAGCTCAAGGCCTACAAGGACGCGCTGGACGCCTCCTTCGTCATGAAGGACCTGAAGAAGTACCGCGACCTGCCTGAGGTGCTGCACACCAGCCCGCAGTTCTTCACCACCTACCCGAACCTGGTGACCGGGGCGATGCAGAAGATGTTCACCGTCGACGGCATCGACAAGAAGACCAAGGAACGCGAGGTCCTGGGCAGCTTCAAGTCGGCCCGCCGGTTGACGGGCCTTGTGGGTGACGCATTCAAACTCTGGAGGGCCGTGCGATGAGCGCCGTACCTGCGATCCATGTGAACGTGGAAGACAAGCTCTTCCAGAACCGCTACAAGGTCGACCACGGCCGCCCGCACATCCAGATCAAGAAGCCGGAGGTCTGTGCCAACGACTGCAAGGACCAGAGCTGCACCTTCGTGTGCCCGGCCTCCTGCTACAAGGCCGAGGGCAACGGCAAGGTGACGCTCATCACCGACGGCTGCCTCGAGTGCGGCAGCTGCCGAGTCATCTGCACCGAGCACAGCAACGTGGCCTGGGAGTACCCGCGCGGCGGCCACGGCATCCTGTTCAAGTTCGGCTGAAGGGTCGGTGTGTGATGAACGACGTCGAACGATTCCTCGCCCACGCCATCGCGCTCGAGCGCGAAGCGGCGCGCCGCTACGAGGAGCTTTCCGCCGCCATGGGGACGGACGGGAACCGTGAGTTGCGCGAGTTCTTCGACCGCATGGCGCACTTCTCGCGCCTGCATCTGAAGGAGGCGCGCGACCGCGCCGGCTTCCGAGACCTGCCGGTGCTGGCCCCCGACGAGTACGACTGGCCGGACGGCATCGCCCCCGAGACCGCCGACTGGGCGGGCGTCGACGCCCAGCTCGACGCCCGCGGTGCCCTGGCGCTGGCCATCGACAGCGAGCGCCGCGGCCACGCCTACTACGCCGCGATCGCGGCCACCACCACCGACGCCGAACTGCGCCACCTGGCCGGCGAGTTCGCCGCCGAAGAGGCGGAGCACCTCGTCGCGCTTGAAAAATTGATCGCGGCCCTGCCCGCCTGAGGCTGCAGCACCCACCGCAGGGCCCGAGCGCGTCTGCGCTGGCGGGCCCTGCGCCGTTTCGGCCGCCCGAAGACTTCCCCCGTTCTTCCAATCCCCCCTCCCGGAGCTCACCATGCCACGTCCGACCCGCCACGTCTTTGTCTGCACCCAGCAACGCCCGCCCGGCCACCCGCGCGGCAGCTGCGCCGCCCAGGGCTCCACCGCGCTGCTCCAGGCCTTCTGGGGCGAGCTTCAAAAGCGCCAGGCTTACGACCAGGTGGCCATCACCTACTCAGGCTGCCTGGGCCCCTGCGAGGGCGGCGCCAACGTGCTGGTCTACCCCGAGGGCACGCTCTACCAGCGCGTCACGACGGCCGACGTGACCGAGATCTTCGACCAGCACCTGATCGGCGGCGAGCCGGTGGCGCGGCTGCTGGCCAGCCCGGCCACTTGGTAAGGTTCCTCCTGGCGACCGCGCGTCGCCAGTTAACCCTGTAGCACATTTCGACATTTGCAGCCCCCCGTTACCGGGTAAACACCAGGATTTGGCGGGTTTCTTGCAGTGACTGTTGGCAAGCTCGCTCGCCGGCTCGTTCGGGCCCAAGAGCGAGGCTCGGGATGCACCGAGGCGTGCATTCGTGCACCAACTGGGCGTCAGCCCTCTACCCGGACAGGTACCGCCATGCTCACTGCCGCGCACCAGGAACGCTCGCACCTTGAGCTGATCACGGTGTACGAGATTTGCCGCCTGTTGGGATCCTCCCTCGACATCGGCCGCAGCTTCCACGAATCCCTCAACCTGCTGTCCGTGCACCTCGGGCTGCAGCGGGCCATGATCGTGCTCGACAGCGACGACGACAGTGGCGCCCTGCGTGTGCACGCCGCCGTCGGCCTGACCCGGGAAGAGCGCGAGCGCGGCCAGTGGCAGGCCGGCGAAGGCGTCATCGGCCGCGTCTACGAATCCGACCTGTCGGTCGTGGTGCCCGACATCTCGCAGTCCAGCGAGTTCATCGACCGCACCGGCGCCTTTGGCGCTCAGCCCGATCGGATGATGGCCTTCGTGGTCGTGCCGATGAAGGCGGACAACCAGGTCGTCGGCGTCTTGGCCGCGCAGCGCGAGGTGCAGGGCAACGCCCGCCTGAGCGACGATCAGCGCGTGTTGACGATGGTGGCCACGCTGCTGGCCCAGTCCGTCAACCTCTATCGCGCCGTGCGCGACGCGCATCAACAGCTGCAGCAGGAAACCACCCGGCTGCAGAAGGCCCTGGCGCGCGAGCGCGAGCCACGCGGGCGCTACGCGCTGGACAACGTCGTGGGCCACTCGAGGCCGATGCAGCAGGTCTTCGCCGAAGTGCACCAGGCCGCGCCCTCGCGCGCGACCGTGCTGCTGCGCGGCGAGTCCGGCACCGGCAAGGAGGCCGTGGCCCGAGCGATCCATTTCCTCTCGCCGCGCAAGGACGCGCCCTTCATCAAGGTCAATTGCGCCGCGCTGACCGAGTCGCTGCTGGAGTCCGAGCTCTTCGGTCACGAGCGCGGCGCCTTCACCGGTGCGGCCGGTGACCGCAAGGGCCGCTTCGAGCTGGCCCACGGCGGCACGCTCTTTCTCGACGAGGTGGGGGACATCTCCCCAGGTTTCCAGGCCAAGCTGCTGCGCGTGCTGCAGGAGCGTGAGTTCGAGCGCGTGGGCGGGACCAAGTCGATCAAGGTCGATGTGCGGCTGATCTGCGCCACCAACCGCGACCTCGAGCGCATGGTGCAAAAGGGCGAATACCGCGCCGACCTGTACTACCGCATCAACGTGGTGTCGATCTTCCTGCCGCCCCTGCGCGAGCGACGCGACGACATCCCCCCGCTGGTCGGGCACTTCCTCGAGCGCTTCAACAAGGAAAACCGCCGCAGCCTGAAGGTCACACCCGACGCGATGCGGGTGCTGACCAACTGCTACTGGCCCGGCAACGTGCGGGAGCTGGAGAACTGCATCGAGCGCACCGCGACGATGGTGCAGGGCGAGTACATCCGCGACCTGGCCTTTCCCTGCCGGCAAAACCGCTGCCTGACCCAGACCCTGCACCACATCGACAAGCCCGACGCGGTGGCCCCAGCGCGCGAGGTGGTGGACTTTCGCGCCCGGCCGCGGCCGACTGGCGCTGTCCCGAGCTTGCCGACAACGCCGGCCGCACCGGCCCGCCCCGCGTCCGCTGCGGACACCGACGAGTCGGCGGACTTTCTGGAGGTGGAGGACGACTGGGACGACGGGGAGAGCGATGCCGACGCGCATGGCGTCACCCGCATCGGCCCCACCGCCAACCTCGGACCGCGCCGCGCCGTCAGCGGCGAGCCGCCTGAGGACGACCGCGATCGCCTGATCTGGGCGCTGGAGCAATGCGGCTGGGTCCAGGCCAAGGCGGCCCGGCTGCTCAAGGTCACCCCGCGCCAACTGGGCTACGCGCTGCAAAAGCACCGCATCGAGGTGCGCAAGCTGTGAGCGGTCGGCGGAAGGTCCGACTCCACCAAGCGCGTCCGGTTGGTCAGAGCCACAGGAAGGCCGCCGCCGCCACCAGGGTGGGGCCCGCCGCCCCGAGCAGCAGGCCGCCCGCGCCGACGGACCCGTGCGCGAAGCCACGCCGCAGCACAGCGACGCCCGCCGGATTCGGCGCGTTGGCGATGACGGTGAGGCCGCCCCCCGCCACCGAGCCCGCCACCAGCATGTACTTCGAGGCTTCGGAAATGCTGGCGATCTGTGAGCCGAGGTAGGTGAGTGCCGCGTTGTCGGTGACGGCCGTCAGGCCCAACGCTCCGTGGAAGAGCGCCAGGGGATCCAGGCTCGAAACCAATGGCTGCAGCCACCAGTTCTGCAGGCCGCCCAGCACCACCAGCCCCGCCAGGAAGAAGGCAACCAGCAGGGCCTCACGCAGGATCAGCGGGCTTTGGTGGCGGGCATAAGCCTGCGTAAAGCCCAGGAACATCAGGAACAGGCCCAGGAAGGCGACCGGATGGTGCGCCAGCAGCACGACACCGGCCAGCAGGCACAGATGCACGGCTGCAACCGCCTTCGGCACAGGGGCTTCGACGCCGCGCTCCGTCGACCGCAGCACACCGGCAGTGACGTGCCGCCGCAGCGCGAAGGTGCAGACCGTTGCATTGACCAGCACCGCCAGTGCGGCCTTCCAGCCGAAGGTGGTGAACATGAAAGCGCTGTCCCACTGCCAGGTCGATGCCACCATCAACACCGGTGGGGCCGCGTAGGCGGACAGGGTGCCGCCGATCGAGACGTTGACGAACAGCACGCCGATCGCCAGGTACTTGAACCGTTCGGGCACCTCCGGGCGAAACACCTGCGGTGCCAGCATCAGCGCCGCGATGGTCATGGCGGCCGGCTCGGTGACGAGCGAGCCCAGCAGAGGCACCGCGGCCAGACCCAGCCAGGCTGATGCGAGGGGCCGGGGCACGGGCAGGACACGGGCCGCCAGGCCCATCAGACCCCGCACGGTTGCCAGCACCGGGCGCGATGCAGCGATCACCATCACGACGAACACGAACAGCGGCTCGGTGTAGTCGCGCGAGTGCGCATAGGCCAGCGCAGGGCCAGTTCCCTGCATCGCTGCCATCGCGACGACTAGCACGATGGCCCAAAAGCCGAAGACCACCTCCACCTCCCCGAGGAGATGGAACAGTCCGGCATGTCCGGGGTAGAGGTGCGCCAGGTGCTCGAACTGCCTGGCAGCGAACGTGTGGGCCAGTGCTACGGCAAAAAGAAGGGCTGCGATGATCTGCATCGCCGGCTCAGGGTTCGGGTTCATGGTCGCCACTGATCCGCGCGGCGGCCCGACCAACGCATGAACCTGCCGAACGGGAATGGTTCGGCACCCGGTGTGAAGTCTAGCGGCTTGGCGTGGATCGGCTCAATACCCGTCGGCCAGCGCCTCGGTGGCAATGAGCTGTTCGCGCAGGGCCCAGCGGGCGCGCCAGCCGCCTGGGCGGTCGAACCAGGGGTCGGGGGCGTCGGCGGCGGCCAGGGCGGCGGGCTCGTCGGCGTACACGCGCAGCTCCCCGCCGCGCGTGCGCAGCGCAGCGATGCTGGCGTCGAAGGGCGTCACCGGCTCGCGGCTGAAGACGCCGGCACCCAGCAGCGCGTCGGCGCGGTACAGCGGCGTGTCCCAGCCTTCGCGCTCGCCGAGCGCGCACATCGCGGGGAAGCGTTCGTGCACGCCGGGGCGCTCGGGGGCCTCGTCGACCAGGTCGAGCAGCTCGCGCGCGCTGGTTTGGTCCCAGATTTCCCAAGGCGACGCTTCGACCGCCGCGCTGACTTTGTGCAGCAGGTCCTGGTCGTCAAATGCAAACCAGGCCTGAGGATCACGGGGATCGCTCAGGCCTGGCTCTGCGGGGCTGGCGGTGCCTGCGGGGGCAGCAACGATGAACATCATGGCTGGACTCCCGGGCTCGGCTACTCGACGCCGTCCATCGACACCTTCTGCCAGACCGCCCGGCGCAGCCGCTCGGCCACGGCTTTCGGGCTGCCGTCGAAGAGGTCCTGCTGGCGACGCAGCGCGGCCTGGGCCACCGAGGCTTCGGCCAGCGTGAAGGGCAGTCGCCCGGCCATGTGCGTGGCCTTGGGCACCGCGCGCTGGATGGCTTGGCGGTTGGGGTGCTCCTCGAGCGCCACCAGCCGATCGGTCTCGCGCTGGCCCGCCAGGCAGACCCAGCCGGCCACCACCTCGACGAGACGACCGTCGAGCGTCGTCTTCACATACACAGGCGCCTGGGCTTCGGCCTCGGCGGCCGGGCGTTCCATCACGGCGGAAGAATCGGTCATGGCAGGGTCCTCGCAATCGGTGAGTCGATGACTCGGTGGATCAGAACTTGACCAGGATGTCCTCGTTGCGGACGATGAACTGGCAGGCCAGCCGGTAGGGCGGCGGCATGTCCTTCGTCTCGGCGTCGGCGATCTGCTGCGCCGTGATCTTGCCGGCAAAGCGCAGCACGGTCTTTTCCTTCTCCGTCAGCGCCACGCCCAGCGGCGCCTTGTCGGAGAGGATGTCGACCTGCACCGCGCAGGAGCCGCATTCGCCGTTTTCGCACTCGAAATGCACCGGCACGTTGTTCGCCTTGGCAACGGCCAGCAGGGTGTGGGTGTCGCCCGCCACCGCATAGACCGACAGGTCCTTCTTCATGCTGGGCGAGGTGAAAGTGACGATGGCCATGATGGTTCTCGAAGTGGCACGTATTCATCAAGCGGACGCGGCGGATCCGGCTTGGCCGGTCCGCTCGCGTCGCCCCTGGAGGGGGAGCGCCGTGAGGCGCAACGGGGGGGAGCCCGTTATCGGATGATGTCGTAGGAGTAGTCGGTCTTGCCCGGGATGATGGTGTTCGCGTCCAGGGTCTCGAAGAACTCGTCCAGGAACATCGTCAGCAGGCGCAGGCCGCCGTCATAGCCCCAGGTAGGGAAGCGGTGGTAGTGGTGGCGATCGAAGATCGGGAACACCAGGCGGATCAGCGGGGTGCCCGTGTCACGCTCCAGGTACTTGGCGTAGGTGTTGCCGATCAGGAAGTCCACCGGCTCCGTGAACAGCAGGCTGCGCAGGTGCCAGAGGTCGCGCTTCGGGTAGACCTTGCCTTCCTTGCCGTAGGGCGAGGCGTCCAGCACGGCCTGAACCTTCTTGGCCCAGTCGTCGGTGCCGTTGGTGGCCAGGATGTGCGCCGGCTCGGCACCCAGCTCCAGCAGGAAGCGGGTGTAGCCGATCATCTGGTCCGGGTCGCCGTACAGGGCGTAGCGCTTGCCGTGCAGGTGGGCCTGGCTGTCGGCCATGGCGTCGACCAGCTGGCCCCGCTCCTTTTCCAGCTCGGCGGGCACCGGCTTGCCGGTCAGGCGAGCGATGGCGAGGATGAACTCGTCGGTGCCGGCCACGCCCACGGGCGCGTTCAGTGCGACGACTTCCTGGCCCTTTTCCTTCAGGTACTTGATCGTCTTTTCGCAGCAGAACTCCTGGAAGACGATGGTGGCCTTGGCGTTGAGGGCGCGCTCGACTTCGGCCTTGGTGGTGCCGCCTTCGTACATGCGGAACTGGCCGTCGGTCGGGGTGTTCCAGACTTCCGACGGGTCGCACAGCACGGTGACGTCCGCACCGAACAGGCTGAAGATGCGCTTGACTTCCTTCATGTTGCCCACGACGAAGCCGTCGAAGCCACCGATGAAGTTGATCGAGTCGTTGGGCACGCGCTCAAGCGCCGGCACCGTGCCGGCCTTGCCGTCCCAGAAGTGCTGCAGCACGCCCAGCAGCGCGTTGTCGTAGCCGGTGATGTGGCTGCCGACAAAGGCCGGGGTGTGAGCAAACGGCACGTCGAAGTCGGCCGGGACGGAGCCCTTTTCCTTCGAGGTCTTGATGAAGGCGTTCAGGTCGTCACCGATGACTTCCGCCATGCAGGTGGTCGACACCGCGATCATCTCGGGCTTGTACAGGTTGTAGGTGTTGGCCAGGCCGTCCACCATGTTGTTCAGGCCCCCGAACACCGCGGCGTCTTCGGTCATCGAGGAGGAGACGCAGGACGTCGGCTCCTTGAAGTGGCGCGAGAAGTGCGAGCGGTAGTACGCCACGCAGCCCTGCGAGCCGTGCACGAAGGACATCGTCTTGGCGAAGCCGTTGGCGACGTACACCGCGCCCAGCGGCTGGCAGGCCTTGGCGGGGTTGACGGTCAGGGCTTCGCGGGCGAAGTTCTTGTCCTTGTATTCCTTGGACTTGGTCCAGTCGCGAATCTCTTCGATCTTCGCGTCGGAGTGGTTGAACTCGAACTGCTTCTTGCCTTCGAACAGAGCCTGGTACTCGGGCTCGCGGAAGAGCATCTCGTGGTCGATGACCTTGTCGGCGTTTTGGGGCATGGTGAACTCCTGGTAGGCGAAAGTGGGAGCGAGTAAGTCGAGCGGCGGCCGGCCCGCGCCGGGCCGCCCCAAGCGGGTCGCTCCCCCTCGGGGGGACGACGCCGCAGGCGTCTAGGGGGTCAGCGCTTGAACGGCGACTTCGCCAGGCCCCAGATCGGGCTGGAGATCGCCATGTCCATGTCACGGGCGAAGATGGCGAAGCCGTCGTAGCCGTGGTACGGACCCGAGTAGTCCCAGCTGTGCATCTGGCGGAAGGGCACGCCCATCTTCTGGAAGACGTACTTTTCCTTGATGCCCGAGCCGATCAGGTCGGGCTGGATCTTCTCGACGAACTTCTCGAACTCGTAGCCGGTCACGTCGTCATAGATCAGCGTGCCGTCCTTGATGTAGTGGGTGGTGCGCTGGTAGTCGTCGTTGTGGCCGAACTCGTAGCCGGTGCCGACCACTTCCATGCCCAGGTCCTCGTAGGCGCCGATCACGTGACGCGGACGCAGACCGCCCACGTACAGCATGACCTTCTTGCCCTGCAGGCGCGGCTTGTACTTGTCGATGACGGCTTGCATCAGCGGCTTGTACTTGGCGATGACCTCTTCGGCCTTGGCCTTGATGGTGTCGTCGAAGTGGCTGGCGATCTCGCGCAGGCTCTTCTCGATCTGGGTAGGGCCGAAGAAGTTGTACTCGCACCAGGGAATGCCGTACTTCTCTTCCATGTGCCGGCTGATGTAGTTCATCGACCGGTAGCAGTGCAGCACGTTGAGCTTGGCCTTGGGGGTGTTCTCCAGCTCGCCGATGGTGCCGTCGCCGGACCACTGGGCGATCACGCGCAGGCCCATCTCTTCGAGCAGGATGCGGCTGGACCAGGCGTCGCCACCGATGTTGTAGTCGCCGATGATCGCGACGTCGTACGGGGTGGAGACGAAGTCCGGGCGCTTGTTCGGGTCGGTCTTGTCGAAGACCCAGTCGCGGATCGCGTCGTTGGCGATGTGGTGGCCCAGGGACTGGGACACGCCACGGAAGCCTTCGCAACGCACCGGCACGATGGTCTTGCCGTTGTATTCCTTGGACTTCTTCTTCGAGACGGCCTCGATGTCGTCACCGATCAGGCCGATCGGGCACTCGGACTGCACCGAGATGCCCTTGTTCAGGGGGAACAGCTCTTCGATCTCGTCGATGATCTTCTCGAGCTTCTTGTCACCGCCGAAGACGATGTCCTTCTCCTGGAAGTCGGAGGTGAACTGCATCGTCACGAAGGTGTCCACACCGGTCACGCCGATGTAGTAGTTGCGGCGCGCGGCCCAGCTGTACTGGCCGCAGCCCACGGGGCCGTGGGAGATGTGGATCATGTCCTTGATCGGGCCCCAGACCACGCCCTTCGAGCCGGCGTAGGCGCAGCCGCGGATGGTCATCACGCCCGGCAGGGACTTGATGTTGGACTTGACGCCGCAGTCCGGCTTGCCTTCTTCATAGGAGCCGACGTGCTTGGCGCGGCGCTTGGCCATCTTGTCCGGATAGGCCTTCAGGACTTCGTCGATCAAGGCCTTGTTGGCGGCCTTGCGATCGTCAGCGGTGATGCTCATGGTGGGTTGCTCCGAAAAGCGTCGAAAGGGGGCTTTCGAGGCGGAGCCCGCCGTCGATCGGCAAGGCTCCGCCAATGGCTCACACAGTGAGCCACCTGGAAACGATCAGGAAACTGATCCGGGCGGGGAGGCCGTTAGGCAGCAGCGGCGACGCCGACTTGCGACTCGTCGATCTGCTTCATGATCCCGTGCTCCATCAGCAGGTCTTCCAGCTGATCCATCGTGATGGGGGTCGGGATCGTG
>Ga0228698_1000979_pt1 | contig 15787 bp, 15 predicted proteins | sample McNCre117_Aug_MG_FD_178015 | JGI IMG/M metagenome (GOLD analysis project Ga0228698, IMG submission 178015) | Freshwater microbial communities from McNutts Creek, Athens, Georgia, United States - 1-17_Aug_MG | ecosystem: Environmental > Aquatic > Freshwater > Creek | place: USA: Georgia...
ACTTTGCCGTGGCGCTCAAGCAGCTGTCGAGCATCCCGGGGTATCGTCGGATGTTCGAGGCCGCCTACCCGGGCGAAACGATCAGCGAGGACACGCTGGCCAAGGCGATTGCCGCCTTCGAGCGCACGGTGGTGTCGCGCAGCTCGCGTTTCGATCGCTGGGTGGCGGGTGATCGCCGGGCCTTGACGATGCAGGAGTGGCGTGGCTACCAACTGTTCAATGACCCGGCCAAGGGCAACTGCGTGGTCTGCCACAAGGCCCCCAACTTCACCGACAACGGCTACCACAACATCGGCATCTCCCACCCACCGGGCGAGGAGGATCATGGGCGCTTCAACATCCGCAAGGTCGCTGCGATGAAGGGGGCCTTCAAGACGCCGACGCTGCGCGACATTGACATGACGGCGCCCTACTTCCACAACGGCAGCGCCCCGACGCTGGATGAGGTCGTCGAGCACTACGACCGCGGCGGTGACGACCTGAGCAACCGCTCGCCCGACATCCGCCCCCTGAAGTTGAGTGCACAGGAGAAGGCCGACCTGGTGGCCTTCATGAAGTCACTGACCAGCCCGCAGCGTCCGGTGGCCTTGCCTCAGCTGCCGCAGTGACGCCGCGGGGCCTGTACTGGCCGGACCCGCTCGGGCTGGCCGCTCCGCTCGTCTGTCCACCGGCGCCAAGGCGTCCGCACATCGTGCATCCCTCCATGACATTGACTCCTCTCCTTCGCCGGTCACCACGGCAGTTTCGGCGGGCCGCCGGCACCCTGCTGGCGCTGGCGTTCACCTTGGCAGGAGGATCTGCCCTGGCCCAGGACGCCCCTCGTCCCGATGGGGCCTTGCTGCCGCGCGACAGCCGCGATGCGGCGGTGTTTCGTGGTGGGCTGGTCTATGCCAACTACTGCGTGACCTGCCACGGCATCAACGCCGATGGCAACGGGCGAGCGGCCCGCCTGCACAACCCTCGCCCGGCGAATCTGCGCGCCAGCGACAAGAACGACGACTACATCGGCCTGATCGTGCGCCGTGGCGGGGAAGCGTTGGCTCGATCGCCGCGCATGCCGCCTTGGGGCGAAGAGCTGACGGACGAACAGATCCGTGATGTGGTCGCTTTTGTCCGTTCCGTCAATGTTGCTTCTCAGGCGAAATGACGGTGCGTATGCCCGAACGCCAGAGTTTTCGAGAAATGAATGCCATGTCCAAATCACGCCTCGCTCTTGTTGTGCTCAGCCTGCCCCTGTTGGCTCTGGCCGCTGGGCAGGAACACGTCGTGCCCCAGAAGAACAAGGCCTTCGCCGTCAAGGTCTTGAACATCAAAGTGGGGGACAAGGTGTCCTTTCGCAATGACGACCCTTTTTCGCACAACATCTTCAGCCTGTCCGAGGCCATGACGTTTGACCTTGGCACTTATTCGCAGGGGCAGACCCGCGCGGTGACCTTCACGAAGGCCGGGAAGTTCGACATCGAGTGCGCCATCCACCCGGACATGCAGTTGGTGGTGAACGTCGCTCCTTGACGGTCCAGGCTGGATTCGGGCCGTGCCCAATCTGCTGGCTCTGCGTCGTTCGGGCCCAGGCTGGTGGCGGCCTGTTCTGGGGTTGGCCGCCTGTTTGAGTCTGCTGAGCCTGTGGGTCAGCGCTCAGGTCCTGGGCGCAGACCCCATCGATGCGGCTCGCCGTGAAAGCCCGACAGGGGCGGGCGCCGTGCTGCGCCACGGACATCCTCCCCCTCCGGGGCTGGGCGGGGCGCTCGACTTCGTCGACCACACGGGGCGCCCCTTTTCTCTGGATCGGCTTGCAGGGCAACCGGCGCTGCTGTTTTTCGGTTTCACGCGCTGCAGTGACCGTTGTCCGCCCGCCTGGGTCACCGCACGCGAGGTGCTGGACGGGCTTGGGACGGGGCCGGGGGCTGGGCCGCAGATCCTGTTCGTGACCCTCGATCCACTGTCAGACCGGCCGGCAGAACTGGCCCGCGTCATCGCCGAGGTGGCGCCTGGGCTGATCGGCTTGACGGGGACGCCCGAGCAGGTGGAGCGGGCTGTGGAGCGGTATGGGGTGGGCGTGCAGGGCGCCGCGCCGGCCTTGGCCCACAGCGCGGTCTGGTACCTCCTGGATGGGCATGGCGCACTGCGGCGTGTGTACGCCCATTCGACAACCGCCGCCCAACTGCTGGCCGATCTGCGTGCGTTGCGCACTCACTGAGACTTCCCCTCATGACCTCTTCCAACTTGCTCAAGCCGCCCGCCGATGCCTCTTCAGTGGCGCGGCGTGGCCCGAGCCGAGGGCTGCGTGCGGGTCTGGCCATGGGCTTCGGATTGATGTGCGCCCTGATGGTCCTGGTGGCCGCAGGTGGTGCCTGGCAGGCCCGCAGCCTGCAGGCGCAGTTCGCGCTGGTGCTTGAGACGCGCGTGCCGGCGTTGACGCAGCTGCAGACGCTGAGCGATCACGTCAACTTGGTCAACCTGGCCGTTCGAGACGCGCTGCTGGCCGCAGAGGAGTCTGCGGCCAGGTCCGCACTGGCCAAGGTGGAAGAGGGTCGGCGCTCGATTGGCGATGACATCCAGCGGCTTCAGCCGCTGCTCAGTGGTGCGGGCAGTCAAGGTGAGAAGGTGGCTGAGGAGCTCGGCAATCACAGCAGTGCGGTGCTGGTCACCTTGCTCAAGCTGTCGAGGTTGACCCAGGCGGGTCAGGTGGCGCAGGCCAAATCCATGCTGGACAGCGCTGGCGCGCCGAAGCTGGCCGCATTCAGCGCCGGGATCGGCCAGGCTCAGGCTTGGCAGATCAGCGAGTTGGAGACGCTGCGCGCACGGTCCGTGGCCGCAGTGCGTACGTCACTTGGCGTCACCGCAGCCGTCCTGGTGCTGGCGTTGTTGACCGCTGGGGCGCTGGCCTGGCGTCTCTCGCTCGGCATCACGCGGCCGTTGGAAGACACCGTGCGCTTGGCAGAGGGCATTGCCGCGGGTCAGCTGGACGGGCAGCTGGACGTGAGCCGATATCGGGAGCTGGCACGCGTGCAACGTGCGGTTCTGGACATGCAGCACGAACTGGGCACCTTGGTGCGTGGCATCCAGGACTCGGCCCAGGGCATCGCCGCCACCAGCGCGCAGATCGCCGCAGGCAGCGCCCATCTGGGCGAGCGCACCGAGAACGCGGCGGACTCATTGCGTCGAACGGTCGATGCCGTGACCGCCATCGCCACCACCGTGGACCGCAGTCATCTGTCGGCGCGAGATGCCGACGCCATGGCCGCTGGCGTCGCTCGTGCCGCGGATCGGGGGGGAGACGAAATGCAGGGGGTGGTTCAGCGCATGCAGGACATCGCTTCCTCCAGCGGTCGAATCGTGGACATCACCGGCGTGATCGACGGCATCGCGTTTCAGACCAACATCCTGGCGCTCAATGCCGCCGTGGAGGCGGCCCGTGCCGGCGAACATGGCAAGGGCTTTGCGGTGGTCGCCTCGGAGGTGCGGGCGCTGGCACAGCGGTCCGCGACGGCGGCCAAAGAAATCAAGTCCCTGATCAGCGACAGCGTGGACAAGGTGGAGGCCGGGACGCAGCTGGTCGAGAACGTGGGGCAGACCATCCGCAGCGTCATGGACGACGTCGGGGCGGTGTCACGCATCGTCAACTCCATCAGCGCCGAGGCGCAGGCCCAGCGCCTGGGGCTGCAGGAAGTGGCTGAGGCGGTGCGCAACCTCGATGATCTGACCCGTCAGAACAACAGCCTGGCGGGGGCCAGCAGCACCGCCGCGCGGGAGTTGCAGTCGCAGGCCCAGGGGCTACGTTCGCTTGCCTTGCGCTTTCAGGTCGGCGCCTGAGGCCATCGGGCGCGGCGGGCTGGGCGATCAGTCCGCCATCTTCTCGCCCATGCGGATCGCCCGGCCGGGCGCCCACTCGCCGTTGGGGCGCAAGGCCTTGCCCTTCGCTCCGGCGCCTTTGGGGAAGAGCATCACCACCGTCGAGCCGAGCAGGAAGCGGCCCATTTCGTCGCCCTGGCGCAGCACGATGGGTTCGCCCTCGCCGCGGTAGTCCCAGTCGCGCAGCGTGCCCGGGCGCGGCGGGTTGACGATCCCATGCCAGGCGGTGGCCATGCTGCCGACGATCGTGGCCCCCACCAGCACCAGCACGAAGGGGCCCGGGCCGCCATCGACCGGATCAAAGACGCAGACCACCCGCTCGTTGCGGGCGAACAGCCCCGGCACGCCCCGCGCGGTGGTCGGATTCACCGAAAAGAGCTCGCCGGGGACGTGGATCATGCGCCGCAGCCGGCCCGCGCAGGGCATGTGGATGCGGTGGTAGTCGCGGGGGCTGAGATAGAGCGTCGCGAACCAGCCGTCGTCGAAGGCCTTGGCCAACTCCGCATCACCTCCCACCAGCGCCTGCGTCGAATAGCGGTGCCCCTTGGCCTGAAAAATTTGATCCCGCTCGATCGCGCCGAACTGGCTGATGGCGCCATCCACCGGGCTGATCAGCCGCGCCTTGGCCAGCGGCCGAGCACCGGCCTTCAGCGCCCGGGTGAAAAAGTCATTGAAGCTGAGGTAGCGCGCCACATTCGACTCGGCCGCCTCGGCCATGTCCACGCGGTAGCGCCGCACGAACCAGCGGATCACGGTGGTGGTGAGCCCCCCGGCCTGGGCGCGCGCCAACGACCCCGCCAGACGGGTCAGGGCCAATTTCGGCAACAGGTATTGCGGCAGGACGGCAAGACGACTCAGCACAGGCACTCCAAGGCAGCAAGACAACAGACTGCGAACAAATTCCGCACCCTCAATAAGTGTATCGGGCCGGGCGTGACCTACCGGGCCTCAGTGGACGGGAGGTTGACCCGCCTCAGTACCCAGTCAGGCACGAGGTCAGGCCTGGGGCTCGGTGCGGCCGTCGTGGAGTCCTGCCGGATGGTGGCTCAGACGCCACGGGCCCGGTCGGCGCGGAACTGCGCGGCGAAGGCGGCGAAGCGCCCGGCGTCCAGCGCGTCGCGCACCTCCTGCATCAGGTTCAGGTAGTAGTGCAGGTTGTGGATGCTGGTGAGCATCGGGCCGAGCATCTCGCCGCAGCGGTCGAGGTGGTGCAGGTAGGCGCGGCTGAAGTTCTGGCAGGTGTGGCAGCCGCAGGTCTCGTCGATCGGGCGCTCGTCGCTGCGGTGGCGGGCGTTGCGGATCTTCAGGTCGCCGAAGCGGGTGAAGAGGTGGCCGTTGCGCGCGTTGCGCGTGGGCATCACGCAGTCGAACATGTCCACGCCGGCGGCCACGCCGTCGACCAGGTCCTCCGGCGTGCCCACGCCCATCAGGTAGCGCGGCTTGTGGGCCGGCAGCCGATGCGGCGTGTGATTCATGATGCGCAGCATCTCGTCCTTGGGCTCGCCCACCGAGACGCCGCCCACCGCGTAGCCGGGGAAGTCCATGTCCACCAGCCCGGCCAGCGACTCCTCGCGCAGGTTCTCGAACATGCCGCCCTGCACGATGCCGAAGAGCGCGTTCGGGTTGCCCAGGCGTTCGAACTCGGCCTTGGAGCGCTTGGCCCAGCGCATCGACAGCTCCATCGAGCTGCGCGCTTCCCGCTCGGTGGTGATGTGGCCGGTGGCGCCAGCGGCAGGCTTGCCGCCCTGCCAGTAGGGCGTGCACTCGTCGAACTGCATGACGATGTCGGAGTTCAGCAGCGTCTGGATCTGCATCGACACCTCGGGCGTCAGGAAGAGCTTGTCGCCGTTGACGGGTGAGGCGAACTTGACGCCCTCCTCGCTGATCTTGCGCATGTCGCCCAGGCTCCAGACCTGGAAGCCGCCCGAGTCGGTCAGGATGGGCTTGTGCCAGTTCTCGAACTTGTGCAGGCCGCCGAACTGCTGCATCACGTCCAGGCCCGGGCGCATCCAGAGGTGGAAGGTGTTGCCCAGGATGATCTGCGCGCCCATCGCCTCCAGGTCGCGCGGCATCACGCCCTTGACGGTGCCGTAAGTGCCCACCGGCATGAAGATCGGCGTTTCGATGACGCCGTGGTTGAGCGTGAGCCGGCCGCGACGGGCGTGGCCTTCGGTGGTCAGGAGGTCGAAGTGCAGCATGGGCGCGATTGTCTCAGCACCGCCCGCACTGGGTGCCGCCCTGGGTGTCGCAGCGGTCGGGTTGGTTGAAAGCAGCAGTCCAGCGCGCGGGAGAGCCTTGACCCACAATGCCCTTTTCCCTTCACCCGGAGAACCCCATGCAAGGCGACGCCAAGGTCATTGAACACCTCAACCGGCAGTTGAAGAACGAGCTGACCGCGATCAACCAGTACTACCTTCATTTCCGGATGTTGAAGAACTGGGGCTTCAACCGGCTCGCGAAGCACGAGCGCGAGGAGTCCATCGAGGAAATGAAGCACGCCGACCTGCTGATGGACCGCATCCTGATGCTCGACGGCCTGCCCAACCTGCAGGACCTGGGCAAGCTGCTGATCGGCGAGACGGCGGTGGAGATCCTCAGCTGCAACCTGACGCTCGAACAGAACGCCCAGGTCGACCTGAAGGAGGGCATCGCCTACTGCGAAAGCGTGCGCGACTTCGTCTCGCGCGGCGTGCTGCAGCACATCCTCGACGACACCGAGGAGCACATCGACTGGCTGGAAACCCAGATCGGCCTGGTGGCCAAGGTGGGCGAGGCCAATTGGCTGCAGTCCCAGATGGGCGACCTGAGCTGAACGCTCGCCCGGGCCGCTGGATCTCGCAGGGTCCGGGCGGCCCGGATTACCCCGATCGTGGCGCGGTCACGCGCGCTCGGTTGCAAATGCGAATGGTTCGCATTAGAGTTCACTCCCGTGATCGCCCGCTGGGCGACCGGCCCAGGAGTGACCCGACCATGATCGTTTGCGTGTGCCACCGCGTGTCCGACCGCGACATCGCCCGCGAGACCCGTGAGGGCTGTGACAGCTTCGAAGAGCTGCAGCAGGTGCTCAAGGTCGGCACCCGCTGCGGCCAGTGCCTGTCGCACGCCCGCGCCGCCTTCGACGCCGCCGGCGGCGGCTGCAGCCCCTGCGCCGGCATGAGCCGGCCCACCGTGGCCCCGGTTGTACTGGCCCGCGCCGCCTGATCCGCGCCGGCGCGGCCGGTACTCGAATTGACTGTTCTGCCGCACTTATGATTCGGCACAATCTTTCAATTCGGGGTTTCGCAATGGCAGCGTCTGGGGTCAGTGTCGGGGTGCGGTGGTTGCACGGTGTCGGCAAGGGCGTGCTGCTGAGCGTCTGTGCGCTGCTCGGCGCACAGTCGGTTGCGCAGCCCGTCGATCCTGGCGACGTTTGTGTCCGGGAGATGGCCCGTCCGACTTTCAGTCACCGCCAGCCCACGATCAAGAGTGGGGACCCGCGCAGCGGCCGTCTGCCCAGCCCGGTTACCGCTGAGTGGCGGCAGGTTCACCACGATGTGTTGTGGCCGGACGGCATGTACCTGCGTGGCAACGTGCGCGATTGGCTGTTGGCCGGTGACTTTCAGTGCCTTGAACTCATCCACACCGATTTCTTGGCGGCGGATGCGCGGTTTCCCGACGGACAGCGCAAGCTGTCCGCCTTTCTCGGCGGCGCTCGTGACTTCGTGGAGTTTCGAGAAGGTCTTACAGCCAATGAGATCGCCGATGTGATCGGTCGGTGGCGTGCGGCGTTCCCGCAGTCGCAGCTGGCCGAAGTTCTGAATGTCCGGATGCTGCATGCGGCGGCCTGGGCCATCCGGGGAGGTGGCTATGCCTCGACCGTGTCGCCTGAACGCTGGGAGGCCTTTCGGTCCCTGAATCGGCGTGCACTATCGGCTGCACAGGCTCTGTCGCCAGCGGCGCGCGACAGCTTTCTCGGCCAATACGTGCGACTGCGGGTGATGCTCGAGAGCGGTGAGCCGCTTGAGCGCGTCCAGAAGGTGTCGCTGCAATGGATTCGACAGTACCCGGACCAGTTCGATTTGGCGGCGATCGTGGCCGAGCGGCTATTGCCGGCTTGGGGCGGTACACCCCAGCAGCTGGACCGCTACATCCTGGCCGCGGGTGAGGCCGCCGGCCAGAAATGGGCTCGGCGTAGCTACGCCGATCTGTACACGCACCTGATACCCGGTGATCGGTTGCGCACTGTGTTGGACCTGAAAGCGGACTGGATCAGTCAGGGCCTTCAAGAGCTGGCAGAGAGCGGCAGCTTCGAGCACATCGTGCGGCTGCAGAACTTCGCTTGCAGCTTTCACGACGTCGCGGCGCTGCTCCGATCGCAGGCGTTGTGGGAGGCCTATGCCCGGCAACCTCAACTGCGAGGCGTCGGTGACGAGCTCGACGCGATGTGCCGCAGTTGGGTGGCCACGCTGCCGAAGGCTTGAGCGGCGACCCTCGCCGCCGCCTGCCGGACGCTCAGACCGCCGGATTCCGGATCAGGTAGTCGAAGGCGCTCAGCGCGGCCTTCGCCCCCTCGCCGGTGGCGATGATGATCTGCTTGTACGGCACGGTCGTCGCGTCACCCGCACCGAAGATGCCGTGGGCGCTGGTGTGGCACTTGGCGTCCACCACGATCTCTCCGAAGCGGCTCAGCTCCAGCGTGCCCTTCAGGAACTCGGTGTTGGGCACCAGGCCGATCTGCACGAACACGCCCGCCAGCGCGGCGTGGTGCTCCTCGCCGCTGACGCGGTCCTTCCACTGCAGGCCGGTCATCTTCTGGCCGTCGCCGACCACCTCGGTGGTCTGCGCGTTCACGTGCACCGTCACGTTCGGCAGGCTCTTGAGCTTGTCCACCAGCACCTGGTCGGCTTTGAGCTGGTCGGCGAACTCCAGCACCGTGACGCTCTTGACCACGCCGGCCAGGTCGATGGCGGCCTCGATGCCGGAGTTGCCCCCGCCGATCACCGCCACGTCCTTGCCCTTGAACAGCGGGCCGTCGCAGTGCGGGCAGTAGGCCACGCCCTTGGTGCGGTACTCGGCTTCGCCGGGCACGTTCATGTTGCGCCAGCGCGCGCCGGTGGCCAGGATGACGCTGCGGCCCTTGAGGGTCGCGCCGTTGTCCAGCGTCACGGTGGCGTAGCCGCCGGCCTGGGCGGCGGGCTCCAGCTTGGCCACGCGCTGCAGCGTGGTGATGTCCACGCCGTAGTGGCGCACGTGGGCTTCCAGCGCGGCGGAGAACTTGGGCCCTTCGGTCTCGAGCACCGAGATGAAGTTCTCGATGGCCAGCGTGTCCATGGTCTGGCCGCCGAAGCGCTCGGCCACGATGCCGGTGCGGATGCCCTTGCGCGCGGCGTAGACCGCCGCCGCGGCACCAGCCGGGCCGCCGCCGATGATCAGCACCTCGAAGGGCGCCTTCTCGTTGAGCTTGGCCGCTTCGCGCTTCGCGGCACCGGTGTCGATCTTGGCCAGGATCTCGGCCACTTCCATGCGGCCGTTGCCGAAGGTCGCGCCGTTGAGGACCACGCTGGGCACGGCCATGATCTGCTTGGCCTCGACCTCGTCCTGGAACAGGCCGCCGTCGATGGCCACGGCGCGGATGCGCGGGTTGAACACCGCCATCAGATTCATGGCCTGCACCACGTCCGGGCAGTTGTGGCAGGTCAGGCTCATGTAGGTCTCGAAGGCGAAATCACCATCGAGAGATTGGATCTGCTCGATCACCTCGGGCTCCACCTTCGGCGGGTGGCCACCCGCCCAGAGCAGCGCGAGCAGCAGCGAGGTGAACTCGTGGCCCATCGGCAGGGCGGCGAAGTGCACGCCCATGTCGTGACCGACGCGGGTGATCTGGAAGCTCGGCCGGCGCGCGAACTGGCCGTCGAAGCGGGCGCTGATCTTGGCCGGCGCAATCGCGGCGATCTCGGTGATCAGCTCGCGGATGTCGGCGGCGCCCTGCGAGTCGTCGAGGCTGGCGATCAGCTCGATCGGCTGGGTGATGCGTTCGAAGTAAGCGGCCAATTGGCCCTTGGTGCTGTCGTCCAACATGGTGCGGTCCTTTGCAGCGGAGATGCTTTCAATCGGGCGTGGTCGTTCCGACCCCGTTGAAAGCCGCCGGCGACGGGCCGCGGGACGCTTTCAGCGGGGCCTGATCGGGTGATCGGGCCAGGGGAAAGAGGCGGGCAGGGCGCCCGCCTCGTTCACGCGCATGACGGATGTGTCAGTGCGTTCAGATCAAGCAGATCGATCAGATCTTGCCGACCAGGTCCAGCGACGGAGCCAGGGTCTTGGCGCCTTCCTTCCACTTGGCCGGGCAGACCTGGCCGGGGTTGGCGGCGGTGTACTGGGCGGCCTTCAGCTTGCGCAGGGTTTCCGACACGTCGCGGGCGATTTCGTTGGAGTGGATCTCCAGGGTTTTGATCACGCCATCGGGGTTGATCACGAAGGTGCCGCGCAGGGCCAGGCCTTCTTCGGGGATGTGCACGCCGAAGGCGTTGGTCAGGGCGTGCGTCGGGTCGCCGACCAGCGGGAACTTGGCCTTGCCGACGGCCGGGGAGGTCTCGTGCCACACCTTGTGCGAGAAGTGCGTGTCGGTGGTGACGATGTAGACCTCGGCGCCGGCGGCCTGGAAGGCGGCGTAGTTGTCGGCGGCGTCTTCGATCTCGGTCGGGCAGTTGAAGGTGAAGGCGGCCGGCATGAAGATCAGCACGGACCACTTGCCCTTCAGGCTGGCCTCGGTGACTTCGATGAACTCGCCCTTGCCGGCGCGGTTGACGAAGGCGGTGGTCTTGAACGGCTGGACTTGGGTGTTGATCAGGCTCATGTATGACTCCTATCGGTTGAAAAAGCTCGATTGAGCGAAGCGATGAATGGATCTTAGGCCTTCGCGTCGGGCGGCGCCAATTGGCAATGCTTCGACCGCGTATAGGCAAATCCTATGGGTGCCGAGTGACAGATCATGGATTGGTCACATCCGGTCACTCGCCGACGGCCTGGGGCAGACCCGCGACCGCTCATCGTGACCCTTTCCGCGTCGGCCGTCCAGTCGCAGGGGCGCTCTGAGCACTTCAGCCGCAGGGGGGGGCGCGGCGGTCGGGGGCGGCGGTGATCCAGGCGTGGGTGTACGCCTCGGTCGTGGGCAGATCGGCGCCGCGCTCGTCCTCGTCCAGCAGGGCGATGCTGAGCACGCGCGCTCGTGGGTGCAGCACCGCCAGCAGCTGGCCGACGCCGTAGTCGCGCCGCACGTGGGCGTTGCCCGCCACCAGCCACACCGGCCGAGCCGGCGCCGCGTCGGCCGCCGCCAGCAGCGCCTGCGCCAGGGCGGCATCGCGGGCGCGTTGCGCGGCGCGCATCGCGGGCAGGCGGCTGACGGGGAGCTGGCCGCAGTGGCTGCTCAGCAGCTCCTCGTCCAGCCGCGCCTGGGCGGTGGGGGCAAGTGGCGCGGCGCGCAGCAGCTCGGCCAAGTCGGCGGGGAGGGCGGCATCCCCCTCGCGCGCGATGCGTCGGGCCAGCTCGCGCGGCAGGTTGCCACCCTGCACCAGCACGCCAGCGGCCACCAGGAGTGCGAAGAGGCCCTCGTGCAGCGGCCAGAGCCAGCCGCGGGGGTCGAAGCCGGCGGCCTGCAGCGCGCCCAGCAGGTCGGCCGTCGAATCGGACGCTGGCGGTGTCAGGCGGCGGCCACGCTCCAGGTGCTCGGCCACGACGGCGCCGCCGCGCCCGATCCGGGCGATCAGCTCGCCGCGAAGGCGGTGGTGCCGCGCGTTGTCGTGGTGCTCGCCCAGCAGTACGAAGTCCGCGTGGCGCAGCGTGTCGAGCCAGTCGGCGTCGCAGAGCGCCGGTCCGTCGGGCAGCGCCAGACGGCGCTCCGATGCCGGGCGGGGACGCCAGGCCGTGCAGGCGCTGAAGAGGGCCGCGGCGCCCAGGACGGCGAGCCTGCCCAGATGCCTGCGGCGCGCAGGAGCGGCCGGTTCGTGCGCAGGCGGTCGATCAGAGACCGGCGTCGGGGCGATGGGGGGAGGCGCGGACATGCTGCACAGCTTGCCACGGCGAAGGGGTTGGTGGGCATCCCATAACAGTACATTGCAAATGCGAATGACTCGCATTAAGATTGATGCATGACTTCTCTTCCTCCTTCTTCTGTGCGCGCTGTGGCTGCCGTGACCGATGCGGCCGACCCAGCCCACCCGCCGCAGCCGGTGCAGGTGCCGCGGCGTTGGACGAGCCGGGAGCTGCTCGACGCCTCCCGCGAGGTGGAGATCGAGCACGAGGGCCAGCTCTACCGGCTTCGCCTGACCGCTCTGGGCAAGCTGATCCTCACGAAATGAGGCGCCAGCGCCCACCACCCCGCGCAAGACCCACCCCCTGATCGCCACCGGAGTCCTGCACCCCCACTTCCTGGATTTCTCTCTCGTTCGCGGCCCAGCCATCCGCCAGGTCCTGCGCCCGTGCTTGCCCACGGGCCCCGCGTGCCCCGGAACGACCGTTTGCGCCGCCGACGTGCAGGCGCAGCCGGTCGTCCGAATGCCCACAACGCCTGTACGGACCGACGACCATGGCCAGCCGCCCGCTCGACCCCGCCCCTTCCCGCCCTTCGACCCTTCGCGAAAGTCCTTTGGACGGTGACGCGTCCTGGCGCCCGCGCGCCGCCCTGCCGCTGGGGGCGCTGGCCGCCGGGCTCAGCCTGGCGAGCTGGGCGCAGACCCAGGCGCCGACGCCCCCCGAGGCCGCCACTTCCGCCGCGGCCCCCACGGTGCAGGCCACCCCGGCAGCCGCCGACGGCGCCTCCGCCCCGGCCGCCAGCCTGCGCAAGGTCACCGTCAAGGCCCGCAGCGAGCCCACCGGCAAGGAGACGCTGCGCGTGGAGTCCACCCGCATCGGCAAGGGCCAGCAGGAGCTGCGCGACATCCCGCAGTCGATGACGGTGATGACCGAGCGCCTGCTGAGCGACCGCAACGCCGACGACCTGAAGGAGGCGCTGCACCACACCGCCGGCATCACCTTCCTGAGCGGCGAGACGGGCGAGGAGGACATCCGCCTGCGCGGCTTCTCGCTGACCCAGGCGGGCGATGTCTACGTCGACGGCCTGCGCGACCCGTCCCTGTACGAGCGCGACACCTTCAACGACGACCGCCTCGAAGTGCTCAAGGGCTCGGCCTCGATGCTCTTCGGCCGCGGCTCGACCGGCGGCGTGGTCAACCAGGTCAACAAGATCCCGCTGGCGACGACGCGCCACGAGGTGAGCGCCCTGGTCGGCACGGGCGAGGAGGTGCGCCTGACGGGCGACTTCAACTTCGCCACCGGCGAGAACGAGGCGCTGCGCCTGAACGTGATGCGCCACTACGCCGAAAACTACGGCGCCCGGGTGGACAAGAAGGGCCTGGCCGCGGCCTACACCTGGGGCATGGGCCAGGTCGATGAGCTGACCGCCAGCTTCTACGCGCTGGAGTACGACAACCGGCCCAACTACAACCACCCCTGGTTCCTCGTCAATGGCGAAATCCAGACGGTGCTCAAGGCCAAGGACTACTACGGCCTGGCCAGCGACTACAACCGCGGCTCGGCCACCTACGGCACCCTGACGCACACGCACCGCTTCAGCCCCACGCAGGAGCTGCGCACCACGCTGCGCACCGGCCGCTATGAGCGCGACCTGTGGGCCAGCGCGCTGCGCTGGGGCACCACCAACGGCGCGACGACCACGCTGGACAACGTCTCGTCGGACACGCTGATCGCCCGCACGCCCAAGGGCCGCAAGGCGATCAGCGAGAACACCTACCTGCAAAGCGACTACAACGGCCGCCACGTGATCGCCGGGCTGCGCCACCAGGTCACCGCCGGGGCGGACCTGGCCTATGAGGACGCGCGCCGCAACAACAACTTCGCCGGCACCGCCTCGGGCCTGACGACCACGGTGGGCACGCCCAACGACGGCGACTGGCAGGCCGACAACCGCGGCGCGGTGACCTACAACACCTTCGTGGCGAAGAACCTCGGCCTGTACACCCAGGACGTGGTCAGCCTGACCGACCAGCTCAAGCTCGTCGGCGGCCTGCGCTTCGACCGCTTCGAGGCGTCGTACACCACGGCGACGACCACCTCCGCCGCTGGCGTGGTGACGCCGGGCTACAGCTTCTCGCGCGCCGACTCGCTGTGGAGCCCGCGCCTGGGCCTGCTGCTGCAGCCCAGCGACTGGAGCTCGTACCACGTCTCCTACGGCACCTCGTACAACACCTCGGGCGACACCTACCAGTTCACGCCCGCCTCGCCGACCCAGCGCGTGGCCAACACCGCCCCGGAGAAGAGCCGCAACCTGGAGCTGGGCGGCAAGTTCGACCTGGCCGACGGCAAGCTGTCGCTGGGCGTGGCGCTGTTCCGCAGCGAGAAGTACAACGAGCGCAACACCGATCCGGACACCGCCGCCACGCAGGAGCTGCTCTCGGGCAAGCGCCACGCCACGGGCCTGGACGTCGACGTGGCCGGGCGTCTCAGCAGCGTCTGGGACACCTTCCTGTCCTGGACCTGGATCCCGGATGCCCGCATCGACCGCAGTAACGTTGCGCTCAACGCCGCCGGCACCGGCGCCCAGGTCCAGGGCGACCGCCCGGGCCTGACGCCGCGCCACAGCGCCAGCCTGTGGAGCACCTACAAGGTGATGGAGCGCCTGCGCCTGGGCTTCGGCGTCAACCACCGCAGCTCGCAGAGCCCGGAGGGCGCCCGCCAGATCACGGCGCCTGGCTTCACGACCTACGACGCGATGGCCGAAGTCGCCGCCAGCGAGGCCGTGACCGTCAAGCTCAACGTCACCAACCTGACCGACAAAACCTACGCCGACGCCCTGTACCGCGGGTTCTACACCCCCGGTGCGGCGCGCAGCGCCCAGCTGCAGGTCACGACCCGGTTCTGATCCCGCCTTCTTGCCCGGCCGACGCCATGCTGCTGCACATCCCCCAAGTCCTCACCGGCGCAGCGCTGGCGCAGGCCCGCGACGCGCTGAGCGACGCCCCCTGGCGCGATGGGCGCGCCCCCGCCGGCCCGCCGGCCATGCACGTCAAGCGCAACGAGCAGCTGCCGGTGGGCAGCGAGCTGGCCCAGCGCTTGGGGCAGCAGGTGCTGCAGGCGCTGGAGGCGCAGCCGCTGTTCCTCAGCGCCGCGCTGCCCAAGCGGATCCACCCGCCGCGCTTCAACCGCTATGCGGCGGGCGCGGCGGACGACGCGCCCGGTGGCTACTACGGGCCCCACGTGGACTGCGCCGTGATGCATGCGGTGATGCACGCGGCCCAGCCGGGCGGCGTGCAGCGCCTGCGCAGCGACGTGAGCTGCACGCTCTTCCTGGCCGATCCGCAGTCCTACGACGGCGGCGAGCTGACGATCGAGGACACCTTCGGCCCCCGCCGCGTCAAGCTGCCCGCGGGCGACCTGCTGCTCTACCCGAGCAGCAGCGTGCACGCGGTGGCGCCGGTGACCCGGGGCGCGCGCGTCGCCTGCTTCTTCTGGGTCGAGAGCCTGGTGCGCAGCGACGAGCGGCGCCGCCTGCTCTACGACATGGACGGCCACCTGATGCGCCTGCGCATGGCGCTGGGCGAGACCGATCCCGCCGTGGTCGGCCTGACCGGGACGTACCACAACCTGCTGCGCCAGTGGGCGGACACCTGATGACCTTCGCTGCAAGTCCTGAACGCTCGCTCGCTCATGCGCTGGCGACCGGCCCCGAACCCCTGAGCCCCGCCGCCCGGCGCGGCCTGATCGCCGGCATGGCCCTCGCGCACCTGGCCGGCGGCTGGGCGCTGCTGCAGGGGCCGGCGGTGCGCGAGGCGGCCGGCCCCCTCCTGTCGATGCAGGTCGAGATGATCGCGCCCACGCCGCAGGCACCCCAGCCTGTCCCCCCGCCACCACCGCCGCCGCCCAAGGTCACGCCGCGCACGCCGCC